>Ga0207036_10005_pt1 | contig 60259 bp, 51 predicted proteins | sample Alteio_BWMinCont_78_FD_153284 | JGI IMG/M metagenome (GOLD analysis project Ga0207036, IMG submission 153284) | Enriched cells from forest soil in Barre Woods Harvard Forest LTER site, Petersham, Massachusetts, United States -... | ecosystem: Environmental > Terrestrial > Soil > Temperate forest >... | reverse complement strand
ACCGCGTGAAAGGCAACTGCCCGGCGGGTTGCGGGAAAAGGTAGATCGATTTTAAATCGTGACCATTAGGATTGGCCAAACAAGGTGGGGCGCGGCGTCCGATCACCATCGTTCTCATTCTCGTTCTCGTAATCGTCCTCTCTCAGTGCCCAGGATCGAGAACGAGAAAGATTACGAGAATGAGAACGATTATATCTCAATGCTTCGGCGTCAGCTCTTCCCAATCGGCGTTCTTGTAATCGCCCGGTTTGAAATTCTCGTTGTCGGAGTAGATGATTTCCCCGCTGGAGCTTGACCAGGCATGAGTCGCCTCGTCGGGCACCTGCACCGTGTCGCCCGTATGCGGATCGACTTCGTTGTTCACCCCGCGGATCGCACCCACGTCATAGTTATCGATCGCGGTGGTCTGCGCGGCAGACCGCGCCTCCCATCCGGACATGATCTGGTCAGAAATCTGCTGCTGGGCCTTTTCCTCGATCGCCACCCGCTGCATCAAGGCCTGTTGGTTCTGGTAGAATTGCTGGATCAGCATGTTCGTCACCCGGTCGATCGCGTCCATGAATTTCGGCGTCGGCAGGAGCGACGCGGCCATCAGGGAAAATTTCTTTCCCGATTGGTCGAGCGCGCCTTTCTGCGCCTTGAACGATACGATGTGGTCCAATGCCCACACATAACCCGCGGGCCCGCTCACGATGACAAAGACACAATAAATATCCTGCTGCATGGTGCGGTCGCCTTGCTGGTATTCGATCCGCATCGTGCCGGCGCGCACCTCACCCTGCGGCTGTCCTGGTTTGTTGTATGTCGGAGCATAGGCCGCGGCCATTTGCGGGAGCTCTTTCGATGACACCACGGAATAATTGCCGAGACCTTTCAGATAAGCCGGAATGATCACGTACTTGATCGCCGCCAGCGGCCCATTGGCCGGCTGACGGATCGGGCACCCCTGCACCCGACCGCCCATCTGGGCGGAATATTGTTGATATGCCCGCGACCACACGAACACGCCGGACGGGAAATAGGTGAACTCTTCGCTCCCAGCGGGATTGACCACCTGCACATAGAGATCGGTCGGGGCCACGGTGCGTTGCAGATCCCAGATCACCCGGTTCTGACATTGCCATCCAGCCGGGATATTCAGGGTGTACGCGTCTAGACCGGTGCCCTGCTCATCGTGGATCACAACCCGGTGAAACACCAAGGTGCCCGCCGGCAGATCCGCCCGCACGGCAACGCTCGCCAATGACATCAGGCACACGCCGGCGACGAGGTGAAAGTTTCTGGTGAGCTGGATCACGTCGGCAGGCTGCCCTGTACCCAAACGTGCCGCAAGCCGGTTGTTGGATGGAGGGCCGACCCCTTCAATTCGCGCATGCAAAATGAATTGACCCATCGCGGCTTCTCACCGATGAAACTTCACAAGGTCGTCGTTCGCCTCCCGGTTCCGCCGTTTTCACGGCATGGCAAAGAACGATAGTCGGTCTTCTGACGTAAACCTAAAAAACTGGTTCGCGGGCAGGACGAACGGAACCACGCCCAGCAATTCGCGAGCCGTAATAAGGTTATTATGTCACCGATCGAAACACTCAAAGCCGAGGCCGTTGCTCTTCAGGCAAAAGAGAAATCCTTGGGCCACGTCCTGAAACACTGTGACGCCCTTGAACAGGTCGCAAAAAAACATGGCTACGAAAGTTGGCGCGCATGCCGCGCCGTGTTGGCAGCACAGACTCCTGAACCAGTAAAGGGATGGCTCATCATGGTCGGCGGCGGCGGCGTACCCGACGAGGTTAAAAAACGCTTTGTGTCGTTGGCTGGCGGACCAAACGCCAATTTCGTGCTGATTCCAACTGCGATGTCCGACGACCAACTAACCGCTTCCGGATTCCTTCAAGGGCAAGGGAAAGGGTTAGCAAAGCTTTGGGGAATAAACCCGGATCACATCACGATGTTGCATGCCAGAGATAAAGCGCATGCGAACTCGGCGCATTTCATTGAAACCCTGCGAAAGGCTTCCGGGGTTTGGATTCCGGGTGGACGCCATTGGAGGCTGGTTGACGCCTATCTGGATACTGCCGTCGAACGCGAAATCAAGGAATTGGTTGCCCGTGGTGGCGTTGTGGCTGGCAGTTCTGCTGGTGCAACCATTCAAGGGTCGTTCCTTATTCGCGGTGACCCGGGCACTGAGAAAAACCCCGATGGCGACAACACCATCATGATTGCGAAAGGTTATGAAAGAGGATTTGGATTACTCTCAAACTCCGCTATCGACCAGCACGTGAATACACGCCGGCGGGAAAACGATCTTGCGGGGGTCATTGAGAAACATCCTGAATTGCTCGGAATTGGGATTGATGAGGGTACAGCGATTGTTGTGCATGGCGACTCCTTCGAGGTAATCGGCAGTGGCCGAGTCACCATCACCGATGGCAATCGAAATAACGGCGCGCCTTATTACTTCCTGTCGCCGGGACAGACCTTTGACCTTAAACGGCGAGAGGCAGCAGAATGCGCCGTGTTGGCGGCTACTGAGCCGACCGTGGCTTCTCCGCCGGCGGAGAAAATCGAGGTGAACTTCACCGAAATGAAGCGCTACGAAAGTTCAGAGTGGAACTTCGCGCTGGAAATCCCCAAGCGCTGGAACTCTTTCCCGCCTGTCCCCGCTAACAGCCAATTTGAGGTGATCCGGTTCAGGTCGCTTGAGGACGGCAACCACCTCTTGATCGTCTTTCGGATGCCCCACAATCCCAAGAAATCGCACAAAGAGATCTTCGGTAATGTAAAAGAGAGTCTAGCCAGCAAAGGATTCGGAAATTTCGTCACCAACAAAACATCCATCGGATCGAGGGAGGCGCCGATGCTTGACTTCGATAAACCCCAAGGCGCTGGGATCTGGAGCTGCCGTCACTATTTCATCACAGAGGGCACGCTCGGATACATACTGGGATTCGGCACAAACAACAGGGCTGGCATGTTCGAACTGTACGACCGTATGGCCAAAAGCTTTGAAATCCTTGCAGAACCACCGCCACCACGCGCGCCGGGACCGTGATACTTCTGCAACGTGTTGCGTTACTTTTCCCTGAGTTGCCCTACTTCGCTCTGCGAGCTCCGAAGGGCAGTTTTCGCATTGCGAAAACTGCCTTGCGCTTGGCGAGGCGCGCGTTTCTGCTCTGCGTTCTGCTTTCGGAGGGGTGCCTGAGTGGCCGAAAGGGACGGTTTGCTAAACCGTTGTACGGGTAAAACCGTACCGGGGGTTCGAATCCCCCTCCCTCCGCCAGTTTAACCGATTAAATTACAACACCTTAGACAACTGGAAAAAGTTTCAGGTGTTAGCGCGCTAACAGATTTCGCGCGAAAATTTTGTAAGTGATTTTGTGTCAAGCCGATTCCTGAAGCATCTCCGCTATAATTGGGTATTGGCGAGGACGACATAATTCGCCCCTCGCCGAATTGCGCCCTGTGCCTCCAATGTATCCAACGCGGCGCGCAGCTGGCGGCGGCCAACATCGTCCAGCCTAAACTGACGCGCGAGTTCTAATATCAACGCTTCGGTCTCCGACCGGCCTCGTGTGCGCAGCACGGAAAGAATCTCTTGTTCAAAGCGCCCAGTCGGTTTCGACGTGACCGCTGCACCATTCGCGGGCACGGAGGAACCAACAAGATTGAGCAACACTGTTTTAGTAGGCGTAAGTGTGAGCTGGTCTTTGAATTTCGATTCTGCAGGTATCGTTTGCGATGGTACGGCAGTCCCGCCAGAAGGAGGAGATGGCCTTGAATCTGTATTTGCGTGCCAACGTGATTTTATTTCGGGCTCCGGCGTTTCGTCGGGGCTTTCAGCGCGCCACGTTGCGCGCAGTTTCTCCGCCTCGCGAATGACTCTTTCGATAAGTTCGTTGCGAGCGTCGGGAGAAACCGTGGTGCCCGTCTTGAGTTCGGGCGGGATGCCGAGTTCCTCCAACCGCCTGAACACCGGCTCTAAGGCGCGGTCCTCATTGCGGAAAAAGATGCTACCGCGGATGCGAACGAACGTCCAACCTAAGCGTTCCAGGACCGCCTGACGCGCTATGTCATCCTGCAACTGTTCTGGCCCGTGGAATTGTTCACCGTCGCACTCGATCGCCAAGCGGCGTCCCGCTCCTATGACAACGAGGTCGATGTAGAAAGCCATTGCAAAGGCGTCTGCTTCGTACGGGACGAAGCTAAAATATTCGATTAACAGAGTTCAGAGCCGCATCGACGAACTTGTCCATGAAGGAAAAATACATATCAAAAAAATTGGCTCTATCTGGAAAGCCGACGGAACTGTCCGCGCAAATCGGGCCGAAAATTGGCAGTATTGCTGGTATGCTGAAGGACGAGAGAAAAATAATGACGGGCCCGAGGAGGTGCGACTAGGAAAAGGCGGCGAGGTGATGGGTGGCCGGAACGCATCGAAGAAAAAATAAAATAATCCCGGACCCTAATAGGAAAAATTTTTATTTTTTGTCATGCAATAGGATGGGCGTTTACGCCACATCCAAAAAAAAGCATAGTGCAAAATGCCGGTTTCCGCTCATTAATTGCCTTTCGCCATAGCGCTTGCAGCGACGGCGTGAGGAAAACTCACGCTCTCGAGAGCCGAAGGCTCATCGAAGAGTTGATTACCGGGTGCTCTTACGCACCCATCTTCGGATCGGCCATGCAATGCCTGGCCTTTTCTGAGGCAGGCTAATCTCGGCGTCTGCGGCGACTCCGTCGCGCCGACGCGCGTAGGTTCACGGACTACTGGGTAGTCCTATCGATCATGCAGCCTGTTAAGGCCAACTCGGTGTTCGCGGTCGGCTTCGCCGCCCCCGACCATCCTTTATTATTTTAGGTACCTTGGGGACTTCGCCTCATTGATGGCGACCCTTCGCGCGGAATTTGCCGACGGGGATGGCACCACAAAAGTGTTGAGTTTGTTATACGTCATCGACTGGTTTTCACTTGGCCGGTGACATATGTCGTCGGCAGCAAATGCATAAAAACTAAATCGTGCTTTCGAAGGATCGAGTTCCGGCTTGGAAAACCTCCTTTGCAGTAACCCCCGGTAAAGAGGATAACCGTAAGAACAGCGCGCACGACATCGGGCGAGAAATGGCCGACCAACAACGCACGAAGGCGCGCCAAAGCCTCTTTCTCGTCCGCTGCGAAAAGGGCAGCCCTGACGTCCGCAATCACCGCCGCGAGTACCGCTTCAAGGAGTTCCGCCGCCGTTGGGCACGGAATTTGAAAAATGTACGTCTCGCCGCCGTGAATACGCGTGACCCGAACTGTGTACCCATTTTTCATTTCCTGGTATACGGAAAGAAAGCCGTGCTTTTCGGCGACTGAGACTGGCCGGCCGTTGCCGAGCCGAGCGAATAAGGTTCGACGTTGAACTGGTGCATCAGAGATACACAAAGCCGCATTGGCTACAAACGGCTGCAAGTTTTCGAGCACCTCCGAAGGCAATTCGCCATTTTTCAGACGCGTTGCCTTTCCCTCCGTAACGACGGTCGATTTCGCTCCGTCCTCGTATCCATGGTCGTAGAACTCCTTCGAGGGCATCAGATGCAGCGCCAGCGCGTAGTCGAATAGCGACTTCAATAGTGCGCGCACCCACGCATCTTGAGGACCGGGAGTATCCATGAATGGCGATGGCGGAGCACCGTCGTCCGCACCGAAATTTGAGTCGCGGATGGCCTTAACGACCGCTTCGGGACCTTCAGGCGGAGTGTTGGGAACCGCGTCGTCATGGCGACGTGGTTTTTGTTTTTCATTGTCGAGAGGACGAGCGGCGTCGTCGAATGGATCGAGTGTATGTATCATGGTATGATCTTTTTTTGACTTACTTTTTTGTTGCGACGCAGTTGTCGTTTGACCACCCCGTCGAGGCCACAGCGGCCCGCAGTGTAAATGGTAGGTTTGAGGTCGCCAACAAGGTCGATTTTCAAAAATCTTTGCGTGGCTCTAACACGACCGCATTGTATTCGTCATCGTTTCAGAGCTGATCGCTTACAGTCTAGAAGCCCTTGTTTTTATCGGCCAATGAAGGTCGCGCGGGAAAAATTTGCCAAAACTCATCGGCGATTTCCTTTGTCATTAAATTGGTAATAACATACTTGACTCAGTTGCGGGAAGGAGGCTCCTTTGAAGCCTAAACCAAAACAACCTGTTATGACTATCGCCATTGGATTTGCGTGCAAGGACGGTATTGTGGTCGCCAGTGATAGCCAGATGAGCACTGGCACAAAATACAAGCAACCAAATGAGCCAAAAATAGGCGTGCTTAAATTTTCTGGCGACCAGTATGCCATTCTAGCTATCGCTGGCTCATTGGCTGGTGCGAGATGCTTCCAACAAATTTTGGAAATAGATACTGTTAGTCTCAAAATTACCGATGAACGATCAATCGCTAATTGTGCCGAATCGGCGCTCAAAAAAACGCGCTCTAAAATGCTCGATTACGCAGATCATCCTAGCCTTGCGGGTGATGGAAAGCAGGCTCACTTAGACCAACTGGATTTTGAAGTGCTGCTGGCATATTATTTCGATGGCAAACCATTTATCTATGGCCTCAGTCTTTCCAACGGCATCGCAATCAGAGGACGACATCCGTACGAAGCAATCGGATGCGGAAGCGATGTTGCCGGGGTGATTTTAACCGGCGCGGATTTCAGCTCTTATTTAACAGAAGAAGCCATTGGTTTAGCTTTTTACACTATCGAAGCGTGTAAGAAATTCGACCAAGCGTGCGGCGGGCCGATCCAGCATCTCATATTGGATGCCTCCGGTAAGCATGCTCCTGCCCCGCTTTCAAAGCAAAAGTCTGATTGGTATGAGGAAGCGGTCAGAAAAATAGACCAAGACACTCAATTGTTAATCAGCCAATCTATCTATGCAGCCGTGCAGGAGGCGTATTTCAAGGTAGTTCAAGACTTAATTTAACTTTTATGAAAACCGAACAATTACCCGAAACCTTAATGGAGGCCGTCCGCTACTTTTCAGACCCGGAAACGGCTTTCAAATTCATAGTGCAACTGCGCTGGCCGGACGGCGTGAAGTGCCCCCGTTGCGAAAGCGCGGATATTCGCTGCATATCCACGCGCAAGACATGGGAATGCACGCATTGCACGGAGAAAAAGCAGTTCTCCGTGCGTGTCGGCACGATCTTTGAGGACAGCCCGCTCCCATTGGATAAATGGCTCGTCACAATTTGGATGATCGCCAACGCCAAAAACGGCATCAGCTCTTACGAGGTTCACCGCGCCATTGGCGTCACTCAGAAAACCGCGTGGTTCATGCTGCACCGTATCCGCACGGCCATGCGCACCGGGACATTTTCAAAGTTCAAAGGCGAGATTGAAAGCGACGAGACGTTCATCGGTGGCCGGGCCGTAAACATGCACGCCAGAAGGCGGCGCACGTTGCCAAACAAAGGTGTCGGCGGCCAGGGCAAGACGCCTGTGCATGGGATGCTGGAACGCGGTGCGGGCGGCACCAGCCGCGTTAAAGCCACGGTAGTGCCCAACACCACAAAGGAAACGATTAAGCCCCTCTTGGACGAGTCTATTGAATCCGGGGCCAAGCTCTACTCTGACACGGCCATGACCTACTTGAAAATGGATTCCGCCCTATTTCACGAGATGGTTGACCACGCCGTGCAATACGTCGAAGGCCGCGTTCACACCAACGGAATCGAAAACTTCTGGAGTCTGCTTAAACGCGCATTGCGTGGCACTTATGTCAGCGTTGATCCCGCGCACCTGTTCCGTTACCTTGACGAGCAAGTTTTTCGGTTCAATGAACGCAAGTTGAATGACGCGCTGCGCTTTCTCCGTGTTGCCTCTGATGTCATCGGCAAGCGCCTGACCTACAAACAACTCACTGCCGAAGCTCCGGCCTGAATCACTAAACGTCGAACCGAACTTTACCGTGGCAAAAAAAATAAAAACCGCTTTCCAAAGATTTCAGGCGCTAGCTAGCGGCCTGATAAAAGTCCCGCGCAAGGAACTGGACGCAAAGATCAAACAGTTGAAAAAGGTGAAGGACCAGGATCGCAAGCGGAGCAGTTGAACCATCCACAAAACACGACAAATATGGAATATCCTCCGATACCATTCACTGTTTTCCCCGGCAAAACCAAGCTGGCCTGGTTTTTATTGATGACCGCTGCGTTCACGGCTATCGGCGTGGGGATGGTAATCTCTGGCGAGGGGTTCGGTTGGTTCGTTGCCGCTTTCTTCGGGCTAGGGGCTGTATTATTTTTGTTTCAACTCTTCCGACCAAAGAGTTCGTTTCTAACTGTTGATGAGACTGGTATCGAATTCGGATCGCTGTTTCAAAAAAGCCGTCTCGCATGGAGTGAAATTGGAGAATTTGGAACCTTCACACCTAATCCATATCTCAGGTTCGCAAGTAAGTTTGTCGGATTTAATTTCTCACCGGGATATAAAGGGCCAACTAAATACAAGGGTCTGGCAAAGACCATGAGTGGCTTTGAAAGCCAACTCCCCAACACTTACGGATTCCGCGCTGATGATCTTGCTCAGTTGCTCACGCATTACCGTCAGAAGGCGTTACTCGGCAAGACGGATTATCCCGCTTAAAAATGCTTAAGAAAATCAAACCATTTAAGAAGTTCCGCCCTTCGCTTGGTCAATCAACTTCTGCAATTCCTCCGCAACGTCGGGACGCGTATCACCGAGCGCCAAAATCATCTTTTCAAGTTCAACATCGCGCTTTTTTACGTATGAGCCCATTAGCGCGTCAGCATTTTGTTTTGGAAGAATCGCTCGCGCATATTCTTCGACTATCCTTAGCAGAGACAGGTGTTCTGCACGCAAAACGTAAAGACTCGCGCTTAGGTGTTTTGTCAGCTTCGTCAGGCGCTCGGCGTCTTGCTCGTGCATTAAAAATCAAGAAAACCAAGCTGCTTCACTGAGTCAAATATGTTATCACCATTAAATTTACATACCTGCTTTTCAATATACCTTCAGAATTTCCAAAAAGAACCGATGCGCGCCCGAAGTCGCCACCGGAACTGATGAACGCACTCGCGGCAGTGTGCCTAAGTCCGTTTGGGGGCAGGCCAAAGGGCTTGGCAATGTGTTTAGTGTGCCAATTGCGATGCGGGATTTCGAGGCTTTCTGGATAGGCTTCCATCCAGCGCTTGAGGTTTTCAGGGGTATGGATCTGCCGTGGTGCTCCGTTTACCTTTCCTGATGGGATGTGGAGCACCAACCCGTTCCAGAGTTTCGCGGGCCACTGGCCTTTGTTTTTCTTTACGACCTCGAAGAGCCGAATGATTTCCCCCGACCGCTTGTCATTAGACGATTCTTTTTTATTCGCCCTGGCACCTGCAAATAGAGCGATGGCGTAGAAGAGGGCGTATTCTGGGTTATTATCCTCAATCCATTTGAGGACCGCTTTCGCCTGGTCCGGGGTAATAACTTCGATCAAGGAAGACTGACGGGAGACACGTGGCTTGGAGACACCTTTCCCGATTTCAGGGTCGCACCAGCGTCGGGGAGGGTTTCCGCACCACCTCATTAGCTGGCTCGCGACATCGACATCGTTTTTTTGCGAACGAGGGTTATTGGTGGGCTTCGATGCAACCCAGCGTTCGATTGCCTGAGATGAAATTTCGGGCAGGCAGGTTGTCGGGCCGACAAATCCGACGAATTCGTCCAGACGTCTTTGCAATCTGTTGAGGGTTGAATCGGCAATGCATTCTATCTTTTTCGCGGAAATGAACGCGTCGTAGCCCTCCTTGAGGGTTTTCACTTCGGTGCGTACATGAGGGTTTCCTGACCTCGCACCGTTCAAGGAGAGCCTCAGGACAAGGGTTTTAAGATCCTCCATCTTCCGTTCGAGGCTGACCATGGTCACGGCCTCCTTCGGGCCCCGGACGATCTCGGCGTAGATCTCGGCTGCCCGGGCCTGGGCCTCGGCGTAGTTGGTCTTCCCGGTGGATCGGTTGATCTGAGCCCCGCCATGTCGGAAGATGGCATGGTAGGGCTTTTTGGAATCTGCCCGCCAAATAGTCACCGTGCCCTCCAATCCGAGGGCGTCGAGCAAGAGGTGAGGTTGAACGCGGGGCACATACCCTGTATGTGCATCCGCGGGAAAAAACAAGGCGGCCTGAAAATTCTCGATTTACGTGCTGTTATTTCGCTAACAAATTCCATAAACCGAGATTTTTGTTCAGAGGTAAGTACCTCCAAGAAAAATCTTTAGCCCCGTTCGAATCCCCCTCCCTCCGCCAGCCTTCGCCCTTCGGGCTACGGCTTGGCAGGCCAGCGACTAAACCGAGTGAAAGCACTGTGCACCGAAGAGCGTTGTAAAGGCGAAGGCGGGCAAACTCCCGAAGCTAGTAAGCTGTAAACCGGGCTTTGACACGGACGGCCCGTTATCCTACCTTCCTGCCATGCTGACAGCCGAACCCGTTGCCCACATCTACCGCGATGCCGCTGGTGTCGCGTGGATTGACCGCACCCGCGTCAAAGTGCTGGAAGTGGCCTTGGATCATCTGGCCCAAAGCTGGAGCGCCGAGGAAATCCATCGGCAGCATCCAGACCTGTCGCTGGCACAAATCCATGCCGCCTTAGGTTACTATTATGACCATCAGGCCGCGTTTGACCAGCAGATCGCCCAAGATTTGACGGAAGCCGAGCGTTTGGCCGGTACCAACGCTGACTCGCCGTTACGACGTCGTTTGCGCCTGCATCAACGGCCCGCGTGAGCCTGCGTCTCTACATGGACGTGCAGGTGCCGCACGGCATCACGGATGCCCTGCGCGCCCGCAATGTTACAGTCACGACTGCACAAGAGGACAATCATGCCGAGGCCGACGATTCCGCCTTGCTGGCCCGCGCGACGGCCCTCGGCTGCGTGCTTTTTACCCGCGATCAGGATTTCTTGCAGATTTCAGCCGCCTGGCAGCGGGAAGCAAAACCGTTCGCAGGGGTGATTTTCGCGCACCAACTCCGCGTAACGATTGGCCGTTGCGTCAGCGATCTGGCATTGATTGCAGAAGCCGGAATGCCAGAGGACTTGGCTAATCGCGTGGAGCACCTGTCGCTTTGAGCGGTTTGCGACACATACCAATTAAACATCGATGAATTATAAACATCTTTCGCCGAGATAAAAATATGGGCTTTGCGATTACATGGTTTGCCATTCCCGAAAAGAACAGTGCCGCATTCTTCGCTCGCTTTGGCCTCTCGCCGACCGGTGAGCGGATAGAGGTGCCTGACTGCCTGATTGCGACAGCAAAGCTAGACACGGGTTGGACTCTTCTCTGGTATGATAAATATGATTGCCCGTTTCTTGATAAGCGAGAGCTCGCAAAGGTTTCGGTGACTCATGATATTGTCAGGTGTTTGGTTGAAGAGCATGTCATGGCGAGTTCCGCAGAGTTCTGGTCGTACGGCAGCCGGAAGTGGTTTCTCTCTCATGAGGGTGAGAACGGACCCAAAGGTCTTGTTTCGGATGGGGAACTGCCAAGCAGCTTCGTGCCAATAAAAGAGAAGATGGAAGCAGCGCAGTTGGCCAACGGAGGCGAGAAAGCTAACGTAGACTACATTTTTGATATACCTCTGCAAGTAGCCAAATCGATAGTCGGATTTAAACACGATGAGCGCTGTGATCACATTCCGGATAATTTGTTTTATGTCATGGAGCGCACCTCACCAGGGCCTAGCTTCTTCGCGCGGCTAATGGGAAGGAGATAGGAACGGCGAAGTTACCACGACAAAGTGAAACGAAGGCCGGCTTTCGCAGAGATTTCTCGCACGGCTCGGAATGACAACAATCTCAGCGCGCCCTCAACGGGCTGCGGCGCGTTAAGGATAACGCGCCCTACCCCATCCGTGTTAATCCGTGAGATCCGTGGTCGATAGGATCTGTCTTCAATTCGCCGTCAGCTCGAAGGGGCTCGATGTCTTCACCAGCACGCCGAAGCGGCGGCGGACATCGGTATCGAGCGGCGCCAGCGTGGAATCACTACGGCCGGTCCAGCTTTTCAGGAAAGCATCCAATTCGGGTTTGGCGGCGGCAAACGCCTCCGGCGTGTTCTGCGCCAGCGCGCGGTCATTGACGACGACAGAGAACTCACGGCGGCTGAATTTGAGCTGGCCGGGAAATTCCGCTTCTAGAAGCTGGGCCACGTGGGCCGCCGAGCGCAGCGCCTGGCCAAGCCGGTCCGTGTTGGTGCCAGTCAGCGGCGACTTGCGACGATAGAGCAGGCCCCAGCGATGTCCCGTGTAGTCGAGCGCGTAATCGGCTTCGACGCCGACCAGGATCACTCCCGGCCCGGCCGGGACGTGCAGCAGTTCGGCCACATCCACCAGCATCCCGGGCAGGGATTGCGCCGCGACCCAGCGGTGAAAAACATTCACGACGCTGGCCGGATCGATCTTCAGATCGCCGTCGACGTAAATTTTTGCGACAAGATATTGGAGTTCCATGGTGGGGAATCAGGCCTTGGTCGGCAGGGCCGGCGCGGTGGAGCGCAGTTTGTTATAACAGTTGTGCACGGCCTCGATGAAAAGCTGGGCCTCGGTGATGCGCTGGTGCGCGGTATCGGCGGTGAACTTCTCCCCGCGCGCGGTGTGCGCGGCAAAAAAATCGTTGGCAAATTTCGGCCCGACGAACGGATCGAAGAAAATCTGCGTGTCGAAGAAGCGCTCCTTGAACTCCGCCACAATTTCGTCGGCGTCGTTGGAGACATCGTCATACTGCATTTGCACGAGCGCCTTGGCCGCGCGGAGAAAGGCAGTGTAGGCGGTCTCGCCGGCGGATTGAAGCTCGCCGCGATCGAGGTGGAGGCCGGCTTCGAACACGAGGCGTTCGGCCGAGGTCATTTCAAACTGGTAACGCGTGACGACTTCGCCCGCGCATTCGCCAATGCCAATGTCGCCGATGCTGTACTGGCGCGGATCGCCCCAGTCGGAATAGAAACTTGGATCGGCGTCGTGCGAGGGAAAATCCTGGTTGAGCGGCTCGAGCAGCTCGCGGACCGGGCTTTTGCCGACGCGCTTCACGAAGGCGTGAAACCGTTCATCCTTCTCGCGGTTCTTGACGTAGTACTCGGTGACGCGATCGACCGCATCGGGCGCGCGCTTGGAAGGAATGGCAATGATGGGCAGGCCGTACGAACCGGCGTTGTTTTCCCACTGGCCGCCGAGCAGGACCTGGAAATGAGGGACTTTGTAGCCGTTGATCGTGCGGCTGACGCCGTAAAAGCCGAGGTCGGCCACGTGATGGCCGCCGCAGGAATTGAAACAGCCGCTGACCTTGATGTGCAGGCCCTTGATCGCTTCATCGAGCTGGTAGCTTTTTTGGAGCAGGCGGTTGCGAAGCTCACCGCCGAGGCCGCGCGACGAGGAAATGCCGAGTTTGCACGTGTCGGTGCCGGGGCACGCGGTGACATCGACGATACTGCTCGAGCCCGGCTGGGCGAGCTCGACGGCATCGAGGTCGGCGAACAGCGCCGGCACGTCGGCCTTGCTGACCCAGCGGATGAGAAAATTTTGTTCGACCGTGGTGCGGATCGTGCCGCGCGTATATTTGGCGATGATGTTGGCGAGGGCGCGGAGCTGGTCGCCAGTGATGTCGCCGAGCGGCAGCGTCACGGCCGCGGTGACATAGCCCGCCTGCCGCTGGTCGCGCACGTTGCCCTTGATCCACTGGCGGAGCTGGTCGTTGCCGTTGATGGCGGGTAATTCGCCGGGCGGATGCAGCGGGCCCTCGGCGGCGTCTTCGGCGCCCTTGAGCATGCTGAGCCAGCGCGGATCTTCGCGCAGCTCCTTGCGGGTGGCAAAAACCTCTTCGCGAAATTTATCGATACCCCACTTGTCCACGAGGAATTTGATGCGCGCGGAATTGCGGTTTTTCTTTTCGCCGTTCTTGCCGAACACGCGGCAGACCGCCTGCGTGAGCGGCAGCATTTCCTCGACCGGCGCAAATTCCGTCAGCGTGCGCGCCTGGCGTGGCACCGGGCCGAGCCCGCCGCCGACGACGATCTTGAAGCCGCGCTGGAGCTTGCCATCGACCTCGCGGACCGCGGCGACGTAGCCGATGTCGTGCATCTGGACGATGCCGCAGGCGTGCTGCGCGCAACCGCTAAAAGCCGGCTTGAATTTCCGTCCGAACTCCATCGTGTCCGGATGGCCCATGAGGAACCACGCGAGCGCGTGCGAATACGGCGTGACGTCAAAGGCTTCGTCATGGCACACGCCGGCAATCGGGCAGGCGGTGACATTGCGGACGGCGTTGCCGCAGGCCTCGCGCGTCGTGATCCCGACCGCGGCAAGCCGGCGCATGATCGTCGGCGTGTTTTCGATGTGGATGAAATGGAGCTGAAAATCCTGGCGGGTGGTGACGTGCGCGATGCCGTCGGAATATTCCTCGGCCAGCTCGGCCATGACCACGAGCTGCTGCGGGTTCAGCCCGCCGAAGGGAACCTTGATGCGCAACATGCCGGGGGCGTCCCAAATCGTGCCGGGACCCTTGGTGGGCTTGTCGGCGAAAGGCAGCTTGCGGCTTTCGGTGCCGTCGTAGCGCTGGCCGTTGTCGTAGCGCTGGCCGTACGCGCCGCGGCGAAGGCGGGTCTCCGCAAAAACCTTTTCCTCGATCTTTCCCTGCTTGCGCAGCTCGATCTCGGTTTCAAACTGGTCGATCTCCTGGGCAAGCTGCTCCGGCAGTTTGCCTTTGAGGGCCTCTTTCCAAAGTTTATCACTGGTTTTCATGCGGGGATATCTTCTAGAAATAAAATCCTTCCAAAATTATTCGCCAACCAAATCTTTAGTAATCACGGTGAATTGCTCGCACTTGACCGATAAGTTACTTTCACGTTGCGACCTACGCATCCAAAAACATGCCTAACGATCACGCGAGCAGAGTTTATGACTCGATCCTCGGTCTCTTGTCCAGCGAAGAGAACCCTACCCCGTTGGTACGGATTAACAAGGTCACGCCGTTCAAACACGCCCAAGTTTACGCCAAGTTGGAATGGTATAATCCCTTCGGCGCAGTGAAGGACCGCGTGGCTGCAAACCTGGTGCGCGATGCGGAAGAACACGGGGTGCTCGTGCCCGGCAAAAAACTGGTCGAGGCGACCTCCGGCAACACCGGGCTCGGCCTCGCCATGATCGGAAATGCCAAGGGCTATACGCTCGAAACCCCGCTTTCCGCGGCGATTCCCCTGGAGAAACGGACGATCCTGCGCTTTTTCGGAACGAAAGTCGTCGAGCTCGATGACTCGCTCTGCCCGGCCCCCGGCGCGCCGGAAGGCGCCATCGCCACCGCGCGCGAGACCGCCGCCAAGCCCGGCTACATTTTGCTCGATCAATATTCGAACGAGGCGAATCCCGACGCCCATTACCGCACGACCGGGCCGGAAATCTGGCGGCAGACGCAGGGTAAGGTCACCCACTTCATCGCCGGCCTGGGCACCTGCGGCACGATCACGGGAACCGGCCGGTTCCTGAAAGAGAAGCACAACAGCGTCAAAGTGCTCGGCGTTTATCCGGAAGACGGCCACGACATCCCCGGCGTGCGCAGCAAGCGTCAGCTCGCGCAGACCAAACTGTACCGGCCCAAGGAATACGACGGCGAGGTCGAGGTGGCCGACCGCGAGGCCTTCGAACTTTGCCTGCGCTTGAATCGGGAAGAGAGCATCATCGCCGGGCCCAGTTCGGGCATGGCGCTAGCCGGGGCGTTCAAGCTTATCCCGGACGAGCCCGGGGTCATCGCCGTGGTGATTTTTCCCGACAATATTTTCAAGTATGCCTCGTCGGTCTGCCGGCATTTCCCCGATCTATGCCCGCCGGCCGACGCCAAGGCGACGGAAGCCGCCCCCGGCAAGCACGACCAGTTTATGGAGTCGATGGTCGAGAACCTGAAAAATCCCTACGACTCGGTCGCGCCGACGGCGCTCAGCGAAGAACTCGCCTCAGCCAGCAAGCCGCTGGTCGTCGATGTGCGCCCGGCCGGGCAATTCGCCGACGTGCATATCCCCGGTTCGATCAACATCCCGCAATCAGACCTCGCCGCGCGCGCCGCCGAATTGCCGCCGGACCGCTCCTCCCCGATCGTGATGGTCTGCGGCATCGGCAAATTTTCCAAGTACACCACGCTTTATCTGAAATCGATGGGCTACCGGAATGTCCGCAGCATGAAAGGCGGCATCAACGAATGGGTGCGCAAGAATCAGCCGGTCGAACCGCCGGCGGCGAAGCCGGTGTGAGTTTTTGCCACGAAGGACGGAATTTGTCTTAAGGTGGAGCGCGTCGTCCCGACGCGCTTAATTGTAGGTCGGGGTTTATCCCCGACGTGTCGGGCGTGAAGCCCGACCTACATTTTTATACGTTGGCAAAGCGCGTTGAGGTCAACGCGCTCCACCTCGGAGGGATCGGCATTGTTCGTTGTGGGCGGGGTGCCCCCACCCCGCTTTGCGAATGCAAAATTCTGTTTTGCGGGGTGAGGGCACCCCGCCCACAAAAGAATCGATCTCAAATCGTGCACGCGCTGGCCGCATCCGCGGCTTCCACCGCCGCGGCCTTCTCTTTTTCCGCCAGCACGGTGCGCAGGCAGAAATCGCCGAAGCGTTCGCCTTCGCTGCGCTCGGTCGCATAGCGCTTGATGATCGGTGTGAGCGACGCAACCACCTCGTCGAGCGTCAGGCTCGGCGCGAAAAGTTTGTTCAACCGGCGGCCGTTGTAGTCCGCGCCCAGGTAGAGCGCGTATTTGTTCGGCGCCCGGCCCACGAGGCCGATCTCGGCGATGTACGGCCGCGCGCAGCCGTTGGGGCAACCGGTCATGCGGATGCTGATGGCATCGTTGCGCAGGCCGGCTTCGTCGATGACGGTTTCGAGCTTGTCCAAGAACTGCGGCATGACACGTTCGCTCTCGGCCAGCGCAAGTCCGCAAGTAGGCAGCGCGACGCACGAGAGCGCGTTGAGCCGCAACGCGGATTGCTGGTTCTGTTTATCCAGGCCGTGGCGCGCAAGGATCTGTTCGATCTCAACTTTCTTCGCGTCGCTCACGCCGCTGAGGGAAACGTTCTGGCTCGGGGTGAGACGGAAATCGCCATCGTGAATCTGCGCGATTTCGCGCAGCGCCGTTTTCATCGGCCAGCCGGGCGTGTCCTTGATCCGGCCGCTGAGCACAAAGAGCATGAAGAACCACGTGCCGTCCGCCGCGCGGTGCCAGCCGTAGTCGTCGGCGATGGTGGTAAATTCGTACGGGCGCGCGGGCGCGAGCGACCAGCCAAGGCGGCGCTCGACCTCGGCCTTGAACCACTCGATGCCGCGGTCCTCGATCGTGTATTTGAGGCGCGCGTGCTTGCGGTTCGTGCGGTCGCCGAAATCGCGCTGCGCGGTGATGACCGCATGGCCGACGTCGTTGACCTGGTCGGGTGTGATGAAACCGATCACGTCGGCGAGGCGCGGAAACGTCTCGGCGTTGCCGTGGCTCATGCCAAGGCCGCCACCGACGCAGACGTTGAAGCCCGCAAGCTTCCCGTTCTCGACGATGGCGATTAAACCGAGGTCCTGGGAAAAAACATCGACGTCGTTCGACGGCGGAACGGCAAAGCCGACCTTAAATTTCCGCGGCAGATAGGTTTTGCCGTACATGGGCTCGTCCTCGGCCGGCTTCGGTTCGCCGCCGGCGACGAGTTCGTCCTCGATCCAGATTTCGTGATAGGCGTGCGTTTTCGGCAGCGCAAATTCGCTGAAAGCGCGCGCGAGCTCGTAAACCTGCTGGTGCACCGGCGAGCGCTCGGGATTCGGCGCGGCCATGACGTTGCGGTTCACGTCGCCGCACGCCGCGATGCTGTCGAGCAGCTCGGTGTGCATCCCTTGGATCATCGGGCGCAGGTTGCCCTTGAGGATGCCGTGAAACTGGAACGTCTGCCGCGTGGTCAGGCGCAGCGAGCCATTCGCGCGCTCATCGACCAGGCGGTCGAGCAGGAGCCACTGTTTTGCCGTGCAACGCCCGCCGGGCAGGCGCAGGCGCAGCATGAACGAAAAAGCTTTTTCTTTGCCGGCTTTTTTCAAGGCGAGGCGCTGATCCCGGTCGTCCTGCAAATAAAGGCCGGAAAATTTGGTCAGCTCGGCATTCTCGTGGGCAATCGCACCGGTGGAAGTGTCCTTTAAGTCGCGCGCGATGGTGCCGCGGAGGAAATTCGAGGCGGTCTTGATCGCTTCGTTGGGACTCAGTGGCTTGGGCGTGCTGGGCGCGGAAGGCTCGGAACTCATGTAATCATGACAAAGGACACTAACTTGGTCATAATTGCGAGCGAAAGAGAGAATATTTCTTAACAATCAAGAGACAAAGCATTTACCACGGATGGACACGGATACTAACCGAGGATTGTGAACCACTGATTAACACTTATAGACACTGATAAAGACCGTTCTATCTCGATCCTTTTATTCGCACTACGGATTGGGATCAGTGACAATCAGTGTACATCAGTGGTTAACCAAGCCTTCGCGCCCTTTGCGGCCTTGGTGTGAAGAAATCACCACCCAATCATCCGCGCGCGAACAAAGGGCCCCAACCAGAACGGCTGCACATCGATCACCACGAATGCGAGGATGACAACCGAAGCGAAAGCCACGAGCGACAGCCCGCAACGCTCGGCGGCAGGACTCCGCCAGAATGCTCGGCTGACGATTGCAAACATGATCAGTGAACCGACGGCCGGAAAAATATCGGAGCTCATGGAAAGGAACGGGCCGGGTACCGTTCGCGCGCTGGTCACGAGAAGAAAGGCCGAGAGCGCAATCTGCGCCGCACAGACCCAAAGGAATGGCGACATCCGGACCGGCGAGAAACAAAATCGCACCAAAAGATTAAGCAGGGCCAGGGCCAGAATTTCCGGCAGAAGCACAAGCATAAGAAACAAAGCAGAAGCAGTAATGGTCATGGCAAACGGGGTAGAGCTGACTGAACTGACGGGGGAAAAAGCAGGCTGAAGGGTAAACGATCCTGACAGATCACACCCCATCACGAATCAGATTCAATGGCAAAGACTCGGCGACAATCACGGCGATATTCACACGGTGTTGACCGTGAAACCTGATTTTTGATTTAACCGCGAATGAACGCGAATAGACGCGAATAAAATTTTCGCAGAGAGGCGGCGGCTGTAGGTCGGGCTTTATGCCCGACACTTGTCGCCGCAATTTTGTGAGGGCTAATGTCGGGGATAAACCCCGACCTACAATCGTACGTGGAAAAGCTCCTCTGCGAAAACACCTTCGCCTCCTTAGTTCCCTTCGCGAGAAAAATTGTCCCTACCCCGCCGGCGTGCAGAGCTCGACGAGGTGCCCGGAATTATCCCGGAGATACGCCACGGTCTGGCCCCACGGCTTGACCTCGGGTTCGCTCACCACCGTCGCTCCGGCTTTCACCGCCCGGACAAATGCCACCGGCAAATTTTTTGTGACCAGGGCGATTCCCACCCCCAGCGGCGCCTTGTCGAGGGAGGCCGCCGTGACCTCCTGTTTCAAATGCTCCGTGGCCTGATTGAGGCTGGCAAAGGCCAGGCGTGTCGCTCCGGTGTCCACCTCTCCGTAGGCTTTCTTGCCATCCACATGGAAAAAGCGCCGGGTCAGGCCGAAGGCTTCGGCGTAGAAGCAGAGGCTCGCCGAGACATCGGCGACATATAGAATCACATAACCGAGCGAAACGGTTGCAGGCTCGATGGTTTTTTCGATGAGAGCCATGATTATTGGGGGAGATAAAGCCTATTTCGCGCCATAATCATGACGATACAATTCCGCCAACCGGTTGCGGAAACCGCGCACGATGCGCGAACGCAAATAACTTAACCACAAAGACACAAAGGGCACAAAGATTCGGATAAGGCCAGAGATCGGTATTACTTTGGATCGAGCTTCGTGCTCTTCGTGTCTTCGTGGTTAAATTAATTCCACCCACCTCTTGGGCCTTTCACAGCCCGAACTCGCGCATGCCGCGAAACACGCCGCTTCCATCAACAGCATCGGCGAGATGTTCGAAGCCCATGAAAGCCATCGAAAGCGTGGTTTCAATCTTCTCAACGGCCGATGGAATCGCCCGGAATTCCCGCCCAAGGCTGCTTCGCAGGTCCACGATGAGCACGGGATGGTCTGGATCCAAAATAGCCCTTTCATCAACAATCACCACGAAGCTGTGCGTGCAGCTCGCGCGGACCAAACCCAGCAGTTGAGACTTGGTGGCCCCTTTATAGTCCGTGTCATCCACCATGACCACCTTGGAATCGAAATTGCCGATCGGCGCCCCGAGGATGCCGCGGATTTTCTCCCAGGCTTCCTGGTTGGAAAAGTCCGTGCGAATGACCATCTGGCCTTTTGTCAGGGGAATCTCTGCCATGGGATGAAGAAGGCCAGGCCTCCGATTTAAGTTTTTCGATCCATGCTGTTTTTGGGGCGTGATGCCACCCCGGCGATAACAGATAGATTATTTTTTATTCGTTGTAAACGACGGTCCCATTTTTCGTCCGTTATAGCCATTTATTGACTATACAAAATGCTGGGGTTTTCGAAAAATTCGGCCTAATAAGAAAACCATGAGCTTCACTAAATGTTCCATTGTTGCCGCAATGACACTCATGCTGGCGGGTTGTGTCGTTCCTCAAGGCAGCCGCGTATCCGCCTTTGACCTACAGAAAAGGGAACAGGCGATGGCCTCGTCGGATCGTCTCATTGTTCCCGGCCAGCGGATTGGGCCCATTTACCTCGGCATGGGGATGGATGAAGTGGTAGCAACCTTGGGGCAGCCGGACTATGTGGTCGAGTCTCCCCCTCATACCGCGAGGCAATTGTGGAAATACGACAACCTCAACCTGGGCATCTATTGCTTTGGAAGCTCATCGGCTCCCAGTGTCGTTTCGATTGAAACGGTCGCGTGGAACAATACCGGGAAAAACCTTGGCCAGTCGACTTGGGCGGATGTCATCCCGGTCGCCACCGTATTTCAAACGAACAATGGAATTGAACTCGGAGCATCCACTTACGACGTAAGGCGGGCGTATGATGGCTACGGTTACCAAGACTTTGGCTATGGCATGAACTATACGCGACCGGGAGTTTATTTTGGCATGCAGAGTGATCGCCGGATTGTGGTGATTACAGTGAATCCGCGCCAGTGATAGTAACTTCACCACGAAGACCCGGAGGGCACAAAGGTTTCAGCCTCTTACTTTGAGAAAAAATGCCGGCCCAACAAGAGGGCGGCCCCGACAATCACAATCACTGAAACTTTAATCAGCAGCCGCTTGCGCCACTTGGCGTGGGCCCGTTTTTCCAGTTCACGGTTGGCCGCCACATGCTTGGGCGACTTGGGTTTTTCCCCGGCCAGGACGCCCATCAGCCAGTCGTTGGATTTCTTGCTGTAATCGTATTCTTCCACGGGGCATGGCTAATAGCCGCGGATTCGCAGGGGAAGAAAAATCGGAGCCAAATATTTTATCTTAACCACGAAGACACGAAGGGCACAAAGATTCGGATGAGACAGAGAGCAGGATTACTTTGGATTGATCTTCGCGTTCTTCGCGCCTTTGTGGTTAAAATCTGCGTCAGAGTTGGTTGAGGTGAAAAACGCGCGCAGGCCGGCGGAAAACAGGTCGGGCATGACGTTGTAGTGGTCGCGGTCGGGAAATTTTACCGAGGTGATCTGCAGTCCCTCAAACGGCCGCTCGGCCAGCTGCTTTTCCATCAGCGCAAGGTCACCGAGCATCGACGTCGTTTCATCCGTGCCGACGCCAAGGAACAGCTGCGCGGGTAGCGTCGCCTGCTGGTCGCGAAAACGCTTCATGAGCGCGAGGAAGCTACGGTTGTCCCACCAGATCGAAGGTGCACCGGCCAGCACCCGGTGGAAAAACGGCCGGGGTTGAAAAAGCGCATGCAATACGAGCAAACTGCTGAGCGAATGGCCCGCGATCACCGACGATTCCTGATGCAGCGGGTAACGGCGGGCCAGTTCCGTCCAAAGCGGGCCGGTCAGGTGCGCGAGAAATCGATCCGCCCCGCCGCTGGTGGGCTCCTCGGGCGCAGCCGTCGGCGTGTAGTCGCGTCCGCGACGATTGCCCGGGTCGTTAAAGGCTTTACCGTAGCCCACGGCCACGACGACCGCCGGAGGAATGGCCCCCGCTTCGCGCAAGGCCTGATATGCTTTGACGGCACCATCGAACGAGTAATCGCCATCGAGAAAGATCAACGCCGGCCATGGCCCCGGTCCGGCCGAAGCATCGGGCGCGCGAACATAAACGGCATATTCGGTGTCGAGCTCGTCCGAGCGCGAAAGAAACGCGGGGGCCTCTCGCGTGGTCGATAAGGTCATGACACGGGAGCGAATGCATCAATGCCGACAAGGCAAGAAGCAGCGGAAAATTTCCTGCATCTATCGCCACGAAAGAACACAGAGATCACAAATGGAAAATTGTGGGCGGGGTGCCCCCACCCCGCATAAATGGTGGAGCGCGGCGTCCCGACGCACCTAGTAATTTCCGCAATCTGATCCGTTTTCAGCCGTCGCTTTTTATTACCCCTCTGCAGCGCGGAAAAGTCGAGCAACCCCAAAATGACGGGAAATTCCCCGTACGCCAGACCATCGGGGCTTCGCATTTTGGGCAGTGATGGGTTTCGTCGAGCAGCCATCGCGCCAGTTCGTCGTCAGAGAGATTTGCCCGCGCCCGCCCGGCAAGGTCGATTTCGTTGCACAGTGAAATTCGATGCTCGGCAGCATACCTGCGGCTGGTCCCGTCCAGCCGGTGAGCGTGTGAATCGCTCCAGCCGTCACGCCAAAATGCGTCATACTGCCAAGCATCTCATTAACAATCTTCAGCTGAATCTTCCAACTGCGCCAATGTTTGCACTGAACCAGCATTTTGCTGCCATCTTTAGTCGCGACGAGATCGACACCTCCGTCTGGCTTGGCTCCACCTTTGCGCTCCACGACCCACCCTTCCTTGCCCAGGATCGCCGCATTCAGTTTTTCAAATTGATACCAGTCGATTTTGCGCAGGCATTCGATAATTTCAGTTTCCGTCCATTGGCGTCGCTGCACCACCACTTTCCCAGCGGCGGGCATTGGTCGATTCTGCATTTCGGAATTTAGAACTGAATCAGAAAGTTGATCGGAGCCCTGGCTTCGAGATTTTCTGATAAGCGCCCATACAACCAAAACAACAAAGCCGACTCCCACGATAAGGGAAACAAGCTCCAGCAACACCGGGACAAAACCTTTCATGCCCCCGATCGCCAAGCTGACCAGAAACAACAGGCCCATAATTAATTTGACCAGATCCTCGGCTGAAGAGCCTCTGCCCCTATTTTTTCTGCGAGACATACAGCACGTTAAGTTGTCCGTCAGGACTGGCCATCACCAATTCGGACATATAGCAAAAATTAGTCGGCAAGACGCTCTAAGCGCGTTGAGGTCAACGCGCTCCACCCCGGATTGTCATTCTGAGCGAAGCGAAGAATCCACTTGGATTTCGCCAACCGTGCCACTCTGGATTCTTCGCTTCGCTCAGAATGGCAAAACAAAAAAACGCGCCCCCTCGGGCGCGTTTTGCTTTTCCAAATCTTTGTGACCTTTCGTGGCCAGAAATCAGTACCGATAATGCTCCGGCTTGTACGGGCCTTCGACGGGGACGCCGAGGTAGGCCGCCTGCTCTTTGGTGAGCTTGGTCAGTTTCACACCGATTTTTTCCAGGTGCAGGCGCGCCACTTCCTCGTCGAGGTACTTCGGCAGGCGATAAACGCCCACCTTGTAGGTGTCCTTGTTCTTCCAGAGGTCGAGTTGCGCGAGGGTCTGGTTGGTGAAGCTGTTCGACATCACGAACGAGGGATGTCCGGTCGCGCAGCCGAGGTTCACGAGGCGGCCTTCGGCGAGCATATAGATGCTGCGGCCGTTGGGAAAGGTGTACATGTCGTACTGCGGCTTCACGTTGATGCGTTTCGCGCCAGAGGTATTCAGGCGGTCGACCTGGATCTCGTTGTCGAAGTGGCCGATGTTGCAGACGATGGCCTGGTCTTTCATCTGCTGCATGTGCTCCAGCGTGATGATGTCCTTGTTGCCGGTTGTCGTGACGTAGATGTCGGCAATGCCGAGCGTGCTTTCGATGGTGTTGACCTCAAAGCCTTCCATCGCGGCCTGGAGCGCGTTGATGGGATCGATCTCGGTGACGATGACGCGGGCGCCGAAGCCCTTGAGCGAATGCGAGGAGCCCTTGCCCACGTCGCCGTAGCCGCACACGCAGGCGACCTTGCCGGCGATCATGACGTCGGTGGAGCGCTTGAGCCCGTCGGCGAGCGATTCGCGGCAGCCGTAAAGATTGTCGAACTTCGACTTGGTGACAGAGTCGTTGACGTTGATGGCGGGCACGCGGAGCTTGCCCTTCTCGAGCATCTGGTAGAGGCGGTGGACGCCGGTGGTGGTCTCCTCGGAGACGCCGCGCCATTCCTTGGCGATGGACGTCCAGCGGAGCGGGTCTTCCTTGTGCACGCGCTTGAGGGTGTCCTTGATGACCTGCTCCTCGTGCGAGCCGGAAGGTGAATCGACCCACTTGTCGCCCTCTTCGAGTTCGCAGCCCTTGTGGATGAGGAGCGTGACGTCGCCGCCGTCATCGACGACGAGCTGCGGGCCCTTGCCGTTGGGGAACGAAATGGCCTTGAGCGTGAGATCCCAGTATTCCTCGAGGGTCTCGCCCTTCCAGGCGAAGACGGGCACGCCGGCTTTGGCGATGGCCGCGGCGGCGTGGTCCTGGGTGGAGAAAATATTGCACGAGGCCCAGCGCACATCGGCACCGAGCTCGACCAGCGTCTCGATGAGAACGGCAGTCTGGATCGTCATGTGGAGCGAGCCGGTGATGCGGACGCCCTTGAGCGGCTTGGACGGGCCGAATTTTTTGCGGACAGACATCAGGCCGGGCATCTCGTGCTCGGCGACGGAAATTTCCTTGCGGCCCCATTCGGCGAGCGTGAGGTCGCGAACTTGGAAGTCTTCGCCGGATTTGGTTTGGGCAGTAGTGGACATGGGAGGTGGGAGAAAAGTCGAGAGTCTAGAGTTGAGAGATTCAGATCCGATACTTGGGCGTTCGATGTTGGACGTTGGATGTTCGAGGCGAAGCCGAGGCTTATTTCAGCGCTGCGAGCAGTTCCTTGGTCTTGTTGGTCTTTTCCCAGGGCAGCTCGGCTTTGCCGAAGTGGCCGTAGTTGGTCGTCGAGCGATAAATCGGGCGGAGCAGGTTGAGTTGCTTGACGATTTCCGCGGGCTTGAAGCCGAAGACTTTCTTGACGGCCTTGGCGATTTTCTCGTCGGAGACCTTGCCGGTGCCCATCGTGTCGACGTAAACGCTGACCGGGTCGGGATAGCCGATGGCGTAGGCGACCTGCAGCTCGACGCACTTGGCGAGGCCGGCGGCCACGATGTTTTTCGCGACCCAGCGGCACATGTAGGCGGCTGAGCGATCGACCTTCGAGGGATCCTTGCCGGAGAACGCGCCGCCGCCGTGGCGGCCCCAGCCGCCGTAGGTGTCGACGATGATCTTGCGGCCGGTGAGGCCGGAGTCGCCCTGCGGGCCGCCGACGACGAAACGCCCGGTCGGGTTGATGAGAAATTGCGTGCGCTTCGTCAGCATGCGCTTAGGGAGAACCTTCTTGATGACGTGCTCGATCAGGTAGCGCTCGATCTGCGCATGCGGGACGTCGGCGGTGTGCTGGGTGGAAATGACGACGTTGACGACCTCGACGGGCTTGCCGTCCACGTAGCGGATGGAAACCTGCGACTTGGCGTCGGGCCGCAGCCAGTGGACCTTGCCGCTTTTGCGAACCTTGGTCAGCTCGCGGCCGAGGCGGTGGGCAAACATGATCGGCGTGGGCATGAGCTCGCGCGTCTCGTCGCAGGCGTAGCCGAACATCAGGCCCTGGTCGCCAGCGCCCTGCTCCGCCTTCTTCTTGCCCTTGGCCTTCACCGCATCGACGCCCTGCGAAATGTCGGGCGACTGCCTGGTGAGGAGATTAGTGACAAAAATCTGGTCGGCGTGAAACACGTCGTCGGAATTCACGTAACCGATGTCGCGGACGGCGGCACGCACGATGGCCTCGTAGTTGAGCTTGGCGCGCGTGGTGATCTCACCGGCGATGACGACCTGGTTGGATTTGACCATCGTCTCGCAGGCGACGCGGCTGAACTTGTCCTGCGCGAGGCAGGCGTCGAGCACGCTGTCGGAGATAAGATCGGCGACTTTGTCGGGATGGCCCTCGCCGACCGACTCGGAGGAAAAAACAAAGGTTTTGGACATAAATTTGTGCCTGAAAAAAGCATCGGGCACGGCGGCATGCAAGTTCAATATCAACGTATGCGGATTTCTTGATATGAAGAATGCACATCGTTAAATATCCGGCAAACACCCTAGCTGATGGGTTAGCGGTTGAAGTTTGTGGGCGCTTCGTAAATACTTCACTCAATGGAGAGTTCCGCGTCGAACGCCCCCGACCTCAAGGGCCGCAAGATTCTCATTGTGGATGACGACCGTCTTAACCTGCGCATCCTCACGGGCATCCTCCGCCCCGACGGTTACACCCTGGCCGAGGCCGACTCGGGCGAGCGCGCCCTCGAGGTTTATGCCCAGTTCCGTCCCGACCTCGTGCTGCTCGACGTCATGCTGCCCGGCCTCAACGGCTTTGAAACCTGCCGGACGTTGCATAAGACCTACGGCGACGAAACCGCGCCCGTGATTTTCATCACGGCAAAAAGCGAATCTGACGACGTCGTGGAAGGCCTCACGGCCGGCGGCATCGATTACCTGCCGAAACCCTTTCGCCCCAAGGAGGCCCTGGCGCGCATCCGCACGCACATGCACAACCGCCTCCTGGTCGAACAGCAACGCCTGCTCGTCGACCAGCTCAACAAGGCCGATGCGGCCAAGAACCGGTTTCTCGGCATGGCCGCGCATGACCTGCGCAATCCCCTCGCCTCCATCCGCGCCCTTTCGGAGTTTTTACAGGATGTCACGTTCGGTCCGCTCAACGCCGAGCAACTCGACCTCATCAAGACCATCCACACCGCCAGCCAGCAAATGCTCGACCTCGTGAACGAGCTCCTCGACGTCGCCACGATCGAATCCGGCGAAATGAAACTGTGCATGGAGCCGCACGATCTCGCCGGCGTCATCAGCAAATCCGTCGAGCTGACCAACATTGAGGCCGTGAAGAAAAAAACCCATATCTCCTTCGAGAACGAGCTCCCACCCATCCTGGTCAAGTTCGATGCCGGCAAGATGAAGCAGGTCGTCGACAACCTGCTGAGCAACGCCGTGAAATATTCGCCTCCCGGCTCGCATATCACCGTCCTGCTCAACGCCGACGACACCGGCTGCAGCTTTTCCGTGTGCGACCAGGGGCCCGGCATCCCCGAGAACGAACGCGACAAGCTCTTCAAGGACTTCGGCCGCCTCTCGGTCAAACCCACCGGCGGCGAAAAAAGCGTCGGGCTCGGGCTCGCCATCTGCCGAAAAATCGTCGAGGCTCACGGCGGGACCATCACCGCGGTAAATCTTCCCGCCCCCGCGCACGGCTGCGAATTTCGCGTCATTCTCTCCGCAACCTGATTCTCATTCACCATCATGCCTTTCGACGGAAAAATTCTCCTCGCCGACGACGAAGCCCACATTCGCAAGTTCATGGGCCTGCTCCTCCGCCAGCTCGGTTCGCCCACCATCATTGAGGCCGTCAACGGCGCGCAAGCCGTCGAGCTGTACCAAAGCGAGCGCCCCGACCTGGTCCTCCTCGATGTCAACATGCCCGAGGTGGACGGCCTGCAGGCGCTGGAAAAAATCCACGCCCTCGATCCCGACTGCGCCGTCATCATGCTCACCTCGCTCACCACCCGCAATATCATCGAACGCGCCGCGGAACTCGGGGCGGTGAACTACATTCGCAAAGATACGCCCAAGGAGGAAATCCTCTCCACGCTCCGTCAGATCCTGGACACCCTGTTCGAGCCTGATGGCGAAACCAACAACACCTGAATCCATGCCTGACGACCAACCTGCTTCTCCGCCACCGGCCATGGCTGCCGCTGTCGTGCGCTATTCGCTCCCCGCCATGCTCGCCGAGCTGGAGATCGAACGCACCGCCGGTGGCTTTTCCCAGGAAAAGATCGCCCAAGCCGAGATCACCAAACTCTTCGCCTCCACCCCCCGCCGTCGTGCAAAAAATAAAAAATAGCCGCTTCGTCGAACTCGTTCGCAAGTTTCCCCACTTCGACTCCGAAACGGAGATTGATGCGCTGGTCGGGCGCCACGGCAGTGGTTTCGATCTGCTGCAAGCCGTCATCGACGAAAAGCTCCTGCCCAAAGATGACGCCTGCCGCCTCTGGGCCGATAGCCTCGGCATCGCTTATGTGGATCCCTTCTCCTCGGTCGTCACCGACGAGGCCATTGCCAAGCTCCCGGCCGAGATCGCCAGGAAAACCCACGTGCTCCCGCTTTATGTCCTCGGCGAAGGCCTCACTGTGGCCACGGCCACACCCGACGATGCCGACCTCATCAAACGCCTCAGCCAGATCACCCAGCTGACGGTCAGCCCGGTTTTCGCCCTGCCACGCGACATCGACGACTCCATCTCCATTTACTATTCCTCGGAGGCCAAACTCGCGGAAAATTTCGCCGAACTCGAACACTCCACCGCCTTCGACAACCCCAACCTGGCCGGTGAAAAACTGGCCCAGCTGGCCGAGGATGAGGCGGTGATCAAACTTCTCGACGGCATCATCTACTATGCCATCCGCGAACGCGCGACCGACATCCATATCGAACCCCTGGAGACCACCTCGCGCATCCGCTTCCGCGTGGACGGCATGCTGCGGGAGATGCTCACTTACTCGCGCAAGATCCACCGTTCCATCGTCTGTCGTCTCAAAATTCTTTGCAGCCTCAACATCGCCGAGGCGCGCTTCCCGCAGGACGGCCGCTTTTCCCTCCCCATCGGCAGCGGGGGAACAGGTTTCCGCATCTCGTGCATTCCCTCGCAATACGGCGAGAAACTCGTCGTCCGCATTCTCGCCAGCACCGGGAAAAAATCGATGCTCACGCTCGAGAAGATGCTGATCTCGCAGTCCATCATGCAGCCGTTCAAGAGTCTCATCCAGAATCCCAACGGCATCATTTTTGTCACCGGCCCCACCGGCTCGGGCAAGACCACCACCCTTTACGCCGCGCTCCACGAAATCAACCAGCCCGGCGTCAACATCAGCACGATCGAGGATCCCATTGAAATCCAGCTCGCCGGTGTCACCCAAAGCCAGGTCAACACCCACATCGACCTGAAGTTTCCCATCCTGCTGCGCTCGCTGCTGCGCCAGGATCCCGACATCATCCTCGTCGGCGAAATCCGCGACCTTGAAACGGCCAAGATCGCCTCGGAGGCTGCGCTCACCGGCCACCTGGTCTTCGCCACGCTGCACACCAACACCGCGCCCCAAGCCATCATCCGCCTGCAGGAAATCGGCGTCGAGCCCTTCATGATCGCCCCTTCCATCGTCGCCGTGCTCGCGCAACGGCTCGCCGCCCGCATTTGTGAAAATTGCAAGGAAGTCTACTATCCCCCGCGCGAGACGCTCCTGAAATATTTCGAGGAGGAAGGCCTCCAAGAGGTGCCCTTCTATCGCGGCCGCGGCTGCACCCAATGCCGTCACACGGGTTATCGCGGCCGGGTCGCCTTCCACGAACTCGTCATCATCACCGAGGAAATCCGCACCCTCATCAGCGAACGCCGCAGTGCGCAGGAAATCACCCGAGCCGCCGCCAAAGTCGGCTACCGGCCGTTGCGCTACGATGGCCTCAAGAAAGTCCTGCTCGGTCTCACCACGATCGAGGAGATCGAACAGAACACCACGGTCGAATGGGCCACGTGAGTGGGTGGCATAAAGATTGCGTCGCGATTTTAAAACCGTTGTCTTCGCTCCCTTTTAATCCACCCACCAGCACGACTCACCTGCTTCATGCCTTCTCCCATCCTCGATCCGGAAGCCATTGATAACCTCCGCATGCTCGATCCCGACGGCGGCGACACGTTTCTCCGTGAAATTATCGGCATTTTTGTCGAAGACACGCCTCTGCGCATCGCGGAGATCGATAAAAGCCTCGCCGCCGGCGACGCCCCCACGTTCATTCGCGCCGCGCACACCATCAAGGGGGCCTCGTCCAACGTCGGCGCATCCGCGCTTCGGGCCGTCGCCGAACAACTCGAGCACCACGCCAAAAAAGACGGCCTGGTGAATGTCACAGCCCTCATCGCCGAACTTAAAACCGCATTTGCCAATGCGCAGACGGCGCTGAAGGCGCTGATCCCGTAACGCTGCGCGTTACGGGATCAGCGCCTTGAACATCCAACATTCAACATTGAACGTTCAACACTCAATTATGACTACTAAGACAGGGTTCGGAGCATAGTCGTAGTTGGTAATTGGTAGTTGGTGGTCTGTCCTTGGATGTTGGGTGTTCGCAGTAATTATTCGTCATCCTGAATTCGTCATTCGTCATTTTCCGCCCCGCCTATGTCTTTTGATCCACCCGGCGATTGTCCCGTTTGCGGCGAGCCTGTCTCGGCCGGCCGGAAGTCCTGCGCCCATTGCGGTTCCGACGAGCACAGCGGCTGGAGCGATGAAACCGCCTCGGACGCCCTCGACCTGCCCGGCGAAGATTTTAATTACCGTGAATTTGTGGAAAAAGAATTCGGCCCCGGCAGCCGCCGCACCCGGCCGGCGTTGCTTTGGTGGATCGTCGGCCTCGTCTTGGTGGCAGTGCTGATTTGGCAGTTGGTGGTTAGATAAAGTAACAAGTGTCAGGTTTTCAAGTAGCAGGATTAGGACGCAAGAGTGGTCGGATATCTTGGAACTTGTTACCTGATACTTGGCACTTCGTAGTTGGTAACTCGTCATTCGCCATTCGGGTTTCGTCATTCGAATTCGGCGCTCCGCGCCGGATTCGCTGCTATTCTGTGGGCGCATGAACGACTCCCTCCCCTGCCTGGAAAACCGCCTCAAGACCCTGGCCACGGGCGAACGCCCGCAGGAGCGGCTGGAAAAACTCGGCCCCGCCGCGCTGAGCGACACCGAGCTGCTCGCCATGCTCCTGCGCAGCGGCACGCGCGGAAACGACGTGCTCACGCTGGCCACCCGCCTCATCGCCGAGGCTGGCTCGCTCGCCGGGCTCATCGCCTGGCGCGAGGCGGATTTTCAAAAACTTCACGGCATCGGCCGCGTGAAGGCGCTCCAACTCGTGACTGTCATGGAAATGGCGCGCCGCGTCGTCGGCCAGCAGGCGGGCGACGCACCGCTGCTCAACCGCGCCGATCTCGTCGCCGCGCACCTCGCGCCCATCGTGGCGGGGCTCGAGGTCGAAAAATTCTGGGTGCTCTGCCTCAACCGGAAAAACCGCCTGCTCAAACGCATCGAAGTCACCTCCGGCACCGCGGCCAACACCCTCGTCCACCCGCGCGAAGTTTTCCGCGCCGCCATCCGCGAAGGCGCAACCGCCGTCATCTGTGCGCATAACCATCCCTCCGGCGACCCGGCGCCAAGTGCGGCCGACATCCAGGTCACGCGCCAGCTCCGCGAAGCGGCCAAGATCGTGGACATCATCCTGATCGACCACGTCGTCGTCGGCCGCGCCGCCGCCGACCCGGCCGGCGTGGGCTATTACAGCTTTCGGACGACGGGATTGCTGTAGCAGGCTTCATGGGTGGAGCGCGTCGTCCCGACGCGCCTGATAATTTGTGGGCGGGGTGCCCTCACCCCGCATTAGGTCGATCGCGGGGTGAGGGCACCCCGCCCACATTTTCAAACTTACGTCAAACCCTCCGCCCGCAAAAAACCCGCGGCCTTTTTCTCGGGTCCGCGGGTTTTTGTAAACGGCGGGTAGCCGTTGTGTTTTTTTATGGCGCCACACCGGTATCGGTGGCGGGCGTTTTTTGTTTAAAGATAAGCCGTTCCCCGTCGCGCACGATGAGCACGGGTTCACCGTCCTTGATTTCGCCGCGCAGGATGGCCTCGGCAAACGGATCCTCGAGGAAATGCTCGACCGCGCGGCGCAGCGGGCGCGCGCCGAACTTCTCGTCGTAGCCTTTCTCCAGCAGGAGCGTTTTCGCCTCGGGCGTGAACTCGAGCGTGATTTTGCGCTCGGTCAGGCGCTTGGCAAACTTCGCAGTCTCGAGGTCGACGATCTTGATCAGGTCGGGCTTGTCGAGCATCCGGAAGAAGATGATGTCGGAAATACGGTTGAGAAACTCGGGCTTGAAGACGCGCTTGGCCTCTTCGAGCACTTTCTCGCGCATTTTCTCGAGGTCGTTGAATTTCCCGGCGGCCGCGGCAAAGCCCATCGAGGTCTGGCGCTGGAGGAGCGACGCGCCGACGTTCGAGGTCATGATGATGATGGTGTTTCGGAAATCGACGGTGCGGCCGAGCGAGTCCGTGAGCCGGCCGTCCTCGAGGATCTGCAGCAGGAGCTGGATGACATCAGGGTGCGCCTTCTCGATTTCGTCGAACAGGATGACGGCATAGGGCTTGCGGCGGACGGCCTCGGTGAGCTGGCCGCCCTCCTCGTAGCCGACGTAGCCGGGAGGCGAGCCGACGAGGCGCGACACGGAAAATTTCTCCATGTATTCGCTCATGTCGATCTGGATGAGCGCGTCCTGGTTGCCGAACATCTGCGCGGCCAGCTGCTTGGCAGTCTCGGTCTTGCCGACGCCGGTCGGGCCGACGAACATGAACGAGCCGATGGGGCGGCGCGGATCCTTCAAATCGGTGCGCGAGCGGCGCAGGGCGCGGGCAATGGCGCCGGCGGCGAGTTCCTGGCCGATGACGGTCTTTTGGATCTCGGATTCAAGCGCGAGGAGCTTCTCGTTGTCCTTTTTCTCCATGCGGCTGAGCGGAATGCCGGTCCAGTCGGCGGTGACCTGCATCATGAGGTCCTCGTCGATGGTGACGCGCTTTTCCTCGCGCGCCTTTTTCCATTGTTCCGTGATCAGCTCCTGCTTCGCGCGAAGATGTTTCTCGGTGTCGCGATGCCGGGCGGCTTCTTCAAAATGTTGTTTACTGATGGCCTCTTCCTTGAGCGCGCAGACGGTCTCGATCTCCTTGGCCAGCGCCTCGATGTCGGGCGGGCGGTTGAGCGCGGCGATGCGGGCGCGCGAGCCGGCCTCGTCCATGACGTCGATGGCTTTGTCGGGCAGGAAGCGCCCAGTGATGTAGCGGTCGGAGAGCTTGGCCGCGGCCTCGAGGGCCTTGTCGGTGAAGATGGCCTTGTGGTGATCCTCATATTTGCTGCGGATGCCCTTGAGGATCAGGATGGTGTCGTCGACCGAGGGCGCCTCGACCTTCACGGACTGGAAGCGGCGGTCGAGGGCGCTGTCCTTCTCGATGTACTTGCGGTACTCGTTGAGGGTGGTCGCGCCGATGCACTGGAGCTCGCCGCGCGAGAGGGCGGGCTTGAAGATATTGGACGCGTCCATCGCGCCCTCAGCGGCGCCGGCGCCGACGATGGTGTGGAGCTCGTCGATGAAGAGAATGATGTTCTTGGCGCGCTTGATCTCGTCCATCACGGCCTTGATGCGCTCCTCAAACTGGCCGCGGTACTTGGTGCCGGCGACCATGAGCGCGAGGTCGAGGGTGATGACCTTCCGGTCGATCAGGATCTCGGGCACGATGCCGCTGGCGATTTCCTGCGCGAGGCCCTCGACGATGGCGGTCTTGCCCACGCCGGCCTCGCCGATGAGCACGGGATTGTTCTTCGTGCGGCGGCAGAGAATCTGGACGACGCGGCGGATCTCGGTCTTGCGGCCGACCACAGGATCGAGTTCGCCGCGGCGGGCGAGCTCGGTGAGGTCGCGGCCAAAGGCCTTGAGCGCAGGCGTCTTGACCTCCTTCTTCTCGTCGCCGGCTGCGCCGCTGCCACGGGGCGCGGGCGTGGAGGCTTCCTCGCCGCCCTCGCCACCGGAGAATTGCGGGTCGAGTTCGCGGAGAATTTCGTTGCGGGTGCGCTCGATGTCCACGTCGAGTGACTTGAGGACGCGGGCGGCCACGCCCTCGCCTTCGCGGAGCAGGCCGAGGAGGATGTGCTCGGTGCCAACGTAAGAATGGTTGAGCGCCTTGGCTTCCTTGCCGGCCAGCGCAAGGACTTTCTTCACGCGGGGCGTGTAAGGGATGCTGCCGGCGGCCTTGGTTTCCTGGCCGGTGCCGACTTGTTTCTCAACGGCGGAGCGCACGGTCTCGAGGTCGAGGCCCATTTTCTGGAGCACGCTGACGGCGACGCCCTGGCCAAGCTTGATCAGGCCGAGGAGGATGTGCTCGGTGCCGACGTAGTTGTGATGAAAGCGGTCGGCTTCCTTGCGCGCGAGTGCAAGCACCTGCTGCGCGCGAGGCGTGAAATTGTTCATCGGTTCGGGTGCGTCGGCCATGGGATTTAGTTCTTTCCGTTGATACTAAAGTTGGGTGGGGACAATTTTGCAAACTCATCGCGCAGTCTGATCGCGCGGGCGAAGTCGCGGGCGCCGGCCTCGAGGTCGTGCTTGGAGAGGTGCTGGATGTGGCCAGGCTGCGCCTCAATGAGGAGGCGGTCCACCGTGGCGCGGGCGGCGTCGGGAAACGCGCCGAAGTCGATGCCCAGGCGGATGAGCGAAAGCAGGTTCATGGCCTCGCTGGAGGTGAGCAGGTGGGAATTTTGCAGGATGCCGAAGGCGCGGCCGATTTTGTCGTGGAGCTTGCCGGCGTCGGCCTCGAGGAGTTTCTCGCGGGCGTTGCGTTCGTGCTCGATAATGGAATTGAGCACAGTGGTGAGGCGCTTGATGATGTCCTCCTCGGATTCGCCGAGCGTGGTCTGGTTGGAAATCTGGAAAATGCTGCCGCTCGCGTCGGAGCCCTCGCCGAAAAGGCCGCGCACGACCATGCCGAGCTGGTTCACGGCGCGGACGACTTTTTCCATCTGGCTGGAAATGACGAGCGCGGGCAGGTGCATCATGGCGGAGGCGCGCATGGCGGTGCCGAGGTTGGTGGGGCACGCGGTGAGGTAGCCGATCGTCGGGGAAAAGGCAAAGTCGAGGGATTCCTCGAGCGTGGTGTCGAGCTCGTTGATGGCGTTCCAGGCTTTTTTCAACTGGAAGCCGGCGCGCAGGGTCTGGATGCGCAGGTGGTCCTCCTCGTTGACCATGACCGAGAGCGTCTGCTCCTTGCTGATGACGATGCCGGCGCCGGCCTTGGCCCCGCTGAGCTCGCGGCTGATGAGGTGGCGTTCGACGAGGATTTGTTTCTCCAGGTCGCTGAGTTCGCCGACCGCGATATTGAGGCCGCGTTTCATCTGCGGCGCGGCGGCGACGGCCTCGCGGCAGGACTCCAGAATGGAGGCGCGCTGCGCGGGTTTGGCCCAACCGGGGAACGGCTGGCCCGCGAGGTTGCGGGCCAGGCGGATGCGCGTCATGAGGACGATCGCGCACTTGCTGCTCGCGGTGTCGGTCAGCTCGGAATGGGAATCGATGAGGGAGGAGATGGTCATGGGTCAGCGCGCCGGTTTGTGCTCGAAGGTTTGCTTGACCTGGTGGATTTCGTCGCGAAAACGGGCGGCATCCTCGTAGCGCTCGGCCTTGATCGCGGTGTCGAGATCGGTCTCGAGCCGCGTGAGGCGATCGTAAAGGGATTTGCGCTCAAGCATGCGCCGGGGGACCTTGCCGACGTGGGTGCTGCCCTTGTGCATGTTGTCGAGCATGGGCTCGATGAGGCCCTTGAAATAATCGTAGCAGGCGGGGCAGCCGAAGCGGCCGTGCTTTTTAAAATCTGCCGAGGTGAACCCGCATTGCTCGCAGCGCAGGTTGCCGGCGGGCTCGGAGTTGAGCGAGGTCTTGAGCAGCAGGTCCGCGAGCGAGAACCCGCTTGGGTCGGTCACGCCCTTGGCCTGCGCACAAGCTTCGCACAGGTCCACCTTGTGCACCTTGTTATTCACGATTTGCGTGAGGTGCACCGTGGCGGGCTTGGAGCAGAGGTCACATTTGAGCGGGTTGGCCATGGAGAAATTATAACAGACTAGCCTTAATTATCGACTGAGCTGATGAAATTTTTTGATGCAACATGAAACACGCTTCGATTTTATGCACTAATCATGCCATGCCGTTGCGCGCTGGCAAGCGCGCAACGCACTGCGACACCGGTGCGCCAAATGGCGCGGCGAGTGCGCAGCCTTGGCCCAGCGTGCAAACCTACTGCATCACGCCCGGGGCGTGTCTTAGATCTTCGTGCCCTCGGTCAGGGCGTGACGATGGAACGCCGTCAATACGCGCTGGGTGACGGGGCCGGGCTGGCCCGAGCCGATCACACGGCCGTCGAGTTTCACCACCGCAATGACTTCGGCGCCGGTGCCGGTGAGGAAGCATTCGTCGGCGCACCACACATCGTAGCGCGTGAGGTTGCTTTCGCGGATCGGCACGCCGAGTTCCTGGGCGATGGCAAAAACCGCATCGCGGGTGATGCCCTTGAGCGCGCCCTGCGAGGCGGCCGGCGTGAGAATGGCGCCCTTGTGGACGATAAAGATGTTATCCCCCGTGCACTCAGCCACATAACCCTGCTCGTTGAGCATGATGCCCTCGAGCGCGCCGGCCTGCCGGGCTTCGATCTTGCCCAGGATGTTATTGAGATAATTCAACGACTTGACCGTCGACGGCAGCGCGCCCGGGCTGATGCGCCGCGTCGGCACCGTGACGATCTCCAGGCCTTTCTCGTAATATTCCTTGGGATAGAGCGCGATCTTGTCGGCAATGATGAAGATTGTCGGCTTCGGGCACAGCCACGGGGACAGGCCGAGGTCGCCCACCCCGCGCGTGAGCACGAGGCGGATGTAACCATCGCGCAGGCCGTTTTGGCGGCAGGCTTCGCACACCGCGGCGGACAACTCGGAGCGCGTAAGCGGCATCTGCATCATGATGGCCTTGGCGGAATACTCCAAACGCTCCAAGTGCTCGTCGAGACGGAAGACATTGCCGCCATAGAGCCGGATGCCCTCGAAAACGCCGTCGCCGTAAAGCAGGCCGTGGTCGAACACGGAGACTTTCGCGTCGGCTGCATCGACAAACTTTCCATCGAGGTAAATCTTCATCCCCCCAGCGTAACGGGCCGAGAAAACATTTGTCCAGCCTGCGGGTAGGTTGGAAACCCTGCCCGGATCCGTGGCAACAATCTTGCTTTGGATGGAACCATCTTTAGAAAAAACGTTCCTTCGCTGCATGCTTATCCACATGCCGAACCTGATATGACCCCCCCTGACACCACCTACATTATTGGGCACCGCAATCCCGATGCCGACTCCATCTGCTCTGCCATTGCCTACGCCGCCTTCAAGGAAGCGCGAGGCGAGCACGGTTATATTGCCGCCCGCTGTGGCAACTCCAACGTCCGCATCGACACCATCCTCAAGCGCTTTCATCAGCCGCTGCCGCTTTATGTCAACGATGTCACGCCGCGCGTGCGCGACATCATGGTCAGTGAGGTCATCGATGTGCCGCCGACCGCCACCTGCGCCGAAGCCCTCGAGCTCATCGACCGCCACGGCGTGAACGTGCTGCCCGTCACCGCCGCCGACCGCCATGTGCTTGGCACCGTAACCATCGCGCAGCTTGGGAGCTTTTTTCTTCCACGCATCAACGAGCCGCGCCTCATGCGCCAGGTCACCAGCAGCCTTGCGCACATTGGCCGCGCCCTCAAGGCCCGCGTTCTCCACACCTTTGAGCCAGCCCGCGAGGAGGACCTTTTCATCCGCGTCGGTGCGATGGACATCCGCTCGTTTGGAAAAGTTTCCTCGGACGACAACATTCCCTCGTCGCAATCGATCATCATCGTCGGCGACCGCTGGGACATCCAGCAACGCTCCATCCAGCTCGGTGTCCGGGCACTCGTCATCACGGGCAACCTTCCGGTCGATGATGACGTCGTCCAGCTCGCCAAGGATAACAACGTATCGATCCTCGTCAGCCCTTACGACTCCGCCACCACGGCCTGGGTCATTCGCACGGCCTCGACGATCGAGCGGATCGTCGATCACGCCTTTGCCTCCGTCAACGCCGACACCCGCATCGCCGATCTTCGCAAAAGAATCGCCCTCTCGCCTTCCCGCGCCTTTGTGGTCCTCTCCGACGAAGGCCGGCTCCAGGGTATTCTGACCAAGACCGACCTGCTCCGGCCCGTGAAGACGCGCCTCGTGCTCGTCGACCACAACGAAATGACCCAGGCGGTCGCCGGCGCCAACGAGGTCACGATCACTGAGATCATCGATCACCACCGCCTTGGCTCGCTCAACACCCCGCAGCCCATCCTTTTTATCAACGAGCCGGTCGGTTCCACCTGCACCATCATTGCTGACCTTTTTCGTCGCGAAGGGCTCACCCCCTCGCCGGAAATCGCCGGCATCATGATGGGCGGCATTATCTCCGACACGCTCCATCTCAACTCGCCCACCTCGACCGAGAAGGACTCCCTGGTTCTTTCCTGGCTGTCCAAAATTGCCGGCGTCGATTCCCGCGCGCTGGCCGACACCATCTTCAATTCCGGCTCCGTCATTATCGCCAACCCGCCGGAAAAAGTCATCCGCTCCGACTTCAAGCTCTACGAAGAGGAAGGCGTCCGCTTTACCGTCTCCCAGGTCGAGGAACTTGGCTTCGGCAACTTCTGGCAGCACGCCAAGAAACTCGCCGCCGCGCTCCAGCAACTCTGCGAGGCCGACCGCCTCGCCTTTGCCGCCCTTCTTGTCACTGACATCAACACGCAAAACTCGCTCCTCCTCGTCAAAGGTGACGCCGAGCTGATCAGCCGCATTCACTACGCCCACGTGGAAAAGGACGAAATTTTCGACCTCCCCGGCATCGTCAGCCGCAAAAAACAGCTCATTCCCTACTTCAGCAGCCTGCTCAAGGAAATGCAGGCCGATGGCGCCATGCCCGCCTCGACGCCACCACCCTCCCGGCCGTCCGCACCCATCGCCAGCACAGCCGTATAAAACCTCCCGGTCAATCCACCTGGCCCGTGGCATGGCCGAACGGCGGGCGGGCTTGATGTGGGACGGGTGCCCTCACCCGTCGTCGCTCCATGCGGGGTGAGGTCACCCCGCCCACAACTGAAAAATCCGGCCCATCTAAATGCATCGTTGCCTCGCGCCCGCCAGTTCCGCAATTTGCCGCGTTATGACCGTTGAGAACACCGCGCCCACCGCGCCGGCCCCGAGCGATTTCATCCGCGACATCGTCGCGCAGCATGTCGCGGAAAAGCGTTACGCCAAGATCGTCACGCGTTTCCCGCCCGAGCCCAACGGCTACCTGCACATTGGCCACGCCAAGTCCATCTGCCTCAATTTCGGCATCGCCCATGAAAATGCCGGCCAGTGCAACCTTCGCATGGACGACACCAACCCGACGAAGGAAGACGTCGAGTACGTCGATTCCATCATCGCCGACGTAAACTGGCTGATCGGCGGCTGGGCCGACCACTGCCTCGGCTTCAAACCCAAGGGCAAAACCCCCGAAGCGCAGACCGTCAACGGCAAGCCGGACTTCCATCTGGCGGCCTCCGGCTCGCCGATCTCAAATCTCAGATCTCAAATTTCAGATTCCGACCTCTCGCCTCTTGCCTCTGGCCTCGAGCCTTTTTTCGCTAGCGACTACTTCGACCAGATTTACGAGTACGCCGTCACCCTGATCAAGAAGGGCAAGGCCTACGTCTGCGACCTTTCACCCAAGGAAACCGACGAATACCGCGGCTCGCCCGACAAACCCGGCCGGGACAGCCCGTTCCGCAACCGCACCGTCGCGGAAAGCCTCGACCTTTTCCAGCGGATGAAAGCCGGCGAGTTTCCCGATGGCGCGCGCACACTCCGGGCCAAGATCGACATGGCCGCGCCCAACATCTGGCTGCGCGACCCACTCATCTACCGCATCCGCCACGCCGAGCATCACCACACCGGCGGCAAATGGTGCATCTACCCGCTGTATGATTTCGCCCATTGCCTGAGCGACTACATCGAAGGCGTCACCCACAGCATTTGCACGCTCGAGTTCGAAGTGCACCGGCCGCTCTACGACTGGATCCTCGAGGGACTCGACCTGCCCCGCGCGCTTCCGCACCAGTACGAATTCGCCCGCCTCAGCCTCGGCTACACCGTGATGAGCAAGCGCAAGCTCCTCCAGCTCGTGCAGGAAAAAATCGTCACCGGCTGGGACGATCCCCGCATGCCCACCATCTCCGGCCTGCGCCGCCGCGGCGTGCCCGCCGCCGCCCTGCGAAATTTCGCCTACCACATCGGCGTGACCAAGTTCAACGGCCTCACCGACGTCGCCGTGCTCGAACACGCCATCCGCGAAGATTTAAATGCGACGGCCCTGCGCCGCCTCGCCGTGCTGCGCCCGGTGAAACTCGTGCTGACCAACATCCCCGCCGGCACTGAAATCGAGTGCACCGCGGTGAACAATCCCGGCGACGAAAGTGCCGGCACGCGCAAGCTCGCGCTGACCCGCGAGATCTTCATCGACAGCGATGATTTCATGGAAATCCCCGCGCCAAAATATTTCCGCCTGAAACCCGGCGGCGAAGTGCGGCTCAAGTACGCCTGCATCATCAAGTGCGACGAGATGGTCAAAGACGCCGCGGGTAAAATCATCGAGCTGCACTGCACCGCCGACCTCGACTCGCGCACCGGCGGCCCCACCGCCGCCAAGAAAGTCAAAGGTACCATCCACTGGGTCAGCGCCACCCACGCCATCGAGGCCGAGGTCCGCCTTTACGACCGCCTCTTCACCGTGCCCGAGCCGGATGCCGACGGCGATTTCAAGGAGCACATCAATCCCCATTCGCTCGAAGTCGTGACCGCGAAGCTGGAACCCTCCCTCCAGGAGGCACGCGCCGACCAGCGCTTTCAATTTGAACGCCTCGGCTACTTCGCGCTCGATCCCAAAGACTCTAGCCCCTGCCCTGAGCCTGTCGAACGGGTCTCGCCCCTCGCCCCTCGCCTCATTTTCAACCGCACCATCACGCTGAGGGACACCTGGGCGAAATCCACACCATGAGCCCGGATTCACCACGGATTACACCGATAGACACGGATAACCAGCGAAGCTTGTGAACCACTGATTACCACTTATGGACACTGATAAAATACCTATGAGGTTTTACAGAAGATAACGAAGTTAACCAAGAGAGGGAAAGACATCGCCAACCTTGCTGCTCTTCGTTCCCTTTGTTGCCTTCTGTGCAAAATGCCTTGGTTGGTCATCAGTGGCAATCAGTGCCCATCAGTGGTTAACCAAACCCGGATTTTGTGACTCAATTCCTTTTTCCAGCCCAATCATGAAGCAAACCATCGTTACCCTCGACATGGAGGGCGTCCTCACCCCGGAGATCTGGATCGCCGTCGCCGAGCGCACCGGCCTGCCCGAATTGCGCCGCACCACCCGCGACGAACCCGACTACGACAAGCTGATGCACTACCGGATGGAGATTCTCGACCGCCACGGCATCACCCTGTCGAAAATCCAGGAAGTCATCGGCACGCTTTCGCCCCTCTCCGGCGCGGTCGAATTCCTGGATGCGCTCCGCGCACAAACCCAGGCGATCATCCTTTCCGACACGTTTGAGCAATTTGCCCAGCCTCTCCTGCGCCAGCTCAAATGGCCCACCCTCTTTTGCCACCGACTGATCGTGGCGAATGACCGCATCACCGGCTACCAGCTCCGCCTGCCAGACCAGAAACGCCAGTCCGTGCAGGCGCTGCAGGCGCTCAACTACACCGTCATCGCCGTCGGCGATTCCTTCAACGACACCAGCATGCTGATCCAGGCCGACCACGGCATCCTCTTTCACGCCCCCGCCAACGTCGTGGAAAAATTCCCGCAGTTCCCTGCCATCAACAAATACCCGGAGCTGCTGAAATTCATTCAAAGCAAGCTTTGAACATTATAAGGTGGAGCGGCTTGTCCCAAAGACACTTTGAGCGCGTTAGCAACAACGCGCTCCAGCTCTCTTCCCGGCACCGCGATGCATTATTTGAACAGAAGATAACGAAGCGCTGTTGGGTTTCTGCCATCAAATGCATGGGCAGAGCCTGCTTGGAAATGTGATGCAATCTGACGCCAGTCGCTTCGTTACCTTTGTCACCTTCTGTGAAAACTGTTTCCGAAAACCTCGGCGCGCCCGGCGGTCGCGCCCTACCTTTCATGCACCATTATCCAGTCAAAAATCTCTCGATGCGCTTGAGCACGCGGTCGCGGCCGAGGACGCGGAACATGCTGGTAATGCTGGGGCCGACGTTCGTACCGGACACCGCAAGCCGCGCCACCGCCTGGTAGTCGCCGAAACCCAGCCCGTTTCTGGCCGCCAGCGCCTTGATCGCTTCCTCGATGGCCGAATCGCTGGAGAAATCGGCCGCCTGCAAAACTGTGAATAGCTCCGCGAGGCGCGCCTTCGGGTCGCCTTTGGCCATCACTTTCTCGCGGACTTTTGGGTCGATGACAAAATCGTCGGTAAAAAAATAATTCGTGTAGGCCGGCAGCTCCTCGATGGCCTTGATTTTCGGCTGGCTGAGCAGCATGACCTCGCGGAAATGCGTTTCGTTCGCGAACATTGATCCCAGACCCTGCCGCGTAAAATAGTCCCGCGCGCGCTGCAGAAACTGATCGGCCGGCAATTCCAGCAGGTAGAGCATGTTCATGTGCGCGAGTTTCTTCTCGTCGAAGCGCGCGTTGCTCTGGTTCACGCCGGGCAAATCGAAGAGCCGGATGATTTCGGCGATGGGCATCTTTTCGCGGTCGTCGCCCGGATTCCAGCCGAGCAGGCACAGGAAGTTGACCAGCGCCTCGGGCAGGAATCCGCGTTTCTGGTATTCCTCGATCAGTGCCCCCTGGTCGCGCTTCGACATCTTGCCCGGCCCGTTCTGTTTTAAGATCAGCGGAATGTGCGCGTAAATCGGCAGTGGCACGCCAAAAGCTTTGAACAGTTCCGTGTGCTTGCTGGTGTTCGACAGATGGTCCTCGCCGCGAATGACGTGCGTGATGCCCATGGTGATGTCATCGACCACGTTCACGAGGTGAAACACCGGGTTGCCGTCCGACCGCACGACGACGAAGTCTTTTTCCTCGGTGCGCTCGACGCGCCCGCGGATGGCATCCTCGATGACCTGCGGCTCGCCGGAAATTTTGAAGAACACCGCGCCTTCTTTTTCATAGGTGCGGCCGGTGGCCTTTAGTTTCTCCAGGTACTCGCGATAAATATGCGCGCGTTCGCTCTGGCGGTACGGCCCGTGATCGCCCCCGCCGCTACTGCCGACCTTCGGGCCCTCGTCCCAATTGAGCCCGAGCCAGGTGAGGCTGTCGTAAATGACGTTGAGGAACGCCTCGCTGTTGCGTTCCTTGTCCGTGTCCTCGATGCGCAGGATGAACACGCCACCGGTGTGGCGGGCATACAGCCAGCTGAACAGCGCAGTACGGGCGCTGCCGATGTGGAAGAACCCGGTGGGACTCGGGGCAAAACGAACGCGGACTTGGCTCATACTTTTTTAAGGGACAGAAGGAAGAGAATCGATAGGATGGCGCTTAACCAGAAAGAACCATTCCCGTGGATTCTGCCCATCCTGTCAAAAGTTCATCTGCCATCGATCCTATCGCCGTCGCCACGCGCTTTGACGCGGCTGCGCGGGTGGCCGGATTCCGCGTCGAGAAATTCGGCGAAACACCTTCCGGGCCGCTTTTGGGGCTGACCAGGCGCACGGCCGGCCCGCGCCCACGCATCTACCTCTCGGCCGGCATCCACGGCGACGAGCCGGCGCCACCGCTGGCATTGCTGCGGTTGCTCGAACGCGGCTTTTTCGACGCGCGCGCCACCTGGTTCATTTGCCCGCTGCTTAATCCCGTCGGGCTGGCGCGCGGTACGCGCGAAAACGCCAACGGCATCGACCTCAACCGCGACTATCGCAATCCCGCCTCGGCGGAGATCCGCGCCCATGTCGCCTGGCTGCAGCGCCAGCCGCGCTTCGACCTCGCGATTCTCGTGCACGAAGATTGGGAAGCCAAAGGATTTTATCTCTACGAGTTGAACCGGACGCAGCAACCCAGCCTCGCCGAACCCATCCTCGCGGCCGTGCGCGCCGGCTGCCCAATCGAACTCGCGGAACAAATCGACGGCTTCCCGGCCAGCGGAGGCATCATCCACCCCGAAGGCGATCTCACCAAACGCGAGGTGTGGCCCGAATCCATTTATCTCCACGCCCATCACACCCGGCTCAGCTATGGATTCGAAACTCCGTCAACGCTGCCCCTCGAACAACGCATCGCCACGCTTTGCACGGCGATTGAGACAGCAATAGCCGCGTTATAAGACGCGGCGAACATCCAATATCGAGCATTCCGCCGGCCGTAGTTAGTAGTTTGTATTTGGTAGTTGCTCGTCCGGACTTGGATATTGGACGTTGAATGTTGAATGTTGAATGTTCAAGGCGTGCTGCGCGCAGAATTCCGCCAAATCGGGCGGTAACGGCGCGCGGAAGACGTACGGCTCACCCGCCAACTGTAAATCGATCTCCGCGCAGTGCAGCGCCTGCCGCGACAGCAGCAGCTTCTCCTCGAGCGCGGGCGTCCAGCCGGTCGCGATAAATTCCATGAACAGCCGGGCATCCGGGCCATAGATTTTGTCGCCGACGACACTGTGCCCGAGCCATTGGGCATGCGCACGGATCTGGTGCTTGCGGCCGGTTTCGAGCACCACCCGGGCAAGCGTGAAAGCGTTGGTTACGGTCAGCGGCTCAAAATGCGTCACGGCCACCTGGCCATCCGGCCGCACCATCGACTTCACGAAAACCGGGCCCGCCTCGTCGTCGCCCAGCGGTTGATTGACGGTCACGGACTCGCGCAGCGCGCCAGTCAAGATCGCCAGGTAGCTTTTCTTCACGCGCTGGCGCTGCACCGCTTTCTGCAGGCGTCCGGCCGTGACGGCGTCCTTGGCAAACACCACCACCCCGCTGGTCTCGCGATCGAGGCGAAAGATCAGGTGCGCTGCCGCCAGGCCGAATTCCTCGCGGATCGCGCCCACGAGGCTCGACCATGGCCCGGCCTTCGACGGATGGCAGACGACGTCGCCCGGCTTGTTAATGACCAGCAGGCGCGCGTCCTCGAAAATCACCCACGCGCGGAGTTCAGCGGATTCGATCATCCGCACCGGCCCCTGCGGCAGGCGGCCCCACTGCGTGCCCTCGCCCACGACCATCATGATTCTTTCGCCTGCCCTGAGCTTGTCGAATGGGGCGATGGCCGGTAATGCGCAATAACCTTGGCGGCAATTCGCGTAGCCAGGGGCTTGGGCACCCTGGCGCCAATCGCAGCCAGGATTTTGTTGCGCCAGCCGCTGACGACCTGGCTTTTGCCCGCCGCCAGTGCATGCAGCGAGTTCATCACCACCTGTTCGCAGGTTTCACGCGAGTCGGCGGGCAGCAATGATTGCCTGAGGCCGGCGGCCTTGAAAAAATTTGTCGCGGTCGGCCCCGGGCACACCGCCAGCGCGCGCACCCCGCTGCCGCGCAGATCCTCGTCGAGCGCAAGGCTCCAGTGCAGCACGAAGGCCTTGGTCGCCCCGTACGTCGCCATCCAAGGCGTGGGCTGGAACGCCGCGGTCGAGGCGATATTCATGATGACCCCGCCCCGTGCGCGCAGCGCCGGCAGCAACAGTCCAGTAAGTTGCACCAGCGCACGCATGTTCACATCGATCATCCCCAGCTGGTGCGCCAGGTTCGGTTCGGGAAACGCCCCGTAGGAACCAAAGCCGCTGTTGTTGATGAGCAGGATTTTCCCTGCAGGTTGGCCGCGATTAAGAATTTCTACTAACTCAGCCGCCACCGCCTCAACTTGCAACGGTTGTGCAAGATCGCACGGGAAGTGGCGCAAATTAAGCTTGGAATCATTTATGTCCGGTGCGCGCCGAGAAAGATTGAAAAACTCAAGTTCAGGCCGCAGGCTTCCCATCGTGCTAATGAACGATTTTCCAATACCGGAAGATCCGCCCGTCACGACGACGGTGCCGAATTCAGAAAGTGCTTCGCTTAGCGAGGCCATGTCGAGGGGAGAAACATTTTTCAGTAGTTAGCTCAACCCAAAGGAAGAAACATGAACAGACAAAATCACACTCACGATCTGATCGTTTCCGGCATCCACCTCGAGCTCACGCCATCGTTAAAAACCTTCGTCCAGGAGAAAGCGGAGCGATTATTCCGCCACGAAGAGCGCATCGTGAGGGTGCGCATCGAACTCGAGAGCGATGCGAAACAGGCCGTGAGCACCCGATTTGTCGCCAAGGGGCACATCGAGATCCACGGGCCCGACATGAATGCCAGCGTCGCGTCCCATGAAATGCACAAGGCCGTCGACATGCTCATCGACAAGCTTGACCGCATGCTCCGCCGCCGCGCCCGCCTCTTCAAGGTGAAGCGCAAGCACCCGCACGCCGTCGAAATCGACGCCATGCTGCCCGAAGCGGTGTGAGACGAAATTAAATTTTCTCCGTGTGCGCCCGCCGTTGCGAAACGGCGGGCATTTTTCTGGTTAGATGGATCCATCGCGGGAGCCAGCCTACGTGAGACCAAGGGTACGTGAACGATTCCATTTCGAGTTGTAGGAGCCTGCTTGCAGGCGACCTTTTCCGACGAAGATGGTTTTCCTAGGCGATGAAACGCAATGTCGCGTGCAAGCACGCTCCTACAATGGCATGAAAGCCATTTCACCTATGTCTTGCGGCTATCTAAACCAAAAAACTAATTGGGCTGAAGTTCAGCCGGGGGGCCCCGCAGCGCCTCGTCCAGCTGGGCTTGGTTCAATTCATACACGAATACGCCGTAGGTAATGCGTTCATCGGGCTCGCGTTTCCGCAGCCAGGCATAAAGCCGGCCCAGCCTGAGCTCATCATAACGTTCCATTTCCCCGGTTTTGGCCAAATGGGCGAATGTGGCCAAATCATGCCGCTGTTTTATTTGGTCAATCACTGAGGTCAGATTTTGGTATTCGTTTTCGTAAGATGCGCACCACCGTCCAAAAGCCGGGCCATTACAGACCGATTGCAGCATGGTGGCACTTATCATATATGTTCCCGGCTGGAGAGTGAGCTGGTAAATTCTTGGCTGATCAAAATACGAAGGCAGTAAAACCACGCCATCCAGCTTGAAGGAGTGAAGCAGCCCGCTCCCAAAATAAGAAAAGTAGACCGGCGGCTTGGGCCCGGGCCGGCCGGCGCGCCGGGCGATCCATTTTTCAACCGCCGGCAAATCCTGCCCCCACTCATAGGAGCTATCCACCAGGACATGATAGCCATTCCTCGGGCCACCGGCGAATTCATTAAAGTAAGCCAGCGTTTGCGGATAGACGGCCCAGACCTCGCCGGCCGACCATACCATCAGCGCACCCAGCAGGACTGTTCCCGACCGACGATGCCACCACCTGGCCCGGGCCAGCACGCCGGCAAAAATAAACAGCGCCGGATAGATCGGCAGCAAATGGCGGATGCCGATATTAAGGGTGCCCGACATCATCACTCCCAGATAGACGGCAAACAACACCGCCAACGGCGTAAATTCATAAAAATTGATGGCCGCCGCGCCTGCGCCTTTGGCCAATCGCTGCCAGCCGGCAACTATCACCACGGCCAGGCTGGCCAGGAATGCGACCAGGAACGGAATCGGGGTCTTGAAAAACCAGGCCACCGGGAAAAAATACCACCAACCAGTCAGGGAAAAATGACCCAGGAGAAATGCCCGGCGATACTCGATGGTCAGCGTGAACAGGCGGATATCGATGAGAAAATGTTCCGGGAAAAGCCGGAATTCACGGCACCAGGCAATATAATTGGAAACCAAGCCTTCAGGCTGCCGGTTGAAAATATACCAGAGCGCCGAACCATTAGGCATCTGCACGCCAAAAGAATAATGAAATCCATAGATTGCCCACAGGGTAAGATAACCCACCAAGGCGGCCGCCAGGGATGCGGGGGCTAATAAAAAAAACTGCTTGGAGGCGTTGGTTTCTTCCCGGACAACACCGCCGGGAAGAGCCACGGCCACCGGATGTCGCAGCGCAAGTTTTATCCCCATCATCAGGCCGGCCATGGGCACAAACAGCACCCCGGAAATCTTGGTGGCCATCAGTCCGCCCACCGCCAATCCGCACCACAGGACGGTCCACCCCGAGATCCGGTGGAGCAGCGTCCAGAAAGACCAGACCGCCAGCGCAAAAAAGAGCGTCACGGCGATGTCGGTCGTGGCCAGCCCGCTGTTGGAGATGATCACCGGGCACAAACAGTAAAAGACGAGAGAGATCAAACCGGCGCCATCGCCATGCAGGCGCCGCGACCAAAAAAACACCACCAAGGCCAGTGCCACCCCGAACAAGGTGGCCATGGCCCGGGTGGCCCGCAGCATGGCAAACATGTGGGTCTCGTTTCTAAACAGGGAAACCCAGTAGGCGTTCTCCCGTTTTGCCTCAGAATCGCGGCGCTCTTCTGCCGTCGGCTCATCGACCTTCATCGCGAGCAATGGCAGGGCGATCCATTTCTCCGCCAGCACGAGATTCGCCGTGGGCTGCGCGTGCACGTCCCCCTTGAGAAAGGAATACCCGGCCCCGATAAAAAATGTCTCATCGAACGTTGGCGAGGTGTTCCATCCGGATCCGAGGCACAACCCCACGAAAAGCACGAGCAGTGCGATAATGGGGGCAATGACTGCACAAGGGCGGGCCGTCACACGAGGAAGCGGTTCATTCATTGAGGGTGTAATTTCAAAACGACCGTCCATCCAATCGCAGCAACCTTATGTTTTGATCCACTTCCTTGGTGAACAGGTTGTTCCTTATCAACACGGAGGACGCAGAGGGCACAGAGCCAATCGTGCCAAACCCGCAACCCTGCTCAATCTCAATTACGACACAGCCCTGCTTTCGCTCTTCGAGCCGTTTCGACAAGCCCGTTCGGCAAGCTCAGGGTCCCGAGCATTGTCGAGGGACTCAAGGCCCCGAGCCAGTCGAGCGGGCTACGCAGAGCAACTTTCGCATTGCGGAGGCTGGCCTGCCCGTTCGACGGGTTCGACATGCTCACCGCAGGCAGGCTCAGGGCAATTTTCCATCGCGAGGCGGCATAGCCCGTCTTCGCTCGCTATCCGCGAGCTTCGACGTGGCAGCCTTCGCATTGCGGAGGCTGGCCTGCCAAGCCGTAGCTCCGCAGGAGCGAAGGCTGGTGCACCCGGAGGGAGTCGAACCCCCAACCTCCAGATTCGTAGTCTGGCGCTCTATCCAGTTGAGCTACGGGTGCAAAAGTGAAGGCGAGAACAAGCAAAGTTTGCGCGCCGGGTGCAAGAGAAAATGGCATTAAGTATCAAGTGACAGGTAGCAAGTATCAGGATTAGGGAGTGGTTGGCTATCCTGGAACTTGGTGCCTGACACTTGAAACTTCGCGTCCATCGCGCTCTTGGTACTTGTCACTTGATACTTGTTACTTCGGCCTGTGCGGCCGAGGGCCGCCAGTCGACCAGCGTGAGCTGCAGCAGCTTGCGATGGTTGAAATAATTCCACGACAGTTCGACCGCGAGGTCGAGCGGCACGCCGGCAGGCGGCAGGCGGTGGGCCATTTTCCACGCCACGCCATGGAGGCGGTGGCCGGGCTCCGCGGCGCCACGTCCAGCAGGGTTGGCGGCAATTTGGAAGCGAAAGTGCAGCCCCTTGAAGACCTCGGGCGGCGCGGACAGCACGACATGGTGCAGGCCGAAAACCGGCTCTGGGTTCCCCTGGCCGTAGGGATGCAGCACCGCCAGCTCGTCCATGAGCGCTCCATTCACCTCCGCGGGCCTGAGCCAGGCGGCGATTTCGAGATGGGGTTCGACCAGGGGTCCGCCGCCGGTGCGCACGGCTTCGGCAAACTGCGCGCGGAAGGCGCCGATTTTTTCCGGCGACAAGGAAACGCCAACCGCCATCGGATGGCCGCCCCAACTGGAGAGGTGTTCGTCGCAGGTGCCGAGGATTTCGACGAGGTTGATGCCGTTCACGCTGCGGCCGGAGCCCTTGGCCAGGCCGGCCTCGTTGCCGAGCACGATGCAGGGGCGGTGGTATTTGCGCGAGACGCGGCCGGCGACGATGCCGACGACGCCGGGATGCCAGTTCTCGCCGAACAGCACGACGCCGGGCGCGTCGGCAAAGTCTTTCTCGATGATCCGCTCCGCCTCTTCCGTGATCGCGCGCTCGATGTCCTGCCGTTCGCGATTGAAGGCATCGAGCGCCTGCGCGGTTTCGGTGCAGAATTTTTCGTCCTCGCTGAGCATCAGCTCGACCGAGAGCGCGGCGTCGGCGAGGCGTCCGCTGGCGTTGATGCGCGGCCCAAGGCGGAAGGAGATGTCCACCGGCAAAATTTCCTGGTTGGTCTTCACGCCGGCGACCTGCATGAGCGCGCGCAGGCCGGGCCGCGCGGCGGCCTGCAGGATTTTCAAGCCGTGGCACGCGAGGATCCGGTTCTCGCCGGTGAGCAGCACGAGGTCGGCCACCGTGCCGAGGGCGACCAGATCGAGATAATCGCTGAGCTTGATGCCGAGCGCGACCGGGTCTTTTTCCGCGCGCAGCTGCTTGAGCAGGCCGTGGGCGAGCTTGAAGACGAGGCCCACGGTGCAGAGATGCCGCCAGGCGGCGTCCGCCCCGTCGGTGCAGGCGTTGACGTGCGGATTGACGAGCAGGCCCTGCCCGGGCGGAAGCTCCTTCGAGCGATGGTGGTCGATGACGAGGACGTCGACGCCCTGTGCATAGAGGTAGGCGATCTCCTCGTGGGAGTTGGTGCCGCAGTCGAGCGCGATGAACAGGCGCGGCTTCCCCTGCTCCAGCGCGCGATCGATGGCGCTGCGCGAGAGCCCGTAGCCGTCTTCCATGCGGCGCGGCACGATGAAGCGCGGGTTGGCGCCAAAGCGCCGCAGGATGCTCACGAGCAGGGCCGTGCTGGTGACGCCATCCACGTCGTAATCGCCGAGCACGACGATGTCTTCAGCGTTCGCCAGGGCCGTGCGCAGGCGCGCCACCGCGGCATCGAGGTTTTGCAGCAGGAACGGGTCGGCCAGCCCGGCGAGCGCGGGCCGGAGGAATTTTTCCACCGCACCGGCTTCGGGCAGATCGAGCCGCAGGAGCAACTCGGCCAGCACCGGGCTGACACCGGCGCTGCGGCCGAGCGCCTCGACCTTCGCAGCGGGGAGCGGCGTGTAGTTCCAATGCATGGGGGATAATTACAGATAGCAGATTACAAATTACAGATAGTGTCCTTGCGGATTGAAAATGCTCTTGGATGAGCAACCCGGTCGGTTGGGTCAACCGACCCTACCTGGCAATTTGTTATCTGTAATCTGTAATTTGTAATCCGGGCGTCGCGGTGAGCAGCTCACTTCGACGCCCGGCTGGCGCCCTGCCACTCGTATTTCGGCGCGATATCGGAATGCGCCTCAACGTGCATGCGGTCGCCCTTGTGCCACCAGTAGAAAACCGGTGAGGCGATGAAGATCGACGAGAACGTGCCGGTGATGATGCCCACGAGGAAGGTGAAGGAAATGTCGTTGAGCACGCCGCCGCCGAAGAGGAAGAGCGCGAGCGCGGCGAGAAAGGCCGTCAAGCTCGTCATGATGGACCGCGAGAACACGCGGTTGATGGCGAGGTTGATGACGTCGCGCAGCTTCATGTTCGGGTTGAGCTTCAGTTCCTCGCGGATGCGGTCGAACACAACGATGGTGTCGTTGATCGAATAGCCCGCGATACACAGGATGGCCGCGACCATGGGTGCGGAAAACTGGCGGCCGAAAAGGACAAACACGCCGATGGTCATCAAAATATCGTGGACCGAGGCGACCACCGCGCCCACCCCGAAGCCAAATTCAAAGCGGAAGGCGACGTAGATGAGGATGACGACCATGGAAAGCGCGAGCGAGATGAAGGCGTTCCACTTGACCTCCTTGCCGATGGAGGCTCCCTCGATCTGGCTATCGCCAATTTTCTCGAGGCCGGCCTGCGGGTAGGCGCTCTGCAGGACGGAGAAAAACGCGTCGGACTTGCCGAAGACCGTCTCGATCTTGAGTGTTTCCTTGCCGCTGCCGAGTTCGCTGACGTAAGCGGGGTTGATTTCGCCGATGCCGGCGGCCGCGGCCGTGGCCCGGATCTTCGAGAGATCCAGGTGCTCGCGGAAGGTGATGTTCATGACGTCGCCACCCGCAAAATCGATGCCGTAGATTTTGTCGCCCTTGGAGACTACGACCGCCACGCCGAGCGCCACGATGCACCACGAGGTAATGAAAGCGGGTTTGGCCCATTTCACGAAGTCCATGTTGGGCTTCGAGAGGAGGTGCAGCATCGGGAATTTTTTGACGATGTCCTTCTCGATGAGCCATTCCATGACCAGGTGCCCGGTGATGAGCACGGAGAACATCGTCGAGAACACGCCGATGGCGAGGGTAATGCCGAAGCCCTTGATCGGGCCGTTGCCCCAAAAAATCATGACGGCGCAGATGGCGAGCTGCGTGACGTGCGCGTCGATGATCGTCACGAACGCCTTGTCGTAGCCGGCGGAAAGCGCGGCCTTGAGCGATTTGCCGAGGTTCAATTCCTCGCGCATGCGCTCGAAAATGAGGATGTTCGCATCCACCGCCATGCCGATGGTGAGCACGATGCCGGCGAGGCCGGGCAGGGTCATGGTCGCGCCGAGGCTGGCCATGACGGCGAGGATGGCGGTGACGTTGATCGCAAGCGTGGCCACGGCGATGAAGCCGCCGACCATGTAGTAAGTGATCATGAAGCCCGCCACGAGCGCGATGGCGATGATGGACGCGCGCACGCCGCTGGAAATGGCGTCCGCTGCGAGCGAGGGACCGACCTCGTACTGTTCCTTCACGACGAGCGGCAGGTCGAGCGGGTTGTTGAGGACATTGGCGAGATCCATGGCCTCACGGTCGGTGAAGTTGCCGGTGATGACGGCGGCATTGCTGTCGATCTCCTCCCGAACCGTGGGTGCTGAGTAAAGTTTTCCGTCGAGCACAATGGCGAGGCGGCCGAGATGGCCGGAGCTCTGGCCTTCCGCGGCGATTTCACCGGTGACTTCGGCGAAACGCTTCCGGCCATCGGAGGTAAATTGCATGTCCACCTCGGGTTTGCCGTACATGTCGGGCCGGGCGTAGGACGTGGCGATATCCTTGCCGGTCATCTCGGGGATGCGCTTCACAAACAATTCCTCGGTGCCGGACTCGCCGTTGCGGCCTTCGGTATCGAGCGTCATCACCTCATAGCCGGGCGGAACTTCGCCCGGCGCGACGTCGCGCGGCGAGAGCGTGGGATGGACAATATGGAAACTGAGCTGGGCCGGTTTCTTGATGTTGTCGAGAATCTCGGGATTGTCCTTCGTGTTGATGCCGGGCAGTTCGATCTCGATGCGATTGTTGCCGACCGGGCGGATGACGGGCTCGGCCACGCCAAAGGCATTGATGCGGGCGCTGATGATCTCGATGGCCTTGGCCAGTTTGTCCTGGCGGACGTTGGCGGGATCGTTGCCCGCCGCCTTGGAATCGACCTCGAGCGTGACCGCAACGCCGCCTTTAAGGTCGAGGCCGAGCTGGAGCTTGCTCTTGGAGCGCTGGAGCAGTTCGTTCAGCAGGATGTCGTTGCGCTTCTCGACGTCCTTCAGCGCGCTCTCGATGTTGATGTCGGGAAAAAACTCCGTGAGGTCGATTTTGCGCTCCTTGGCGATTTGCTTGAGGGCGACGAATTCGCTCAGTGACTGGCCGGCTTTATAGCGGGCACCGGCTTCGTCGAGCAGCTTGTCGAATTCGGACGCTTTCGCCGTGACGTGCGTGCGGGCGTAGCCGGCAAACGGCCGGTCTTTGAGCGGCAGCAGTTCGCTGACCGAAAAGGCCACGATAAGGATACTCAGGGCGATCTTCCAGAGATTGCGTTTAAACATGTCGGGGTTGATTAAGAATCTATTCTACACTGGTGGCGCGCGAGGCCGCGCGGGGGTCACTTGGATTTTTCTTCGCCGTCTTTTTTCACCACTGCCTGGATGAAGCCCTTGCCGACCTCGATCTTGGTGTTGTCGGCAATGCGGACCACAAAACGGTCGGATTTCACCGCGGCAATGACGCCATAGATGCCACCCGTGGTGACCACTTCGTCACCGGTGACGATCGCGCTGATCATATTGGCGAGTTCCTTCTGTTTTTTGCGCTGCGGCGCGAAAAGCAGGAAATACATGCCGGCGGCAAAGAGGCCATAGACCATCAGCATGGTCATCCCGGCGCCACCTTGCGGCTGGGCGGCGGGTGTGGCCGGTTGCTGGGCGAGAAACAAAGTGAGTGCTTTCGTCATTGCTTGTTGATTGATTTGAAAAAAGAAAAGAGCCACTTAATCCAATCTCACCCCCCGAATGCAAGCACAACCCTCCGCCGCCGCCCGCCCTCATTGAAAAATAAAGCCTCAACTGCCTGGTCCGTCGAGAAAGCCGAGGAACTTTACGGCCTCAAACGCTGGGGCGCAGGCCATTACTCCGTGGACGCCGAGGGGTGCGTCTGCGTGCAGCCCCGCGCCGACGGCCGCGGCATCCGCGTGCTCGATGTGATCAACGAGGCGCTCGGCATGGGCCTGAAGGCGCCGATGGTCATCCGGTTCCAGGACTTGCTGCGCCATCGCGTCGTCCAGCTCAACGAGCTGTTCAACCAGGCCATCAAGCAGGAAGGCTACAAGGGCGAGTACCGCGGCGTCTTCCCGATCAAGGTCAACCAGCTCCGCGAAGTCGTCGATGAGATCATCGCCGCGGGCAAGGACTTCAACTACGGCCTCGAGGCCGGGTCGAAGCCCGAGCTGATGATCGCGCTCGCCATGCATGAGGGCAGCCAGCGCCTCATCATCTGCAACGGCTACAAGGACCACGATTACATCCGCCTGGTGCTGCTCGGCCGCAAACTCGGCAAAAAAATCATCCTCGTCGTCGAGCAGCTTTCCGAGCTGGACGACATCATCCGCCTCTCCGCCGAGACCGGGGTGAAGCCGATGATCGGTTTCCGCGTGAAACTCCAGACCCGCGGCGAAGGCAAGTGGGCCCTCTCCAGCGGCGACAACGCCAAGTTCGGCCTCAACACCGCGGAAATCCTCTTCGCCTGTGAAAAGCTCAAGGCCGCCAAGCTCCAGTCCACGCTGCGCCTCGTGCATTTCCACATCGGCTCGCAGGTGCCCAACATCATCACGATCAAGAATGCCGTGATCGAGGCCACGCGCTTCTACTGCCAGCTGGCGAAAATGGGCTTTCCCATGGGTTACCTCGACGTCGGCGGCGGCCTCGGCATCGACTACGACGGCTCGCGCACCAACTTCGAGTCGTCGATGAATTACTCGATCGAGGAATACGCGCGCGACGTCGTCTTCAACATCCGCGAAATCTGCCGCTCGGCCAGCGTGCCCGACCCCGACATCGTCAGCGAGTCGGGCCGCGCCGTCGTCAGCCCCCACTCCATGCTCGTGGTCGAGGTCTTCGAGCGGATCAACAAGCGCGAATCGCTCGGCCAGCAGCACGAGCCGAAGGAACGGCACAAGGTCGTGACCGACCTCGAGGTGCTGCTCAAGAACAAGGCCAAGCTGGGCCGCCTCGAGCGTTTCCACGACGCCCTGCAGAAAAAAGAGGAGGTGTTCTCCCTGTTCAACCTTGGCTACCTCAACCTGGAAAACCGCGCCGCCGCCGAGCAGATTTTCTGGCAGATTTGCGAGCAGCTGGCGAAGGAAAGCCGGAAGATCGGCTACCAGCCCGAGGAATTGCACGAGCTCTCGCGGCTGCTCGCCGACCAATACGTCTGCAATTTCTCCGTCTTCCAGTCGCTCCTCGACCACTGGGCGCTCAAGCAGCTTTTTCCCATCGCCCCGCTCCACCGCCTCAACGAACGCCCGACCGTCAACGCCATCCTGGTGGACATCACCTGCGACTCCGACGGCAAGATCGGCAGCTTCATCGACCTGCAGGACGTGAAGGATTACATCACGCTGCACCCGTTGAACGGCAAACCCTACTACCTCGGCGTGTTTCTCACCGGCGCCTACCAGGACATCATGGGCGACCTGCACAACCTCTTCGGCCGCGTCAACGAAGTGCACGTCCTGCTCGAGGACGACGAGCCCAACGGCTTCTACATCGAGGAGGCGCTCAGCGGCAGCCGCATCGCCGACGTCATCGAAGGCGTGCAATACCAGCAGGAGGAACTTTGCCGCCGGATGAAGGCGCAAATCGACCTCGCCACGCGCAAGGACATGGTCAAGCCGCGCGAAGGCGTGCGCCTGCTCGAACTTTACGAGAGCCAGATGCTCAACAAGACCTACCTCAACATCGAGCGGTTGAACGGCCGGAAGAAAAAGAAACCATGAAAGGCCGCGCCTTTCTCGCCGCCATCTTCCTGTTCTTCGGTCTCGCCGCCGGATGGATGTCGTGGCTGATGTGGCGGGCCGGCGAGGATGGCAAATGGCTTTTCAGCGTGTTTGCGGCGTTTTTTCTCTTCCTTGCGGCTGCGCCGTTTTTCCCCGCGGCAAAAAAGAAACCTGAGGAGGCCTTGAACACACGCTTTGTTCCTGCGTGGCAAATGGAAGGCATGCTCCTTTTGGCGTTGCTCGCCATCATCGCCAGCATGGTCGCCCGTTGTGCGCACCTGGGAAAATGAGTTAGGCGGGGATTAGTTTGGATAGGCGCACAGGACACGTCTGCAAAAGGATTGCTGGGTGGAGCGCGGCGTCCCCGACGCGCTCAAGAACGCGCCGGGACGTCGCGTTCCACCTTTGTTGGGATCACCTTAATCAACAGTGCGAATAAAAACCTCCCATTTGCGGTTTGCTCGGGAAAAGGAGGTATGTTTAACTTTCCTTTCCCATCATGCCTCATCGCTTTCGTCTGGCCCTGGCCATCCTGTTATCTTCAATCCTTTCGCTTTCCGCCCTCGCCAGCGAACGCCTCACGCTGAATTTCAATCCGGATTGGAAATTCCTCAAGGCCGACCCGGCGGGCGCGGCCGCCCCCGGCTTCGACGACCACGGCTGGACGACCGTCTCAACGCCGCACACCTACAACGACACCGACACCTTCGACAACTGGTCTTCGCCCAACATGCACGGCGAGCAGGGCCAGTGGAGCGGGCGCACCTGGTATCGAAAAACGTTCGCCCTGCCCGATTCGTTCAAAGGCAGAAAGATCTTCATCGAGTTCGAGGGTGTGCGCCAGGTCGCGGAGGTTTATCTCAACGGCCACCTGCTCGGCGTGTGCAAAAACGGTTTTATTCCCTTCGGCTTCGATCTCACGCCGTATGTGCGCTTCGACGGGGAGACCAACGTCATCGCGGTGATGTGCGACAATCGCTTCATGAAGGATCCCGAAGGAACCGATCTCGCCAAGATGTCCGCCGAAGTAAACGCGTCCATCCCCGACGACGTGGAGAAAATCCAGGCCGACCAGATCCCTTGGAACAATCCGCGCTGGCACCCGCCACACGGCGGCATCTATCGCAATGTCCGTCTCTACGTCACCGACCCGCTGCATATTTCGCTGCCGCTCTACAGCTTTCTCCAGACCGCCGGTCCTTACGTTTATGCGACCGATATCTCCGCCTCGGCGGCCCAATTGCACATCGAGGTGCCCATCCAGAACGAACGCACCACGGACGAAAATGTCGCGTTGCACGTCGAAGTCCTCGACGCCGATGGCAAGCCGGTACTCTCGCTTGATCACAGCGGACCTATCTCCTCGGGCGCACACGATGAATTCGACGTGGCCGGCTCCATCGCCCATCCGCATTTGTGGGAACCGGCTTATCCGTATCTCTACCGCGTCGTCTGCTCGCTGCGCGTGGGTGGCCAGACGGTGGATACGAATGAGATCCCCTGCGGCATCCGCACCGTCCTTTGGGATGCCCAAACCGGTTTCTACATCAACGGCCACCACTTGAAGCTGCACGGCTGGGGCCAGCGGCCGACCGACGAATGGCCCGGCCTCGGCACCGCCCAGCCGGACTGGATGCATTTCTTCACGCTGCAACTGATGAAAGACGCCGGCGGCAATTTCATCCGTTGGGGCCACAGCGCCGGGGCCCCGGTCATGATCACCGCCGCCGACCAGCTCGGCCTCATCACCGACCAACCGGGCGTGGACGGCGAATCCGACACCGTCGGCGCCGCCTGGAAAATCCGTGCCGCCGCCTTTCGCGATCTGCTGATCTATTACCGCAACCATCCCTCCATTCTCATCTGGGAAGGCGGCAACCAAAAGGTCACCCGCGAGCATGCGAAGGAATTGCGCGGCTACATGGACCAATACGACCCGCACGGCGGCCGCGCCTACGCGCACCGCCGCGCCGACCAAATCACGGCCGAGTTCATGGATGTCGGCATCGGCACCGAGGGCGGCCGCGAAATCGGAAGCCTGCCCATCGTCGAGGGCGAATATGACCGCGAGGAATCACCGCGCCGCGTGTGGGATGACTATTCGCCGCCCAATTTCGGCTACCCCGAGGGCAAGGGCCAGACCTACGACCTCACCTCCGAACAATATGCGGTGAACCAAGTCGGCCAGTATGTCCGCAAACTGGGCGCGCCCGACCATTGCGGCGGCGCCAACTGGATTTTTTCCGACTCCACCAGCGGCGGCCGCGTCTCCTCCGAGGTCGCCCGCGACAGCGGCGAGGTGGACGGCGTGCGCCTGCCCAAGGACGCCTATTATGTGTGCGCAACGATGTTTCGCGACGATCCGCAGGTGCACATCATCGGGCACTGGACCTACCCGGCCGGCACGAAAAAAACCGTTTACGTCACCTCAAACGGCGACGACGTGGAATTGTTTCTTAACGGCAAGTCGCTCGGCCACGGAAAAGTTTCCAACGGCTATCTCTTCACGTTCCCGGATGTCACCTGGGAACCCGGCGAAATCAAAGCCGTCGCCTATAAGAACGGAAAAACTGTCGCGACCGATGCAAAGCACACCGTCGGCCCGGCGGTCGCCCTGCGCCTCACGCTCGTCACCGGCCCTGGCGGTTTGCACGCTGACGGCTCGGACATCGCGCTCGTCGACGTCGAGGCCGTGGACCAGAATGACGAGCGCTGCCCGACCTTCCAGCAACGCGTCGACTTCTCTCTCACCGGTCCCGGCATCTGGCGCGGCGGCTACAACAGCGGAAAACTCCATTCGATCAACAACACTTACCTCGACCTGGAGTGCGGCATCAACCGCATCGCCGTGCGCTCCACCCTCATCGCCGGACCCATCAACATCACTGCAAAATGCGATGGGCTTATCTCCAGCAACATCACCATCGATTCCCAGCCCATCGGGTTGACCGACGGCTTCACCACCACCCTGCCGGCGCTTCCGCCGGTGGCGCCGCCGGAGCTCTCCGCTTCCGTTCAAGATGCGTGGACACACATCGCGGAAGTCAAAGCCTCGGCCACGCCCCGCACGACCATCATGGCCGGCCGATTCATCAAGACGTTCTCTTACTCCGGTCCGACTTATGGCAATGTGCACGTCGAGCAACGCGCGAGGGATGGAAAAACTGTTTATGTGGACCGCGACTACACCTTTAAGGGGCTGCCGAAAGAACTCCACGGTGCAGATTGGCTCCAAGCCTCTGACCGCGACGCGTTCTACAGTGCCATTGACCTCATCCAGATCGCCGTCAGCGCCGGCACCACGGTGTTTGTCGCGCACGACGACCGCCTGCCCCGCCCCGTCTGGCTCACCAGCCAGTTCCAACCGACCGACCTTTCCCTCACGATCAACGGCCAACCGATGAAAATTTTCCAGCACGTCGTCGCACACGAGGAAAGCCTGACCCTGGGCTCCAACGTCGACGACATCAGCGTGAAAACCGGCAACATGTACGTCGTGTTCGTGAACGCCGGGCGGTAGCTTGCGCTGTGTTTGAATTGTAGCCGGGGTCGTTGACCCCGGCGCCGCACCGGCCTCAACGAGGCCGGCTACATCTGGAATTGCCTCAGCGAAGAATCCCGCCGGCCCGGAGCATTCCCACGATGCCGACCATGATCCAGAATACATTCAGGAAAATATAGGCAGCGTCTTTTTTGAGTGTGGAACACCAGGAAAGAATCACGGCGTCGCTCGTGTTAAACGCCCAGACAAACAGGAATGGGCTCCTGGGCCCAAGCCAGCT
>Ga0207036_10003_pt1 | contig 78487 bp, 68 predicted proteins | sample Alteio_BWMinCont_78_FD_153284 | JGI IMG/M metagenome (GOLD analysis project Ga0207036, IMG submission 153284) | Enriched cells from forest soil in Barre Woods Harvard Forest LTER site, Petersham, Massachusetts, United States -... | ecosystem: Environmental > Terrestrial > Soil > Temperate forest >... | reverse complement strand
TGAAATAAACCATCGTTTGCTTTAGCACGATGGTTTTTTTTTCGCCTCTTATTTAGCCATGCCATATTAAATAAGGAGATTAACTATGAGTTTTATTAAATCCGACATATCCATTAAAAATCGTTGGACGCAGTTGGTACGGTTCGATGCTTGTCCGGATGATCCATACAACCCAACGAGCACGCCTATTTATCAAACGGCTACTTTTGCACAACACTCTATAGATGAGTTTGGTAGATATGATTATACCCGTAGTGGCAATCCGACAAGGACCGTATTGGAAACACAACTTGCTAATAAGTTTAGCTCTTCACTTGAAAACAAGCAAAAGAATGGATGATCTTTAATTAATGATACACGATCTTCATTCGACATCTGTTTGTTTAAATTTGTCATACTATCTCTCCATAGAAAAAAAATAATTAAGGTTCTAAGACAACAAACTTAACATCATAGGGCCTTGCATAATCCGTTGCTGCGGTAATAGCAAGTTGATCGGCAGGATCAGTTATACCAAGAGACAAGAGATTTCCATCTAATTTCACTGGCAAAAATTTCATCATGATGAGTTTATTGTAATTCTTTAATGGAAGCAAACGTAAATCATCCTTTGGTAATATGTGATATTGGTCTTTTGAAACAAACTCCAGATTATATTGTTTGGCAAGAAGCTGACTCAATTGAGCTTCGGTAATGTAATTATTCTCAATGAGTAGCTGGCCTAATCGTTTACCTGTCTTGCCCTGTAAATTGAAGAGTCTCACTAAGTCTTCCTTCTTGGCATAACCTGCACTAAATACAAGTCGGCCGAGCTTTTCAACGTGTTTGATGAGAGCACGTTGGGGAAAGAAGTGGTCTGTTTTGTCCCATTTAACTGTGCCTGTTTTAAGTTCTTTGGGAGCGTAAAAATAAAGCCTGTATGCCCTAAAAACAGCATGCATGTTAATGAGATTTCCATAAAGAACAAGTATAGGCGTTAATATCATGGGCCAAAGTCCATAAATTCTATACAGGGCAATTGCACGCTGTAAGATACGCTCAAACATTAATGCGGTATCAATTAAAATCACATACCATAGCCATGATTCTTTAGTGAGAGAATCATGCAATGTTGGATATTCTGGATGAAACAAAACAAAATACGAATAGAGTGGCCAAAAGAGCATGAGTATGAGCATCAAGCCTGCATTGACATAAGTTAATAAAGATTTTCGATCATGAATGAGTGTATAGACGGTAGCAAAATCGCCTGCCCATCCACGTTTTTGCCATTCCTGGATCGCAATGCCTAAAATCCAACGTGAGCGTTGCTTAATTGCTTTTGAATACTGATGAGGAAAGATCTCGCGTGTTGCAATAAAATCTATTCTTTTTTTAGATTGTGCAAGCCCAAAAAAATAATATTTTTTCCGCAAAAATGTTTTATAATAATAAGCAAGAACAAATTTGCATCGTAGTTTAAGTAACTTCAAATTAAGCGCTGTACTATAATCCTCGGTCACCGTATCGATTTCAAATGGGAGACCGGCATTCAAACTGGCTAGTTTTTCTAAAGCAATCCTTGAAAATCCTGTGCCCACTCCAGCCGAAGGAATTAAGGCATTGATTGCTTCACGTACGTACATTTCTTTAGCATGTATTTCAGAAAATTCAGCGGCATATATCCATTGTAAAAATTCATATAGCGGTGCTTCGATTGGCAGAACCGGCGTTTGTACCATATGATAAGGAGGTATATATAAATTATATAAGCGAAGCGATATGGGGTGTATTATGTCCTCTGCATCTTGTAATATAAAGATATCATATCGAACGTTATTTTTTTTCTCATAATCCATAATATATGCAAAAATAACATTTAAGTTTTGTGCTTTGGTCGTCGGCCCCTCGATTGGCCCAATAACAGCATGGACACGTGGAATTTGACTTGCAATCGATTCTACGGCCTTTACCGTATGCGGGTCATTTTGATAAACACCCACAAAAAAATCATAGGTATGGTAATCTATGGTGTCAACATTTGATACTAACATATCTTCGATGACGCCCGCTTCATGCCAACAGGGTGTCATGATAGCAATTCGTTTTTCAGGGATTTCTATTAGATCGCTATAGACTAGAGGTTTTGGTAATCTCTTCGTCAATGCAAGTTTGAGATAATGCAGCCAATAGAAAACATCAAAAAATAAGTCATCAAATCCTGATATTAAAAATACAATGGCAGAGCATACCAGCGTATAGTACATGAAGTAATATATAAATATAATAAAATCAGCTGCCATAGACCTACATCTTTACTCTAGAGGAAATCTTTTGAGGACTATTTGTCGTTTTTCCACATTGGGGAGCGTATTTAGGAGGATAGGTTTCTATTACAGCAGGTCTTGTTATATTCAGATGAGATTGGGTCCATGTTTTTAAATCCACAAATTCATAACCATACGATTGTATCGTTTTGATGAGTCGCTCCAGTTCACTGGTATCACCCGGAAAATTAGCAACCCCTTTGTTATTTGTTAGATTTAGCATTAAATCGTGGATGAAAAATGAGGCCCATACATCACGTAATACTGAATATCGTTTAGCATCTTTGAGAATGTCGTCTACCGTTCGAATACCTGCCACCATTTGGTTTAGAAACGGTTGAATATTGCCTAAATCTTCGGGTATAACATGTCGATCATAATAGTCTCCAAAAATAGGATAAGGTAGTAGTTGAAGCATTCTTGGTGATTGATAGGGTTCTACCGTCAATGTTTTAAAGTAGTCTAGACGTGTTTGGTTTGTTTCTGGCGTGAGCGCACCCATGTTCAGTGTAAGACTTTGAGGCAGTGGCTTCTGATTACATACTGTGGTTGGCACATAACTCCCTCTCGTGATATTCCAAGTAAATAGTTGGCCAAATAAAACATCATCTAATATAGAACCATAATAATGCGGGGTCATCCATGCTGAAATTTGAAAACCAGCATCCCTAATCATTTTTATACCCGCTGTAAGGCGATTGACCACAAAGTTAACAGAATCTTCGGCAATCGGTGAATTCGCTGGCATATTCCAAAATTCATAATCTTCTGCACTCACTCCACTAAAAGGATCCCTTATATGATCGTACTGGTGAGTCACTCCATGCATGATAAAAGTAGCACCATGGTCTCTTGCATAGTTAAGTGCACTAATAAAATCAGGTTTATTACGCAATTCAATATAATCTTGCGATTTATACACGTGGAGGGGATCCGCATAAACAGGGAAAAGCGCAATAGTAAAAGGTGTCTTTAATCTGACAAACATATCGGATAAGGTTTTCATTTTTGTAATGGTTTGATTAGGACTCACATCTTCATAGCGAATGAGTGCATATTTTTTTCCATTGTCCTCTGGTGACTCATTTAATATATCAAACAAAATATCGGCAACAATAAAATAACGGTCGCCTTCAACAACATAAGAAAATGGATCCCCGGTAATATACCAACGGTTGCCACTTTTTAGAATATAGGGTGTTTTTTTATCACCCAATGTGCTCTTTGCCCAAGAAATGACATTACTCTCATCTGCCGGATTGAGTAATTCCATTAAAGCCAAATCAAAAACGTTGTTATAATAGGCTTGAAATTTATCAGGACCCGCATTAGCATAAATTGACAAGCGCTCAAATACTTGATTTTTGTACTCATAATAGAGATAGACATTAGGGCGGCCTTTTGAATCTTTGACTTTCCAATCAGGCACAGCATCCCCATTAAAAGTAGCAGACCAAAGTTTTTTTATATCCTCTTTTGCAAATTGGTTCATATGATAGCCAATCCAAGTGACATTTTTTTTTGTTTTTACAAAATCCTGGAGAAATTGATTAGGTACCGAATTAGCGTAAATGGTGCCTAAATAGAAACTCGCGTCACATCGATTGAGTTGCCCTTTTTGATAGAGGTCAATTGGAATCACATATTGCTGAATATTTGGAAAATGACTAATCAGATTTTGGAGAATAATCGCTGACGATCGAGCATTATAGTATTCAGCATCCGAGTTAGTGGAACGATAATCATAATAAATTTGAACGCATTTCGTGTTGTTAGCAGGTATGGCTTGAGCTGCAAAAATACTGGGTGGGTATATCAGCATCAGTAAAATAAGCAGGCTTCGATGCCATTTATTCATTTCACTTCATCCAGATAAATAATGTACTACTTTAGCTCTATTTGGGTTATCATACAAGTGGGTAAAAGAGTGCGTTTGATCTAAGTATTTTTATCTTGATAGTAATTATAGGATAGTTAAATGCTAGTGAAAAAGAAAATTACCATTTTTGTAATCATCGCGCTAATTTTTCTAGCCATTGTCATCATTCCACTAGTATACTTTTTATCCACCCATGAGGAACGCACCGAGCAATCTTTAATAAAGCAATTTTATATCGTGCGCGACACCAATCCAGAAAGGGCCCAATTAACTTTAGATACATTATTAATGTATTATCCCAAAAACATCATCGGATTACGTGAAAAAGGTTATTGGTATTTGAATCAGGGTGACACATACCATGCGCTGTTGCACTATGAAAAAGCACATCGGCTTGTTCCTAATGATCCTGTGATTTCTTTAGAGTTAGCCAAGCTCTATATCATGATTAAAAAATACGATGCTGCGAAACCGTTACTTTTGTCTGCCTTGCAACATATAACAGAGGATACCGATCCCGCAGTCAAAGTTCAAGCCAATGAATATTTAGAAAAACTCGCGGCGCTTTCAGTGCCAGTAGAAAACAAACCGAGTACACCTCCTCCAAGTTTTGCTGAAACTCAACCAGCAGCTATACCTAGTACTGCGCCTGCAGAAAACAAACCGAGCACACCTCCTTCGAGTCTTGCTGAAACTCAACCAGCAGCTATACCTAGTGCTGCGCCTGCAGAAAACAAACCGAGTACACCTCCTTCGAGTCTTGCTGAAACTCAACCAGCGGCTATACCTAGTACTGCGCCTGCAGAAAACAAACCGAGTACACCTCCTCCGAGTCTTGCTGAAACTCAACCAGCGGCTATACCTAGTACTGCGCCTGCAGAAAACAAACCTAGCACACCCCTTCCAAGTCCTGCTGAAACTAAACCAGCCGCTATACCTAGTGCTCCGTCTAATGCTACTGGACAAGCTAACAATGAGGCTATTCTTGACGGGCTAATGAATCAATTTTATGATTTGAAAAAAACAAACATACCAGAATCTTGGAAACTAATACAAAAGATAGCGCACGACCACCCTAACTCTCTATTAGTACAAAAACAAGCGGGCCACGAAGCAAATGATCAAAAAAATTACTCACTCGCCGCAACCTATTTCAAAGCAGCATATGATATTTCAAAAGATCCAGAAATGGCATTAGATGCAGGCATCGCTTTCAGTCGAACAGAACAGAATGATCAAGCAAAGACATATCTTGAAATAGCCAGCAAGGCAACAGACAAAAACATTGCATCATTTGCAATTGCATCATTAAATGCGAACCCCATCGTCAAAGCAGCCGCTAAAGAGTTAGCCAAGAAAGAAGAGGCGAAAACTCTCGATGACTTAATGAGTCAATTTTATGATCTGAAACTGACCAACAATGTCCAGGCTTGGAAACTATTGCAACAAATCGCAGCCAAATACCCCCATTATTTGTTAGCACAGCAACAAGCGGGTTATGATGCTGTAGAACAAAAGAACTATAATCTTGCCGCCTCCTATTTTAAGGCCGCCTATGCAATATCTAAAGATCCACAAATGGCCTTGCAAGCCGCTTATGCTTTAAGTCAGATACAACAAAAGCACCTTGCAGAGCACTATTTCAAAATTGCAAGTATGGCAAGCGATAAACAAGTCGCCTCACTTGCAAAATTAGCGCTTGCTGCAGGTGAAGCACCACTCACTAACCATTTACTGAAAACCTATGTTGCAAAAACTTCCAAAAAAACAGTACCTGAAACGACCACCAGTGAAGCCGAACAAATGTTGAATCAGTTTTATGACCTCCAGAAAAAAAACCCAGAAGCCGCATGGAAATTAGTTCAAAAAATCGCTGATCAATATCCTCGTTATTTATTGGCACAAAAAGAAGCTGGCTATCTTGCACTCAAACACAAAGATAATAAACTCTCGCTCAAATATTTTAAAAATGCTTACGCTGTTTCATTAGATCCTGATATGGCCCTGCAAGTTGGATATATCTATAATGCTATGGGAGATAACCCTAGCGCATTTATTTATTTTCATTACGCGAGCCTGACAACCGATGAAAAAAAACGGTTAACAGCCGAATTGGCGATGACCAGTTTAGCCGGTACACAAACTAAACTTTTGCCGAAAGATTATTTCTTTGACTACGCATTTACCCCATTTTATTTTAGTCGATTCAATTTATGGGTTTTTCCGCAGGTCGCTCGAGTAGGTAAAATAATCAGCGAACCATACGATAGACGAATTTATATAAAATACACAAGAACTACCGATGATAAATCTAGTGTTAGCGGACAACTTTCCAGTATTTATGATGATGATGTTGCCATTGATTCAGTGGGTGTGCAGACTAAATTCACTCCAAAGATACCTCTTTATTTCTTTGCTGAAATCGGAAAAGCTAAGGATTTACTCTACCAACACCGCCCTCGATGGAGGACCGATTTTAGGGCAGGCTTAACATACTACCAAGACTGGGGAGATGGTTTAAATTACACGCTTTCTCCAAGATTTCCCATGAAGCCGGTAGGTGATATGTATGGCGATTTAATTTATTTTACGCGTTATGAAGATTTGATATTAACAGCGCGTTTGCGGCAAGGACTTAGAGTGTTTGAATTTCACAGCCTGAAAGTAGATATCTATGCTAAGGCATTTCTAGTGTTGGACAGTCAACGCATCTATTACAATAATATTTTTGAGGTAGGCCCTGGGATTGCGGTCACCCCTTTCAATCGCTACAGCATGACAGCGCGTTTTGAGGTCTTACGCGGGTATTATCTACCGGCAAGCAGCTTTCCTGTCAATCCATATCCTCCCATTTATCATAACAATAATCTTGAGTTTGATTTGTATTATTCATTCTGATTTCTCCCATTCATCCATAATGATGTCGACTATTCTTTTGGCCGTTTTTCCATCCCCATAGGGCGAGATATTTTTTATCATGCTATTATAGATTTCTGGGTTATTTAATACTTCTAACGTCGTATTTACAATGGAACCTGTGTTGTTACCCACTAACTTTCCGAGACCCAGACTAATCACTTTAGGTCTTTCCGTAATACTGCGCAACACAATGAGTGGCTTGCAAAGCGCAGGCGCTTCCTCCTCTATTCCGCCTGAATCTGTCATAATAAGATATGATTTTTCCATTAATGCGACAAATACATCATAGTTTAATGGCTCTGTTAACAGGATGGATGGATGATGGCCTAACATTTTTTGTGTTACGCGTTTAACATTTGGATTGGGATGTACCGGAATTATAAAAAATATATCTGATATCGTTTCGGCAAGTTTTAATATGGCAAGACAGATATTTTCCAATCCATCACCGAAATTTTCCCGATGGTGTACTGTTGTTAGTATCAGTCGTTTATTTTCTGGAAGTGAAAAAGGTATATTAATTTTCTTATTTCTAACATAGCACAAGGCATCAATTGCTGTATTTCCTGTAACAAAGATATTTTTTTCTGGCAAGTTTTCTTTCAATAAATTAGCTTTTTCTTCTTCAGTCGGTGCAAAATGCAGTGTTGCTATCAATGATGCAACTACACGATTCATTTCTTCAGGAAAAGGTTCATGAATGTTACGACTGCGCAATCCAGCCTCTACATGACCGAATGGAATTTTGAGATAGAAAGCGGTCAGTGCAGCAACAAAGGTTGTCGTTGTGTCGCCTTGGGCTAACACTAAATCATACTTTTTATTTTTGAGAATAGGCTCCAAATGTATGCATGCTTCCCCCGTCAAATTAGATAACGTTTGGTTATGTTTCATTAAGTGAAGATCTACATCGGGTTCAAGGTCAAAAATCTTCAGCATGCTATCCAGCATTTCCCGATGCTGCCCAGTTGAAATTAACGTTGTTGTAATAATTGAATGGCGGCGAAGTTCATAGACAATAGGTGCCATTTTTATCACTTCTGGTCTAGTCCCCACGATGCAAGCCACATTGTATTGTTTAGCCATTATTTATCTCTTTTTCTAACAAGCAATTTGAATAATACAAAAGCAATAAGTAATAAAATAATACTGCTAGAGATGGCTATCGCTAAGCTGTGTTTCCTGTAATCGAAAAAACGTTCCCCTCCTGTAGCAGGCAGTGCGTTTAATGTGGTAAATGTGCCATTCGGATAATTGACTACGATATTTCCATTTATTATCTGACGTTTTTCAGATTGAATAATAGTATCCAAGGCATTCTGGTATCCTGCAATGCTTGAGCTGGAAATAAAAAATATCAGCTTGTTACTATTAAAAGGAGAATAAATTAATTCGGAAATACTTACGGGCGTTTCATCACTGAGAGATAAAGTATTAATAAATAATGGGTTTATATTTAATTTATTATTAGCAAAATAAAGAGGTAGAACTATTTTTTCTTTTTTAAGTAAATCGACTAACTGAGTATATCCTATGTAAATAACATCATTATTGGTTAGATCTTCTTTTGTAATTTGATTATTGCCTATCACTTTTATATCAGTCACTTTATTTAAATATTTTAGTAAGTTCACTAGATTTTGTTTGTTGTAAGGAGTCGTCTCTGATTTGTCTAACGGGATTGCAATAATAAGATTGTTAGTCATATAACTAGCTAATGCAGAAATTGACGGTATTGCTTTTTTGCCGCTGTACGTGATATCAAAGGATGTTTCTTTGCCAATCACTCCCCAAGCAGTATCTGCTTCGCTCGGCGAGCAGTTTTCTACTGGTAAATGCAGTGCATAGATAAAAGATATGGTATTTAATCCTGGGACAATAAAATTATGTGGAATACGTACTTTCCACCATGAGTATGGATTATTACCTTTAATGAGTGAAATACCTGTTACAGGGAGATCATTCACTTTTAATGAGAGAGTGGAATTGTGAGTCAGAAAGGGCGAGGTTGCGTACTGTACATTAGCATAGATATAATCAATGACATTTTCTCTGCTTAAATCCAGGGTATAATTAATACTATTTTCGCCAACACCATTCACCACTCTGTCACCTTCGCCTAAGTTAGCAAGAATGATGGGTTCTTCAGTCGATGAGGATGTGGCATCATCGCTAACTTGATTGACACTAATATACTCTGGATACATGATATTATTGATAAGATTAGGGTCACGCAATTTTTTTCCAGCCTTTTTAACAGCGGCATCACTGTTGCCGGTAATTGCCATGACAGCAAACTGAGGATTCCAGGGCGATTTTGCAAGCATGATAATCCCTTGATCTGTTGGAATAGTTTGTCCATCTTTAACCAATATATTGGTATTCTTATCTATCGTCACTGGCCATGTCACGGGTAATTTGCTTAAGTTCAAATCTTGCGCGGTCCCAACAAGGATGATGTTTTTTGATGCTTTTTGTGCATCGTTTAATTTTTCTAAAGAATCGACTATTAAATCCAGTCCGCGCCAGGTTTGTGCTCGTCCCAGCGTATTGGCTACATACAACATAGATTCGAGTGTATTGGTATTGATATTCGAATTTGTGATCAAGTACGCACTGTCTTTATCCAAAGACTGTGTATTGATGAAAGGGTAAGGAAATTTTCTTAAATCAGGAACATAAGGTTTTATTGAGTAGTGGTATGTAATAGTTGAATTGCTTGTGATATACACCCAAGAACCCGTATCTGTGATTGTGCAATTATAGCCTTTTTCTGGGGAATAACTGCTGATTTTTACACTTAGTAAATTACCAGAAATATCATTTTGAGGGATGGTGATATCCCAATTGGTGCGATCGGCAGACCCTCCCATTAGTTGCATTGAACTAATGGGTATATCAGTAATAAAAGCGCTCATATTAGTCGCTTTATCCTGAAAAGTAGCGCGATATAGCGTTAAATGCAAATCAATACTTTGAATATCCCATTGTGGATTGATAGGTAGATACAATAGGTTTGATGCATTGATACTTTTAAATATAAATCCATTAAGCCCGCTGATTTGCAATAAACTGTATGTTTTGCTAACGAGATCCGCGCTAGGTGGCGATACGCTATTTGATACAGTTGTAATCGCTTGAGTTGCACTAGGTACAGGTTGTGCTGAAGCAGGCGCTTGAGCTGCAATAGGTGCGGGTTGTGCTGAAGCAGGCACTTGAGTTGCAGTAGGTGCAAATTGAGTTGAAGCAGGCGCTTGAGCTGCGGTAGGTACAGGTTGTGCTGAAACGGGCGATTGAGCTGCAGTAGGTGCGTGTTGCGCTGAAGCAGGTGTTTGAGCTGCAGTAGGTGCGGGTTGCGCTGAAGCAGGTGTTTGAGCTGCAGTAGGTGCAGGTTGCATTGGCATTTGCCTCGCGCCAGGCAGCGCAGTTTGCACTGACATGGGTGTGTGACCTCCGCTAGGCGCCGCAGGTTGTGATGATGGTACTGTTGCTTCTGGAATGACCATGGGCATATCGTCGGTCTGCTGTCCTATAGAAATCGATTGACCGAAAGAAACAAGAAAACATAATGATATGGACATCCAGCGACAAACTTTCTTCATAAAACAGATCCTTTGTTTGAAGAAGCGGTGTAATATTAAGCTAGATACTCAGTTTATCATATATTTTAACAACGTCTTGCAATTCTTGCCAGGGTAACACAATAATATGTAACGCAATAATATTGTCAGAAACGGAGCCCGACAGAGGGTAAATTTCTTTTTATTTTCATAGTGTTACCAAACTTTTCTTGTCGTAGTAGACTTGGGCTTTTGGCTTGAGGTTGTGCAATCTTCTCGCCAAACAAATAAAACTAGTCTATAATTAATATAGACTAGTTGAAAATGGAGGCAAAATGAAAACAGTAGGCGCATTTCATGCGAAAACTCATTTATCACAAATTCTAAAAGCAGTTGAAGAACAAGGAGAGCCCTATGCCATTACCAAGCACGGACGTATTGTTGCAATTATTTCCCCTGTTTCACAGGAAGACCCTATTGCTCTTGGCATTGAGTCAATTCGCAAAAATCGTAAAGGGGTGAAATTAGGAAAAGATCTTTCTTTAAAAGATTTAATAGCAGAGGGTAGACGATGAAGTTTGTGTTAGATTGTTCAGTGACAATGTCTTGGTGCTTTGAAGATGAAAGTAATATATACACAGAGAATGTTTTGGATTCTTTGCAAAATAAAGAATATGAAGCAAGAGTTCCTCCTATATGGAAATTAGAAGTCATTAACGTATTATTGTTAACAGAACGTAAAAAAAGAATCAGCAACCATGTTGCCAGCAATTTTAAAAATATATTGAATATTTTGCCTATCAGTATCGATCTATTTTCTACAGACCGAACTTTTGATACTGTCTATGAATTAGCTCGTGAATTACACATTACCGCTTACGATGCAGCCTATTTAGAATTAGCTATACGAGAAAATATTCCTTTAGCCACATTGGATAATGACCTTGTTAAAGCCGCAAAAAAAATTAAGATCAAACTATTCGCGCAGTAAGACAAAACAAGCGGCGGCAAAAACAAAAGCGTTTTTTCAATTATAAAAAAAGATTGTCGGAACTGAGTATCTTCAAACAACAATATGATTCAAATAAAGTTGAGAATGGCGTTGGCGTTAGATTGATAGTTTACTAATCTAAATAGCGTCATAGTCCTTTTAAGAAGGCGCAATTTTTCTTGCATAATCAAGTAATTTTTTAGCTTTTAGAAGCGCATTTGAATCGCCATTTTTAAAGAATTTAATTGAACCCATTATTGCAGCGTTTAATATTTGTTCCTTTTCAAAAGCTGATTTGTAATTTTTTAAGTTTTCACGAATAAAATCTATTCTTTGTTTGGAACCAGAATCATTTATACCCAGTTGAGTAACAGCAGTATCATATTGCTCTATAAATGCCTTAACATTTTTTTGTTCGCTTACGATTTTTTGGGCACTCTTTAAAAATCGATGTATTCGCAGATAACCATGTATTTTTCGTGCAGCGCATTCTTTTTTATGCTCAATTTCTAATTCTTTCACTCTGTTTATTAAAATTGACCTTACCCCGAGCATGACATTTTCTGCTGGTATATATCGATCTTTTTGATCTGCTGAGAAGGTTTGTTGTTTTATTAACGTGTGTCTGATTAAATCAAATTGATTAGTCACTGGTTCATTGTAGGCATATTCAATATATTTTTGATCATTTAACGGTTTACCTTGTCCAAGTATAAAATCACGTAATGTTTTTGATTCTTCAGGCTGTTTTGACAGGTCATTATTCAGGTCAAGTATTTCCTTATATCTTAATATTCTGTCTGGTATTGGCAAAGCTTCTTCTATTTCATCCATATAAGTAAAAAATAAAATTGCTCTGAGTTGCCCTAGCGATCCTTTGTCTTTGAAAGGATCAGGAGATAGAGTTTGCAACTTATCCATTGCCTGGGAAATTCTGGATAGTTCGTTTTTTATCGATAATTTTATTAATTCCGCTAAATAAATGGAATCAGTTATTTTATCTTTGATATTAAAAAGAGTTCGATTAACGCCAATCAAATTACTAAGAGTATTATTTACATGAGCACCTTTGTTAATTAACATCTCAAGTATTTTAATATTGGTCGTAAATAAGGATGGTGGAAGATTAAATTGATCTGCTCTTTTTAAAAAAAACGGTGCCAAGCACCCTATCGCAGTTGATTGACAAACATCAGCCCCTTGTTCAATGAGTAATTTGACAGCTTCCTCAGCCATTGCTTCTTTATTATACGAATAAAAATCATTGGAATTATAATATCGCCTATATCCATAAAGTGCATAATGCTCACTCCAATATTTAATTGGACCTACAGCATAATCAATATAATCATGACTTAACTTTGAATTGTTAAGACAAGCTAATCCAGTCCTTTTTGCAATAATATGTAATGGACTGAATCCGTGTTGATTAACTGCATTTACCTTGATTGCGGGATGTTGTAATAGAAGCCTAATCGCTCCAATGCCTTCATGGTGAGAGAGAGCGGTATGTAATGGTGTGTCCAGCTCATTATTTGTAATATTTACATCTATCTTTCGATGAGAGAGCAACAGATTAAGCAATTCATTATCTTCTTCGTAAAAGCTATCTGAAATTAACGAATGCAAAGGAGTATACCCTGCATTACAGGGTTGATTGATATTTACTTTGTTAGATTGGAGTAATGCCTTAATGATAGTATAATTATTTATATCCCTTTTAAGCTCAGGATCCCACTTTCTTCTATAAGTGATTGCTTTATGTAAAACAGTATCACCATATTTATCTGTTTTTGTCAAATCGACTTTTGAATCATTAATCAGTTGTAAGGCTATTGCGTAATGTTGATGTTCGATAGCAATCATCAATGGAGTATGATGATGGAACAAATCTGATTCTGGTTCATCTAAACAAACGCCTGGTGCTTTCGATAATAATTGGAATAATTCCATATTTCCCATTCTTGCTGCAAGATGGATTGGCTTAAAAGATGTTTTTTTTTCACAAGATTCTTTATAATACGCTTTCGCATGAATTAATTCCGGATGACTCTTAAGCATTGCGTTGGTTTTTTTAATATTTCTGGCTGTAATTGCTGCAAAAAATTCTTTGTCTAATGCTTCTGATTGATTTTCCTTGATTTCGGTGATTAAATTTATTCTTGTTGTAGTCATTTTTCTTTCCTTATACTATCGCGAGCTTTCTGCAGGGCCAGAAGAAAACTCATCTCTCATTAAAGTTTTAGTCGATTAATCATTTTAATTTTGAACTCTATCACATAATCAAAAATGATCTCTCTATAGGATGTATTTGTAAAGCACTATCATGTATATTATTGCTTTTCTTCCCATGTTCAGATATCTTATCTAGCCAAGAGAAGGCGCTCTTCGATTAACTGGAATCTAAGCCAACAAATCACCAAAAAAGGATTTTTCAAATGAAGCAAATTAAACTAGCTGCATCCCTATTTGTTAGTACTTTATGGCTCTCATCCACTGCCATTGCAGATGCTCCAATGAAGGGCGAGGCAATGTCAGTTGCCCCTTACAACTGGACTGGGTTTTACGCTGGTTTCAATGCGGGTGTTGTCAACCACATCATGAACATCACTGACGATCAAGCGACTTCTTTTCTTGCGACCATACAGCAAGTATCCAACCTCAAATTTACAGGCGGTTTCCAGGCTGGATATCGTCGTCAATTAGACCTAACCCGGGTATCGGGTGTATATGGTTTGGAACTCAGTGCTAATTTCTCCAATGCCCAATTCGAAAAAGAATATGGTTCTCCTTTTGCCACTTATCAACTTAACTCCGAGAATAAATTAAAAACTGTTTGTTTACTGGAATTACTAGGAGGGATCGCGGCTGACAGAACATTATTATTCTTGGCAGCAGGTGTGTCATGGGCTAACATAACAGGCAGCACGACAAACCTGGACAGCGTTGCATTCTTTAAATCATTCAGTGTCAGTAAAAAAGAATTCGGTACAGCATTGGGTGGTGGTATTGAATATGCCTTCACTCAAGCATTTTCGGCACGCCTCAAAGTGGATGTCATCACACCCAACACCTATACCACTTCAGATAATACAGACGATACTTTCCTGATTTCGAACAATATCGTGCAAGGAACATTAGGGATTAATTATAAATTTGCATAAATATATTTCATGCGAGTCTATTTTGCGGTTTTTAGCGTAGAGACATAGTTCAGGTGAGAACAACTCAAGATAGACTGCATAGGGGATGCTAGAAATTACAAAACATGGCCGCTGAGATATGTCCCCCCTACAGCAACAATTGTGTATTTTTTCTAAAAAAAGGATTTTTATGAAAAGTTTCTCTAAAACGCTCGTTATTCTGCTCATTTTTACCTTGGAAATAGGAACTTCTTCTGCTAAAATACACCCTGGCAAACATGCATCTGCCACTTTTTCAGACAACCAGACAGATACATTAAGCCAGGTTTTTCCTGCGACAGGATTGCCCTTCAGAATTGTCATCGAAACAGCTAACTTCCAACTGCCCGTCGGTTTTCACTCGGGTGCGCTTGGGGTATACAAAGGACTTTGGATATTTATCGCAGGCCGTATAAACGGTTTGCACGGATTTGACGACGCAGACCCCAGCACAAATTTTCCTGTTGATGCTCAAAACACCAGTATCTATGTAGTAAATCCTGCCAAGGGTACTGTCAATTTCCGCTCATTAAAGGATCCTAGTTCTGGTTTGACTCAGCAGCAGATTGACACATTAAGCGTGACTAGTCCGCAACATTATCAAGAGGATGATACGCTTTTTATGTCGGGTGGCTATGGCGTGGATACCGCTTCAGGAACCTTAGGGACGAAACCTGTATTAACCGCCTTATATCTACCGGGTATCGTCGACTGGGTCACAAAACCTGGAAATAAAAATAATTCTGTTGCCAAACACATGCGTCAAATTTATAACCCAATATTTCAAATCACGGGTGGGGAAATGTTTAAATCAGGCAACATCACACAACTCGTTTTTGGACAAAATTTTGAAGGTTATTATACAGATGGCAGTAATGGTGAATATAGCGAACAAGTGCGACAATTTCAGATAAAAAATGTTGGCGGACAACTTTCTGTGAATATCCTCAATGCCAAACCAAATAATCCTGATCCCAATTTTCGACGCCGAGACCTGAATATTGTTCCAGCGTTACTAAATAATAATAACCAACTCGAATATGGCTTAGTCGCTTACGCAGGTGTTTTCACGAATGCAGGCGGTGTCTGGACAGTGCCTGTTATCATCAATGGCACCAGCAATCCCGTGATGGCTGACCCAAATCTGCCTGGAACTTTCAAGCAGGCAATGAACCAATACGTTTGTGCAACAGCAAGTCTTTATTCCAGAAAATTTACCAGCATGTACCACATCTTTTTTGGCGGCATTTCATATGGTTTCTTTAACAATGGTGTTTTTTCTACTGATCCTGAAATCCCTTTTATCAATCAGGTAACAACTGTACAAATGGATAAAAATGGCAATTTTACTCAATATCTAATGGACAGCCAATATCCCGTTATAGCATCAACAGGATCCAATCCAGGAAATACTCTTCTATTCGGTGCAGGGGCATATTTTATACCCAATAATATCCAGCAATACCCAAATCACGTGATCAGCCTGGATGGTATTCGTAACGCTACAGTCATTGGATACATCGTAGGCGGGATACAGAGCACCTTAGCGAATACCAATGTTATCACGGACTCAGCCGCCTCTCCCTATATCTTTAAGGTAACATTAGTTCCCACGGCCTAATGCTTTTTCTGTTATCTTTTTCAATTGCGAGAGTGTATCCATACTTGTTCAATGGCAGTAACCAATAAATAGTACTTCTTCCAAAAAATATTGGAGGAAGGTGAATATAAAACTCACGAAAGATCACAAACATCATCAGTAAATTCATAATTATTTAAAACATTATAAACTTCTTTTTGACAATCAACAGGGACATTTCCAGATTTCCATACACTTTTTGGCAGTGCACACAGTTTTTCAATAAAATTTTTAAAAACTTTGGTATCTTTTATTTTATCTTTTCTTACTTGCGCAATAGCAAAAGGTCCTTCAGCTACAACAGAAAGTTTATTATGATTAATTTGCGTGGCCTGTGTTATACGATACTTGTATGCATCAACTCGACAAAAATTATATGAAATACCACGCATTCCATTACTACCACAATCCTTATTACAAAGATCTTCGGTTGCTTGATTAAAAACTTTTTGCAAATCCATTTCAGCATGAAATTCTGCGACATTTTGATTTTTTAATGTAAGCAGTCTTTTATCTAATTCCAAATTCATGCTCCTGCGCCAACATGTAGCTAAATCTGCAACCAAATAATCTCTCGTCGTCATATTTTGATATTCAGGATTATTTTCTAGCTGATGAAATATTTTATCGCAGGCTGCGAATTTTGCATGTTTAAATTCAGTGAAATAATCATCGTTTAAATTAGCATTCACTTTCATGGAGAATAAAGCGATCATAACGAGACTGATATGTTTATAATGTAAATATTTCATTTTTATCCTACTATTTTTAAATTAAAGTTTGCTCAAAAGGGCTTTGTTGCGCAAATAAAATTTTCAGCGACAAACACTTCTCACTTTCAATTTACTAACTTCTCACTGACACAGGCATATCGAGACTATTTATCTTGGTACCGTTAATGCCTTTTCAGTGATTTTCTTCAATTGCGAGAGTGTATCCATACTCATGTTCAATGGCGGCAACCAATAAATGGTATTCCCTATTGGCCGCAGCAATGCGCCCATGCTCACCGCTTTTTGATAGACTTCAAATCCAATCCGTCTTTTTGGATCATCGCAAATGATATCCGCTGCAACGATTGCACCTATTCCACGAATATTTTTCAGTTTACCGGTGGTTTCTGCAATATCTAACAGGGCATCGAGCATCGCTTCACCTAGCTTCACTGATTGCGAACATATTTTTTCTTCGTCAAAAATTTTTAATACTTGAATAGCCACAGCAGCAGCAAGTGCATTACCTGAATAAGTATGCGAATGCAAAAAGGATTTTCCTGATTGATAATCATCGTAGAATAATTCATATAGTGCATTACTTGTTAACACTACACTTAACGGCAACCAGCCGGATGTTAACCCTTTTGCTAAACATAAAAAATCGGGGGCTATATTTGCATGTTCACATGCTAACATTTTCCCAGTACGGCCAAACCCGGTTGCGATCTCATCCGCAATCAAATGAATATCATGTGCTTTCGTCCATACACGTAATCGTTTCAGAAAATCCTGGCTATAAATTTGCATACCACCCGCACCTTGCACGATAGGTTCAACTAAAATGGCTGTTGTGTTTTCAGCGAGAGGTTCTAGAAATTTTTCAATTTTTTCCCAATGAACGCTGCAATCTTGCCAAAGTGGATCTTGTATGCCGCTCACATAGGGTAATGATGGAATAAAATAAGTCTTAAAAAGCATACTGTCATAAGCATCACGATATAACCCAAGGTCACTGACACTTAATGCACCCGTTGTTTCGCCATGATAACCATTTTCCAGTGAGATAAATAAATTTTTGTTATTTTTCCCCTCAATTTTCCTTGAGTGCAAACTCATTTTCATTGCAATTTCGACGGCGCAAGAACCGTCACTGGCAAAAAAAACTTTTTTTAATGAATGTGTTAATTGACTTAATTTTTCTGACAATTCGACAATGGTTTGATTCGTGGTATTCGCGAGAATCACATGCTCAAAGCGATCCAATTGTTCTATCAGTGCTTTCTTTATAAGAGGATGATTGTGTCCTAATGATTTACACCACCAACTAGAAATAGCATCAATTACTTTTTGACCATTTTTTAACTCGATGTAACTGCCTTTTGCGCCGACTACTTCCAGTGGTTTAAATGTTTCATAATCTTTCATTTGCGAACAAGGATGCCAGACATATTCATGATCTTTTGCGATTAAATCTTGCATGGTAAACCCAATTATATTTAGTGGTTGACTGGCCGGGGAAGTTAACATATATTTTGCGCAAGTACAATCTACAGAGTCGCTGTCGCGAAAAGAGAAAAACATGTCAAAACAATGCTGGTCCGCTGAACAAGTTGCAGAACTCTATGAGTTACCTTTTATCAATTTAGTATTTAAGGCACAAAATATTCACAGAGAAAATTTTGATCCGAATGAGGTACAATTAAGCACCCTGCTTAGTATTAAAACAGGTACCTGTCCAGAAGATTGCGCCTATTGTCCACAAAGCGCGCATTATGATACAAATTTGACAAAGGAAAGTTTATTCGACGTCGAAGAGGTCATAAAAAAAGCAAAAATTGCTAAAGAAAATGGCACTTCGCGTTTTTGCATGGGCGCAGCCTGGCGCAGCCCTCCGAAAAAAGATTTTCCAAAAGTGCTAGAAATGATCAAAGCGGTTAAAGATCTAGGCCTTGAAACTTGTGTCACCCTAGGCATGTTAGATAAAGAACAAACCGAACAATTACGTGCAGCCGGTCTGGATTATTATAATCATAATCTGGATACCTCCCCTGAATATTACAAAAAAATTATAACCACACGGACTTATGAAGATCGTTTGGAAACCCTCGCCAACGTCCGCGAATCAGGAATGAATGTGTGTTGCGGCGGCATTATTGGGATGGGAGAAACCAGGGAAGACCGTATCGGGTTGTTAATACAGTTAGCCAATTTACCCGAACCACCTATGAGCGTCCCCATTAATCGTTTAGTATCGGTAAAAGGGACACCGCTCGCAGACAATCCCATATCGGAAATCGATAATTTTGAATTTATCCGCACCATCGCGATCGCTCGTATCATGATGCCAAAATCCTATGTGCGCTTGTCTGCAGGACGCACTGACATGTCGGAAGAAATGCATGCGCTTTGTTTTATGGCAGGCGCCAATTCTATACATTTTTCAGGTGAAAAACTGTTAACGACACCGAATCGTGATAAAGATGCAGATGCCATATTATTTGAAAAACTGGGTATCAATACAAAAAAAATAGAGCAACCCCATGCTGTTAAATGCACTGCGTGAGCGTGAAACAAATCACCTCTTAAGAAATCGCTTTGTCATCGAACAGAGAGAAAATGCGAATGTAATGGTATCTGGCAAATTGGCCGCCAATTTCTGCAGTAATGATTACTTGAATCTCACGCAACATCCTGACGTTGTAAACGCTTTCATTCGTGGTGCCAATCAGTATGGGTTGGGTAGCGGCGCATCCAGCTTGGTTTCTGGCTATTTCAAGCCCCTAAAGCAACTTGAAGAAGCATTCAGTGAATTTTTAAATCGTGAACGTTCACTTTTATTTAATTCCGGATACCACGCCAATCTCGGTGTGATCCCTGCATTGGCCCAAAAAAACAGCGTGGTGATTGCTGATAAACTGTGTCATGCCTCATTAATCGATGGCATCATTTTATCTAGGGCCAAGCATCTTCGTTATCCACACAATGATATCGCTCATGCTGAAAAACTTTTGCAAAAACAGACTGAGCCACTGGTCGTTACAGAAAGTATATTTAGCATGCAAGGCAATATTGCACCTATCAAAAAATTAGCTGCTCTTGCCATTCAAAACCATGCCTTGTTGATTGTAGATGATGCCCATGGTATCGGTGTCCTGGGTAAGGAAGGTAAAGGTATTTGCGAACACTTGCAGCTGACGCAAAAAGACGTACCTTGTTTGATCATACCTTTAGGTAAATCATTCGGTAGTTTCGGGGCTGTTGTCTCTGGGAGTGAGTCTTTAATTGAATATGTATTACAATTTTCACGTACTTATTGTTATACAACCGCATTGCCACCCGCCATCAGTTACGCCACATTAGAAACCCTAAAAGTGCTTCGTGATGAAACCTGGCGAAGAGAAAAATTGAGTTATTTATCTGATAAATTCACCACTGCTGCAAAAGAGAGGAAGTTACCTCTGATATCCATGGATAACACACCCATTAAATCCATTGTAGTCGGATCTAATAAAATGACGCTGGCTATTCAAGATAAATTATTAGAAAAAGGATTTTTTGTATCCTGTATAAGACCACCCACTGTACCTATGAATACGACTCGTATCCGAATTTCATTAAATTGTATGCATACGGAAGAACAAATCATCGAGTTACTGGATCATTTGTCACACTTTTTATGTTCTCATAGCGCCGAGTCGCAATTGTCTACGCGTATGGCGAAGCTCCCTGACGATCGCGACCCGGTTTAGTGAGGTAAACTTTACATGTGCAAAGAATCATTTCATGAAAAACACAGTGCCTACTACTCACGACCGTCAGGGGATACTCTGAGATTCTCGGATACCTATCATTCAGCATATGATCAGGTACGCACATGACCCACGATAAAATCAAACAGGCATTTAACAAAGCAGCGGACTCCTACGATGATTATTGTCATTTACAACGACAAACAGGCAAAAAATTAGTTTCATTAGTCAAGCAGCATTATGTAAATTCTTCTCGGATAATTGATTTAGGTTGCGGCAGTGGCCTAGTCACACGGGAGCTTGCGGAAGCATTAAACTATGTAGACTTTCACGCCATCGATTTCGCAGATCAGTTACTGATGAAAGCAAAAAAACATTTGTCACCATTCAAACTTACGATTTATGAATCCGATTTTGACTCGTTGACAGAACATCATTTTGATATCATTTTTTCAAATCTATCGATACACTGGAGCACAAATCTTGCATTGACATTACAAAAGCTGAGCGCATCACTCAGTAAAGACGGTATACTAGCTTTTTCCATCCCCCTGTCGGGATCGCTGATTGAACTACAAAAATTTACGATAAAGTCTTTTATGACAGAATCAGCAACTATAAACTTAATTCATCAGAATAAGTACACCTTGCTTGCCAGCCAAACAGAACAAATTATTTTTGAATTTGATACTTTTTTACAAGCCCTGAAATCAATCAAGGGAGTGGGTGCGAATTACACTGATAGACAGACCAGCGGATTAAGCTCTCATCCCCTGATGAAACAGATGATAAAATCCAACGAGAAAGTATCATTAACATATAAAATCGGTTATTTTATTGTAAGAAGATAAATAGGAAAATTAAAATGTCCACAAAATTATTTATAACAGGTACCGACACCGACATTGGCAAAACATATATCACAGTCGGAATTTTGAATGCATTCAAAAAAAATAAATACTCCACCCTGGGGATAAAACCTTTGGCATCGGGTTGTATTCGAAATAATGGAACATTGCAAAATCCGGATGCTCTCCTGTTACAACAAGCATCCTCTATTCTTTTACATTATCATCAGATTAACCCTTTCGCATTCGAACCTGCCATTGCACCCAGTATCGCAGCAGCACAAGTGAATAGAGAAATCACCGTCCAGGAACTCAGGCAAAAAACGCAATATGCTTTACAACACGCTGCTGATGTTTGCCTGGTTGAGGGGGTAGGTGGATGGTACGTTCCACTGAATAGCACTGAAACTATGGCAGACTATGTTAAAACTACTGGTTTGACTGCTTTGCTAGTTGTAGGTATTCGCTTAGGTTGCATCAATCATGCTTTATTAACTTATAAAGCCATACAGCAAGATCATGTTCCTATCGTTGGGTGGATAGCAAATTGTGTTGATCCCAAAATGAATTACCGTCAGGAAAACATTAATACACTCAAAGAACGATTACCTATCCCCTGCCTCGGTATCGTTGATTATCAAAAAAAACCTGAAGATGTGATTGATATTAATAATCTTATCATTTAAGCAAACTGCTTCAACACGTCGAAAAATAAAAATGGAATTAAATGTAATCAATTTCTCTGTGCATGCGAATAAAAAATAAGAATTTTTAAGGGCTTATGGATTCAAAAGCGGCAAAGGATCTTGCTTACGACCTTTGGCGTTTTCAAGCTGCAAATTGCCTGATATTAAATTGATCTTACAAGTTGATGGGATGCTGCATGTAGCTTTCGAGGACACAAAGTGCTCTGCAGGGGGGAGGACAGCGAGTTCTTAATTTATCAACCGACTTACTTCTTATGGATTTTTTATTCATTTCGCCTTATCAGGCGGCAGCAATTAAACCGCACTGGCGACTGAGTCAAAGTCATGCAGACTACAGCGGTAGTAGTTTGGCTGAAAACCTTAGCCATTTTATAAGAATTCTTTAAGCTTTTATGGATTCAAAGGTGGCAAGGGATCATGCTTACGGCCTTTGACGTTTTTGAATTTTATTCGAGTTGATGGATTATTTTTCCGTTGCTTTTTTACTTGGTGATAGGCTCTCAATAAAGCCTGGCCATCCCATGGTATGACTTTATTTGCATAAATTGCTTGTTCCAACTCTTTTAACGCCTCTTTAAAATTTTCATCGTGGGTAGTTTCGGATAAGGTCGTTAAATTGACAGTTAAATCCTGTCCCTGTTTATTCGCCCATGATAATAAAAACTGTTGCGCCAAACCAGCGTTACCTTGCTGACAAGCATGAATAAAGCTTTTTTCGCTGAGTTCCGCAGGTATAGGAACAGCTGTTTTATCTTGTTTTAAGCTAAAATTTAATTCGACTGTTTTAGCGGTTCTTTTGTTCCACATAAACCATAACGTGACTAACCAGATAGCAAATAGGAAAACTGCAATCCAAAACCAAATTAATAAATAAAATGGGGTTGTTTTAATTGTCATTTTGGACCCATTGACAGTATCTGAATCTTCAGTTGATCGATTGGATGCTGTATTTGCTGCATTCATTGCCGCGGTCATTGACGAACCATTTGAAAGAGTGGATGCTGAATGATTAATCGTTCCTTTGACTTGTACCGTGATCGAATTTAATTGAGCGATGGTATTTTTATTCGTCTGCAAGTTCCACCAATTTAATTTTAAAGCTGGGATAGTGAAAGATTGCGATATGTTTGGTATATAGGTGACTTTCTGTTCCAGGGTACCGATGACCGTATTCCCTTGTACACGGCTGCTCCGTTTGGGAGGATCAACATAAGTATTCACACCGGAAATTTTATCGATGGATAAATCAGGAATTTGATCAGCACGTAAACCTTGGGCTTCTATCGTTATTGTGCGGACAACCGGATTACCTGATTTCCACTGACCAGGATCTTCTGACCAATTTTCAGTTAAAGAAATATTTCTTGCTGGCAACCATGTTGTTCCTTGAAATTGTTCGGGTGGATTCCGGACCGTTAAGTTTAACACATTAGTTGATAATGAGAGCGCCTTCGATGCAATGACATTATAAAATGGATCGTACGTCCTGCTTAAACCCGTATCATATGTTAAAGCACTGAAATGAAAAGCTGGGATGGAAAGCTTTCCAGCCTTTTGTGGGAAAAGCGCAAAGTGTTTTTCAGCAACAAAATAGGGGTTGCCTTTAACTGTTGTTTTATACTGGCTACCTTCACCGACTTGAATAAAGGTAGCATCTTTAACTTGTGGTATTTCAACCCTGGGATTTTCTAATGGAGACTGGTAAAAAAGTTTAAATGTATAAAGGACCTGACTTTGGATATAAGGTGTTGTGGTGCTCACTTCAGCTGACACAAATGCCGGCGCATCTTGGTTATCTTTTATAACAGGTTGAGCGCCCTCTTCGACCACTAATTTTCGTGAAGTTGATTTGACACTACCGAAATCGATCTCGGGAATAATGACAACGCCAGCTTTTTTTGGCTGCAGCGACAACTGCCAAAATGATTGCCTTGTGGTAACACCATTCAATATGTTGATAGCGTTTCCATAATTTTTACTAAGAACATGAAAATCATTTTCAAATGCGGAAAAATCGGGAGAGATATTCCTAGAATTGCTATTTAAAGTAAACGAGATAGTCACTACTTCGCCGAAAGCAATCTTATCGCTTGATAATTGAGTATCTAATGTATCAGCATAGCTTATGTTATGCATACAAAAAAGACTGAGTAAGGCGAAAAAAAATAATAAAGTTTTTAGTTTGTTGAAACGCATTTAGATTTCTCCTTGGTCTTTATTTTCAACAACCGCATGTCGACGCAAATAATCGCGCATAAATTTTTGTCGCAGCAAGCCGCCTGGATCATCTTCTAGGCGTCGTAATAATTGTTTTTTATTTTCATCTTGATTTTGCGAGGAAGAACCAGCAGCAGTCGATTCGTTTTGCTGGTTTGCATTTAACTGCTGATTGCCGGACTGTGAATCATTGTTATTCGCTTGCTCTGGTGAATGACTTGCTTCCGTTGGCGTGTTAGCATTTTCTTGTGCATTTTGCTGCCCATCTTTTTTCTCGTTTCTTTGATCTGCCTTTTGTGCACTTTTTTGTGCATCGCTTTGTTCGTTATTTTGTGTTTTTTGCTTACTACTTTGTTCACCATTTTGTTCATTATTTTGCGCATTATCTTTTTCAGCATTATTGTCTGAAGATGAATTTTGTCCTGTATTTTTATCCTTTTTATTCTTGTCATCATTTTCATTTTTATTTTTTTCTTTATCTTTAGCTGTATTACCCGAAGAATTTTTTTGTGGTTGTTTGTTTTCATTCATTAATTTTTTGACCAGCTCCCGATTCGCAATCGCATCCGTATTATTTGAATTTAAAGCAATGGCTTTATCATATAGATCAATGGCTTCTTGATAACGACCCAAATAGGCCGCCGCATTACCTGCATTGTATTGACTATCACTGGTTTTTATTCCGCTGAACTGTTGAAATGCTGACGAATAATCACCTGATTTGTACAGGGCAACTGCTTTCCAATCCTTATTTGCAAACACTTTCGATGCTTCTTCCGCTTTGTTTGCTTGCAATAATTTTGCGCCTTGTTGATCGGCTGTTTGCCATAAATCAGAAAAGCTCCAGGCAAACAGAGAAGCAGGCAAAATAAGCAGAAAAATCCAAGCCGCTTGTTTAATGATGTTTTTCATGCCGCATTTTCTCTCTTAACAATACTAAAGCAAAGGGAATGAGCAATAAGCAAAACCAAGGGCCCGCATCTTGCCAAAGATAGGCATTTTCTGCATTTTCATCTTTTATGGCTTGCTTCGTGTTATTGCTGTTTAAAATTTTCTGGATATCCTTAGAATCAGGGGTAAATAAATAAAACGAACCGCCGCCCATTTTTGCTAGTTGTTGTAATTTGGTCATGGTCATTTGGGAAGCAGCATTGGATTCAAGCATTGCCAGTACATTTAAATGATGTCCTGTTTGAGAGAGGCTTTTGGCCACTGACCAACTATTGGCAGTGGGTTCACTCGCAGTGATCAATAGCAAATTGCTATGGTCAGCAGTCGCTTGTTTCAATAATTCTAATCCTTGTGTTAAACCTTGACCCATATCTGATCCAGAAATAGGCATTATTTGTGGGTATAATTCATCTAGCATGCCATTTAAGGTATTCGCGTCTTGTGATAAGGGTGACACGACAAATGCTTCCTCAGTAAATACCACCAAACCCATTTGTGTATTTTGAGCAGAATGGATTAAATCACGTATTTTAAACTTAGCGCGCGTTAAGCGATCAGGTGTCAAATCCGTCGATAACATTGCAGGGGATAGATCAAGAACTAAAATAACTGAACTGATTTCGCGATAAACAGGTAGTTTGTCTTTTTTCCATGAGGGCCCCGCTAATGCAAAAATACTCATGATAAAAAATACAAATAAAATGATATTAAAATAAACCCGGGATGTGTAGGCACTGGACTGCAAAAGTGCAGGCAATAAATGCGAGTCACAAACACGTTTCCATGGGTTATTTTGTCGATAAGAATAAATCACCCATATCAAATAAAGAGTGGCTGGTATCAATAGAAACAGCCAAAATGGTCGTATAAAATGAATCATCATGGTCGTAGCATTTTAAAGTTTGGAAAAATTAATAACAAAAAAAACATTAGCGCCGCTGCCAATGGCCAATAAAACAAAGCAGTCACTGGACGGGCGGTTTTAGTATCAATGCTGATAGGCTCTAGTTCGTTGATAGATTCTAAGATAGAACCTAAGGCTTTTTCATCTTGTGCGCGAAAATATTGTCCTTGTGTCATATTAGCAATTTTCTTTAAAAGTGACTCATCGAGATCAGCGGATGGGTTAATCATCTGTTTACCGAATATTCCTCTCATCATCATTTTGGAAGCGCCAATACCCACTGTGTAAATTTTAATTTGGTTGTCTTTTGCCAGTGTGGCGGCCTCAAGTGGATCAATGCTTCCACTATTGTTACTGCCATCCGTCAATAAAATTAAAACTCGACTTTTAATGTTTTCGGTACTTAGTTTTTTTACCGCAAGTGCAATCGCATCACCGATTGCAGTACGCGCACCGGCCAAACCGATAGTCGCATCGTCCAGCATAGTATGGACGGTTTTGCGATCAAAGGTGAGTGGTGTTTGTAAATATGCTTTACTTCCAAACAAAATTAAGCCTAGTTTATCGCCCTGCCGTTTTTCAATAAAATGGGCGGCCACTTCTTTAACGGTTTGTAATCGATTGATCATTTGATTGTTGCGCTGCAAATCTGGAATTTCCATACTCTGAGAAAGATCGATGGCCAACATAATATTGCGGCCATCTTGCTTGATAGGTAATGGGTCTCCAAGCCACTGTGGATTAGCAGAGGCGAGTATTAATAAACTCCAGGCGCTTATACAAAGAAATTGCTTAAAAAAGCGTGGGAAAATAACAGCAGATGTGGACTTCTGATTAAGTGCCTGTATCCTCGACAAAAAAGGGACACGCAGCATTGCTTCATTCTGTTTTTGCGCTTTTGGCAAATACTGGGCAATCCAGAATAAAGGAAGAAGCAAAAAAGCCAATGGCCAAGCAAATGTGAACATATTATTGTTTCCTCAAAGACTCTCCATTCATTTTTGATATGGTCGATAACCACGCTTGAGTTAAAGCAAATAAAGGCATTAAATCAGCCGTATTATTTTGACGGTAAGGTCCATCTATTAATAAATGTCCTGTTTCACCTGTGAATTGTGTGGTACTGCTGCTACGATTTAAAAAATCCAACCAGTCATTGCCTGATAAGCCGGCTATCTCTTCCCGGTGAAAATAGTGAAGTGCCGTGCGGCGTATTAACATAGATATTTCTGCTGCGATATTAATATTATCAGGATTTTCAATCATTAAATCCTTCAGTGTATTCAGCTTTGATAGTGCAAATTTGACTGCAATTTTCTTTTGCCTTCGTTGATACCAAACATAGATTAAATAGGCTATTAATCCTAGCACTATAGCGAATGACAAGATCCAGCCGGGAGCTGTTGGCCACATGTTAATAGCATGAGGCAAATGAATATCTTTTAATTGTTCTAATTCCGTATTCATAGATGACTCATCCACATCGGTTTTTGATTGGTACACAGGATTTGCAATGCAATATTATTTTTGCGTGAGAAATCGGTTAAATTATCCTGCTTAAGCTGGAACTGTTGTTGATAATGCAGACGATTTTGCGCATTGTCCATATTAAATAACAACCTCTTTTCGCCGTCAGTTAAAATATACTGATAAGATGGTGGAGGTTCCGCTTCAAAAGGATCATAAATAAAACATAATGCGACTTGTGTACGTTGTGCTAAATGTAAAATCAATTTTTGAATTTCAATATCGAATTGATAAAAATCACTTAAAATGAATACTAAATGACCTGACCGCACCTGTTGTTGCAGTGATAACAATAAATGATGTAACTGGTTCATTTCGTTAAATGCAGGACGCGCGCTAGAACAGGTAGATAGTGCATTTAAAACAGCTAAAAAATTTCGTTCCGAAGAGTGTGGTCTATAGACACAGATTTTGTGTTCTGTTGCAATCATCGCCCCTACCCGCTCACGCTTAAGCAGATGTGACCACCCTAAAAATGCTGCTTGTTTAATGATACCGACCGATTTAAACATACAACGTGTACCGAAGTATAAACTAGGGCTTAAATCCACTGCCAACCAAACTGGCCTTTCTTTTTCTTCCTGAAACACTTTGATATGTGGCTTCAAGCTGCGTGCAGTGACACGCCAAGCCATACTGCGAATATCGTCACCCGTTTGGTATTCCCTGGTAGCATCAAATTCGAGACCACGCCCGCGAACGCGGGCAAGTCTTTGTCCTGAATGCTTGAGCCATTTATTGATTCCATCTTCCGATTGGTGAAGGACATTACAGCGTAAATCAATCAGTTCTTTTAAAGTCACCTCTGTCCCAGAAGAACCTTTTTCGACTGCTTTGTTAATGCTCTCATTCCACATAGTGTCATCTTCTTAAGGGATAGCGACTCGTGAAACAATGGCACGCACCACATCATCTGCTACCAATCCTTCCGCCATGGCGGCATAGGTTAAAATAATACGATGGCGAATAACATCATAGACAACCGATTGAACGTCATCCGGCGTCACATACTCGCGTTTATGCAGCCAGGCATGGGCCCGTGCAGCACGATCTAATGCGATCGTGGCACGCGGACTCGCGCCATGACGAATCCATTGCTTGAGATCTTGCCCGTAGCGTTCAGGCGTACGCGTGGCTAATACTAACTCTACAATATATTGTAATAAATTAGGACTCATATACAAATTTAAAACTTGATCACGCGCGGCAAATATATTCGTTTGTGAAATGGCGTCCATTTTTAAAGCCTGCGGGATTTTTTGCATGGCCTCAGCACGCGCCAGTTCAACAATTTTACTTTCATAGATCGCAGCAGGATAATCCATTTTTACATATAATAGAAAACGATCCAGCTCAGCTTCCGGTAATGGATAAGTGCCTTCTTGTTCAATGGGGTTTTGCGTTGCCATGACCAAAAATAATTCGGACAATTTATAAGTGGTATTGCCTATGCTGACCTGTCTTTCTTCCATAGCTTCTAATAAAGCCGATTGTACTTTAGCCGGCGCTCGATTAATTTCATCTGCCAAGATAAATTGATTGAAAATAGGCCCTGGTTGAAAGTCAAAGCTGCTCTTTTCTGGGCGATAAATATCTGTACCAGTAATATCACCGGGCAATAAGTCAGGGGTAAATTGAATTCGTTTGAACCGTGCATCTAAACCCGCGGCTAACTCACGTATGACTTTAGTTTTCGCAAGTCCAGGCGCACCTTCGATCAGTAAATGTCCATCACATAAAACAGCGATCAACAGTCTATCAATCAGATTGGCTTGTCCCAAAACACGTTGATTGAGATGCTGACGCCAATAGTCTATTGCGTCATAAACATCATTTTGCAGGTTAACTTGAGCGAGGGTTTGTTCTTGCATGTTAAACTCCCAACAGTAATGTTTGATATATATGGTCGCTGTTACGAAATTAAAGAAATCTGATTAGAAGTGTCATACCAGCTTTTCCCATGTCATGCCAGCATGCTTTAAGCTGGCATCCAGATAGGCTTTCGCTTGCTGCCAGCTTAAAGCATGCTGGCATGACATGGGAAAAGCTGGCATGACATGGAAAGATTATAATATCGCAACACCTACTATATGTGGACGAAGTCGAATATTTTCAATAAAAATATTGAAAAAATTTTCATCTCTATATAGCCATCCCTGTCACACGTTTGGTACCTTGCCGCTTAATTGAATCCCATTCAAGTAATAATCCTGGCATGGGTACTCTTGTGTGGGTGTGTCCCAGTTAACAAGCGTTCCATGACTGAAATAAGCAGGTCAATATCAATGGGTTTAGAAATATAGTCATTCATTCCAATCGCAATGCATTTATCACGATCACTTTGCAGCGCGTGAGCAGTTACTGCTACAATAGGAATAGGATTTTTTCCCTCTTTTTCTTCAATTTTACGGATTTCAACCGTTGCTGTGTAGCCATCCATGTCAGGCATTTGGCAATCCATCAAGATTAAATCGTACGGTGGCGCTGTTTGAATTTTTTCCAACACCTCGAAACCATTTTTAACAACGTCGGCATTAAACCCAAAATTAGCTAAAATTTTCACGATAACGATTTGATTAATGACATTATCCTCTGCTAATAAAATTCGAAATTTTTTATTTTTTTCAGTATTTGCAATAGTAGGTTGTAATATCTGATGCTTATCCGTTATCGATTCGTTACCTTGAATGACTGGAAGAGTGAATCCGAATTGACTTCCGCATCCTGGGATACTTGAATATTGAATAGTTCCTCCCATAAATTCAACAATACGTTTAGTGATCACTAGACCCAAACCGGTGCCTCCATACTTTCTTGAGGTTGATGCATCTCCTTGAGAGAACGGTTGAAAAAGATGGTCACGAACTTCATCAGAAAAGCCTATCCCTGTATCAATAACATCAAACATTAATATTATTTTTTTGCTTTCTAATTTTTTTATTGTGACATTTATATTTATCTCGCCTACCTCTGTAAATTTTAGCGAATTACTCAAAAGGTTATTGAGTATTTGTCGTAGTTTTGCGGGATCTCCCTTAAGCCATTCAGGAATGTTGGGGTCGATAGAATGCTTTATTACAATTTTCTTATTTAAAACCTGAAGTTTGAACATATCAACAATAGCATCTATTAATACAAATAGCTTGAAATCAATCGTTTCTAATTCTAATCGACCGGCTTCAATTGTAGAATAATCAAGGATATCATTAATAACAAATAATAATTGTTCTTCCGATGTTCGTAAAATCTTCAATTGCTCGAGAGTTTCCTTGGGTAAATCGGAACCGAGCAATAATTCAGTCATCCCAATCACGCCATTTAATGGAGTGCGAATTTCATGACTCATCGCTGCAAGGAAAGCACTTTTCATCTCATTTGATTCTTGCGCTCTTTTAGCAACTTGTACAGCTGTATCTTTTTCAAAAATTAATTCTTTTAATTTGGCCTCTCTTTGAATCTGTTCTGTAATATCTGCTAATGTACCTATATAATAAAATATGTTGTTTTTTTTATCTTGGTAATTGGTGACATATTCACGTACATTGATTCTTTTGCCGTCTTTCAGTATCCAGACCGATTCATAACCTTCTATTTTTTTTGAATTTAATAGTTTTTGATAAAAGACAGTTCGATCAGGTTCAAAAGTAATATTTAACTCCTTGAAGTTTTTATTCATTATTTCTGAAAATGATGTAAATCCAAGAATATGAATAAGTGCGGGATTTGCAACAATAATCCGTTCGTCATGCGTCATTCGATAAATACCGATGGTCACATTTTCAAAAATCACATCATATTGAGTTTCTAACAGATCTCGCAGACGCACCAATATAGTCAGTTTTGAGACTAATTCCTGTTTGCTTAAAGGTAGCCTTAATACTTCGTTAAATCCCATTCTTAACCATGGAATGCTCGAACTTTTCAAGGGAAGCAAAATAAGGACGGGCAAGAATAGCGAACCTGCTTGGCTTTTAATGGAGAGTAGATCTGTTTTAAAATGTCGAGCGTGACTTTCATCGGCAATAATCAAACTGCTGTTTGCCCATTCTTTGGGATCTGATGATTCATGAATGATGTAGCCTAACTCAGTTAAAAACTGACTCAATAAACGTCTGTCAGTTTTATTACTCATTAATAATACTATTACGTGCTTATTCACTTCCATAAAGTAAGACCTTTTTTACAATGCGAAAGTGTTATTGTCTGTTAAAATTCTGGAATGCAGCGCAGACTTTTCATCAACACTGATACCTTTTGAAGTTATATTCATCTCTCGCAACTCAGTTTGAAAACCACTTAATCTCTTTTTTAAACAACCGATAATTTTAATGATCTTGCCATTATGCTCCATATAACGTAATAAAAGGATATTATCCGCTAAGTGACTTAAACCCATTTCCGTGACTTTCATATGGCCTGTCAGCGCTTCTACTTCATCGATTAATAACACGGAAACTCCTTGACGGTTAAGATAGGTAACGAGATTATGTATATGCGTTAATAAACTGCCGAACTCACTCATGGCCAGTTGATAACCCCGCAAACTGTCGATCATGACCAATTTATAATTATCCTTTTCAACAGCGGTACGTATTCTCGCTAAAAATTCATCAGGATACGTTTCCATAGAATTCATGCGTACAATTTTTATCATATCTTTTTTTATTAAACTTTGTATGTCCAGATTAATTCCACAAGAACGATTAATCACAGAGTTGACTGATTCTTCAAAGGTAAATAAAATCCCTTTCGAGCCTTCAATGGCCTCAGTTTTCAAAAAATGAATTCCTAATGAAGTTTTACCTATTCCTGTCGGTCCAGACAGGATGGTTGTTGTGCCTGCATCTAATCCACCGCCCAATAGTTCATCCAGTTGCGCAATACCCGAGGAAATCTTCTTATGACTAATCGCTGCTGTTCCTGCCATTTCAATTTGATGCGGGTAAAGATGAATGCCGTGTTCATCAAATTTCAACGGATGATAACCGGACAAAAAATCAGAACCACGCAATTTTGAAATCTGTAAACTGCGCAAGCCAAGCATAAGACCTGCCGATATTTCCATACGCAATTCGATAATTGCATCAGCAGCTAACGAAATTGCTGTTTCGCGCTTAACTTCAGGGGAATCAAACAACAATAAGGAGGTGATTTTTAGTGTGTTTAAAAAAGTCGTAAATGATAATATATGATTACGATACTGATATTCATCCTGTGATAAATAGTGAAGATTTGTCGCAGCATCAATAACCAATCGATGTGGTTTGATCTCTTTTATTGTCTGATATATTTTTTCCCAAACAGTAGAGTGCTCAATTTCATCTGGAGAAAAAACCTGATATTCTTCAATATTCTCAGATAGTTCGGCCTGTGCAGGACTTAGATCAAGAATCTCAATTCCATCAAGCGTCCAGTCGAAACTCGCTATGTTTCCTGCAATATTTTCTCTCGATTCAGATAGTGTAATATACAGGGTCTTTTCACCCAGTCGTACCCCTTCCCGTAACCATTGTAATGAGAAGATAGTTTTTCCAGTCCCTGCGCTACCTACTAGTAAATAGGAGTGCCCCCGAATAACACCCCCATTGAGTATCTCATCTAGTCCTGGAATTCCTGTTGTCATCCTGTTATTCATCTTCGTCTCCTTTTCCAAAATTGCTATGATATTTGGGTGGACAAAGTTTTCACCGTGATACTTCTTTTATTATACTCCTTTATGTGTCTCGAGGCGCAGTTCTGTACATAAACAACACAGATTCGATACTTGAGGGCCTGCTCTCTTCATGGTCAAGCGCTAAATTGAGCGATTAATCAATTTAGCGCTACCTTACTGCTTATGTCTTTTTTAAGGTGTAACTACTGTTACCTCCAGAAAACACCCCATGATTGAAATAATCGCTTGGTAAGTTTGAAAGTACAGTGGTTGAATAGGTCCACGTTGCTCCTGAATCATGACTTGTTGCTAGTAAAGGAAAATAGGGTACGCCAGGTAAGGTACTTTCATATTGTCCTTCAGCAATACAATCCGTTCGATTACAGCTTGCACTGTTAAATGTTCCATTCAAAATGCTATTCGGAAGTGTTGAGAGATTAGCAATGACTGAGGGAGGATAAGACCAAGTCTTTCCACCATCCAGGCTATTTGCCAAAAGCGGCATCAATTGATTATTAAAAACTTTACTTTGATACGAACCTACCGCAATACAAATATTTCTATTGCAAATTGCGCCGTTAAAGCTACCTACGCTCTTAAAGTCGGGTGGCAAATTCTTAACAATTGTTAAAGGGTAAGACCACGTATTTCCGCCATCATGCGTAGTTAATAATAAAGGAAAGGATAAATTCCCTGCTTTATTACTAGTATATTGACCTACCGCAGTGCAATTATCTGCATTACAACTAACCGCATTTACAGCTGGAGCACTTAAAAAATCACTCGGTAAGTTAGTTAAAACCGTAGCAGGGTAATTCCAGCTTATCCCATTACTACTAACTGCTATTAAAGGATAGTGTGGTGTTCCGGGCAATGAAGTTGCATATTCACCCACAGCGACACAACCAGCTGTGTTACATGAAACTGATTTAAAAATTCCTGCTTTAGAAAAATTTGCCGGCAGATTTGATCGAATGGTTGTAGCATACGTCCAAGTCATACCTGCATCACTACTCTGACTCAAAAGAGGGAAAAAGTCTGAAGTAGAGCTTTGATATTGACCTACTGCATAACAATTTATAGCCTCACATGTTACGCCATTAAAAAATCCTTGATCTAAAAAATCAGCGGGCAGATTTGATATTATGGTTGAAGGATAATTCCAAGTGGAACCTGCATCGTGACTTGTGGCCAATAAAGGCTTTTGTAGAGGTGTTACAGCCATATTTAAATAATTTCCTGCGACAACACAGTTATCATCGCTACACCATGGAGAACCTGTGAAACTTCCAGAACCAAAATCACTAGGAACAGATGAAACAATTGTAGTGGGATAAATCCACGTTATTGCTGCATCATTACTCACACCTAATATAGGATAAGATACAGGAGTAGAATTTGTCGGTAATAATCGTTGATAAAATCCAGACGCCAAGCAGTTTAGTTTGCTACAAATAGCGCCAGTAAAAGAAGCCAAAGAAGCTACATCTGTAGGAAGTGCGGAAAATATAGAAGCAGGATAAAACCAGGTTGCCCCCCCATCATGGGTATATGTTAATAAGGGTCTAGTGATAGAAGTCGTCGTAACATAGGAACCTGCGGCAATAGCATTACTTGTAACTTGGCCATTTTTTGTATTTGAAAGGTTCTGATGAAGTTTTTGAAACTCATCTATTGGCATTGCATAAGAAACATTCATTAAACCTATACATAATAATGAATAGCTAAAAGCTTTTAGCTGTAATATAAATTCCATTTGCATTTTCTCCGTTAAAAAACAACTAAACCATACAGGGTTAGTTATATTTGAATACTTTCAGTATATAAATTTTTTGATTGCTTAAAAAAAACATTTTTATGAAAATTTAATATAGACGTAGTATTTACCCTAGATAAACCTACAAGGGTTAACCCTATATTTATTCAAATAGACGATGAAACTCTCATGATTTTAAGCAATTTTATGCACTAGCAGGGTAGTTGCATCTGTATGTACTGTATTTTAACTATTTTTGTAGCACATTGAAAAATTGCGACAGCACCGTTTCATTGATGAGAATACAGATTTTTGAGTAACCTATAGGAAGGTGAGACTGGATTAGCAGGTAATGTCAACTGTATCAAACCTGACTATTTTGTGCTGGAATTCTCTGGACACAGGGTAACGTAAAACTAAAACATGCACCACCATCTGGATTTACTGCAGCAATAAGATTGCCTCCATGCTTTTCAATGATGGCTTTACTCACAGACAGTCCTAATCCAATACCATAGGACTTTGTGGTAAAATGTGGTTCAAACAACTTCTTTAGCACCTCAGAATGAATACCAGGACCATTATCTGATATAATAACCTCAATGTTATCATTTTCCTTTTGCATAATCTCGATCAGCAGTTTGGATTCTTTAATGCTGGCATCACGCATAGCTTCAATTGCATTTCGCATTATATTTAGCATTGCTTGTTGAATATGAAAAATGTCTGCTTTAATGATCATATTGCTTGGCGTACTCTCGTATAAAATCATTATATGATATTTTTCGATTTCATGTCGTAATAATGATATAGTTTGATAAATGACAGTATTGATATTTACTATTTCGTAGCGAAAGATTGATTTTGAAGTGGAATTTTTTCTTTTGCGGATAATATCTGTTAGTGAGCCCGATTCAATGGATGTCTTTTTTAATATCTCTAATATTTCATTTACCTTATACTTTTTGTTTTCTAATCGAATAATACAGCCCTGGATATAGTTATTTATTATAGTAATAGAATTATTTTGTTCTTCAGAGATTCCGTAAATAAATTCGTTTAAAGATCGCAGTCTATCTATTGCTGACATTTTTATTCTGTGTTGGTGCAGCATAATCTCTGTATTCTTTTGGTTTGTAATGTCAGTTACAAACATGAGCATTTGTTTATAGCTGCTATTACCGATTACTTTACAATGCAAAGAAGCATAAAATGACGGTTGATTCCATTTTGATAAAGTAAGCTCAAATGATTGTACGGCGGGATTCTGGAATGCTTCTTTTTTATATTGAGAAAATACCGACTGACATTCGCTTGTTATATAGCGCGAAAAACACCGATTGATTAACCCTTGCTTTTTCAAGCCTAATAGCTCACATCCCGCCTGATTCACTTCCTTTATAAGTGCATCTTTATCTATAGCAAAATAGGCTACTGGAGCAAGATCATAAAGCTCAATATATTTGCTGTTGGATTCAATAAGCTCAGCTTGAGATTTTAACAAGTCTTCATTTTGAATTTCCAATTCCACTTGATAAAGAATAACTTTGTCTATCAACTTTGAAAGATCAGTCTCCTTAAGTTTAGACTTTACGCCGTATTTCTTTAAAAATATTTCTGCACGTTGTCGTAGTTCCTTAAACTGTATTTCCTTCATCTAGCAAGCTCCATTGCAAGCAATATCACGATATCAACATCACCTTTGATCTGATTACAAACTTTTCGCGCATTTAATAAAAGACTTGATTTCTTGTTTTCTGAGGTAATAACATTCAATTTAAAGTTTTCTAATACGATATCCTTTGATACAAGTTTATCCAATAATTGTTTGAATTCAGGAATATCGAATTGAGCATTTTTAATTTCGTAAATATACTTACCGACTGATTCTGATGCATTCGTTTCAAAGAATGAATAAAATGATTTATTAGCAGACAATATTTTAAAATCCGCATTCATGACAACAAGTGGTTCATGTACTGTATTTATAATATTTTCAGCATAACTGAGAGAAACCTTCAATTGTTCATTCAAAAAATTAAGTTCGTTTTCATATTCTTTAAAACGAGAAATATTAGTAATCGTAATAACGACACCATCAATCATATTAGATACTGTTCGGTATGGTATAATACGAATATCATACCAAGAACCGCTTTCATCCTGAACTTCAACAAATTTCTGATGCAGCGTATTTATTACTTCTTCCGCATCTTGAACTAATTGTGAATATCGAATAGTCGTTGTGAAATGAGCAATCGGTCGACCAATATCAGTTTGCATAAGATGAAAAAACTTTTGGGATTTAGGTGTAAAGCGTTTAATATTTAAATTGTTATCGATGAATAATGCTGCAATTTCGGTGCTATTAAATAAATTAGTCATATCGTCATTAACAATAGCTAGCTGGTCAATCATGTTTTGCAGTTCAGTATTAACAATAATAAGCTCTTCATTGAGAGATTGTAGTTCTTCTCTGGATGTTTCAATTTCTTCATTAGTACTTTGTAATTCTTCATTTGTAGATTGTAGTTCTTCATTACCCGACTCGAGTTGCACTATCGTTGCTTGAAGATTTTCTTTCGTATATTGCAACTCCTGAAATACTTCTGAATATTTTCCCTTAGGTGCTTTTAATAATGAATCAGGCAATTTGTCTGAATTAGCCGCTTTAACTTCCTCAAAAATAACCAATATAAGATCACGTAAAATTGCAACATTTTTAATCGGAATGACACGCAACTTAATGATTGCTTTCTGTTTGTTTTTCTTGATAATAACATTTTCACAAATAAATTCTTTCTTCTGCGCCTCTACCCGTAACAATACAGGAATAAGGACTGTTTTAATATCCTGATTAAAATGATCTGATATATTGATTTTCTCGACGTTTGTTTTGCTCCGTAAATAACTATCGATAGAATCGTTTGCAAATAAAACATACCCTTTTTTATCAACGACAATACAAGGCGGGAGATAATCTTTAAGCAAAATATTTTTTATACTTTGGCTGATATCTGATTCGTTTTCATCTGATTTATGCTCAATCGCTCGTAACGTTGGCATATCATGAGCAATAGATAGGGCAGAAAAATCCACTATTGCACGGGGTTCCGTAGTGACATCTTTTCTTTCAAATATTTTCCATTTTTTCGCAATCAATTTAAAATGGTCGGCAAAGTTTGAAGTCGCCTCCGATGTGCCAAGAAAAAGCACACCTTTAGACTTTAAACTATAGTGTAAAATCGGTAGGATCTTCCGTTGTAATTGCACGTTGAGATAAATTAATAAATTCCTGCAAGAAATCAAATCTAAACGGGTGAAGGGCGGATCTTTAATCAGATTTTGCTCTCCGAAGATAACCATACTTCGGATTATTTTTTTAACTTTATAGCTTTTTTTATCTTTAGTAAAAAATCTTTTCAGACGATCTGAGCTGACATCATTCTCAATAGTCGCTGGATAAACTCCTGCGCGAGCAACTTCGAGTGCTTTCACATCTATGTCTGTTGCAAAGATTTGTATAGTAGAGTATTTTTTAGTCTCTATAGAACTTTCATATAAAATCATTGCAATAGAGTATGCCTCCTCACCTGAAGCACATGCCGGGACCCAGACACGAAAAATATAATCTTGTGGTTTGGTTTTAAAAAAAGGAATCAAGACCTTATTTTTAAGGGTTTCAAAAGCCTCAGGGTCTCTAAAAAAACTCGTGACACCAATCAAAAGATCTTTAAAAAGATTATCTACCTCATGTGTATTCACTTTAAGAAAACGCACATAGTCACCGAGCTTTTTTATTTGATGCGCATGCATTTGTTTTTCGATCCGGCGCATCACTGTATTCAATTTATAAAGATTAAAATCATGACCCGTATGTATGCGTAAAAGGGCATAAATCTGCTGTAATTCTTCTGATAGTTTCTCGTCTTTTATTCGTCCATAGCTCATGTACCTGACAAGTTGCAAAGGCATTTCTTCAGGAGGCAGAACATAATCCACAAGACCTGTATTAATGGCACTCCGAGGCATACCATCATAATCTGCTGTTTTAGGCTCTTGTGATATAGTAAGCCCACCATTATTTTTTATATCCTGTAATCCTAGCGCCCCATCAGAACCGGATCCAGATAAAATGATAGCTATCGCATTTTCGCCTCTATCGGCAGCCAACGAACTAAAAAACGAATTAATAGGCAGATTCGTATAATGGGGTTCTTCTTGTTCTACAAGATGGAGGACGCCATCTTGAATCAGGACGTTTTTTCTGACAGGAATTACATAGATTGTATCTGGCTTAATCACTGTCTTATTTATAATGGGAACCACCGAAAGGGGAGTATATCTTTTAATTAAATCAGGCAGCATACTGTGATGATCTCTATCCAAATGTGTAATCACAACATAAGCCATGCCAGTCTTTGTAAGATGAGTAAAGAACTGCTCGAATGCTTTTAAACCACCTGCAGATGCACCGATCGCAGCAATAGGGAATCGGTTGTCTAATAATACCGCATTATCTTTGTTTTTTTTCTTAGAGCCTAAGCTAAGAGAAATATACTTTTTTGATGTCATTGTAAAGATTCCAGATGATATTCAGGATAATTAGATAACAGTAACATTTAAATATGATGTAATAAATGATTAGCCGTTTTTTTAAATCATTTTATTTTGTGCAAAGTTTGACATCTAATCGTAGCCGCCGTTGTTAATCTCAGTATGACAGCTGAGCCAGGTTTCACCAGCGACATTAACTCTTCTTAGGGTAAACCCGATTTTCGAGCTTAGGGTTAGCCATTGATCTATGATTTGAGATTTCAAAGTAATACTTTTTCAATAATATTACCATTGATAATCTAATTAAGGTTATTTGGAATAACTCACTCACCTTAAGAGGGAGTAATGATTATGCTACATAAAGATGTCTCTAAAGAAATAAAAGCAGTAGATCCTATCAAGCATGTGATTGTACTGATGATGGAAAATAAGTCCTACGATCAAATGCTAGGATCTATAAAAAAAATAAAACCCGATACAGAAGGTGTTGATGAAAACTTAAATTTTAATCTTGATTACAAGGGAAACAAAATTTATCAACGCATCACAACAGAAAAACAAATGAACTTAGACCCAATTCATGAGGTTCCTGACGTTCTTAAACAAATCTTCAACAATAATAGTGGATTTATCCAAGATTTTGTATCAAATTATCCAAATAGTTCTGCTGAAGATCGTCAGAACGTTATGGGTTATTATCCTCTAGGATTTTTGCCCGCACTACATGCGTTAGCAACAGAATATACCGTGTGTGATCATTGGTTTGCTTCGGTGCCTGGTCCAACATGGACAAATCGTTTTTTTGCTATGTCTGGCACTTCGTCAGGAAGAGTGAAAATGCCGGAAGATATGAAGCATCCAGAATTAAATGAGATTTTTTATCAAACACAAAAAAGTATCTTTGACCGGTTAAATGAAAAAAATATTTCTTGGCGAAGTTATGTCGGTGATTTTCCTATTTCATTAGTATTAACTCATAATCGTGAGCCAGATAATCTAATCAATTACCGTTCAATGAATGACTTTTATAAAGATGCAAAAGGTCCTGCGGAACACTTTCCTGAGTTTAGTTTCATTGAACCACGGTATTTAGGTGAAAATCAAAATGATGATCATCCTCCACATAACACAATGAAAGCTGAAAAACTCATTGCTGATACTTATAATGCAATTCGTAGCAATGAAGCATTGTGGAAACAATCTTTACTCATTGTGGTTTACGATGAACACGGCGGCTTCTATGATCATGTTAATCCACCTGCAGCGGTTCCTCCTGATGATTATAAAGAAGAGGGTTATAATTTTACTCAATTAGGTGTACGCGTTCCTGCTATTTTGATATCACCTTGGGTGAAGAAATCCGTAGAAAAAACAGTCTTCGACCATACCAGTGTTTTAAAATATCTGAGTGATAAATGGGATCTAGGACCACTTGGAAATCGTACTAAAAATGCTAATAGCATTGCCACTGCGCTAGATTTTAATGATGGCCCAAGAAATAATTGTTTATCATCTATTAAGATTCATGATTCTGATTTAATTTCAGACAAGCCCTATCTTGAAAAACACAATGAGAATGGTAATCATAAAGCTATACATTCGTTTGCAGGGTTTCTTAATAAAAAAAATCCCGCACAAATTCCACCACCTGCTGAGGTATCTAGTGTAGTAGTCTTTGAAGATAAAGTGGGTGCAATATTAGAGAAGTATGGAGCAGTCAGATTAGGTATGTGGTTTAGAAGTAATGCTGATACCTATCGTAAGGAAAGAATTGTGCATACGCTTAAAGTGATAGATCATATTTTGGGGAAATCACACAACCAATCTTAAGGGTATGCGATTAGTTAATTAAAGAATCTGATTAGAAGTGTCATGCCAGCATGCTTTAAGCTGGCATCCAGCAAGGCCTATTTGGATGCCAGCTTAAAGCATGCTGGCATGACATGGCAGATCAGACTAATTGCAATAATTGCTGTAAAAACCTCAAATCATTTTTTTAAAATAGTCGTCTCACCTGAAGAAAACGTGCGAACGTCTCCATTAGGTAACTCTAATAATAAATATCCCTGATTATTGATACCGAGCATTCTGCCAACAAATTGGTTATTTACGTTATTTAAGGAAATGGTTTTATTCATAAGACAATCCAATTCATTCCACTCCTTTACGAATGGTGCAAAACCGCCAGTATCAAAACGCTGCAAATATGCCAACAAATAATTGATTAAAACGCTGCACAGGACATTTCTATCCACAGACTGACCCAGAATTTTTCCCAGGGATGTCCATTGTTGTGAAATAGCCTGGGAATCATCATGCAGCATATTCACATTAATCCCAACGCCTATAATAGCCTGGCAAGCAGCATGCGTTTCTGCTTGTACTTCAATTAAGTTGCCGGATATTTTTTTATTATCATGAACGACATCATTAGACCATTTCACGGAAAGTAAATCCTGAATACCAAAATGCTGCAATGTTTTAACAATGGCAAGACTGGTCAGCAAACTCAGTCCTGCGAGCTCGCTGACATCTTTTTGAAACGGATAAAGACAGGAGAAATACAGATTTTTACCGAAGGGAGAATACCATTCGCGATTGAAGCGGCCTTTTCCATGTGTTTGTTTTTCTGCGATACATACTTTGGGGGTTTTTATATTTTTGAATGATTTTAAATAGTGATTGGTTGAATCAATTGTTTCAAATAAAACAATATCCATGTTGTTTGCGATATTTTTTTTTATATTATTGATATCAAGCAAAACGAGCGGTTCTGGCAATATATAGCCTTTGCCTTTTACAGAATCAATTTTAACACCATAATTCACCAGTTTTTTAATGGTCTTCCATACAGCACTGCGGGTCATTTGCACTGATTCACCAATACTAGTTCCATCATGATAACGGCCATCACTCAAAATATGGACTATTTTTGCTAGACTTTCATGAGGCTTTTTTGCCATTTTTATGTCTCAATCCCTTTCATCAGGGATTCGAATAAGGCATACACCAGAGGACGGTTTTGCCAATTCTGCATAAACCGTTTTATTTCATTTTTAAAAGAAAGACGCAGACTTAAATGAGTGCGATGTTCAGAAACACCATCCAGATCAATCAGATAAGGTTTCCCATTTTCCACGAGTATGTTCGTCATTTTCAAGTCGCCGTGCGTGACACGAATCTCCGCCAAACTGTCGAACAGTGCTAAAATACTTCTGGCCATTTGCTTATAATGTTCATCTTCTTGGCTGTATGCCGCAAAATAATCGCCGATATTGATACCTTCGATATATTCCATCAAAAAATACGATTTGCCGCGCAAGCCCAAAATATGATTTTCTATATAGGCGACAGGCTTTGCAGTCGGTACACCGAATGCATATAAATGTTGTGCGACACGCCATGATTTAGCAGCGCGCGTTCTACGCAAACATCGACGCAACCAGTGCCATCCATCCTTGATATTGTAACGCTTGACTACAAATGAACGATTATTGATGTTGATTTTTGCGACTGTGCTGGTGTTGCCTATCTTCAGCAATTTCGTAGATGGATGATTGAAGACGCTTTCAGGATTTTGCAAAAATTGCATGAATTCTGCTGATTCGTAACTACAATCATATAGGATGTTTTTATTGATTTTATTCAATCGCTTGAATGCAGAACACGTCCTAAAAATCTTTTTCTGATAACTGCGCCAACGTTTCTGAGTATGTTGCGCTATCATTTTCTTAAAATCATTGATATCCGATGGTTTGACTAACCATCCACGTGATTTTGTATAAATGTCAAAAAGCGCCAACTGTAAATCACTGACACCGACACCGAGTTGCGCTAACAGTAAGGACAAATATTCCATGCTGATTTTTTTATCAAGCGGATGATCAAACTTGGAAATTTTGCCGCCGTCCAATGTATAAATAAATGACTCTGTCACTAAAAAATTTTTTAAATGCAAATCATGCTGCAAAATGCCCAATACATGCTGGGTCGCTATTTCAATAGTGACCGACCGCATCAAGGGTGCCAATTCTTCCGGATTATTCTTTTCTTGCCATAATGTTTCAAGACTTTTTGCTCGGTCAATTTTTTGATACATCAGCACCTGTATACGGTTTTTCTCTGCCGTACCCTTAAAAAGTAATTTGGGAGTCGGCACATTTGCTTGCATTAATGCTTCAATGCCAAAGACATCTCGCTCGCAATCGCGTTTTGCCCTGCCTCTTTCATAAAATAATTTAATCGCAACCTTTTGCTCCTGCCATATGCCAAATGCAACCAGACGTTTGCCAGGTATGATGCGTATCACTTCCTGGCAAACTAATGGTACATTTTGATCATCTAATGCCAGGTGAAAAGGCACTTTCAATGTCCCACCCGCGCGCCTCAGTGTTTGCCATGTGATGGTTTGCATGTTATTGCTCATGTTTTCTATATAACGTTTCGCCACGTTTCTTCACCTTAAACCAAAAAGTTGATTCCTTGTCTAATATATCTTTCAATGATGATTTATTACGATATTCCAGAATAAAACGCAATAGATCTCTTTTTGTCAATCCGATGTCTTTACTGGAAAAATAAAGTCCGGCCAAATCTTTAATCACCCAACGTTTAGGCGTTCGATAACGCACTTCAGCCCTATGTAAATCGATCAGATATAGTTTTACTTGGGACTTAAGAAGCTCTTCTATATCCAGCAAAAAGTGACAAATATAAAAATCGCGATGGTTAATGCCATTGACGTGCAAGGTACGTGCTATACGTGCAATTTCTTTAATCAGGCGTTGTTTAACAGTAAAAGAAGGTGCACATTGTCGCCAATGTTTGCAAAAATCTTCCAGACTGATATTTTTAGGTAATTCTCGCGTAATCAAAAATGACTGCATCTTAGCAGGATTTACGCCTCTACGGCCATACCCTATTACCTCTGGTATGCAAACGGATAATTTTTGCAAACAACTCAATGCAAGCCATTCATTTTTCGCACTTAAAACAGGCAGACGTAATTGTAAAAGATTTTTAAAGATTTCTTTCCAGCCAACGCCAAAATGTTGTTTGATGAAATAGGCATTCTCACCCAAGAAGACACGCTGGGTACGACGTCCTTCTAATTCGCGATAGACTTCGCCCGTTTTTGCCATGATTTGTTCAAAGCAATCGGATGATTTAGAAAAATGTTTTTCAAGCTCGGGAGTTAATGTCAGTGTTGTTTTCATAGCTTCCCTGCCACTCTTTCAAGGTGATCGACCGCACGTTCGGGCATATTATAAATATCGGCTTCTTTTGCGAATGCAATGGCATTTTTTTTCCAATCAACACGTTTATCGGATGATAACATCGTTGTTAAAGCCTGATTAAACTCCGTTTGCTGAAAGGGTGACGAGAGCACCACTCCTGCATCCGCATTCCGCACATAGTCAGCGTAACCACAAACATCTGTGGTTAAAACGGGCAAACCCGATGCAATTGCTTCCAGTAAAACAGTCCCTGTATTTTCATTATAGGCGGGGTGCAACAATAGATCGGCTGCCAGTAAAAAACGTGGAACATCTTCACGACCGCCCAGAAATTTGATTTTTTCGAGTATATCCAATTTATTAGCCATCCGTTTGAAAAATTCAGGGTTATCTTTACCAATCACGTAAACATAAGCACGCTTTTTTATATCTTCTGGCAATGCCGCGTATCCCAATATAATTCTGTCCAATCCTTTCGTCTTAAACCCGGAACCCACCAGCAAGAGTAAAAACGCATCTTCAGCCAAACCCCATTCCTTACGCAGTGTTTGACGGATATCGGCCGCATGGGGTGGGGGGATACGGTCTTTTGCAATGCCGGGGGGCAAGCAATGGAAACGCTCAGCTTCTGTATTATAAAAATGCATAAATTCGGCTTGTTGATATTTAGATAACAACAATATTTCTGTCTCGGTTGATTGAAAAACGGCTTTTTCATAAGCCACTAAATGTTTATATCGGGGGGTCAATCGATACCAAGCACTGTGCTGAAAACGTGCTTTTGCTTGATAACAGGTATCAGCCGCGTAATATATGTCCAATCCAGGCATTTTGTTAAATCCGAGAACAAGATCATACGGTGTCAACTGCGGGAATAGTCTGGCCACGAAATTCTGGGCCCGTGTATGATTTTGTAATCCTTTCGCAGGTAGAATGGTAATCTTAAGCTCTGGCTCCTCATTGCCTTCCCACTGCATGGTAAATACATCGACTGTGTGCCCACGGCGCAGGCATTCTCTGGCTATACGTATAAAATCCCGTTGCAATCCACCGAAGGGAAAATACTTGAACAAACAAAATGCAAACTTCACTTAACTTTATCTCCAGCCGCTCCGATCATTAGCGAAAAAAATAATATCATTTTTTCATTGACGTAGACAAACACTTTCTGATATATTTTTGAACAATTTATTTCTCCTATCTTCGAGGTCTGTATGAAAAAAATAGCTGTTTTAGCTGTAACCCTGTTATTTGCAAGTTATACTTTTGCAGGTTCTACCCTTGCTGGAAAAAATATTGCCTCCGCCTTGACTGAAACAAATTCTGATGAGTTTGATATACCAGGCCCAAATGATGCTGCACTATCGGATTTTTCAGAATACGAAGTGGTCCATATCAGCAAATTACAAAAAGTGGTCCCGAAAAAACGACATGAAGAAAATCAAGAACTCCATTACATCATCGATGTGGCTTACCCACAAATTGAAGGAAAAAATTTATCTGCTGCAGATAAAGAATTTAATCAACGCATGGCCAAGATGATTAACAATGAAACTGAACAGTTCAAACGCAGCGTCAAACAAAATGTTCCTAACATGAAAAACTTACCTGAAGAAATACGGAATAATAATCTTAATGTTGATTATGATATGGATGTTCTTCACCCATTATCGTTAGTCAGTGTACGCTTGACCGTCGAAGGCATGCTAGCAGGCCGCGCGCATCCTTACCATTCGCATCGCGTATTGAACTTTGATTTAGCGCATAATAAAGAATTAGCGTTAAGCGACTTATTTAAACCAAAAACGAATTACCTCCAAACTATCGCTGACTACAGCCACAAAAAATTACAGGAAACTGTGCATGAAAAAGATAAATGGATGATAAAAAATGGGGCCATGGCTGTCGCTAAAAATTATAAAAACTGGAACATTGAAAAAGAAGCTTTGTTAATCACCTTTGATGAATACCAAGTGGCACCGTATGTTTACGGCCCGCAAGAAGTGGAAATACCTTACTCAGAATTACAACACTTGCTTTCACCACAAGGTGAGATTATATCGAGCATCAAGGACCATACCCATAACCTAGGATAAAATTGGCATAGACTGCCGTTCCACCTATGTCATGCCAGCATGCTTTAAGCTGGCATCCAGCAAGGCTTATCTGGATGCCAGCTTAAAGCATGCTGGCATGACATAGGTGGACATGACATGAGTGGAACGGCAGCCGACGCCATAAAATTAAATAAAAACAATGGGTGCATGATAATATTGTAATGACAGGAAACCCGATAATGACAACAAAAAATATCGCCATCATTGGTGCGGGCAACATGGGCGCGTGCCTTCTCGGAGGGTTAATGAAAATGGGTTATGCGCCCGAAAAAATCTGGCTGGCAGATCCATCCGCAGAGCGATTGAATGAATTAATACAAGAATTCAAACAACCTATTCATTTTACTTCCAACAATCTAGAAGCCGTCAAAACAGCAGAAATAATCTTATTGGCTGTGAAGCCTTTGCTGATACCAAAAATTGCAGCAGAATTGATGGCTGTTTTACAAAAAAACCAGCCATTAATTATTTCTATCGCAGCCGGTGTCACTGTCAATGTGATACAACAGGGTTTAGGCGGAAAAATACCGATTGTCCGCGCCATGCCAAATACACCCGCCATGATAGGTTGCGGGATGACCGCCTTGTTCGCCAATGAATGTGTCACTCATCCACAAAAAAATATGGCAGAATCCATTCTGCGCGCGGTGGGGTCCGTTGTTTGGATTGAAGATGAAAAACTCATGGATGCCGTAACAGCCGTATCAGGCAGCGGCCCTGCTTATTTTTTCCTGATGATTGAAGCATTACAAAATGCAGCAGAACAACTCGGATTGACTCCAGAGGTCGCTAAACTCTTAAGCATAGAAACCGCATACGGCGCGGCTAGTATGGCGCTTGAAAGTAATAAAACCGTGATTGAATTACGCAAACAAGTCACTTCACCGGGTGGCACCACCGAGCAAGCCATTCGCGTGTTTGAAGAGGCCAACATCCGTGATATTTTTGTTAAAGCGATACAAGCTGCCAATAAACGTGCGGAAGAAATAGCCCAATTGCTCGAAAAAGAAATGGAGGCAAAATATGTCTGAATCCTTGTTTGGCACTGTTATTTTTCTCATCAATACCCTATTTGATTTATATCTCGTGGTATTATGTGCTCGTTTGATTTTGGCGTGGCAACGAGCGGATTATTTCAATCCCGTGACCCGCTTCATCATAAAAGTAACACAACCGATTGTTGCCCCCGTGCGCCGCCTTATTCCAACCTTTAAAGGAATTGAGTTTGCCACTCTATTTTGTATCATTGTCATAGAATATATTAAATTTATATTATTAAACCTGATTGCGTTTGGAGAAGTGGATTTCATTGTTTTATTGGGGATCGCTTTAATAGCCACCCTAAAACTCATTTTAACCGTGTTTTTCTATGCGATACTCATAGGCGCTATTATGAGTTTTTTGTCCCCTGGTCAAACACCCATCACCCAGGTTTTATGGCAAATTTCTTCGCCCATTTTGACTCCTTTCAGGCGTAGTATTCCACCGATAGGCGGCATGGATATTTCACCGATTCCTGCGCTGATACTTCTTCAGGTTGTCATCAGGTTATTGCCATGAAAATTGTTTTCGCCAGCAACAATTCTGGAAAAATCCACGAAATACAAACACTGCTAAAGCCGTTTGATATAGAAATAATACCGCAGGCGGAATTGGATGTAGGTGAAGTTCCAGAAACTGGCTTGACCTTTGTGGAAAACGCCATCATTAAAGCACGACATGCCTGTCGTGAAACAGGACTGCCTGCGATCGCTGATGATTCAGGCCTTGAAGTCGACGCCCTGCAAGGTCGGCCTGGTATTTATTCTGCACGTTTCGCTGGCATAAAAGCAAATAGCCAAGACAATATTAAAAAATTACTCACCGAACTCAAATCGGTTGTTAAAGATCAACGACAAGCACGCTTTCATTGTGCCCTGGTTTTTCTTCTCCATGCTGAAGATCCTACACCATTGATCTGTGAAGGAACATGGAATGGTGTTATCTTAGAAGAACCCGCAGGTTGTCAAGGTTTTGGGTACGATCCTGTTTTTTTAGATCCCAATGAACAATGCAGCGCAGCGGAATTGGCTCTTTCGAAAAAAAACCAGATCAGTCATCGCGGACAAGCATTAAAATTGTTAATGAAAAAGTTGTCAGAAAAATTACATTGAGTGGAGCGACCATGCACGCACTTTCAGTCAAAAATCTTAAAAAGATTTACTCGAATGGACTCATTGCTCTAAATGGAATTGATTTAACCGTGCCGCCTGGTGATTTTTTTGCACTGCTTGGCCCTAATGGCGCAGGCAAATCGACAACCATCGGCATATTGTGTTCCCTGGTCATAAAAACAACTGGGAGCGTCCATGTTTTTGGTTATGATCTCGATCACGAATTAGAAGCCGCTAAATCCTGTATTGGTGTAGTACCCCAAGAATTAAATTTTAACCCGTTTGAAAAAATCATACAGATTGTGATTAATCAGGCAGGCTATTATGGCATCCCACGTAAAATTGCCTGTGAGCGCGCAGAATTTTACTTAAAAAAAATGGACCTTTGGGAAAGACGTAACCATATTGCCCTGCGTTTATCTGGCGGGATGAAAAGGCGCTTAATGATTGCACGCGCATTAGTCAATAATCCTAAGTTATTGATATTAGATGAACCCACAGCAGGTGTCGACATCGAATTAAGACATACTTTATGGCAATTCCTAACTGAATTAAATCAACAAGGTACTACGATTATTCTGACAACGCATTACCTTGAAGAAGCAGAACAACTTTGTAAAAATGTCGCCATCATTGATCATGGTGAAATTATTGAAAATGCAGACATGAAATCGATGATTAACCGTTTGCATATTCAAACACTTGTTTTTGACCTTGGGAAACCGATAGAAACCTTACCCGATTTACCTGCCTATCATTATCGTTTATTAGACAATACCACCCTGGAAGTTGAAGTTAACAAAAGCCAGACTCTAAATGAATTATTCAATGAATTCAGTCGTCAAAATATTCCCATCAATAGTATGCGCAACAAAACCAATCGACTTGAAGAATTATTCGTCCGTTTAATCGCTGAAAATAAAGCAAAAACAGCATGAGAGAATGACAATGGCCATAGAAAAAGATTTAATTGCATTACAAACCATTTTGTTTAAAGAAATAGTCCGTTTTATCCGCATCTGGACGCAAACATTATTGCCGCCCGCCATTACGATGACGCTTTATTTTATTATATTTGGCAAATTGATTGGATCACAAATCCATGACATTAATGGCTTTAGCTATATGCAATATATCGTCCCGGGACTGGCCATGATGTCTATCATGACCAGCGCCTATGCCAATACCGCATCCTCGTTTTTCGGTGCTAAATTCAGCAAAAGTGTTGAAGAAATGCTTGTTTCTTCCATGCCGAATTATATTATTCTCCTGGGCTATATGTTGGGTGGCGCATTGCGCGGAATCTTGGTCGGCGCGATCGTCATCGGAATTGCTTTCCTGTTTACTCATATCTATATCCAAAATATCTGGATTGTGATTTTGATGGCGATTCTTTCTTCCATGTTATTTTCGCTGGGAGGATTTATTAATGGCCTTTTCGCAAAAAAATTCGATGACGTTGCTTTCATTCCAACATTTGTACTCACTCCACTGACTTATCTGGGTGGTGTATTTTATTCAATTAAACAGCTTCCGCCCCTGTGGCAAACGATCTCTATTTTTAATCCGATTCTGAATGTCGTTGATACATTTCGATATGGCATGCTTGGAATTTCTGATGTGAATGTTTATTTTGGATTTTCATTGGTTTGTATTTTATTTATAGTGTTATTTACATGGTGCCTTTTTCTGTTGCAAAAAGGGGTGGGCTTAAGAACATAATATATGGTATGATTAGCTGGTTTTTTTATAAGGAATTCACTGACCGTGAGAAGAGATAAAAATAAATTATTAACAAATAGCGAACATTTCGGTCGATATGCCATCACCCCTATTTTTTTACCTTTGGTTCTGATTGCAATCGCCGTTGGGTCATATTATTACCTGAGTATTCATGAATTTTTCCCTCTCTGGATTTCTTACATTTATATTGCTTTGAAAATTTTTATTGCCTTGGTCATCATTATCGGCTCAGCTAAGACAATTATCATGCCGCTTGTCACTGTTATTATTGGCCTATTGCTTATATTTACAAGCCAAGTTCATAATATTACTCTCATTTCCAATGCGGATGCCTGGCAAATTATTTTTTTGGGTGTTTTTGGTTTCGTGATTTCTCTATTGGTTAAATGGTGAATTTATACAAGGACGTTTCCCATGATACAACAAATTATCGCAATCATCCTGCTGAGTCTTGCCGTTATTATGGCAATGCCCTATGCACAACAAGGCTTGCAATTGCTCCTGGGTATGCATTCCTGGATTTCTGAAATATTAACAGAAGTCTTCTCTGGAGGCGATACCGGTAATCTCATCCGACAATTGATTACACTACTGACTATACCGCTCTTAGCTGGAATCATTTCTTCGATTATTTATTGGGTAGGCAAACGCGGCTGGTTTCCCTATTTTATGCAATTTGTGTGGGTTGTTTGGTTGATACAAACAGCGGCTTTAGTCATAGCATCTAAGGTTTAATTTTTTAAAACCAATAAGCCGTTTTTACCATGATTTTTGAGGTGAAATGCATTAATTTTTTTATAAACGTAGGAAGCAGAGCAGCTCCCGCTTTTACTGCCTCATCGTGGTGCAAAGCTTCATCTTGTTGCATTTGCTGTAGAATTTTGTAACTCTTATGATCTTGATTGGAAAGTATTTTCAAATGACCTTCTAAGTGCTTAACGACCTGATGTTCTGTCTCTGCTAAAAAGCCTAAACTCCATTTGTCACCGACTAATCCTGCGGTAAGCCCCAAAGTAAACGAACCCACATACCACAAGGGATTTAAATAACTGGTGTGGCTTCCCAGTTCAAATAATCGGGTGCGGCACCATGCCAAATGATCTCCTTCTTCTAAGGCTGCCTGCTGCATTTTCTGTTTTACTGCTTCTGAACGTGAGGCCAATCCTTGTCCATGGTACAAAGCTTGCGCTGAGACCTCGCCTGCGTGGTTGATACGCATCAACGCAGCAGAATGTTTACGCTGTTCCAGAGTCATAAGAGATTCTGTTTCGTTTCGCGCAGGATAGGGTCTGTCTGTCGTTTTAGTCGTATCAGACAGAGCTCGCAACGCCTGGTCTATTCCTAGACATAGTTGATCGAAAAACGAATAATGGCGCTGAGTCATAGTTTTCTGCTCGATTTTGTACATAGATACATATAATAACCATACTTTGACGTTCTGTCTTCTGCTTCTTTATAATCCAGATAATCTAGGCACATTTGGACACCGAAGACAACGGGCTATTTCAAATCAACGCGATTTTTATACCGTGGTTTTAGGGAATATCTTTCTGGTATTAGGCCTAACCATGTCGAGGAAAATCAGCAACGTAAGTTGTTCCGTTTCTCGCAGTTTAACAAAATAATCGTCCTGAAATAATTCCCTTGCGTGAAATAAAAGTTTATCCGCCGGTATAAAATCTTCTATACGACTTCGATAATTGTTCCACTCAGGGTTTGATTCTTCTTCTGTCATGGCTTCTGTGACAGGCTCTTTTAAGACCGCGTACAAAAAGGCAAGCAATCCTCTATCTGATTGCACGATATGCTCTACATACCGTTTACACTGCTCCTCATCACCCCACATTTTCCAAGCGTAAAGGATAGGCAAAAGTTGTGGATGCTCTACCAAGCGATCCCTATCTGCCCAATGAATAATTTTATCCACTGCCATTTTTCGTAACGAATTCAATTGTTCAGCAGAAAAATCACGCTCCACCAAAGGAACATAGGTATCTTCATTTTCAATATGTTCACGGCCCTGTTCAGTCAACTCATGAACGATAATATAGAGGCTATTGATGGATTGTATTATTGCCTTAGAAAAAATTTGGAAACGTTTTTCATTATTTTCAAAACGTCTTAGCAATTGATGAAAAATGCGATGCAAACGCGAAGGCGTATCGAAGCTTAAAGGTGTACTTTCACCTTGAGGAAAAAGGTCTGCGCTATCCAGCAATGCATTGATTACGTTCTGGATATCTGAGGTCGGAATTTTATTGACACCCGCGCTATCTAATGCATCAAGAAACTTAAGGATGCGGTCATCTTGATTAAGACGCAATAATGCAAGCGCAAAACCGGCTTCATCATGCGTTAATGCAAGAATGGCTTTCATTTCTAAATCGGAAAAAGAAGTGGTCCCTAAGGTCAGTCTAAAATATATTTCAAAAACATCAAAGCTGCAAATACGCTTATTTCTTCTGGCAACCGATTCAGAATGATAAAAAGGAATGGTGGCTTCATAAATGCTGCGCAGCCGTGGAAATAAACGGATCAATAACTGCTTTAATATTTCACGGGGAATTCTTTCAGCGCGGGCCAGAATTTCATCGCAGCGACCGCGGTCTTCTGTCAATTTTTCAGCATCCAAAATATATACATTTTCAACTAAATCAATAAACAAATCCTTGTTATCACGAATGCCAAAAAACACGTTGGGCTCAAAAACTTCGACTGCCGTCATTGCAAAGAAATCGACGGGATTTACTACTTCTTTGACATGAATATAACTAAAACTCAGCGTATTAATGTAACGGGTAATATCACGGCAGGTTTCGAAGAAAAACTTAAGTGTAGAATAATAAATTTCAGCCCAATAAACACTATCCCAACTATCCTCTGGAACAATACGGATGACTTGGCTGCAACGATCAAGGAAAATGGTTTCTATATCTTGTTTAGAAATGGGCGGAATTTCAAATGGAAGTTGTATCAATTTTTCTAAATATTCTATGCCCTCTCCCTTTTCATGGGTTTTATTTATCGCTTTTATCACAATGTTTTTATCCATAGCGAGCACATAAACTGTATTAGAAAAATCACCAATGGATTTCACGATTTGGAAAATTTTATTGATTTCATTATCCTGAAGACGTGCAATATTATCGATAAAAATAATGATTTTGTGTTGTTGTTTGCCTAATAATTCATTTAACTCCGCTTTGACCTGTGTTAAATCACGTCCCGATTCCCAACCAAATGATTCTTCTAACGAGCGCTGTGGTTTAAACCATTTTGTCAGCCAAAAATGTTTAGGACGTAAGACTTTGGGTACAGGTTTATGTGTGAAAAATGAAACATACAATTCCAACAGATGGATGATATGATCTTTATTTTCGAAATAGTCGGCACTTCTCATCTCTGAGGAAAGCCTGCGAAAAAAACTATAAATTAAATCATTCTGTCCTGAGTAACTCCAGGGACTGAAATTCAAAATAATAGGTTTTTGATTATCGAACATGTGCCAAGAGGCAAAACCCAATTCTTCTAATGTTAAATGAATGATGGAAGTTTTACCTGTGCCCCAACCGCCATATAATCCGATCACAAGGCTTTCTGGGCTAGCATGGTCTAGAATGCAACGAGCAAGATATTTACCAAAAATGGATCTACCGAGTCGATCCTGTTCACTTTTTAGGATGGGACGATCTGCGTCAAACATACCTGTTTGCTCCGTGAATATAAGTATTATAGCAGAATACTCAAACGCTCGCAGCTCGTGTGTTAACCATATAGGATGGGGTCAGGTCTTATTTTTTAACAACATTAACATATAATTATCAGTCTTTGCCGAAATTAATAAAGTTGTTAAAAGATAGGTTGCGCCAAAAATAATCGTTTGACGGTAATTAAGAGAAAATAACTACAGAGATATGAGATATATGTTATTATGTGCCCATATAACTCTATGTTTTTACATAATTTTTATACATGTGTACTAATTGAACATTTCGTGTTTTTTTGATAAAATGAATCTTCAATGATTCAATAAAAAGTACAGGCAGTTTTTGTCTAAGGATTAGATATTAACCAACTTGGCAATCACGATAATAAATATATTTTTCCTAGTGTAGGGGAGGCTGTTGTGTTCCGAAAATTACCAATCATTTTAATTGCATTGATAATCAGTATTTTACTGATCAATCCATACCTTTCATTAGAAGTAAAAGAAACAATTTATGCTGTCAGCCTCACAGTAAAATCGATTATTTTAGCATTGCTTCCTTTTGTCATTTTTGGCTTATTATTTAATGCGATGGTGGGCATGGCAAGAAGTGCAACTGTCATTATCGCACTCATTCTTTTATGTGTCTGTGCTTCCAACTTTACCTCCACTTTTTTAAGCCATTTTGTAGGCATGTGGATTTATGATTTTAATTTATCTCTGATTACACCTAAAGAATCAGCCGGTTTAACACCTGCATGGACATTTGAATTTCCGCGATTAATTGCCAACAATAAAGCCATGTTTTTAGGAATATTCGCCGGATTGATTTTAGCAAAATTTAAACCGCAGATGGCTCAATCATTATTAAAAGTCTTTGATAAAATCATTGCCAAAACTTTACAAAGCTTTGCTGTATTAATTGTTTTTTTCGTTGCAGGATTTGTGGTCAAGATGCAATACGATGGTACCGTACATACTATTTTTAAAGATTATACTGTGATCTTTCTGGTAGTCATGGTTGCCCAGTATGGTTATATATTATTTGCCTATGCCGTATTATGTCGCTTTAATCCAAAAGAATGGTTAACCACTATTAAAAATATGTTGCCTGCAGCAATGGCTGGATTCAGCACTATGTCTAGCGCTTCTGTGATGCCTTTAACCATTGTTGGAGTAGAGTCAAACACAAAAAACAAGGAAATTGTCCGCTCTGTAGTCCCTGCGACTGTTAATGTCCATCTGGTTGGTGATTGTTTCGCCATCCCTATCTTTGCATATGCTGTTATGAAAAGTTTCGGCTTTGCAGAACCTTCCTTAATGGCCTACCTGGTATTTGTGTGTTACTTCGTGATAGCAAAATTTTCTGTTGCCGCTATTCCTGGTGGTGGAATCATGGTGATGTTACCCGTGCTTGAAAGCTGTTTAGGATTTAATAGCAACATGCTTTCATTAATGACTGCGCTTTATATTTTATTTGACCCTGTAATTACTAGCGCTAACGTACTAGGGAATGGCATGTTTGCCAAATTGATTGATAAGATTGTCTCGATACGTTTCTCTGCAAAAACAACTGCTGCAATACCAGAGGTTTAAAGGGGCTCAACTTAAGGGGCTAAATGTTTTCGGAATCTATATTTTATAATGCGAACTATTGAACACTTCCAATTAAACCACCTATGTTAGCTTGTCGTCCATAAACCTGGCCTGTCGAATAATTATTATCAATTCGAGGAAGACGTTTATCACTATATTCTTTCGATGGTTATAGTCCACTATATTTTAGCAAAGCATCTATCGTTGGTTCTCTTCCACGAAACGCGATATATAAGTCCATGGGTTCCCGTACTCCACCCTGCTCCAAAATATTCTTTAAAAATGACTGGCCTGTGTCATGATCAAAAATCCCTTTTTCTTCAAACTTTGCAAATGCGTCGCTAGACAATACTTCTGCCCATTTATAACTGTAATAACCTGCCGCATAACCACCTGAAAAAATATGTGAAAAACTATGTTGAAATCGATTAAATTTCGGGGTACTAACAACAGCAACTTGTTTACGCACATCATCCAGTATAAATTGTACCATCGGTTTTTTAGCGGGGTCATATTCCAGATGAAGCCGAAAATCAAATAAAGCGAATTCGAGTTGACGAAGCATATGCATGCCCGGCTGAAAGTTTTTTGCCGCAATCATTTTATTGTAAAGCACATCTGGCACGGGCTCACCGGTTTCTTCATGGGCTGAAATCAAAGCAAGCACCTCTTTTTCAAAGCACCAGCATTCCAAAAACTGACTTGGAAATTCCACCGCATCCCATGGCACGCCATTGATTCCTGATAAAGGCGCATAATCAACGCGTGTTAATAAATGATGTAAGCAATGGCCAAATTCATGGAAAAGTGTGAGCACATCTTCGTGCGTTAGCAAAGCGGGTTTATTCCCTAACGGCCGTGTGAAATTACATGTCAAAAAAGCAACCGGCAGTTGAACAGTACCATCCTCTAACCGCCTGCGTACGCGACACTCGTCCATCCAGGCACCCTCTCGCTTGTGTGGACGGGCATAGAGGTCCGTATAAAAATAACCTCGCAAGTGATCATTAGCATCATGTATTTCAAAAAACTGTACGTTGGGATGCCATACATCTACATTATGCTTTTCAGTGACTTTAATTCCATATAATTTATTCATTACCGTGAACATGCCTGGCAGCACTTTATTAATTGGAAAATAAGGACGTAAATCTTCTTGCGAAAGTGCGTACTTTGCTTCACGTAATTTTTCAGAGTAGTACGGCAAGTCCCACGCTTCCAAATGATCCACCCCATCCAGGGACTTTGCAAACTCATTCAGTTCCTTCATTTCATTTTCGCCAGCGGGCTTGGACTTCAAAACAAGCTCATTTAGAAAACTCAGTACGCGTTCGGGTGTTTTTGCCATTTTTGTTTTTAAGGAATACTCGGCAAAATGATTAAACCCCAGCAATTTAGCTAGTTCGTGTCGTGTTTTTACAATGTCTTCCATAATGTTTGTGTTATCGAAACGTCCGGCATTTGGCCCTTGGTCAGATGCCCGTGTTGAAAAAGCTTCATACATCAGCCAGCGCAATTCACGCTTTTTTAAGTATTTCATGACTGTGGCATAACAGGAATAATCCAAGGTCAAAACCCAGCCAGTCAATTCGCTTTGAAGCGCATTCTGTTCTGCCAATTTTAATGTTTGTTCTGGTAATCCCTGTAATGCTTCTTTGTCTGTGATATGCAAAGTCCAAGCATGTGTTGCATCCAAAATATTTTCCGCAAATTGCGTGCAGAGTTTGCTTAATTGCTTTTGTAATTCTGCGTAGCGTGCTTTTTCTACTGCGCCCAAATGAACACCGGCCAGTTGCAAATCACGCAAATCATTATCGATCACTTTACGTTGTGCTTCATTCAACGTTGTGTACTCTGGGCTATCGGCAATGGATTGTATGGCTTGGTAGAGTTTTTCATTTTGCATGATTTCAGTATGATATTCAGTCAATAATGGCAAACAAGCGTTATAGGCCGCTCTCAAACCATCTGATTCCATCACTGCATGCATGTGTGTAATAGGCGACCATACTTGGCTAAGTTTATCGTCTATTTCCTCTAAGGGCGCCATTAAATTATCCCAGGTAAATTTTTCCTGGTTCAGGTGCTGAGCAATTAATAAACGATTCTGTGCTATGATCTGTTTCACAGCAGGTTCTATGTCTTCCGGATGTATGTCGCTGAAAACAGGCAGCGGGCTTTTTATAAGCAATGGATTGTCCATGACGAGCCTCTTTTATAATTAGAATTAAATTATGCCTTTTTTGAACGGTCTTTGGGAAGGTAATTTCTTAGAAATAAATTGCTTGCTTTGTTTAATAATTGAGCAATATACTTCTATTAACATAGGCTTAAATGGAATATCTCAGCCTAAGAAGATGATATAATAAATATGTATGCGTAATTTTTTAATTATATTATTTTATCTTATCTCTCAACCATTTGCCTTTGGCATGGAAAATGTTTTTTATATTCTTCATGATAATAAAAAAGAAGCGCTGGCGAGTATTGAAACACATACAGAGCTAACACATGTTCTGATTGCACAAGCTTACTATATTGACCAAATTGGCTTTGTTTCTGGAAAAGTAGATGATGATGTTTTTGTTTTTGCAAACAGACACTCCATAAAATTATTTGCTATGGTGACCAATAAATTGTTTGACGCCGACAGTGTTCATCATTTTTTATCCGATCCTATCGCTCAACAAAAAGCATTGAACACTCTCTTGGATGAATGCAAAAAAAATAATTTTGCAGGTATCCAATTTGATTTTGAAATGATACCACTTAAAGATAAAACCGCTTTAACACAATTTTATCAAAACGCAGCGGACTTATTACATAAGCAAGGATTAATGGTGAGTTTTGCAATAGCACCGACGTTAACCGATGATCATTTTACAGGCCTTTATCAAAAAAAATTATATGACGTTTGGCAAGGCGCCTATGATTTTAAAAAATTAGGTGAAATCAGCGATTTTGTCACCCTGATGTCCTATGACCAACATGGTGAGGGCACGACCCCCGGGCCCATTGCTAGTGCTCCCTGGGATGAGCACGTGATTCAACACGCTTTAAAATGGATTCCTGCAAACAAAATTTCTTTAGGAATACCAACCTATTCTGGCCTTTGGTATATGGATATCAATCCCACGTCAAAAAAGACCAGCATACAATATGATTTTGTAGACTATAAAACATTGACATACATTCTCAATAAATTCAAACCGAATGTACAGTGGGACAATTTAAATAAAGTAAACTATACGTTTTATGAATTCGGCAGCATAAATAAATATCTTTTCATTGAAGATGCCCTATCATTTAAAGCCAAACATTCTTTAGCGAAACAATATCAATTACGCGGCATATCGGTATTTAGATTAGGCATTGAAGATCCCGCTATTTGGGAAAAACTCAAAGATAAAGTTAAACCATGGTGGATGTTTTGGTGATATTTTTCATCGACCCCATCTGCCAACGCCTTCAATTAAGCAACCGCTTGCCACATGTCCTTTACTTCTTTAAATTCGACCCTATTAGAATATTCCACTTCTGCAGCATCTAGATCAGCAATTTCATTAATTCGATTAAAAATCTCACCATTATCAACTTCCTTATAAAGATATGTATACAGGGTAATTCTTAATAAACGATCGGCTGGTTTAGATATTTTATTTTTATTTTTTTCCCATAACAAAATTTGTTGATAGCGGCAACCTATTAAGGCAGCTAATTTATTCTGTGATAAATCTAACATCGTGCGTATAAATTTAATCTCTTTGCCTTCTAACAATCCTTTTTTAAAAATCAGACTATTAGAAATAGCCTTGTGAAGCCCATAAATGTCGTGAATAAATAACTCTTCATCATCATCTGTTCTTGTCATTTCAAAACCATTTACAAGATAAATATTGTCAAGACCACACTCAGTATAATGATAGCATTCTGCTTGTTTTTTCATACTTATCCCCTTTTAAGAATTGAAGGTTAATACTGTCACTTTTATTATTTAACTTTCATTGCAGTAACAACCAATGCTGCTTGACTGAACTTCAGACAAACGCACACACGCACACACGCAAATAATTTCCTGCCGTTAAACGTTCCATGACCACGTCATAACCACTAGAATTTCCTCCTTTATTTGCCAACACAGGCTCTTCCACTACATTGCCTTTAACTAAACACGTTAGGACTTGTTGGGTGTTTATATCACGCTGAGCCATCCTTTCTCTGGCATGTCTCGACCAAAATACCTGATTTTTAGCCACTAATTCACGCACTATTCTTTGCGCCTCCGTTTTACTGGGTACGCGGTGTAATGGTACTATCGTTGTCCAATGAAAAATGCCTTTTTTATTAATGAGTTGCTGATAGGCGCTTTTTTATTTATACTTTAATTGTATATACGTTTATCGTATAAATCAAGCGGAAGTAATAAGATAACAGATAAACACTGACTGCTGAAATTAAACCAAATGTGCGGTGAGACACTTAAATAAAAACGTTTTGATGATGCGGTTATTTTTTACAATAATAAATAATATTGCAAAGAAAAAAATTTGACTATGCTCTCTCGCGACATTAAACAATCGCGAGAGAGGTATGATTCCAAATTTAATATACCGTCAAAGTGGCATAACTTCTATCTTCTTTCCAATCATAGCCCTCCGTCCCCCTACTTAAGGCAACAATGGTGAAATTCCCTGTCACTCCAGGCGTAAAAGTCATAAATCCGCTCCTATATCTGCACTCTTCAAAACCTGGACTTAAAAAATAGGTTCTTGCATCTAGTCTATTTTCACCAAAAACTTGCAGGTCAAAACGATATCCATACTGCATCATCTGATTAGTCGTATTACGAAAACAGGCGCTTTGATCCGCATATATTTTTACGTAATCATTAACATGTCCCGTTGCGTTATTGGTTTTTGCTGTGACCTCCTTTATTACCATCAATGTTTTTTTCTCAGATAGCTTGTCTGATTTATTCATCTCTCTGTCCACATCTATTTCAGCCTGTGACAATCTCCTGCTTGTGCTTGTTTCCTTGAACTGGGCATCTTGTATGCCAGGGCTTGAATAATGTTCTTCGCTTATGGGTATAGATGCGGGTTCGTTTGCCAAACAATTTACGGATATCAATGAAATTACAATTGCTAAAATTTTCTTCATAACTATAGAATCCTTTTTTAATGAATATTAATGAAATTACGCTTTAAATGTGAACTCAATACTAGATTTTCAAACGATTTGCTGAATTAAACTGGCATTTCGTAATTTAAGCATTAAAGTGATTTTCCTAACTTATTGTTAATCCAAAATGACGCATGAGTTGATGAGTTGATTTTAAGAAGGGCTGGGATGTTACCAGACAAAAATGCTCTTCACAAGCATTAAATAATAACTGATATAAAAGGACAAAAATAGCCGCCCCCTCCACTATGCCGTGCCTCGATTTTTCAGCTATAATGCCCCGTTCAATCAGGGCATATGAGTCATTATGAAAAAAATCAGCCGCGACGTTAATACACTACAAGGTATGATAGCCACTTTGCAGGATTTCTGGGCCCTGCATGGATGCGTCATCGTGCAACCCTTTGATATGGAAGTGGGGGCAGGCACATTCCATCCTGCATCTTTTTTGCGCGCTATAGGCCCTGAGCCCTGGAGAGCCGCTTATGTGCAACCCAGCCGCCGGCCAACAGACGGACGTTATGGTGAAAATCCAAACCGGGTCCAGCATTATTATCAACTGCAGGTAGTATTAAAGCCTGCGCCATTAGATATACAGGACATCTACCTGGATTCATTACGTGCCCTCGGCATCGATCCGCAAAAAGATGATATTCGTTTTGTAGAAGACAATTGGGAGGCACCTACACTAGGCGCCTGGGGATTGGGCTGGGAAGTCTGGCTAAATGGGATGGAAGTCAGCCAGTTTACTTATTTCCAACAAGTCGGCGGCTTGGAATGCAAGCCCGTGACCGGCGAAATCACTTATGGACTAGAAAGACTGGCAATGCCCTTACAGGGAAAAGATAATATTTTCGACCTCGTCTGGACTAAAACAATAGACGGCCATGTCGTGACCTATGGTGATGTATTCCATCAAAACGAAGTTGAAATGTCGAAATATAATTTCGAAGAAGCCAATATCGATTTTTTATTCAAACTATTTTATACCTATGAACAAGAAAGTATGCGTCTAATAGAATTAGGACTGCCTTTACCTGCCTATGAAATGGCATTAAAAGCGTCCCATACCTTTAATTTGCTGGATGCACGCCGCGCCATTTCAGTGACAGAAAGACAACAACATATATTAAAAATCCGGCGCTTATCCAAGGCCGTTGCGGAAGCCTATTATCAGGCAAGAGAAAAATTAGGTTTTCCTCTATTAAAAAACATGAAAGAGGAGAATAAGAAAAATGCGTGATTTTCTCGTTGAAATTCATACAGAAGAATTACCGCCCAAATCTTTATACCGTTTGGCAACCCATTTTTTACAAGAAATTCAAACGCGTTTGACCCAAGCAGAGCTTTCATTTGAAACAGCGGAGTTTTTTGCGACACCCCGCCGTCTTGCCGTCTTAGTAAAAAAACTTCAGGACAAGCAAAAAGATTCTATCGTGGAACGAAGAGGCCCGGCATTGACTGCCGCATTTGATTCCGCAGGAAACCCTACTCCCGCTTGTACTGGTTTCGCAAAATCTTGCGGTGTCACACCTGAAAAACTGATTACCCTTAAAAACCCACAAGGTGAATGGGTGGGCTTCAAACAAACAGTCAAAGGCAAATCGGTAAAAGAACTATTACCAACCATCATTCAGCAAGCACTCAGTGCATTGCCCATTCCAAAACGCATGCGCTGGAATGATGGCACGATTGAATTTGTGCGTCCGGTGCATTCTGTCATCCTGCTATACGGTGATAAAGTGATTCCGGCAGACATTTTAGGTTGTCGTGCTGACAGAAAAACCCGCGGTCACCGTTTTCTAAGCAAAGGGTGGGTGAGCATTGCAAGCCCTGCGACTTATTTAGAAACCTTAAAAAATCAATTTGTCATCGCTGATTTTGATGAGCGTAAAGAAAGCATTCGCACGCAAACGATAGACACGGTTAAAAAATCACTAGGAAATACTGCTGAAGCGGTCATACAAGATGCGTTATTAGATGAAGTCACGGGCCTTGTTGAGTGGCCTTACGCGATTTGCGGTTCCTTTGACAAAGACTTTTTGGCCGTACCACAAGAAGCCATTATGTCAGCCATGCAAGATCATCAACGTTATTTCCCTATCGTCGATAAACAGGGAAAATTGCTGCCGAATTTTATCGCGATCAGTAATATTAAAAGCAAAGATATTTCCCATATCATCCATGGTAATGAACGCGTTTTACGCGCACGATTATCTGATGCAGCTTTCTTTTTTGAAACAGATAAAAAGATAAAATTAGCAGACCGCGTTGATATCCTAAAAACCATGGTATTCCAGCACAAACTAGGCTCTTTATTCGCCAAAACGGAACGCTTGGAAATGCTGGCCGGAACATTGGCAGAAACAATGGGCTTAAGCACTGTCAATACTAAACAGGCAGCCCGCTTAGCCAAGACTGATTTGACTACGCAATTAGTCGGTGAATTTCCTGAGCTGCAAGGAATGGCCGGATATTATTATGCACTCGCAGAAAATTTACCGCAGGAAGTGGCAGAGGCACTCTATGAACAATATCTCCCGCGTTTTTCTGGGGACAAATTACCCGTAACACCTATCGGTTGCATTCTAGCCATTAGCGACCGTATTGATACACTGGTTGGAGTATTCGGTATTAATCAACAGCCAACAGGCGATAAAGATCCATTTGGCTTACGTCGTGCCGCACTCGGTGTTTTACGAATATTAATTGAAAACAAAATCAACCTGGATTTAGCTGAGTTATTACTATCCGCAAAACAATACTATGAAAACAAACTAGAAAACACAAACGTCGTTCCAGAAGTTTTAACCTTTATGCTTGAACGATTAAAACCCTGGTACCAAGAACAACATATTTCTGCTGATGTCCTGGCCGCAGTCACCGCCCTCAACATCACACGGCCCTACGATTTGCATTTGCGTATTCAAGCCGTTCAGTCATTCAAAAAACTGCCTGAAGCCACTGCGCTCTGTATCGCAAATAAACGTGTCAGCAATATCTTATCTAAATATGAAGAAAATATTGCGTCTAACGAAATTGATTCCGCTTTATTTGAACACGACGCTGAAAAAGAGTTGGCAAAAGAATTACAAGCACAACAAGACAGCATTATTTCCTTATCAAGCGCAGGGAACTATGCTGAAATATTAACACGCCTCGCCGCTTTACGAGAACCCATTGATACGTATTTTGACAAAGTATTGGTGATGACGGACGACAAAACTCGTCGCGAGAACCGCTTGTTATTATTAAAAAAATTGCGCGAATTATTTTTACATGTAGCAGACATTGCCTTACTCCAATGAAAACAAAATTAATTATTTTAGACCGTGATGGCGTCATTAACTTTGACTCCGTGGGTTACATTAAATCACCCGATGAATGGCACCCTATTCCTGGAAGTTTGGAAGCCATCGCATCACTCAATCGTGCAGGCTATCAAGTGGTCGTCGCAACCAACCAATCCGGTGTTGCGCGTGGTTATTATGATTTAGCCATGTTAGGAAAAATTCACGAAAAATTGGCTTCTTCATTGGAAAAGTTCGGTGGTAAAATTGAAGAAATATTTTTCTGTCCACACCATCCCGATGAAAAATGCGGTTGCCGCAAGCCACAATTAGGCATGTTTCATCAAATCCAAAAAAAATATTCACCCATTGATCTAAAAGATACTTTTTTTATTGGTGATTCATTTGTTGACATGCAAGTGGCCTTTTCCTTGCCATGCAAACCCATTTTAGTATTAACCAGCAATGGACAACGAACATTGAAAGAGCATCCAGAACTGGAATCGATTCCACATTTTGCAAATTTGGCTGAAGCTGTGCAATATATACTTACTCTTTGAGGGGCATCCATGATGCAAAAAAAATCCTTAGTCAACCGAATAAACCTATTTTTCCGCTCACTTCTTTTTACTGTTTTTATGTCAACCGTGACGTTTTTCTACGGCATTTTTTGCTTGTTCGCGCGATTTTTACCGTTTCGCTATCGTTACGCTATCATTATGTTTTGGACTAGTACTATGGTTTGGGCACTCAAACATCTCTGTCAGGTGGATTATCAAATTGAAGGCCTGGAAAATATTCCAAAAGATCGTGTTGGGGTGATTCTAAGCAAGCATCAATCCACCTGGGAAACATTTTTGTTACCCACTTTATTTCATCAAGCTGCCATTATCTTAAAAAAAGAATTATTATGGGTTCCTTTTTTTGGCTGGGGGCTCGCAATCATTGATCCCATTGCCATCAATCGTAGTGATAAATCAAATGCAATGGATCAAGTCATTTCAAAAGGTAAAATCTGTCTTGAAAAAAAACGCTGGATTTTGGTTTTTCCTGAAGGTACACGCATCCCACCTGGAGAGATTGGAAAATATCGTCTAGGTGGTGCTCGTCTTGCGGTCGCAACGAACGTACCCGTCATTCCTGTTGCCCATAATGCCGGTTATCATTGGCCTAAACGTGGGTTTATCAAGACGCCTGGCACTATTCGGGTCGTTATTGGACCTTTGATTGAAACAACGGATCGTTCAGCGGAAGAGGTCATGAGTCAAGCCAAAGACTGGATTGAAGAAACCGTGTTAAAACTAGGCTCGCCCACTAGTATATAATCCCATAGGGTTTCATTTATCTTAGCGTAATTATCAAAATGATAACCATAATTTATTTTAGAAATAAGTGGAGAAACACTCATGACATCACCCCGAGATAATAGTCTTAAACAAGGCACAGAAACTATTGTGTGACCCATTTATCTGTTCGAACTGTCCTATGGATGAGGTGTTATTGCAATAATTGTAAGGATATTTTTGCCTGGTCCATAGTGCCAAAATATTCTATAAGCAGCCGGTGTATTATTTTCTGCATAGGCTTCAAAAATTTCCTCTCCTTTCAGTCCCTTAATTGAATTATATTTGTGGGTGTTAAGGCTTGAATGGCGTGGATTAGTTTGTAAATAACCTAAGGCTTTTTGTACTGCTTTTAAACGTTTTTTTAAATGTGCGTTTTTTTCTAATGAAGATAAATCATTATCTGCTTGTTCTGTGAATTTTAATTCAAAATCCATTATTCATCGTCATCCACAAATTCTGCAAAACTGCCTCTAGATTTAACTTTACCTGCCGCGGAGTCTTGCAACCCTTTTTTAACCTGCTTCAATGCAGCTTTATTCCCCCATAGCCACTTTTCCTTAGCTGGGATTTCAACATTAGGTTCGAGGATAATTCGTCCATGATCCGTTATAACCGTATAACTACTAACACCTTCTGCTATTTTTCCAAGAAAAATTCTACCTTTGGAATCAGGTCTGACTTTACTTACTTGTTTTGGGGACATTTTTAATCCTCCTATATCTTATTGCTTATTATACCTTATTAGTGGGATTTATGCAATGTGGGAATTCGCAATAGTGGGAATTATTGGGCTTTGTTCATTATAACGTATAACCGATAAAACGTATGAATTTTTAAATTAAATCAAAGTCTTACTCAGAATATAGGAAACATAAACGCCCTATTTTTGTTTTTCCTGAAGGTACACGCATCCCACCTGGAGAGATTGGAAAATATCGTTTAGGTGGTGCTCGTCTTGCGGTCGCAACGAACGTACCCGTCATTCCCGTTGCCCATAATGCCGGTTATCATTGGCCTAAACGTGGGTTTATCAAGACGCCTGGCACTATTCGGGTCGTTATTGGACCTTTGATTGAAACAAAGGGTCGTTCAGCAGAAGAGGTCATGAATCAAGCCAAAGACTGGATTGAAGAAACCGTGTTAAAATTGGTTTAACCTGCGGGTTATCATCTGAATTTATTGATGGCCACCCATTGCATCTATATTGAGTATCTTTCGGCTACGGTTATAAATTCTTTCAACGAAAGGCTTGGCCTTCCATGTCTTTGAAATGATGGTGTGAATTTTGATTTATCGCATGCGATCATTAATCGATAACCGCATAATGCGCCATAAATAGAAATTAATATGCTTGCTATTTCAAAGGCATCTAATAAATGTTTTTTAGATTCAAAATTCATATAATTTTTAAGACAAGCATCTTTAATTCTTAGATATACATCATCTGTATCTGTTAGTGCATGATGTTTTTTTATAACATATAAATAATTTATTAGCGAAAAAAATGGATGTGAAATTGCTATTTCGCCTAAATCAATGATGGTAATCTTTTGTAATTTTTCATCTATAAGCGAATTATTATCATTAAAATCAGGCTGAACCATGGTTTGTTTGATAGAATAGCCAGATAATTTTTTACATAAATGAATAATCGTTGGTAGAAGTTCCTCCAATTTACTCATTTCTATTTCTGATAGCCCATCTTCTATTAAAGTATCTTTTTGTGAAAGTAATTGCTTGTATAAATCTGGTAATTTATCTAACCGCCAATCCGGAACGCCTATATCAAGAAAAATATCTATACGATTTGCAACAGCAATCTGAAGTAATGTAAATTGATCAACTGCTTTGCAAACTAATACTTCATCAAATTTCTGTTTTAAGATTACGCGTAACGATTTTCCTGCATCTTTCATTAAAAAACAATGTAATTCAGTATTGTGCGCAATAACTTTTGGAACATGAGCATGGAACTGATCCTGCAAAATTTGGATAATTGCAGGCTCTAATGCAAGTAGTTCTGGCGTGTGTTTTAAATAAATATAACCATCATTTGTTGTAAAGCGAACCACATAAGACCAGGGTGTGTTTTGTATAATTTCTGGTAGGTTACTTATTAATGAATACCCATGGAATAAAAGGGATTGACAACCCCATTGGATTATTTCCGTATTAAAATCATTATTTTCTGTCACTGGTATCCTCTAATTCTTTAGTAACCGCTTTATAAATAATTAATCTCACATAAATCAAGCCAAAGACTGGATTGAAGAAACCGTGTTAAAATTAGGCTCTCCCACCATATCCCATAGAGTTTCATTTATCTTAGCGTAATTATTTTATTCTAAGTGGAATCGTTTACCAATCAATTATCGTTTCATAAATATAGCTCTTTCAGAAAATTAATGGCTTTCATAACCTTGATCCCATTGGATTGATATTCTTGTCGTAAATTTTTTACGATTTGTATGGCATCTAAATTATATTTTTCACGAAAATAATATAATGATTTACTGATTTCGTGATTGGAATTTTTTACTTCGATAATTTTCTTTATCTTCCCTTCCTGTACTATCGCAAAATCAACTTCTTGCTTCTCTTTTGTTCTTAAATAATGTAATGAATACTGCTCTCCTAAATAATCTGTTTTAGCATAAACATCTTTTAATAAACAAATTCCCACGAGATTTTCTAATTGCGCGCCTTCATCACCTTTAACCAAGCCCGTATCAAAAAAATATATTTTTGGTTCTTTTAACAAACTTCTGGCTATGTTTTTTGAAAAAGGTGTAATGCGAAAAATGATAAATAATGCTTCTAATATTTCAATATATTTTTTAACTGTATTAGGCGCTATTGCGACATCTTCAGCTAAGGATTTATATGAGATGGGTGAACCTACTTTCGTGCGCAGTAAATCAAAAAGCGTTCTGATCGCGCGTATATTTTGTATCTTGTCAAAATCAAAAACATCTGTTGATAACATGCTATTTATATATTGTAATCGCCAGCGATTGACTTCTGTTAGATCATCCTCTAAGTAAGGCTCTGGAAAACCACTTTTTTTAATCAGCTTTTCTAAATCAATTGGCATATGTAATTGATGTAATTCCGCCGGAGAAATAGGTAATAATCTATTTAAAAAATATCGCCCAGCTAAAGAGTCACCCACTTTATCAAATATTTCCAGACGCGCACTGCCTGTCACTAAGATATGACAATGCGATGGTTTAGTATCATATAATCCTTTCAAATAATTTTTCCAACCCTCCATTTTATGTAGTTCATCCAGCACTAACAAATCGGTTGTATCAAGCCAGTTCTGTTTTAGGATCATGGCTCTATCCGCTAAATTGTCATAGTTGAGATAAACAGAATGTTTAAATTCTTTGGCAATTTCTTTAGCGAGAAAAGTTTTACCCACCTGCCTTGGGCCGGCGAGTAAAACCATTTTCTTCTTTAAGTCTTTGATAATTTTGGATAACTTAACTCTTTTCATATGACTATTTTAATTTAAATTGCAAATTAGTCAAGACTTTTGTGCATTTTAATGAATTTTAGTCATAAATATGCAATCGGCAAAGAATTCAATAACATCCTGTTTGTTGCAGGTCACAGCCAAGGAAAATTTGATGAACTCACTTCACATGATATGTTTCTAACACTTGGAATAACGTATCGTAATAATTATGCGGGCTCCAAACATACCAACCATCTGCATTAGCTTTTTCAGCGGCTTGGATTTGCGCATAAAGATAAGAAAGTTTCTTTTGACGTGATAGTGGATATCGATAGTTAGATTGTTCTATATATGGAATCAATTTAAAAGTAAGTGGTTTATAATTAAATTGCCCTTTTATCGCTTGCAGCGATGAATAGACTGTGTCGTAAGGTGTGACCGCATGCGCCCTGAAAGGTTCGTAGTGTGAGGGATAAACCATAGGACAAATAGCGTCTACGCTTTTAGAGAATAGTTTGATGTCTTGGCCAATATATTTTGATGGCCCAAAAGCAGAAATACCAAATACATCGATTTGTAAAGGTACATGGATACGCGCTTTAAACCACTGAATAATTCTCAGTATATCCTCTGCATTTTTGGAAGAGGGCGGTTGTTTGGAACTATAACGAATATAATCAAGCTGGATTTGTGAAGCACCATAGGATAATGCAGTTTTGACTAATTTATATTTCTTTTCCCAATAGGCCTCTGACAATACCTGGGATGGTTTTCCTCCATTGTTTGGGAAAATGATGATTCTTGCAACATAGATAATACCATTTTGTTTTAATAGCTGAATATTTGATTGGTACCTTGAGGAGGGCTGCTCAAGATCTACAATAAACGTGCCAATGCCAACTTTTTTTGAGCGATTAATAAGATAGTTAATAAATTTTGTATCTTCTAAATTTTCTTGTGTGATGTAAATCCCTTTTACCATCGCATTTGCAGTGCCGCCTTGCATCAGAAGCAGCAATGATGTTAACAGGATAGCCGCCAACCTTGCGCTTATTTTAAACATATCGAATCCCTCGTAAGGTTAGATGAGTATATTGTAACGCATAATCCGTAAAATATTTTATAATATAATAACATTTGTTATCGAATCTGAATTATCATAATTAATAAATTTTCTTGGCCTTTTAGATTTGATTAAATTCCAGTCTCAAAATACCTGCTCAAGTCATTCTGTTTTGTCCACGCAGCGGCCATAGACAATAACGATCTTAGCCGCTTTGTTATCATCCATTTCTGACAAGTACTGGCTCGCATAGGATCGCCCAACAAAATATTCTATTTATCAATTAGATAGAGTTTCATAGTGCTTTGTAGCGCCAATAATTTGTAAAAAGTGACCTAATTGGCGGAATAATTAAAAAAATAAACACCCATTAATGATTATTTTTCAATTAATTGGCGAAAAAGCACAAGACTTTGTGCGTTTAGTTATGAGAACGGTTATTGATCAAATTTGAGTCAGCCTAATGGAAAGTTAAGAATTTGTTGCTATAATTACCATTATGAGTACGAGGATTGTTTTCATGCGAGAAAAAAGAAAAGCGAGTGATGCGTTGAGCGCAGATTCATTGCAATCGCAAAGTGTTTTTAATCCTAAGAAAGCCAAAATCGAAGACGAAGACATCGATCCCACTCTCAACACTCTCAATAGGTCAAATTTTGAGGGAACTCCTCCTAGTCTGCCCCCACTTGATGAAGCCGAATTGAGTGTTTTCGACAATAAACTCGATGCTCATGCACTAGAATTACAGCATTTAGAGCAACGCCATGCAAAACGCCAAGCAAAAGTAGAGCAACGCCATGCAAAAGCCTTGAGTGAACTAACCGTTTTGGAAAGTGAGTACAAAAGCATATGTTACTATATAGGCTTACTGCAAAATATGGCAGTTGGCACAGTTACTAAACTCCAGCAAATTGATAAGCAAGATAATGAACTGCAAGCCGAAATTAAGAAAAAACAACCGGAGGTAATACTCTCGTATGAACTAGTAACTCAAACAAAAGCAGACGTATTAGCTTCCCCTACGGAAGGTTTGCGGCATCTGCTGGATGTACGCCAAAAAGTCTATAATGGCAGGAGGGCAAGATTAGAAGATATACTAATGGAAAAAAATGAGCTCTCGAGCAACCGTTCGGCGTTAATTGCTGATTTTCAGCAAACAAATACGCAACTACAACTCCTGTTTCCTGCAAAACCCATGCAGGAAACCTTGATCCTTCAAAAACGATCGGAAACAGAAGAATTATCTAAGCGTTTGAGTGAAATGAGAGATCAAGAGCAGCGGATTTCACCGAGAAAATGATCACCTCGAAGCAGCAGATTCATGCGTAATGTGGCTGACTTAAATGGAAGACAAACGATAAAAGCACGCAATTAAATTAATTTGAGTATTTTCGCTCACTATCATAGCAAGGTAATCTTGCTGTATTTTTTAAATCAACTTCGATAATTTCGCGGGCCAAAAATCGCGGTGCCTATCCTGACAATGGTAGCGCCCTCTGCAATAGCTGCTTTCATATCATTGGACATGCCCATAGACAGCGCATCCAGCATGAATTTTTTTTTGTTTAATTCGTCGAATAATATGCGTAACTTATGAAGCTCAGCTTTTTGCTCATTGAAATCCGTTTTAGGTGTGGGAATAGTCATTAAACCGCGTAATTTTAAACGTGGTAGTGAGGCGCACAATTCCGCAAGAGAAAATATGTCAGCAAAATCCGCACCTGTTTTGCTTGCTTCTTCGCTGACATTGACTTCCAAACAAATATTCAATGGCGATAAATGTAATGGTCGTTGATCATTTAATCTTTTACAAATTTTTGGCTCGCTGACAGAGTGGACCCAATTAAAATTTTCAGCAATTTTTTGGGTTTTATTACTTTGGATGGATCCTATAAAATGCCATTCTATATTTTTATCGGCTAAGGCTGCCATTTTTTCCAAGGCTTCTTGCAAATAATTTTCGCCGAAAGCCTGTTGTCCTGCGAGAACAGCCTGTTGTATTTTTTCAAGCGACTGACCTTTGCTTACAGCAAGTAAAGAAACAGAATTGGGTTCGCGTTTGAATAAAACTTCATACTCGTGTATCTGATTTTTAATTGCCTCCAGATTTTTTGCAACGTTTACCATTGTTCATCCCTAAATTCAGTTGTGGATGCCAGCTTTCACTGGCATGACAGGGTGTCTTTATTCCACAGCATCTACTTAAGCTTTATCGAATCTTTCTACGCACACAGGTCCCGCATGACGAACCACATCACTCACATCAAACTTTTTAAAGTTTTCAATGAATTTTTCCATCAATAATTTAGTGAACTCCTGGTAAGCCTGAGGATTATCCCAAGCTTTCAGTGGGTTTAAAACATTAGACTCAACGCCACGGACTTCAAGTGGAATTTCGAGATTAAAGCCTGGCAATATTTCATAACGTGCATTTCGTAAATCGCCGTTGACAATGGCAGTTACAATGGCACGCGTAGTGGGAATCGAAAAACGTTTTCCGCCTTGACCATGGGCACCACCTGTCCAACCCGTATTAACGAGATACACTTCGGCATCGGAATTGTCTAAACGTTTCATTAATAGATCAGCGTACTCACTTGCACGTCTAGGGAAGAAAGGGGCACCAAAACAAGTGCTAAAGGTTTGCTTAATACCACTGCCTTGCCCAACCTCTGTGCTACCTACTAACGCTGTATACCCACTTAAAAAATAATAAGCGGCCTGTTCTTTGCTGAGCCGCGCAACCGGCGGTAATACACCGTACAAATCACATGTTAAAAATAAGACGGCGTTAGGTTGTATCGCTTTATTAACATCCACTCGCAATGGAATAAATTCACGTGGATAAGCGGCACGGGTATTTTGGGTCAGTGATACATCGGAATAATCGGGTTCTTTTGTTTTAGGATCCAATACTACATTTTCCATGATGGAACCATAGCGAATAGCATCCCAAATCACTGGTTCGCGCTCTTGCGATAAATCGATACACTTGGCATAACAACCGCCTTCAAAATTGAACACGCCATCTTGACTCCAGCCATGCTCATCGTCACCAATAAGATAACGCTCTGGATCTGCAGAAAGGGTTGTTTTACCCGTACCAGACAAGCCGAAAAACAAGGCTGTTTTACCATCCTTACCCACATTGGCTGCGCAATGCATAGGAAGGACTTCATGTTGCGGTAATAAAAAATTCAATATGGAAAACATCGCTTTTTTCATTTCACCCGCATAATAAGTACCGCAGATTAATACACGGCGTTCACTAAAATTGAGAATAACGGCCGCATCACCATTCACACCATCACGCTCTGGATCCGTTTTAAATCCTGGGACACACAAAAGAGTCCATTGATCGGGACTATCTTCCGTAGGAGGTCTTTCTGGGCGAATAAACAAGGTTTGGGTAAAAAGATTATGCCAGGCAAGCTCTGTCACTGTTTTGACCGTTAAAGAATATTTTTCTTCTGCACCCACCTTAAGATAAGAAACAAAGGAACAATCTAGTGTTTTTAAGTATGCTTCAGCACGTTGCCATAATGCCGTAAATTTCACTGGGTCAATCGGCTGATTGATCAAATTCCAATCAACTGTGGTGGCGGTTATCGCATCTTTTACTATGAATCTATCCTTGGGTGAGCGTCCTGTACGTGCGCCTGTTGACACATTAAAGGCATGATTGGCGGCAAGCACGCCCTCTTTTCGAGCCAACGCCATATCAACTAATTCTTTGGTTGATAAATTGGTATAAGCCATTCTATTGATTGTTGTTACTTCGTTAAGTTCTAACATGATTAGACCCTACTTAAAAAAGTTGCATTGTACCTAAACTTGACAAAAATTTCCATGGTATGAGCTAAACTCTGGTAGGAGCTAAACTCCTAATAATATAGGTTATAAATAATACAGGTGATCCCGCTAAGTCTTGCAGCCCGCAAATACAACCCGCAATCAATGATTTTCGAAGACAGTAGCTGCCGCTAAGTGGTTGGTGCAACTATCCTAGAAAATCGCTTGTAAACAGACTCTGATGGTATAATGCCTTTTTTTAACTTGAGCTTTACCATGACAGAATTAGACAAAATGATTGCGGCCGCCTATGCAAGCGCCGGCAAGCAAGACGATGTGAATAAAGTATATCTTTTATTATTACGCTCTCTTTTATATGTCCCCGTAAAAAAAGACAAAAATCCAGATGATGAAGAACCCTTTTATCCTTTGTTTGCCCACATCGAGGGACAATATTATTTAATGGCATTCGATACAATCGCACGCTTACAAACTTGGGCGGGCGATCATTTTGATCACATTGCTTATGTAGAGCTTTCTGGGCAAGATTTAATAACTGGCCTCAATGAAGGGGTGTTTCTTTATATCAATCATGGCACAGATTATTATAAAGAATTTCCACCCGAAGAAGTTAAACACTTGAAAATGATTGTGTCCCGAATCCAACAGATGAAGAATAGTTAGGCTTTTCTGCTTGACAATGCTTATCCGTTACTCTATACATTTAATGCTTGAAAACCTGCGCAGGTCATCTATTCCTAGTTAAGGACAACTTGCACTTCGTTTTAATCTTTTTATGGAAAAAACCACTGATGATTATGTGTGGGGTTAAAACTTGAAAAAATTCGTTCTAATATTTGTATTATTATTTACCGTTCGAGTCTTTGCTTTAGAGTATAAAGACAATAGCTCTTCTAATTTCATTTTTGCCGATTGGATTGTCTGGAAATTGAGTCTAACGGGTGGCGGTGAGAATTGGGCACAAACTATTTCTCCTGAAGGCAAGTATCGTCCTGTAAAAATTATTGGTGTTCCTTTCAATTGGAGCAGCGGTTATCGAGTCGGAATAGGGCATAATGGCAGCAATCCACATTATGATGCCGTTATATACTATAGCCATTACCAAACTACGGGGGATAGCGACGCATCGGGTGTAGTGTACTCTGCCTTTACCGGTAATTACTTCGAAAACAATCCACGTGACCGCAATGGCATTTTTGGACCGACTTATACAAATGCTAGTATGGAATACCATTTTTCTTATAACACCTTTGATTTTGAATTAGGTCGAAAATTCATAATCGATCCCATTTTAACATTAAGGCCTTTTGTCGGATTGAAGACAGCTTTTATTAATCAGGACATGGACACAACCTGGCATAATCCTACACCCGCAAACTTCAAAACCGCTACTGAAGATTTGAAAAATGATTTTTGGGGTATTGGGCCTTCAGTGGGTATAAACAGCACTTGGCCAGTTTATTCGACAACACAACGTGTATTGAGTGTGATTGGTAACTTTTCTGGTGCATATCTTTGGGGACATTGGAAATTTAAAGATGTGTTTAATGATGATATGCCGCAAACTATTTCCATCAACTTTAAAGACCTTGATGGTGCTTCACCTATGTTAAAAGGTTTAGTAGGGTTCGAATATTCTGGTCTGTTATCTAAAGTTAATTTTAATGCCCGCATTGGCTATGAAGCTGAAGTATGGTTTAACCAATTACAATTCTATTCTTTTAATGGGGGTCGATTAAATAACTTATTGGCTTTACAGGGTGGTGTCTTGGATTTTTCTGTTAACTTCTAATTAAGATGGCGAATGAAAACACGAATTTTAACTTTTTTATGTTTATTGATATACCTACAGCCCCTCAATGCAGCTGAACAAGGTTTTTCAGTTTTCGCAGATGTTTTGTATTGGAATACATCCGAACAAACTGACGGCATGTGGTCCAGTGTGATTACATTTCCAAAGCCAGGTAAAAGTGATTTTACTCCTGATAATATTCATTTCAATTCAAACGTCGGTGCAAGAGGGGGTTTGGGTTATCAAGCAAAGAATAATTTATGGGATGCAAAATTATTTTGGACTTATATGCCTGCTTCAACAGAAGAAAAACGTCCCGTAGGCGATCAACTTATTCTGCCTGAATTTTTTAGTGGTTTTGTCAGCAAAGACGCATTTATAGGTGCTGACATAGAATGGCAGCTCATTATGAACATGGTGGAACTTGAAGTAGGTCATTCATTCAATATCACTCCATCATTCAGTTTACATCCGACACTTGGCATTAAGGGTGGTACGATTAATCAATGGATTGATGCTGATTGGAAAGGCTTATTGTTCAATTCAACTGAAAAAGTCAACCAACATTATTTTGGCATAGGGCCTAATTTTGGTGTAGATGCTAAATGGAAAATATACCAAGGTCTCAGCATTGCGGGTGATTTTGCCGTGGCATTTATGTGGGGTAGATGGGATATTGACGATACATACAAAAGACCCGCTGCTTTACTTGGCATTATTCCACAAACTACGATTAAAACATCGATGGATGATACTGAGCTCGGCACTCTAATGATTGATTATTTTCTTGGATTAGAATATGCCCATCAAGGACGATCCGATGTGATATTTAAACTGGGTTATGAAATGCAGTACTGGGCCAACCAACTCAGGATCCCAACATTCCAACAACTTCCTTTGCATGGTGATTTGACATTACAGGGTGGAACATGCGGTATTTATATCAATTTATAATCCTCTCTTGCTGTATTTTTTCATTAAACGCATATGCATCGTTTAATGTTTTTATAGACGCATTGTATTGGAAAGCCACTGAAACACTAGATTGGGCATTGACTAACAACTGGAATACCCGCAACCAAGACGTGGATTATCAAACATTTAATCCTAGCTTCGAACCCGGTTATAGAATAGGCATTGGCTATGAAGGTAGTTGGGATACGAAATTGTATTACACAAGATACCAGACTAAAACGGATGATTCTGTTAATGGACATATTACATCTGGGTATCTCGCGGCCAAATTAACCCAGTCCAATCCTGAGGTTGACTATGTATTTCAATCAGGTCAGGGTGAATTAACCATCGATTATAAGATGTTAGATTGGAATCTCGGCAAACGTTTCAACGCAACTGATTATCTGATGTTTAGACCGATTGTAGGTGTTGAAGGTGGCTGGATCAATCAAAAAATCATTACCCACTTTCAAAATGCGATTCCTTCCGCAGAAGCGATTCATACAAGTGTTGCCTATCCTGCTTCAACAATTGAAACCATTCATCAACATTATAAAGGCATCGGCCCCAAAGCCGGGATCGATAGTGAATTCACATTCTTAGAACGAGATAATTATAAATTAAATCTAATTGCTAATTTTTCATCTTCTTATTTATGGGGCCATTGGGAACTCAGCGATATTCTCCACAATTCAGTCGATCAAACTATGGAAATTGTGCTAGATGATCGTAATTTTGGTGCATTCACCATCCAGGGATTAGTAGGAATTGGTTTTGATTATAAACGTCTTGCAATGAAACTCGGTTATGAATTCAATGATTTATTTAATCAGTGCCAAATTTTTGATGATACCACTGGTAGCCATGCTAATGATCTTATTTTGCAAGGCGTGACGTTTGAATTATCGTATAGTTTCAGTTAATTTTTTTTCTTGTGGTTCCAGAGCGAACAACCCATGGACATGCGATTAA
>Ga0207036_10002_pt1 | contig 87821 bp, 82 predicted proteins | sample Alteio_BWMinCont_78_FD_153284 | JGI IMG/M metagenome (GOLD analysis project Ga0207036, IMG submission 153284) | Enriched cells from forest soil in Barre Woods Harvard Forest LTER site, Petersham, Massachusetts, United States -... | ecosystem: Environmental > Terrestrial > Soil > Temperate forest >... | reverse complement strand
GGGTCGGCAAGCAGCCCCCGCGGACTGGACAAGCCCAGTTCGGCCAAAGGATAGCCAAGCATCCCGTATTCCGGACTGAGCAGCGCCTTGAACACGAGCCCGACCACGAGCGGCGTCACGGTCGCGGGAATGAGCAGGAGTCCGAGGGCGATGCGGTTGAACCAATCGTCCCGCCACAGGAGGAGTGCGACGCCAAGGCCGAGGACGAATTCAAGCGTCACCGCGCCGAAGGTGAAGGCGAAGGTGTTTGTAACGGCGCGACGTGCGGTCGAGTCTCGCCACAGCGCGAGATAATTGTCCAATCCGACGAAATGGCGCGAACCTGGGCGGATCAGGTTGTAATTGTCGAACGAGTAGAGAAACCCCTGGACCATCGGGCCGACGGCGACGGCGAGCACGTAAATGAGGGCTGGCGCGGCAAGCAGGACCAGAAACATCTGGCGCTTGCGGGTATAGGACCAGCCGCTTGCAAGGGCGGCGTCGTCGGCAGTCGCGGCGCCATCGGGCGATGCAACGCTCACGTGGCGGCCAAAACCGCACGCAGGCCGCCCTCCCTTTCCACCCGCCGGACTGGCGTTTGCTTCAGGCGCGTTGTCCCGGCATCATTTGAACAAAGCCTCCGCCTTGTTCTGAATGTCGTCCATCGCCGTCTTCGGATCGGCTTGCCCGACGAGCACCGCATTAATGGCGCCGCCGATCAAATCCTGCAGTTCCGGATATTGCGGAATACGAGGGCGAAAGTCGCCATCGCCATGCTCGAAGGAGGTGGCGATCACCGGCAGGAATGGATACTTGGCAAGGAGCTCCGCATCGGTCATTTCGCTCTTGCGCAGATAGCTGCCGGCCCCGCGCAGGTTGAGATCCTTATGCACCGCCGGGCTCGTGACCCATTTTATGAACGCCCAGGCGGCTTCCTGCTTTTTGGGATCGATGTCCTTGTTGATGCCCAACGCCCAGCCGCCGATGCCATATTCCTGCGGCTGACCTTTGGCCGAGGGCGTCAGCATGATGCCCGCCTTGCCGGCGATCTTCGACACTTTCGGATTGTCGTAGTCGGCGGCGCCGATCGACCAGGTCTGCATGTTGGCGACGAGCCCCTGACGGAAGCTCTCCTCGCGCCCGCCCCAATCGTAGTCGGCGGCGCCGGGAGGCGCAGCTTCATCGAACAGCTTCTTGTAGGCGACAACGCTCGCGATGTTCGCGGGCGAGTTCAGAACCGGCTTACCGTCCTTGTCGAGGATCGAGCCACCGAACTGGCGATTGTATTGCATCCAGTCCTGCGCGACCGCGGGGCCCTTCTGCCCGTTGGCGACGAAACCGTAAGCCTTCTTGCTCTTGTCGGTCAGCTTCACAGCGTCCGCGACAAACTCCTCCATCGTCGCAGGCGGCTTAAGGCCGGCGGCGGCGTAGAGATCCTTGCGGTAGGCCAGCACGTTCGCATAACCGGCAAATGGGAAGGCGACCTGCTTGCCCTTGTAGCCGCCGAGCGAGGACATGAGCGAGGGGTAGATGTCGTCGACCTTGATCTCGGCAGCGTCGCGCTTGATCCAATCGGTGAGATCGACGGTGTAACCGGCCTCCGCGAATTGACCGGACCAGACGATGTCGACCGTGGCGAGGTCATAGCCCTTGGTATGGCCGATGTAGTCCGCGGTGATCTTGGTCAGGAGCTCGGGGTAACTCAAGATATCGACATTAACCTTGGCGCCCGTCAGCGCCTCGAACTCAGGCGCGATCGCCGCCAACACCGCGGCGAACTGATCGTTCTGCGAGGCGAGGTTGAGCGTCACGCCCTCGTAAGGCTTGTCGGCCGCGCCCACGCCGGAAACGCCGGCGGAAGCCAAAACACCAAGCGCGAGCGCCGCCGCTTGACCGATGAACGGTTTCATGCCGGCTTCTCCTTCGAGTACGATAGGCAGGCTAGCACTCTGATTTTCGTAAGATCAATCAAATTTTGGGGCGGCCGCACAAAGCGAGCAACCGCATCTTCGTTTGGATCGAAATCGTCTTCCGGGCGCGAGTGTGCTATCGTATAGCAGGCGCATTGGAGGCGTTCATGAGAGCGGCGTCGGCGCGCGCTGTCCCTTCCCACCAGAATTCAGCGACGAGACAAGGACTCGAGCGGGCCGTCGCCTGGTCCCGCCAGTGGAGCGCGGAATTCCCATTCTGCCTCGCCAATCACCTTCCGATGGTCTTGGTCGCACTGCACCGCATGGGCGCGAGCGACGAACGGCTGGAAGCCTATTGCCACCTCTATCGTGAGCAGAATGGGCTCGTTCCGGTTCCGGACCCGATTGGCGAGATCACGCGTGACAATTGGCGCGAATCTTTGGGCCGGCGCGAGCGTGAAGGCGACTACCGCGTTTTCTTCGCCGGCGAGGTCGCGCAGCTCGGCGCGACGCCTGCCGCCCTTCGCTACCTGCCGGAGCTCATGCCCGGAATGGCGGCGAGCGCGACGCACGCGCTCATGCGGATGGCCTATGCGACGATGACCGACAGCAGCGAGGAGACCAGCGTCGCGCTCGCCTATTGGGCCGCGACCTACCTATCGCTCGGCGTCTCGCGAGGAGCCAAGCCCTCAACTGATAATCCGGCCGAGGTTCTCGCTTTCATGTCTCGGCCGGCGGCTTTTCGGCATGTCGAGCCCGAGCGCGACCTCTTGTGGCACTTCATGCGCGCAGTCGCGCAGAAGCCGGAATTTGCGCCGGTTGTCGACATGCTCGCGATCGGACCGGAAACCCATGACCGCATCGCCCAGCTATCGCTCGCGCTCTACGCAGCGACGCTCGACTTTTGCGCGCTGCATGCGCTGACGGGAACGCACTGGCTGAGGCTCATCGCGCCGCGCACTCCCGATGCGGCGACGGCGCTGCGCTATTTCTGGCAGGCGATCGCGGCGCTCGCGCCAAAGATCGGCTCTGCCGATCTCCCAAGCGCCGATGAGCTCGAAGCCTGGCGGCGGACGCCCCTCCCCGATTGGCCAGACATCTTTCGTGAGGCGGTCACGCGCGACGACGAGCATGATCTGAGCCTCAGTTTCTCAGCCGGGGAAGAATTCAAGCATTATGGCGACCGTCTCTACCAATATGCGGCGGCGAAGCGCCTGAACCTCGTCTGATGATCCTGGCCAACGCGCGTCTTCCCGCGGGTGAGTTCGCCGACGTTGAAATCGCGGGCGGCCTCATTGCGGCGCGGCATGCGCGCGGAAGCGCTAGTCGAGCCGGCGAGCGTATCGACCTTGCTGGCGCCCTGCTCCTGCCCGCGCTGGTCGACGGTCACATCCATCTTGACAAGACGCATTGGGGCGCCCCGCGTCTGCCCCATGTTGAAGGACGGAGCGTGCGCGAACGCATCGGCGCCGAGCGGGTCGAGCGCCATCGCGTCGGGCAGTCGATCGAGGCGCGCGCCTCCGCCCTCATCCGCACGCTGATTGCGCAAGGCACGACGCGCGTGCGCAGCCACATCGACATCGACAATGATGTCGGCCTCGCCAATCTCGAAGCCGTACTCCGGGTGCGCGAGGCGTATCGGGATTGGATCGACATCCAACTCGTGGCCTTCCCGCAAAGCGGCGTGACAACGGAGAAGGGCGCGCCCGACCTGCTCGCTTCGGCGCTTATGTCGGGCGCCGACCTGATCGGCGGCCTGGACCCGGCTGGCTTCGACAACGACGTCAAAGGCCAACTCGACGTTGTCTTCGGTCTCGCCGAGGCGTTCGGCCGGGGGATCGACATTCATCTGCATGACGGCGGCGACACCGGCGCGGGCGAGCTTCGCGATATCGCCGAACGCACCATCGCCTCTGGGCTGCAAGGGCGCGTCGCGGTCAGCCACGCATTCGCGCTCGGATCCATCGCCCCGGCCGTGTTCGATAAGACAGCCGAGGCGCTAGCCCGCGCCGAAGTCGCGATCATGACGTCATGTCCGCCATCCGCGCCGGCGCCGCCGGTTCGCGCGCTGCGGGACCGCGGGGTGAAGGTATTCGCCGGCTCAGACAACATTCGCGACTGTTGGTCGCCTTTCGGCAACGGCGACATGCTCGATCGCGCCGCAATCATCGCTCAGCGCCACGCAATGTTCACGGACCGTGAGCTTGAGGACGCTCTCGCATTGGCGGCGAGCGCGGCGGACACAGCGCTGGGCGATCCGCGCCGCGGGCTTAGCGTCGGCGCGGTTGCCGATCTCGTCGTGGTCGAAGCGGCGACCGTCGCGGACGCGGTTGTCAATCGGCCGCCGCGATCTTTGGTGCTGCGCGCCGGGCGCGTCGCGGCCGAGCGAGGCGTTCCGTCCACGACGCTCAGGGAAGTGGCAGTCGCCTGATTGCTCCCGATCGCGGGCGCATTGTCCGCCTTTCCGAGTTATGTCGTAATCGGCTTATAAAGCCGAACGTGAGCCGCCGGTGCGCCGGCGGCGAGCGAAACGGAGGACGTCATGTGGGGTCAACGTAGGTCGCTTGCGGCCATCGCAGCGGCCGCGTTGCTGGGCGCGGCTTTGCCGGCTGCGCGGGCGGACGGCTGGATCGCGAGTTGGGGAGCAAGCGTCGCCTTTCCGATCGGTCCGCAGATCAACGACCAAACGTTGCGTCAGATTGTCCGCTTAAGCGCCGGCGGCAAGCAGGTGCGCGTGCGCTTCTCCAACGAGACCGGCCGATTTCCGCTGGTCATCGGCGCCGCCCATGTCGCGAAGCCAGCGTCCGACGCGCCCGTGGGGACAACGGACGCGGCGACCGATCGCACCCTCACCTTCGGCGGCCTTGGCGGAATCACTGTGCGGCCGGGTGGGGCGGCGCTGTCCGACCCGGTCGACATGGACGTCGCGCCGTTATCGACGCTGGCGATTAGTCTGTTTGTGTCACGATCCGGACCCGCGGTCATCCATCCGGACGGGGTGGCGACAACCGACATCTCGGGCGAGGGAGACTTTACGGCCGCGGCGGAGATCCCTTCGCCCAAGATTTCGAGATGGCGATTCTTCCTCAACGAAGTTGATGTTAATGCGTCTAGTCAGCCTGCAGTCGTCGTCGCGCTCGGCGACTCGATCACCGACGGCTCCCACTCTAAAGTCGACGCGAACCATCGCTGGCCTGACCGGTTGGCGGAGCGGCTGGCCGCTCGCCCCGGCGCCGAGCCGGTTGGCGTGGTCAATGCGGGGATCGGCGGCAATCGAATCCTCCATGATCATCGTATGTTCGGCCCCAAGGCTTTGGCCAGGCTCGATCGCGACGTCCTGTCCGTGCCGGGACTGCGCTGGGTGGTGCTGATGGAGGGAATCAACGATATCGGGGATTCCACCAGCGCGAATGGTCCAGAACAGAACGTATCCGCCGAGGCGATTATCGCCGGCATGAAACAGATCATCGCGCGCGTGCATCAGCACGGGGCAAAAATTTACGGCGGGACACTTACCCCTTACGAGGGCGCCCGTGGCTTCTACCAGCCGGAGGGAGAGGCGAAACGCGAGGCGGTGAACGCCTGGATTCGGCGCGGCGGTTCTTTCGACGCCGTGATCGACTTCGACGCCGCAGTGCGCGACCCCGACCATCCGACCCGGATTCGCTCCGACTATGACGCCGGGGACCACCTTCACCCCAACGACGCCGGCTATCGCGCCATGGGCGATGCGCTGGACTTGAAGCTGTTCGAGTAGCAGCGAACCATCCGGCGATCCGAGTGGGAGCGGTCACAACGGACCCACGGCGACGCCGTCGCGCGCGATGCGCTTTACGCGCGGATCCTTTGCGTCGGCGCCCGGTCGCGAACCCTCGATTCGCCAGATCTTAAGTCATGATCAGTGGATCACTGGTCGGCAAACGAGCACGGCCGCAGCGCGCGCCTCCTGCTGGACGATTTGCGGGCTTCGCTCCACACTGACCAAGTAGAGACTTAGCCACAGCGCGACGACGGCGCCCAATGCGACCGCGACGGGCATAAGGCTGCGATCATGGGGCAGATACGCGCGGTAGAACGCCGCCTGCTTGCCGATCTCATTCATCACAGCCTCCGTAACCAAACCTTTCCGTATCCTCCCCCGCCGGCGATGGCCTCCTGCCGAAGATGTCTCTCAGGCGGAATGAGCTTTAACCATGTGAGAGGTAACAGCGCTGTGACGTGCGTCACACTGTGATCTGAGCAACGGGCGGGCCGTTCCATCCCTTTCGCACCGAGGATTTCTTGATGTGACGGCCGCGTGAGCCAGCGCCGGGGTCGACTATGGCCGAAAGCTATTGGACGTCGCCCTTGTGGTCAGCGCTTAAACCATCCGCGTGCGAGCGCGGCGGCGAGCTTCTTTTCCGCATCCACCCGCTGCGCCTGTTCGACCGCAAGGTCGGCGGACATCTGGTCGACCCTGGCCGACATACGGTCGGCCAGGGTCCGTTCGACAGCGAGGTCGGCCGCATTGCGCGCGGCGCGCGTGGCAAATTCGGCCTCCTGCTTTTCCAGCCGCTGCTCGGCGGCCGCAAGTTGCGTCTTGAGCGTTTCGACATGCGCTTCAAGCGCTCGGATGACCTGATTCGCCAGCGCGCGCTCGTCAACGACCCGGGCCCGCAGAGCGCGATCATCCGAAGCCCGAACGATATCGTTCCAGCCCTCGGGCGGCCGAATCCGCGTTCGCTTGTCGTTTCCGAGCGTCTTTTGCCATAGGCCGCGCTTGGCCCGTTGCCGGACCGCCTCGGTCGACACGCTCAACAGTTCGGCCGCCTGCCTGTAGGTAAACCACTCGCCCGTCAAAATTGTCCCCCGTCGTAAGACGTCGGACCCCCTCGCGTCGTCACGGCGCGACGCTGCGGCGACTCTAGTTCATCGTGGTCTCGGCGCTCAAGACGAGGCGATCGAATATGTGACGTCCCCCGACGACAACCCTTTCAATGATCACGATCGTACTGGGGTTCTATTTCACTCAACTCGTAAGCGCGTCCGGAATGCCGACGGCAAGACGGAAAAGTCTATCAATCCGATGCACCGCAGAAGCGACGGTCTGAATCGCGACGCAATCCGACAGTGGGAACTTTCAGCGACGGCAACCGTTGGAACACAGCGTGATTCTCGTGCGGACCTTAATAGGAGCACTCCATGTCACGAGCGCCTCTTGTTCTTTCGGCTGCAGCAATATTCTGCGTTTCCTCTTTTCTCGCGCTGGCTGATGAAAAGGGCGCCATCGCGAGCGCGGTGGAGCACAGCGAGGCTGATGCGATACAAAAGTCCGCTGCTAAACAGCGGCAACATGACTATCGGTGGGATCGACACTATCGCGGCTACGACGAAGGGCCGGCTTTCGGCGCATGAGCGCTTCGTCCGGCGTCGTGCAGCATCCCATCACTCTTCCCGTATGACCAACCTCACCAACTCATTCTAGTTCGAGCGCTCCTTTGCGTGACGATTCCTTGCGCCTGACATCATCTTAACGATGATGGTTCAAGATGAGCGAAGGCGGAAACGGAAACGGCGTTGTTGAGAGCTAGCCGGCGAGCGGGTGAAACTGCGCTGAGCGTATTCACGCCGGTGGTGTTCGTTGTAGCCTTGGCCTTCGTGGCGATAGCGCAGGCGCAAGAGAAGCCGTGGAGCGATCCTTCCCTGCCTCCTGTCCGGCGCGCGCAAATGACGCTTGACCAAATGACCGAGCAGGAGAAGCTGTCGCTGGTCCACGGAGTTATCGCAGCCCCTTGGGGCGGGAAGCCCAAACCGGCTGGATCAATCGGCTCGGCCGGTTACGGGCCTGGAATACCGCGCCTCGGCATTCCGGAGCTGCAAGAGACAGACGCAGAGCTTGGAGTTGCGAACCCTGGCAACGTACGCCCGGGAGACACAGCGACGGCGATGCCGTCCGATCTCGCTCTCGCCTCGACCTGGGACCCAGAAATTGCGCGTCTTCAAGGCCAATCGGTCGGCGCCGAAGCGCGAGCAAAGGGCTTCAACGTGCTTCTTGGAGGTGCCGCGAACCTCATTCGTGAGCCCCGTGGCGGGCGCGATTTTGAGTATTTCTCCGAGGATCCGCTGCTTACTGGTCTCATGGCGGGCAGCATGATCGACGGCGTGCAAAGCCGCCACATCATCTCGACGATCAAGCACTTCGCGCTCAATGCTCAAGAAACCGATCGCGTCGTTCTCGACGCCCGCATCGACCCAGCCGCCACGCGCGAATCGGACCTGCTCGCCTTTGAGATCGCCATCGAGCGCGGGCGCCCGGGCGCCGTGATGTGCGCCTACAACCAACTGAACGGCAGCTATTGTTGCGAAAACGACTGGCTCCTCAATCAGGTGCTCAAAACCGATTGGCGTTATCCTTTTTTCGTAATGTCCGACTGGGGCGCGGTCCACTCGACAGTTCGTTCGGCGATGGCCGGCCTCGATCAAGAGTCCGGCGAGCAGCTCGATACCCAAAATTTCTTCGAGGGGCCTCTGGCGCAAGCGGTCGCCAGCGGTGAATTGCCCGAGGCCAAGCTCAACGACATGGCGCGACGAATCCTGATTTCGATCTTCGCGCATGGCCTCGCGGATAAAACAAGCGCCCCCGAGCCTATCGATTTCGCTTCGAGCGATCGGACCGCGCTCGCCATCGAACGCGAAGGGGCGGTTCTGTTGAGGAACGAGGGCCTCCTGCCGCTCTCCGGCGACACGCGCAGGCTCGTGGTGATCGGAGCTCACGCCGATCGCGGCGCGCCCTCGGGAGGCGGCTCTTCGCAAGTCATCCCCCGAGGAGGGGTCGCAGCGACGGAACAGATCGGCGCGAACAGCGCTATGATCTTCGACCCAGGATCTCCGCTTGAAGCAATCCGTCTTCAGTTTCCGCACGCCCGCGTGGATTTCGATGACGGATCGGTTCCCGGGCGAGCGGCGAAGACTGCCGCGGACGCCGATGCGGTCATCCTATTCGCCGGTCAGTGGATGACCGAAAGCGCCGACGCCCCAAGCCTCAACCTGTCCGGCGAACAAGACCGTCTCGTCGACGTCGTCACCCAGGCCAATCCCCGCACCGTGGTCGTACTCGAAACGGGCGGCCCGGTGCTCATGCCCTGGCTCGTTCAGACAGCCGCTGTTCTCGAAGCCTGGTACCCGGGGCAGAAAGGCGGCCAGGCGATTGCGGAGATTCTGTCCGGCGCCATCAACCCCTCAGGACGCTTGCCAATCACCTTCCCGCTCAGCGAAGGCCAATTGCAACATCCGAAAATTCAGGGCGACCCGAACGGCGCGCCAATTGGACCTGTCGGACGGGGCGGACTCTACGGCGCGACGTTCACTGCTGTGTACGATGAGGGCGCTGCAGTCGGCTATAAATGGTTCGTCGAGCGGGCCGAGCGGCCGATGTTTCCGTTCGGCTTCGGGCTCGCCTACACGCAGTTCACATTGAGCAGCCTCGCCGTGAACGTCAACGGCCGCGCGGTGACGGCCAGCGCGACCGTGCGCAACTCGGGGAATCAGACCGGCGCGGCGACACCGCAGTTCTATGTATCTGGGCCGAAGGACGCGAAGATTGCGCTGCGCCTCGTGGGGTGGAATCGAGTCGACCTTAAGCCTGGCGAAGAACGTCGGGTGACGATCTCAATCGACCCGCGCCTGCTGGCGACGTTCGACGAGGGCGCGCGGTTGTGGCGAATCCAGCCGGGCTCCTATAAACTGACCGCCGGATTTGACTCGCAAGGGCGGGAGCTCGACGCGGGTTTCGAGCTTCAATCGGCGAGCCTGCCGCCCTGAGGAAATCCAACTTTTTCGTTCTCGCCGAGATTCATCCGCTCGCCCGAGGCGATCGCGGCGACCAGTTTGACCGCTGTGACCACCGTCCCGGCCCCTTCCCAGAACTCCGCGCTCTCCGGTGTCACGCGAAGAATTCTTATGCGAGGATCGTTCTTGTCGGGCCAGAACGCCTTGTCATAGATCGACCAGATCTCCTCAACCCTCTTCCGATCGTCGATAATCTCCGCATGACCGGTGATCGACACGTATTTTTGGTTTCTGTTGTCCGCTAGCGCGAGACAAATCATTTCGTCGCGCCGGATCTCATTCGTTTTGGGAGCATCGACGTCGGTCAAAAACTCGATAGCGCTCTCGTCTCGGGCCGGCCGCACCGCCATCGGCCGGGCGCGCATATGCTGCCCCTCACCGGTCACGACCATCGCCACCGGGATGTCGCTGATCAGCTTCCAAACACGAGCGATATCGGTCGCTGGGTCAGACATGAATCGGTCTTTCAAAATGCCCGGGGAACGGAGAAATTAGCCCGTTCCCCGGATTTGCCGCTCAGCTTCTGCTCGCCGTCCACTGGCCGCCGTACTTGAATTCCAGCGCCGACTTGAGCTGGTCCTTGGTCGCATTCATGGTCGCCGTCCACACCTTGTTCTGTGCGTCGTAAGAAACCATGACTGCGCCTGGATCAACCGCGACATAGTGCGTGCCCATTCCAAGGAAGCCGCCGACGGATAGAATATACCCGGTCACCTGCTTTGACGCGTCAAAGGCGACGTCCTGAATCTTGCCAACCTTGTCCTTCTGCCCGTTATAGATGTCGAGCCCGACGACGTTCGAACTCAACATGTCGGAATTCTTCACTTGGACGAAACTCGGTCCTTCGGTCGGCGCAGCCTGAGTTACGTGTGGATTTGCGGGAGTGTCTGGTGGCGAATTCGGTCCGACGACTGCCCCCTGGGGCGCAGACGGATTCATCTTGTCGGTGGTTCCGGCGGTTCCTTTGGCGGGATTGTCCGGCGTTGCATTCTGCGCCGTAGCGCTGGCGCTGGCGAGAGCGGCGACCGCCGCCGCTGCGAATAGGAGTTTGCGCATAACTTATCTCCTCGGGTGTATCACATGCCTCCAAAACGCGAAGGCCGCGGGGAATGTTCCCAAATCCTCTGCCGTGCGCCTAACGCTGCCGCGGTTCTGTTGGTCGGCTCAGCAAACCTTAAACGCCGTCGGCGAGGCGCATCGCTCAGGTGGGAATGGGCCCAACAGCACTGGTCAATGCGCCGAGAAGCCATAGGACAAGCAAGACGACGATCACGAGCCCGAGCACCCCGCCCACTCCTGGCGCGCCATAGCGGCCGTGGGCGTAGTATCCGCCTCCGCCGCCCAACAGAACAATCAAAAGGATAATCAACAAAATCGTCGTCATGATCGATCTCCTCTTTCCTTGAACTGGCGATCAAGCGGCGATGGACGCGCGTTCCTTGATCTCTTCCGTGACCACAGCGAAGCGCGTGAGCCTGTGGGAACCGAAGGTCGTGATCATCGGGATGTCAGCGGCGTCGCGCCCCCGCGCAATCAAGATGCGGCCGATCCTTGGCTGATTGTGCCGCGCGTCGAACGTGAACCATCGATCCCCGATAAAGGCTTCGAACCAGGCGTTGAAATCCATCGGCGCTGGGTCAGGCGGGACGCCGATATCGCCGAGATAGCCATTGCAGTATCGCGCCGGAATATTGAGACAGCGGCACAACGCCACGGCAAGATGGGTGAAGTCGCGACACACGCCGACGCCCTCCCCCAAGGCTTCGCTCGCGGTCCGTGTCGGGCGCGCCTCCGGATAGCTGAATCTGAGGCGCTGATGAACGAAATCGCAGATCGCCTGCACGCGAGCCCAACCGCCACTGATCGCCCCGAAGTTCGCCCAGGCGAAATCAGAAAGCAGGTCGGTCTCGCAATATCGGCTCGGCCGAAGGAAGGGCAGCGTATCATGCGGCAGGGCGGGCGCCGCGACCGCTTCCGCAGCGGTGTCGACCTCGTCCTCCCGTCCGTGGGTGCGAAAGACCCCTTGAAGACGCAACGATAGCGGTCCGGCCGGCGCCGACAATCGTCGCACAATGTTTCCGCTGTCATCGACAAACCGCTCTCCCGCAATCGCGGGCGTGACCACCAGCTCCCTCTCCTCGGCGACGCCGCGCCGAAAATCGGAGTGGACATCCATCATGGTCAGAATTGTCGTCGACTGCGCGAGATCGAGCGCGACGTCAAAGCCGTAGCGTATGTGCATGTGTAAGTCCCCCACGCGCTAACCGGCGCACGAGCACCCGTAGCTGCCAAACAGGTCTAATCAGGCATTTGTTCCCGGCCCTCGACGCCTTTACGAGTTAGACGTCAATGCCCATCGTTCGCGCGTGCAGCCGCGAGAACCGATCCGGCGTCGGCAGGCTCAGCCATTTGCTCCGCCTGCGGATCCACCCGATCTTGGACATGGGGGCTATCGCGGCGAAGCTCTTCCAGAAGCTGGATAACCTTGGCGATTTTGTGTTCGCTCAGGATTGAGAGCTCCAGCGTCAACGCGTCGCGATTGACGTTCAGTGCATCCTCGTGCGTTTGGGCGACCAGCACGAGCATGACGACAAAGAGCGAAAATAGCGTCGCTGCGACTTCCAACCAGGGAAAGGGGGGCGGATCGATCGCCTCGATACCAAGCCTGCTCAGCGTCAGATTGGCGAGGATCCATACCGCCACGCTGAGTCCAACGACCGTGATGAACCAAGGCCGGGCCATCAGAGCCGTGGTCCGGTTCACCGCGCGTTGCGGAGTCGTAGCCCTGCCGTGATGATCGGAATGCAGTTGCGTGACTGAACGCACCGCCTCGCTGACATGGTCAGGGAAGCCTCGCTCCGAGGGATCGTCGTTCATGGTGCGCCCTAAGCAAATCGCATGAGACCGGCGAGGCCGCAGCGACCTCGCCGGTCAATGCCTCACTTCTGCGATTGGCTCTTGCCATGCGCCATCTCAGACTGCTCGTGGGCAGTCTTCGAATGGCCGTAGGCCCTCGCCGATTCCTCACGCCCTTTTGCGTGCTCGCCCTTGCCATGCTGTTCTGCAGCCATCTTGTGGCTCTTGGCAGCGTTATCGTGGTGCTCGGCTGCCTTGGTATGTGCGTCTTTGGGCATGTCAATCCTCTTTCGTTCGAGTTGCACTGCCCCAGAACGCCTCAAGCCCGCCATCGTTCCCGAGGTCGCCCCCCTGGTATTTGGGAGACGGGCGCCCGGACTCCCACCGCACTTCGCATATTGGAACACGACTGAGACTTTGGAGTTTCGCAGCGAGAGCGACAGCGCCGCATCAGGAGGACATCCATGCTTGGCTGGGCGATCGCCTTTCTTATTATTGCTCTATTCGCGGGCGCTCTCGGCTTCGGCGTTATCGCGGGGACCGCGTTCGCCGCCGCGAAGATCATATTCGTGGTAGCCTTACTTGCATTCCTCATTTCGGCCGTCGTCGAGGTCACTCGGCGCGGAGTGCCTTAGCTGGTTTAACGCGAAGAGATTCGGTTCCGAAAAAAGGCGCTGAAAAAATCTTTCCGAATATGGAACCAAACGTCGCACTGGACGTTTCGGGGTATGTATTTTGAGTGCCGGACATTTGCGGCTGGACGTTTGGCATGAACGCGACCCGCACAAACAAGGTTGAGGCTTTGGACATCGCAGCCCCCGATCCGAAGGCCGTTGAGGCGATCGGGCGGGCGCTGGAAGCGCATTACGCTAGCCTCGTTCAGGCGCCGCTGCCAGACAAGCTCGTCGAATTGCTCACTCGTCTTGAGAGAGACCGCGTTTCCCCGCCGCCACGGAGGCCCGATGCCCTCGGCTAGCTTCAAGGACGAGCTGCTCGCGGAAATACGGAACTTGCGCGCGTTTGCGATTTCTCTCTCCGGCTCGGTTTCCCTCGCCGACGACCTGGTCCAGGAATCGCTCCTGCGGGCGTGGAGCAACTCGGAGAAGTTCCAACCCGGGACCAGCCTCAGGGCCTGGTTGTTCACAATCCTCCGCAACATCTACTACTCGAATTATCGCAAGCGTTCCCGCGAGGTCCAGGACAGCGACGGCCTTTACGCGCGCCGACTTACCGTTCCTGGCGACCAGGAAAGCCATCTCGATCTCGAAGACTTCCGCCAAGCCATGACCAAGCTTCCTGCCGAGCAGCGGGAGGTGTTGACGCTGATCGGCGCGAGTGGCCTCTCTTATGAGGAGGCCGCGGTGGTGTGCCAGGTGGGAATTGGCACGATTAAGAGCCGCCTGAGCCGCGCCCGCGCCAAGCTCGTTGAGCTTTTGGAGTTGGACGAGGCTTCTCACCCGCCAGTCGAGCGCAAGGTTCGGCGCGCCGGCTAGCTCGCACCGGGGCCTCGCTGTTAGCCAGGAAGCCGCTCGGCGAGTGTCAACGCGACAAAGCCGTTCTCAAGGCCGACACCAACACGCGCGGCGGAGCCGGCTTTTCCACGATCGGGCAATCCCTCCACTCAGCAAGGCTCGGCTCGCGGCGCGACTTCCCCGTGTAGAGAATGAACGGAACGCCCCGGCAGACCAGCCGGCGTGCGACCGGCGAGGCCGTATCCAGCCCAAGGCTGAAATCCAACACCGCGACGGCGAAATCGCCGACATTGGCCCGCGTCATCGCCTCGTCCAGCGTCTGGCAGACGCCGACCACGACGGCGCCGGCTTCGACTAACGTGTCCTGCAGATCCATGGCCAAGAGCGAATCGTCTTCGACAACGAGTACTCTAACACCGCTCAGTTGGTTGTTGTCGTTCATCGGCTGAACCATAGCCGTTCTCCAGGTACTGGCGCCGTGTTTGGCCGAGCAATTGTTATCGAACTCAACTGCCGCCAAGCGCGCATGTTCCGTTTCGCAATGATGACGCGTCGGAAAACGTCACTTACGGCGGCGATTTGTATGCCGGTAGTGAAACCCCAGCCCCGGTGGTCCACGGCTCGCAATCGGAGCGAAAGCCCGGAACCTTCGCTGCGTTCACCGGTTTACCGGAAGAAGTTTGTAACGCAGCACGGGAGCATGGCTATGCCGCGAGGAGACAAGTCGAAGTACACCGATAAGCAAGAACGGAAAGCGGAGCACATCGAACAGAGCTTTGAGAGCCGCGGCGTTTCGGAGGAGGAGGCCGAGCGTCGCGCTTGGGCCACCGTCAACAAGGATGACGGCGGCGGAAAGCGCGCCGGTGGATCCGGCCGAGGCAAGTCGACGGGCCATCCTGCCGCGCACAAGGGTGGCCGGCTTGGCGGTGCGCCATCGGCTAAGCGCTCGGCGGCGAGCCGATCGGCAGCCGCCAAAAAGGCCGCCGCCACGCGCAAGCGAAACGTCGCGCGCGCGGGCAACTCCAACCGGGGGCGAGCGTGACCGACCGCAACCAACGCGTCCGTGATATTGCCTATTTCCTGTGGCTCGAGGAAGGACGCCCCGAAGGCGAGGCGGAGCGCCATTGGCTCGCCGCCGAAACCCTCGTCGAGTCGGAGCCTTCCGACGGCGAGCGCATCGAAGGCGAGACTAAGGACAAGCCCAAGAACGATTCCCGTCGATAGTGGAGGCGGCGGCGGGGTCGGAGAGGTTACAAGTAATTTTCGGAAGTGATTGCCCGGTATTAATGGCTTTCGCGTCTTCTGAAGGGCGATCCGCCTCGCTAGCGCATGATTCTTGGGCCCGACTGGCTTAAGATCGTCCTGTCAGCCCCAGCTGCCAGGAAAGAAGCTCGATGACGTTCCTTCCCTCCAGGATTCCGCTTATTCAGGCGCCGATGGCGAGCGCACAGGGGCCTGAGCTTGCGATCGCCGTCTGCAAGGCGGGCGGGCTTGGCTCATTGCCGGCCGCCATGCTCACGCCCGATCGCCTGCGCGAACAGATCGCCGCCATCAGGCAGGAGACAGGCGCTCCTTTCAACGTGAACTTCTTTTGCCACGCCGAGTCGGCGCCGGCTCCAGAGATTGAGGCGCGCTGGCGCGATCGGCTCGCGCCCTATTATGCCGAGGCCGGCGTCGATCCCTCCACCATTGCAGCGGCGCCAGCCCGCTCGCCGTTCAGCGAGGCGCTGTGCGCGGTCGTTGAAGAGATGCGGCCCGCGGTCGTGAGCTTTCATTTCGGCTTGCCGTCGACCCAGTTGCTTTCCCGCGTTAAAGCGGTCGACGCGCTGATCCTCTCGTCCGCCACGACCGTCGCCGAGGCGCGCTGGCTCGAACAACACGGAGCCGACGCAATCATAACTCAAGGACGCGAAGCCGGCGGGCATCGCGGCATGTTCCTTTCGGACGACATCGACGCCCAACCGGGTCTGATTGCGCTCCTGCCGCAGGTGCGCGACGCCGTGCGCTTGCCGGTCGTAGCGGCTGGCGGAATCAGCGACGGGCGTGGAATCGCGGCCGCCTTCGCGCTCGGCGCCGATGCGGTCCAGATCGGCACCGCCTATCTGCTGACGCCAGAGGCCAGCACCTCGCCGATCCATCGCGCGGCGCTCGCAAACGCGCGCGACGACGCAACCCGGTTGACCAACGTGTTCACCGGACGACCGGCGCGCGGCCTCATCAATCGGTTCATGGCTGAAGTCGGACCGATGTGCCCGGTCGCGCCGCCGTTTCCTTCGGCCGGCGGGGCGGCGGCGGCGCTGCGCCGCGCCGCCGAACAGCGCGGCAGCGGCGATTTCTCGCCGCTCTGGGCCGGCGAGGCCGCAGCGCTCGCCCGAAGTGAGGGCGGCGAAGCGCTGACGCGGCGCCTGTGGTCTGAGGGACAGGCCGTGATGGCAGGCTTGAGCAGCCGTTGAAAGGACTGAAGCGAAGAAGTACCCCTACAGACCCCTTCCCCATGATTTGAAGGGTTTTTCGTGCTAGCTTAAGTCAGGCGAGGGGCGCGAATTGAGCGAGACCCGAAAGCTTGCTGCGATCCTGGTGCGGATGTCGTCGGGTACAGCCGGCTCGCCGGGGCGGATGAAGATCGCACGCTTGCACGCTTAAGGGGACTGCGCAGCGATCTCATCGACCCGGCGATCGCCGCACATCGCGGGCGCATCGTCAAGCGCACCGGCGACGGCTCGATCATCGAATTCCGCAGTGTGGTCGACGCGGTGCGCTGCGCCATCGAAGTGCAGAGCGGCATGGTCGAGCGCAACGCCGGCCTGCCGCCCGAACGACGCATCGAGTTCCGCGTCGGCATTCATCTCGGCGACGTCGTCGAGGAGAGCGACGGCGATCTCATGGGCGACGGGGTCAATATCGCCGCGCGGCTCGAGGGAATCGCTGCGCCCGGCGCGATCTGTCTTTCGGAGGACGCCTATCGCCAAGTCCAGCAACGGCTTGATCTCAAGGTCACCGACCTCGGCCCGACGCAGCTCAAGAACATCGCTCAGCCGGTGCGCGCCTATTCGCTGGAAGTCGGTCAGCCAGCCGAGACTAAGCCTTCGTCGGCGACCACGGTCGCTGTAAAGCCGAAAATCGCGACTCGTCTATTAGCAACCGGCGGCCGGCTTTCGCGTTGGCCCGCGCTCGCCGCAGCGCTCGTCGCCGCGCTTATCCTTCTGGCGGCCGGTAGCTGGTATTTGCCTGGGGGACGTCTGACGAAACCCGCGCAAGCCGCCCATCTTTCCCTCGTCGTGCTGCCCTTCGCAAATCTCAGCGGCGATCCGGCGAAGGATTACCTCGCTGACTCTCTGACCGACGAACTGACCACCGCTCTCTCGCGCATCCGCGACAGCTTCGTCATCGCGCGCAACACGGCCTTCACCTACAAGGGAAAGCCGGTGGACGTTAAGGCGATCGGCAAGGATTTGGGCGTGCGCTATGTGTTGGAAGGTTCGGTGCTGCCCAGCGGCAATCAGGTTCGGGTCAACGCCCAGCTCATCGACGCCGACAGCGGCGCCCATCTGTGGGCCGATCAATTCGACACGCCGCGCGCCGATTTGTTGCAGATGCAGGACGAGATCGTCACCCGGCTGGCGCGCGCGATGGATCTTCAACTCCCCGAGGCCGAGGCCGCCCGTCTCAAACGGACGCAAGCGGCCAATCCCGACGCCGAGGACCTGGCTCTTCAGTGCGTCGCCGCCTTACAGAAAGCCGGATACACCGGCAAGGACGCGGATGCGGGATCCCGTCTCTGCGAACAGGCGCTCGCCGCCGATGCCAACAATGTCCGCGCCCTGACCCACTTGGCCGTCAAAAAATATTTCTGGGCTCTGCACCACCTCGGCAACGCCGACCTCAAGGCCGATCTCGAGCCAGCGGACGAGTTGGCGTCGCGAGCGCTTGTCCTTGACCCCAATTACGCCCGGGCTCACAGCGCTAAAGGATCTATACTCTTTGGTCAGGGGCGCTTCGACGAATCGATTACGGAGCACGAACGCGCGCTCGCCTTGGACCCGGCATCGGTCTCTTCCGTCCTTGGCCTGGGTTGGAACTACCTGAATAAAGGGCAAATTGAAAAGGGTCTCGAATTTCTAGACAAGGGGATTCGCCTCAGCCCGCACGATCCGGGCCTGGATAATTATTACAATGGGAAAGCGTGGGCCTATTTCGCGCTGAAGCAGTACGATCAGACCATCGAATGGGCGCGCCGGGCGCTCGCGGTCAGTCCGCGCGGCAATCCGTGGATCCATCTCAACCTCATCGCGGCGCTTGCGTTGGCCGGTCATGAGGCGGAGGCGCGTGACGCCCTCCAGAATTACCTTGCGTCGGTTCCCAGCTGGCCCAAGACGATCGCTGCCTGGAAAGTGGCCGGCGCTCCCGAGCGCTACTACGACGGTCTGCGCAAAGCGGGGGTGCCGGAGGAGTGAGCGTGCTGGCTCGCGCTGTCGCGCGCGCCAAGCGACCGCCCCCGCGCAGCTCTACTCAGCCGGGCGACCTTCCGCATCGACGCGCCATGCGTATCAGGAATCTTGTCGGGATAGCCCGCTAAGAAATGGGAATGGCTCGGACAGCAATCTATTGCAGAAAATCAGAAATCATACTAAGCTTGCTCTATGAGCAATCCTGCCCTTCGGCATGGCGCCCACCGGCGGTGCCCGGGACCGCTACGCGCCGGGGAGAAAGCGCGGAGAAAAAAACTTCTTCGCTTTTCCCTCGTAACCCATTGATAAGCCTAATTTCGGACGAGAGAATCCAAGAAAATCCAATAGCCCCTGGTTGGGGTTTTCGCGGCGAAATGGCCACGGTCCAAGAAAAACCCAACGGGTCTTGTAGTCACTCCGCCGCCGCGGCGTGCTCCCGCTTCGGCGCGCCGTAGGTGTCGGGAATCTTGTCGGCGTAGCCGGCAACAAAGTCGTGCTTGTGGTCGACCTCGGTCGCGGGCTTGAGCGCTTCGTCCATGTAAGCCGCGCCATTCTTGTCAGCCAGCACGCGGCGCAGAATCGCGCGGTAGCGCAAGGCGAGCGACGCCCATTTTCCGGCGACCGACAGGAAGTCCCAGGCTCGCCACGGATAGAAGACAATCGGGTTCACAACTGGAAGTCCATGCCGGCGCTGCGTCCTAATCTTCCGCCGCACATAGCCAAACTGCAGCGGGTGCACGCGCTCGATCCGCGACGAGCCCGAGAACACCGTCATCGCATCCGTGATCTTGCGCGGACTGATGCCGCTCGCCACCGCCCGGCGCAGCACCGTCTCGACATGCGCGTCGGAGTAATAGCGCTTCCAGGCGTCGCGATAGACGCTGCGCCACGTATCCGCCGACATGATCGCATGGTTCGCGCAGACATGCTCGAGATCGTAGTTGTTCATGTCGGCTTCCATCCACGCGCCCTTCAGATGAAGGACTTTATGGTCCTCGGAGCCCGGCAGCGGCGTGAGGAAAAAGAACTCAAGGATGTCGATCGGCAATTCGCGCTTGATGGTGTCGATATCGCGTGCGATGGATTCGGGCGTGTCCGTGGGAAATCCGAGGATATAGCCGGCCCATGTCATGACATGCGCGCGCTTCCAGGCGAGCAGCATTTCGCGATATTCCCAGATCTTGTTCTGCCGCTTCTTCGCGCCCATGAGGGACGCAGGATTGATGTTCTCAAGCCCGATGAAGACCGCGTTGCAGCCGGCCCGCGCCGCCTTCTCGATGAAGTTCGGGATCTTGTGGCAGAGCGTGTCGACCTGGAGCAGGAGTCTGATCTTGAAGCCGTGCCGCTCGCGCAGTTCGATCAGGCGGTCAAGGATCGGCTCCCAGTTGCGGTTGCGCGCAAAGTTGTCGTCGGTGACGAAAAAGCGCGTGACGTCCTGCGCGGCGTTGGCGCGCACGATCGCCTCGACGTCGTCGGCGGTGCGATAACGCGATTTGCGGCCCTGGACGTTGATGATGGTGCAGAAGCTGCACTGGAACGGACAGCCGCGGCCAGCGTCGAAGCTGGTGTAGTGCCCGGCGACTTTTGTCACCACAGGGCGCGGCAACACCGGGATCGCGGCAGCGGCCATATCCGGCATGTCGTTCAGGTAATTATAGACCGGTTTCGGCTTGCCCGAGTCGACGTCCTTCAGGAACTCCGCGAGTCGGCCCTCGCCCTCCCCGGCATAAAGAATCATGCCCAGCGCCTGGGCTTGCTTGAGGTCCGGGGGCAGTTCCGGCAGCATTGCGATGCACCCGGAGACATGGAAGCCGCCGACGGCGACGGTCACGCCGAGTTTGCGAAACTGCCGTCCTATATCGAGCGCGCGCGGAAACTGATTCGATTGCACCCCGACCAGAGCGACCATTCCGCTGTCAGCAAGGATGCGTCGCGAAATCGCGGCAATATCGACGATCGTGTTGCACTCGTCGTAGATTTCGAACTCGATGTCGACATCAGGGCCGAGCACGCGGTCTTCCACGCATTCCGCCAGCAAACCGTAGACGCTGGCCAAGCTGTTCGAGGGGATGGTCGAGCGCCGCCACTGGATGACATAGCCGTCGTCGTCGTAATGCGACGGCTTGATCAGAACGATCGTGAACCTGCGCCTGGCCATCAAGCCCTCATGAGAGGTTTACGCCCTCGCTATTCGTCGTCTAAAGCAGCTACCGCCTTGGAGAGGCCCGGGCAACTCCAAATCGCCGGCAGGGCGGGCCCTTGGCCTGCTTCGGCCCGTCCAGCGTCGCCGTCATCCGCGAAGGGAGCACCATGAATTACGCAGTCGAACCGTCCGAAGCGGCCGGGATGAGCGCCCGGCGCCTGGAGCGCATCCGTCCGGCAATGCAGGCCTACGTCGATCGAGGCGTCTATGCCGGGATCAATACGTTGATCGCCCGGCGCGGCAAAGTCGTGCACGCGGCCGAATTCGGCTGGCGCGACAAGGAGGCGGGGTCGGCAGTGACCGCCGACACGATCTTCCGCCTCTACTCCATGACGAAGCCGATCGTCTGCGTGGCGCTGATGACATTGCTCGAAGAGGGACGCTTCAGGCTGATCGACCCGGTGGCGAAATACATTCCCTCCTTCGGAGCCGTGAAGGTTCTGGAGGCCGACGGAAGTCTGGTTGCTCCGGTCCGCCCTATCCTGATCCGCGACCTGATGACGCATATGAGTGGGCTCTCCTACCAGTTCGTCGAGAATTCTTCTCCGCTCGGGCTGATGTACAACGAAGCGAAGCTTTTGGCGGCTCACCATACGCTTGAAGCCGCAATCGACGATCTGGCGCGGTTTCCGCTCGCTTTCCAGCCCGGGTCGCGCTGGCGCTACAGCGTCGGCATCGACGTCGCCGCCCGGGTGATCGAGGTGGTTTCCGGCCGTCCGCTCGGCCTATTCTTGCGCGAACGCCTGTTCGAGCCGTTGGGCATGGCTGACACCGCCTTTGGCGTCCCGCCCGAGAAACGGAGCCGTCTGGCCGCGATGTACGGCCGCCCCGATATTCTCGCCGCCGGCCCGACCATGGGCAGCGAGTTCGCGGCTTGGATGGCGGGCGTCAACGATCGCCTCGACGTCTCCAAATCCTACCCCGTCGACTCCCCAGATGTGTTCATGCGCGGGGGCCACGGTCTCTTCAGCACCATCGGCGACTATTTCCGCTTCGCCCAAATGCTGGCCAACGGCGGCGCGCTGGAGGGGGAGCGCATTCTCGGACACAAGACCCTCGAGCTTATGCACGCGAATTTCGTGCCGGCGTCGCTCCTGCCCCTCGAAGTCGGCGGCTTGCCCCTGCCAGGTTATGGGTTTGGCCTTGGTTCGCGGGTGCTGCTCGATGTCGCCCAATCGAGCGCGCCGGGTTCGGTTGGCGAGTTCGGCTGGTCAGGCGCGGCAAAGACCCAGTATTGGGTCGACCCGAAGGAGCAGCTGGTCGGCCTCTTCATGACTCAGTCGATGATGAGCTTCGACCTGCCGGAACTGGATCTGCGCGCGCTGGCCTATCAGGCGATTGAGGACTAGGGCGGGCCCGGACGGGGCGATCAGAACTCAGGCAATCGCGATAAGCGCATGCCGCCCGGACTCAGCGAGGCAAATTGATCCGATTCCACTACCGACCTTGGCTTGGCCCGGGGATGGCTGGTATTTCGTTGGGTGCAGGAGCCCCGAGCCTAGCCGCTTCGGGCCAGCTTGGATCGGCTTCGACGAACGTCGCCGCCGGCACTGCGCCCGACAGCGCCGAGCGGCCTCCCGCCTCGTCATGGGACACCGCTTCATAGACACAACCCGGCTGAACCGGCGCCGACGCCTCTCTCGCCGAAAATCCCGGATCGTAGTACCCGCACTCAAGCTTTCGCAGGACGGTGTTTGTCAGGAGCTCGACGCCGTGGCTCGCATCCTGACCGCCGAACGCGCTGATGGGAGCGGTCGAAGAGGGAACGCCGAGTCTTAGGCCAACAGCTCTCCTTACGCGTTCCAGAATGCCCTCGAGATCGACGACCGACCGCGCAGCAGATTGAGCCTCGTACTCGTACTTCGGCCAGTCATACTGGAACGATTCGAGGGACCCGTCGTTGGCGAAGGTCAAGGCGATCCGGGAACCGCCGCCCACCACCGGCACATCGCGTATCGTCCGGCCGAAAACGACGCGGTTCGCGACCACGGACCGGGCTGTCTCCCCGGTCCGCAGATTCATGCCTCCTTCAACTCGGTAGTCGGTGCGCACCGGGACGATTTTCTCCTCGGGTCCGACAACGACCACCGAAGCGAGCTGGGCGTCGATGAAATCTCGGCCTGCTCGATAAAGAGACTCCGCAGACATCTGCTGGGTCTTCTCTGCTATCGCATGCTCGCGACCGCCGACTTCCATATTGCGATAGCGCGCCGCGGTGCCGTCCCCAAGGACCTGGAGCGACCATGTGTCGCCGGCCGCCTCAACACGATTGATCGGAGCGCTTCTGGAGAGGGGCGGGCACTGACCGGAGCACAACTTCTGCAGGAGGGCCTCGCTCACTGCGTCCGGAGCGCCTCCGGCAACCCGTTTTAGCAGCGGCAATGAGGTCTGCTTGAAACCAAGAGCGATTGAGAACCCCGCAGTGCCGCTCGGCTTGAGCAAGTCGTCAGCAAACGCCTGGCCGAGGCCGAGTATCAGGCCGGCGCCGAAAATGGTCCCTAACGCAGCTCGAGGATGAATAGTCGCCATGAGAGCAGTTTCCCGACTGGCCCCGGACTCCTGTCAGGATCCGTTCCATCCCGCCCAGCAGACATAGCCGATCTGTCCGTCGCGAAGCGGTGGGGTGGTTTGCACGCTTGCGACATTCATGCCTATCCGGTTCCAGCAATCATTGGAGTCTACGCCAGTCGCCGCAACCGAGGGATGATTGTCGTTGTTGGCATACCAGGTGGCCTCGAGCCATGCGTTGCCGATGGACTCGCCGTCCTGCATTCGGGTTGCGAATTCAGTGCCCTTCTGCGCATCACCGTCGTAGAAGAGATCGTGCGCTCCGAGCATAATCTTGACGCCTCCCGTGAAGGCCGGGCCCATTCGATCCCAGAAGTGTCCGTCAGAGGTCTCCAGCGTGTCGCAGGAATACGTGGCGAAGACCTTGAGTTGTTGCCCAGCTTGGCCGAAGCGCATCGAACCAGACCACGCGCGAGTCTGAAAATCCCACATCGCCCATCGAGACTGGCTCGAGTCGATGCCGCCATGTGTGTACATCAAGAAAAAGTCGACGCTGTCCGCTCCGCCGCATGGATTGCACGTTTCCGCCGGGTTCCCATTTGAAAAAGCGACGTTCGCTCCATGCAGATTGAAGTAGAAATCAACCCAGTCTGTTCGCCGAATCGTATTTATGAAATTCGAGCACATTGAGTAAGCATCGATTGTCGGATCGTAATTGTTCTGAAAGTCGTTCTGGCAGCGAACTCCAATGTGCATCGGTGAATGTGCAATATCGTTCGCCTTCGAGGGAGACGCCCCACTTGCGATTGTGAGCAGCCCTATCAGGATAAGAACCACCCTTCCACACAGATTGCAGTTTTTAAAAGGGGTTGCTGATGCGGGGCCATTGCGCGTCATGATCGAGCGCCTCCAACATATTTGATCAATGCGAAATGTAATTTGAAAAACGAGGCGAGATTATATCCCCGCTGACCGTCAGTCCATGGGGTGAGAGGAAAGCATCCTTTGAAGTCACCTCTGAAGACACAAAATGTCCGATGTTGCCGATTGTCTCAATGCGTATTTCCACCTATGGCGTCTCATCCGCCACTTCGGGCGTTGCACCCCAATCCGGCGTCATGATGCGCAAAGTACGGGCCCGCACCGTGTGACGCGCGCTCTCCCCTTGTTCAGCTAAGCATGGCACATTGCGCCGTCCCAAGCTCTAGGAGCCTCCGCGCTTGCGCATCGCCACCTGGAATGTCAACTCCATCCGGCAAAGGTTGCCGCACCTCCTCGCCTATCTGAAAGAGGTTCAGCCGGACGTTCTTTGCCTGCAGGAAATCAAGTGCCTCGACGAGCAGTTCCCGCGCATGGAGATCGAGGAGCTTGGCTACAATATCGAGACCCATGGCCAGAAGACGTTCAACGGCGTCGCCATCCTCTCCAAGCGGCCGTTCGAGGTCGCGCGCGGCCTCCCCGGTGACGAGAACGACTCCCAGTCGCGCTATATCGAGGCGGTCGTCCCGGCCGGAGATGGCGTGGTGCGGGTGGCGAGCGTCTATCTGCCGAACGGGAATCCCGTGGGCACGGACAAATATCCCTATAAGCTCGCTTTCCTGGAACGCCTCATCATCCATACCCGCCAGCTTCTCGAGTACGAGGAGCCGCTCGTTCTGGCCGGCGACTTCAATGTCATCCCTGATGCGCGCGACGCCACTCGACCCGAGGATTGGGTCAACGACGCGCTGTTTTTGCCGCAAACGCGCTCCAAATTTCGCGAGCTCATCTCGCTCGGCATGATTGATGCTCTCCGCGCGACCACCGACGCGGCTGGCCTCTACACCTTTTGGGACTATCAGGCGGGCGCCTGGCAGAAGAACAACGGCATCCGCATCGACCATCTTCTTCTCTCGCCTGAGGCCGCCGACAAGCTGCAATCGGTCACGATCGACAAGGACATGCGGGGGCGCGACAAGGCGTCCGATCATACGCCAGTGCGGGTCGAGCTCGCGGCGTGACGAAAGAGCGAGAGAACGTGAACGCGGCGGTGTCCCACCTGTTCGATCTTAGCGGCAAGACGGCGCTCGTCACCGGCTCCTCGGACGGACTTGGGCTCGCAATGGCGCGCGGCCTCGCCGCGGCGGGCGCTGGAATCGTTGTCAACGGCCGCGACGAGAAGAAACTCGCCCAAGCCGCCAAGTCGTTTGCGGACGACGGGCATAAGGTCAAAGCGCGCGCCTTCGACGTCGCTGACGAAAAAGCGGTTCTTGCCGCATTCGAGCATTTCGACGCCGAGGGCGTCGAAATCGACATTCTGATCAACAACGCGGGGATTCAGTTCCGCAAGCCCATGGTGGATCTCACCACCGACGAATGGCGGCGCGTCGTCGAGATCCATCTCACCGGCTCATTCCAGGTCGGCCGCGAGGCGGCGAAGCGCATGATCGCGCGCGGGCGCGGGGGCAAGGTCATCAACATCGCCTCGCTTGCAAGCGAGGTCGCTCGCGCGACCATTTCCCCCTATGTCGCTGCGAAGGGCGGCGTCAGGATGCTCACGCGCTCGATGGCCGCGGAATGGGCGAAGCACGATATCCAGGCCAATGCGATCGGCCCCGGCTACATTGCGACCGAAATGAACCGGGCGCTGCTCGACGACCCCAAGTTCGACGCCTGGGTCAAAGGCCGCACGCCTTCGGGACGGTGGGGCAAGCCGGACGACCTCATCGGAGTGACGGTGTTCCTCGCCTCGCCGGCTTCCGCATATGTGAACGGGCAGATCATCTATGTCGATGGCGGGCTGCTTGCCGTGATATGATTGTCAGTCATGACCGCGGCCAGTCCCACGATCGGCAAGTCCAGCCGCGCCGAATTGGCGGAATGGTTGCGCGGAGCGACCCCGGCCTTCCTGTTCGGCCTGAGGCTGTGGGCCTCGGTTTGTGTTTCCTTTTATGTCGCTTTCGCGCTTGAGCTGAGCGAACCCTCCTGGGCCGCGACGACAGCGGCGCTCGTTTGTCAGCCAGTGCTGGGAGCCTCGCTGCGCAAATCGATGTTCCGGATGATCGGGACCGTTGTCGGCGCAATCGCCATTGTGGTCCTTGCCGCATTCTTCCGGCAGGATCGGCTGAGCTTTCTCGTCGGACTTGCGCTGTGGTGCGCGGCTTCCGCCTTTGTCGCGACGCTGTTGCGCAATTTCGCCGCCTACGCCGCGGCGCTGGCTGGCTACACTGCGGCGATTATTGCGATCGACGTTCTCGGGCCGGATGGAAGCACGAACGGCGTCGTCTTTCTCTTCGCCATCAATCGCGCGATCGAGATTTGCATCGGCATCGTCTCCGCAGGCGTCGTCCTCGCCCTGACCGACCTCGGCCACTCGCGACGAAAGCTGGCCATGGAATCCGTGGCCATTTCGAGCGCGGTCATGGATGGGTTCACCAATGCTTTTACCGCTCTAGGCTCCAACCTCGCTGAGTTTCGCGCGGCTCGACGCGAACTCTTGCGACGAGTGATCGCGCTCTATCCGATGATCGACGCGGCGATCGGCGAGGCGTCCGACCTGCGCTATCGTTCGGCGGCGCTGCAGCGGGCGGTCGCGGGCCTCATGGAGACGATCTCGGCCTGGCGCAAGGTCGCTTACGCCGTCGCGCTCAATGGAGACGCGGCGACGCCGCGCGAGGCCAGCGCCGTTCATGACCTGCTGCCGCCGATGCGCCTTTCGCCCGCTGCGACCGCTTCGCCCCGGGAGCCTACGGAGTTCCGCGATGCGTGCTGCTCGGCGGTGCGAAAACTGACACGCTTCGAGGCTCAGACGCCGATGCAGCGGCTGCTCGCGGACAACGCGGCCCTCGGCATGTTGGGCATGGCCCGAGTTTTCGACGGCTTGACGGGAGTGATCGATCCCCGCGACGTGGTCGGTGTGGCCGGAATGGCGCGCTTGAGCGTCGCTGATTGGGCGCCGGCCTTTCTGAACGCCGCGCGGACCCTTGTCGCCGTGGGGGCCGTGTCGCTCTTCTGGGTCGCGAGCGCCTGGCCGAATGGTGTGGCGGCGATCACGTTCTGCGCCGTGATCGTCATCCTCCTGCCGCCTATTGGCGACGGCGCCTATTCGGCGTCGGTCGAGTTTCTCAAGGGAAGCTCATTGGGCGCGGTCATCGCCACAGTCATGGTGTTTGGCCTGCTTCCAAAGGCGTCCACCTTCCCGAGCCTTTGCCTGATCCTGGGATTGGCGCTCGTGCCGCTGGGATTTTTGAATGCGCGCGGGTGGAGGCCGATGCTCACCTTCGCCGCCGCCGTCAACTTCCTGCCGATGGTCAACATCACAAACGGCATGACCTACGATGGGTCGGGGTTCTGGAACGGCGCGATCTCCATTCTCGCCGGCATCGCCGTTGGCTGCGTCGCCATGAGGGTTATCCCTCCGCTGTCGCCGGCGATCCGCGCCCGTAGGCTGCTCTCGCTGACGCTCGCCGATCTCAGGCGTGTTGCAAAACGAGCTTCGCCGGGGAGGCAGGCTGACTGGGAAAACAGGGGCGTCTCGCGCCTGCTGGCGATGCCCGACGAGGCCGAGCCGCTCGAGCGCGCCGAGCTCGTCGCCGCCGTCGCGGTCGGCAAGGAGATCGTGCGGCTTCGCCATGTCGCGCCGCGCTTCGTCCCGAGCACAATGGTCGACGCGGTGCTCGCGCCGCTCTCGGAAGGACGAAGCAGTGAAGCGATCGAACGCCTGAAGGCGATCGACCGTGAGGTCGCCGCCCTGCCCGGTGCGAGGTCACGCATCCAACTGAGTCTGAGGGCTGGCATCCTGGTGATCTCGGGTCAGCTCTCCGAGTTCGGCGCCTATTTCGACCGGCCGCTCAAATGAGATTCAACGAAATCAATCTTTTCGGGCTTTACGTGGCGCCGATCGTGGTGATCCTCGGCGTGGCTTGGATCATCTATCTCCTGCTCAGGCGAGCGGGCGACCGCGTTGGTCTGAGCGAGCAGGTCTGGCATCCGGCGCTGTTCGACCTCACGCTCTATGTTATCATCGTCTCGTCGATCGTCCTTGTGGTGGCGCGTTGGGGAAGCTGATGTCCCGCGTCGAGTTGAAAGCCGATGTCATCGGGGCCGCGCCCGCGATCAAGCGCCGGTCTGTCCTGACGTCGGTGCACGCGCTGCCCGTTCTGGCGACTCTGGCCGCTGTGGCGCTTGCGGCGCTGCTCGGCTGGGGCGCCTGGCAATATTACATGGGCACCCCATGGACACGCGACGGCGCGGTGCGCGCATACGTGGTGAAGGTCGCGCCAGAGGTCGCCGGCGAAATCGTCAGTTTGCCGATCGCCGACAACCAGTTCGTCCGCAAGGGCGATCTTCTGATGCTAATCGACCCGCGGAACTATTCGATCGCCGTCCGTCAGGCGCAGGCCGCGGTCGAGCGAGCCCAGGCGGTCGCCGACAACGCGCGCGCCGAGATGATCAGACGCGAAAAGCTCAATGACATAGCCGTCACCATGGAGGAACGGCAGACCTACATCAGCCAGGCGACCGCCGCCGAGGCCACTTATCAGACCGCGCTCGCGAACCTCGAGCAAGCACGTATTAACTTCAAGCGCACGCAGGTGCGCTCCCCAGTCAACGGTTATGTCACCAACCTCTCCGCTCAGCTTGGGAACTATGCTGACGTGGGCAGCCTCCAGCTTTCGATCGTCAATTCGGATTCGTACTGGGTCGACGCCTATTTCGAGGAGACGGCGCTGAGCCGCATCCATGAAGGCGATGCGGCGACGATCAAGCTGATGGGGTACACCCCATTACTGCGCGGCAGAGTTCAAGGTCTCGCGCGCGGCATCAACGTCCCCAATGCGACGCCTGACGCATCGGGACTTGCGTCAGTCAATCCCATCTTCACCTTCGTCCGTCTCGCTCAGCGCGTGCCGGTCCGCATTCACATCGATGAGGTTCCGGAGGACGTTAAACTAGTCGCCGGGATGACGGCGACGGTGCAGATCGAACCCTTCAAGGCTGAGCCGATCTCAGATTTGAAACCGGTGCCCGGGAAAGTGAGCGGGGCCGACGGGCGACCGGCTTCGCTTCAAACCCTAGCCGACGCGCAGCCGCCGCAAACAGCGCCTACAGAAGCCGCCAAACCGACGACGGCAATGTCCGCTCAGCCCGCGCAACCCGCCAACCCGCCCGCGACCCCAGCGGCTCAACCGCCGCGGGCTGCATCGGCCTCCCCGCCAGCGCCAGCTTCAAACGAATTATCGGTGTCCGTCCCGCCTTCGCCGCAAGCAACCGCCGCGGCGGACGCGGCGGCTGCCGATCTCAAGACGCTCCAGCAGCAGATCGCCGCCTTCCCCCCCGCCGGAGCCGGCTCCGCCAAGAGCGACGGCGGGATGCCGCCGAGTGAGTACCTGGGCCAGACTTACGACCTCGAGGGCGGCCCGAGCGTCACCCCCAACCCGAAACCTCGATCTCCTGAGACGATCCGCCGGCGCGCCCGTTCCGGGTGGCGGCATTTGCCAACCCGATCGCGATAAGGGCGAATGGCCTGCGGTCCCGAAGGCGGACCGCGTTGCGGGCGGGCTGGCGCTGGCAAGAATAGCTAGGAATCCCCGCGAGATTCGTCTGGCGTAGCGATCAGTCCGTACGGCTGCGACCGACGCCTTCCCACCGACGCGCGAGCCGGGGCCGGTTGTCGTTTGCAGCGGGCGCGGGTCAATGCCGCAGATTCCGCTTGCCGAACAAGGCGTGAACGATTAGGCTTTGTTCGCGATTTGTTTTAGCCAAAATCGTGATTCGCGCGATCTTAAGCTTTGCCAGCGAATGGCGGCGGACTGTCTGGAGACCCATGATGCTGACAAAAAAGCAGAGCGAGTTGTTGCGTTTCATCCATGAGCGCCTTCAAGATGCGGGTGTCCCGCCATCTTTCGACGAAATGAAAGACGCGCTGGACCTGCGCTCGAAATCTGGAATTCATCGGCTCATCATGGCGCTTGAGGAGCGCGGCTTCATCCGCCGACTCGCCAACCGCGCCCGAGCCATCGAAGTCTTGCGGTTGCCCGAATCCGCGACGGTCTCGACTCCGAGGCCGCAGAGGTTCTCGCCTAGCGTCATCCCGGGCAGTCTTGGCCGCTTGCGGCCTCCTTCGTCGACACGCGACGCCGACGACCTCCCCGCGGTCATGGTGCCGATGATGGGCCGGATCGCCGCCGGCACGCCCATCTCGGCCATCCAGACCCGGCTCCAAACCTTGGCCATGCCGCCGGAATTTCTGGGGAGTGGCGAGCACTTCGCTCTGGAGGTGCGCGGCGATTCGATGATCGAGGCCGGCATTCTCGAGAACGACACGGTCATTGTCCGCAAACAGGACACGGCTGAGACGGGCGATATCGTCGTTGCGCTGATCGACGAGGAGGAAGCAACGCTCAAGCGATTGCGCAAGCGAGGCGCCTCGATTGCGCTCGAGGCGGCCAATCCGGCCTACGAAACGCGGATTTTCGGGCCGGACCGCGTCCGTGTTCAAGGGAAAATGGTGAGCCTCTTGCGCCGCTATTGACTGGGCGAGATCAAGAAAGAAGGGAGGCCGGCCGAACGCGTCACGTGGAGGCGGTTCCAGCGCACGTTCTAGCCGGCCAGCCCGACGATTCCCGGAGATGCGGCGAAACCGGGTTGCCGAGCATCCGTGTCAGCGGGGGGCTGACGGACAAACAAATGATACCCTCGTCCGATTAATATACAAGAATAATCGGAGCATTCAATTCAACACCATCGTATTTACCTAAACTAATACAGTTAACGCTTACGTTACGTGAGCTTGAAGACCTTGAGCGCATAGCCTTATACGTATGACGATATCCTTGACTCTAAACCATATATTTTCATTCCTTCGGGCCGGGACGCGCTGTTAACATCGGCTTTAGGCCCCTTGCCTGCCTCCTGCCGGTGCGCCAGCATGCGCGGAAGGAGGTGATTCGTTGGAGACGGATGGGTTTGGCGGCGATTTCGACCTCGCTCAGGCGACGGGCGAGCCCGCGTTCACCGTCGACCTCGATGGTTTCGAAGGCCCGCTCGACCTCTTGCTGGAGCTTGCTCGACGGCAGCGGGTCGACTTGGCCCGCATTTCCATTCTCGCCCTGGCCGAGCAATATCTGCTCTTCGTCGAGGCCGCGCGCAAATTGCGCCTCGAGCTTGCCGCCGACTATCTGGTGATGGCCGCCTGGCTCGCGTTTCTCAAGTCTCGTCTGCTCCTTCCCGCTCCTTCTGAACCGGCGGAACTGGACGCTCCCGCGTTGGCGGAGGGTCTCGCGCAACGGTTGCGCATGCTTGCTGCGATTCGCAAAGCTGCCGAACATCTGATGGGCCGACCGCGCCTGGGGCGCGATTTCTTCATGAGAGGAGAACCGGAGCCCGTCGAGACCTCGGGGCGCATCTCCTACCAAGCCAACCTCTACGACCTGTTGGCCGCTTATGCGCGGCAGTCCCAGCGCCATGCGCGGGCGCGCGTGCGCTTCAAAGCGCGTGAGGTCTGGTCGCTCGCTGAGGCGCGTCAGGCGCTAACTCGCCTGCTCGGCGCCCCATCCGATTGGACGGCTTTCGACGCCTTCCTGCTCGAAGCGTGCGCCGCTCCGGACATGCGGCGGAGCGCGCGCGCGTCCACTTTCGCAGCGTCGCTCGAACTCGCGCGCGAAGGCAAAATTGAAATGCGCCAAGACAAAGCCTTTGCCCCGATCTGGCTTCGCTCGATTGAGATCAATCCCGGCGAAGAACGCGCCGCATGACTTTTTGCGCGTGCCGCCGCCGATCGAAGCTCAGCCGTTTACGATGCCTGCAGCGCGTGCAATTCGCGAGCCTGTCGCGGCCCTCAGTCGGGGGCGGCAATTCTATCCGCTCAATCACAATCTTAAGAGAGACGCTCCATGGGCCGCATGACCGGCGCGGATAATGTCGCACAATTGTTTCCGTCGGCGGCGCCCGGCGTCTCGCCGGAGGACGTGCGGATCGCCGAGGCGTTGGTCTTCGCCGCCACGGAACCGCTGGAAGAATCGGTCGTCGCACAGCGCCTTTCGGACGGGGCGGACGTCGGAGCGGTGATGGACGAACTCAGACGGCTCTATGACGGGCGCGGCGTCAATCTGGTGCAGGTTGCGCGCCGATGGACGTTCCGCACCGCCGATGATCTCGCCTGGGCTCTCGCCCGTGACCGTGAGGAGAAGCGAAAGCTCTCGCGCGCGGCGCTCGAAACACTCGCCATCGTCGCCTATCACCAACCCGTCACCCGCGCCGATGTTGAACAAATCCGTGGAGTGGCGGTGTCGAAGGGCGCGCTCGACGTGCTGATGGAAGCGGGCTGGGTGCGCATGCGGGGCCGGCGAAAGGCGCCGGGCCGGCCCATTACCTATGGCACGACGACCGAGTTTCTGGTGGAATTCGGGCTCAATGCGATTGCTGATCTGCCTGGCCTCGACGAGCTCAAGGGCGCCGGACTGTTCGAGGGAAAACTGCCGGCCGGCTATGACATTCCGCAACCGGATGACGCGTCAGCGCTCAGGGTGGACGAGGACCCGCTCGAAGACTCGTCCCCGCTCGAGGAAGCCTGGGCGCCTGTCGCGCCGGAAGACAACTGAGCCTCACGAGCGCAGGCTTCCCGATCGCGGGCATTGACGGCGTGACGAAAGCGCCGAATATGCGCTCTCTCAAAGTCACCGTCATCCCGCGGAGAGACAATGGTCTCACGATTCGCCGTCTGCGCCGCCGCCCTCCTGTGCGCTTCTTCGGCTGCGCTCGCCCAAACATCGTCGGTCTTGCCTCTCGCCTCGCATCGCGCGGCTTATGACATCTCGTTGGCCGATTCCTCGGCTCCAAAACCGTCGTCCGCTCAGGCGCCAGTCGCGGCCACGGGGCTCATCGCCTATGAATTTCGCGGCTCGGCCTGCGAGGGATACACGTCCAATTTCCGCCAGATGACTGAAATGGAGCGCAGCGAGGGCGAACCGGTCTCCATGCGGGTGAACGCCATGTCGTTTGAGGAGGCGAACGGGAAGTCGATGCGTTTCCAGGTCGATTCCGAAGGCGCGCAAAATACCCCCCCAGTCGCGGGGACCGCGACCCGGGGCGCTAATGACGAGTTGCGCGTCGTGTTGACCAAACCGACAGCGCAAACGCTCGACTTTGGCCACGAGGTCCTGTTCCCAACCCAGCATATCGAGCGTCTGATCGAGGCCGCCAAGCGCGGCGGCGGCGCGATGCAGGCGCGCGTCTATGACGGTTCCGATACGGGCGCAAAAATTTTCGCAACGATGTCAGTGGTCGGAAAAGAAGCGACCAAGCCTGACGAAGACACCGAGACCGCCTCGGCGCTGAGCGGAATACGGCGCTGGCCGGTGGTGATCTCCTATTTCAACGAGGCCGCGACCGACGCCCCTCCAGAATACACGCTCTCGTTCGATCTTTATGAGAATGGCGTCTCCGGCAGTCTCAAGCTTGACTATGGCGCGTTTGCGCTCCGGGCGCGCTTGCGCAAGCTCGAGATCCTTCCGACGATATCTTGCGCCAAATAGGCTTGAGTTCAAAACCTGAATCGCGCGAGGCCGCGCAATTGCTCTTTAGCCAAAAGCGAACCCCGGCTTGTTTTGCGCAACTTCTATAATATAACCATCCGGGTCGCGGATGTAGCAGAGCGTCTCGCCGTACTTGTCCTTCGGCTCAGTGATGAACTCAGCTCCTCGACTTCTCCATAATTCGTAGCACGCTTGAATATCGGCGACGCGGATATGCATAAAGCTGCTGATCTTATCCGCTTCGGGGACGCTGAGCGTCACTGACGGCTTCTCGGGGGTCGGCCCGCCCCCCACGTTGACGATGAGCCACGTATTCGCGATCTGGATGTATCCAGGCAAGCCGTTGCTATCGCCTCCGCTTAGAATGCGACCGCCGAAAACCGTTTCGTAGAGGCGAGCCGAACGTTCGACGTCCGCCACAGTGAGAAAGAATGCGACCGTAAACCCATCGTGCGGCGGCATCTGATAGCTTTTCTGCTCGACTTGTACTTGGTTCATGGACGACTCCGATTCCGGATATTGTTGCTTTAGCGCCGGACTGTGACTGACGCTTAAGAACGCGAAGCCGATCGTTGAGCGGAAAGAGTGCGGTCGTGCTCACCAAGCCGCACGGATGCGTGCGTAATATTCCGGTATTCTAACCAAAGATTACTTCGGTCCACTGTGAACCAAAGACGCGGAGCGGCCATGGTAAGGCGAACGCTCCAGGATGTCCGGTTCACACCGGCTCGTTCCGGACGGAGGCGCGCAGTGGGTCGAACACGCTTGAATTGGTCGAGTTGACTGGCCCGTTCACTTGCTTGTTGGCCCCGGGCGGAACGTAAGGCCTCGCTGCACGGCCGCAGGGCCGAACCGGTCGCGCAAGTTTGCAATCGCCGCTTCTCGAAATTTCTCACGCCCACTCTCACCCGCAAACATATCATCTTCGTCCGCCCCTTCGGCCGGCGCAAGTTCCGATGCGGCGATCCCCAAGAGGCGATAGGCGACGCCGTCCGGCTGCGCGTCCAGAAGCGGCCGCGTCGCCGCGAACAGGCGCGGCGCAAGCTGCGTGGCTCTGAGCCCGCTTCGGCTGCGCGTTCGAAGAGAGAAGTCGGCTAGGCGCAGCTTCAGCGTCACCCCGCAGGCCGCCAGCGCCTCCCGGCGCAGGCGCGTCGCGACGCGATCGCATTGCGCCAGCAAGATACGGGTCAGTTCCGCCTTGTCGCTGATGTCGCGGTCAAATGTCGTCTCAGATGAAACGCTCTTCGTTTCGCGCTCGAAGTGGACCGCGCGATCGTCGCGGCCTTGCGCCAGGCGCCAGAGACGCAAACCGTCCTCGCCGAGGCGCAACATCGCCTCCCGCTCGTCGATCCGCTGCAGATCGCCCATCACGCGAAAGCCTGAGCGCTCCAGCCGCTCCCGCGCGACCTTGCCCACGCCACATAGGCGCGCGACGCTTTGGGGCGCAAGCCAGGCCTTCGCTTCCTCTCGCGAAAGGACAGCGAAGCCGCGCGGCTTCATGAGGTCGGAGGCCATCTTCGCCAGGAACTTGCAATAACTCAAGCCGACCGAAACCGTGACGCCAATCTCGACCTCGACGCGGCGGGCGAAACGGACAAGCGTCTCCGCCGCACCCGCGCCATTGGCGCCATCGCAGCCAGTGAGGTCGAGAAACGCCTCGTCGATCGACAGCGGCTCGACGAGCGGCGTGAGTTCCATCATCCGCGTCCGGATTTCGCGCCCGACCCGCCCATATTTGGCCATGTCGGGCGGGAGCACCACCGCGTTCGGGCAAAGCGCCCGCGCCCGCGACATCGGCATTGCCGAGCGCACCCCAAACGTCCGGGCGATGTAACAACAGGTCGAAACGACGCCACGAGGCCCCGAGCCGCCGACGATCAAGGGCTTCTCGTTGAGACTCGGGTCGTCACGCTTTTCGACCGCGGCGTAGAAGGCGTCGCAGTCGACATGGGCTATGGTGAGGCCGGCCGCATCGTCGAGACCAATCGTGCGGGGCGAGCCGCAACGGGCGCACCGGGCCGAGCCCTGAGGATCCTTCCTCAGACAGTCGCGACAGAGGCGCAGCCGAGGTGGGTCCATCAGGGCTCGCTTTCATATGGCCCGCGGAGAGCCTCATGCGCCCGAGCAACCGCCTCCGGCTTGACGCCGGCGTCGGCCGCGAATGCGACAAGGAGCTCTTCATCGGCGACTAGGTAGTCGAGCACCGAGCCTAAGAACGCCGGGTCCGCAGCCGAGGTTCGGAGGTTATCGGGACCCAGTCCGGTCAACGCGAGGAACCGGCTCAGCCGCTGCGCGTCGGCGCCAATGAAGGCTAGCGCGCCGATCGCTAAAATTCGAGCAGAATCGGGGCTTGCGGATTGCCTCGATTTCAGAGAATCGCGCATAGTCCGATTCGCCTTTCGTCAATGTCTTGCGTCTAATCTTACCTCGCGCGCCGGCCGAATTCACCTTTCATGGAACGCCCGATGCCCAAAACCGTGCTCATTGTTGAGGACAATGAACTCAACATGAAGCTGTTCAACGACCTCGTCGAGACCCGGGGGCATCGAATTGTGCAGACGCGAAGCGGCATCGAGGCGGTCGAACTGGCGCGCAAACACCGACCCGATCTCATCCTGATGGACATTCAGCTGCCCGAGGTCTCCGGCCTCGAAGTGACGCAATGGTTGAAGGATGATGAGGAGCTGAGAGCAATACCGGTCGTCGCCGTGACGGCGTTCGCGATGAAGGGTGACGAGGAGAAAATCCGGCAGGGCGGTTGCGAGGCCTACCTGTCCAAACCGATATCAGTCGCCAAATTCTTCGAGACGATCGACCACTTTCTCGGACCGGGGGCCACGGGATGACGGCCCGCGTGCTGGTCGTCGATGACGTCCGGTCCAATCTCAAGCTGCTCCAGACGAGACTGAGCCTCGAATATTTCGAGGTTCTGACCGCGACCAACGGCCCCGAGGCGATCGCCATCTGCGTAAGGGGCGGATGCGACATCGTTCTTCTCGACGTGAAGATGCCGGGTATGGACGGCTTAGAGGTTTGCCGGCGACTGAGAACCACGCCGGAAACTGCTCACCTGCCAATCGTTCTCTTGACCGCGCTCGACCGGCCGGCCGATCGGGTGCGTGGTCTCGAAGCGGGCGCTGACGACTTCCTGACTAAGCCGGTCGACGAGATCGCGCTCATTGCCCGGGTTCGCTCGCTGGTTCGGCTCAAATTCTCGATCGATGAATTGCGCGCTCGCGCGGCCCATAGCGCAGAAGCGGGAACGGCGGAGCCGACCTTAGCCCTGAGACTGGACGCATCCGAACGAGGGCGGCTGTTGCTCGTGGACGAACAGAAAGACTCGCGCGAACGCATTCGCGACGCGCTCAGTCCTTATCACGACGTGATCCTCGCCGGCGAACCGAGCGACGCGCCGGCGGTAGCGCATAAAGCGCTCATCGACCTCATGATCGTGAGTCTCGGTTTTGGCGAGTTCGATGGCCTGAGGCTATGCAGCCGAGTCCGGTCGCACGAGCGCACGCGCAATCTGCCAATCCTTCTCATTGCTGACCCACACGATCGCCCGAAGGTTCTTCGCGGCCTCGAACTCGGCGTCAATGACTACCTCACCCGCCCAATCGACCGAAACGAGCTCCTGGCCCGGGTGCGAACAAACATCCGTCAAAAGTTTTACGCGGATCGACTGCGCCAGTCCGTGCAGCAATCGATCGAGATGGCGCTCTACGACGCGCTGACCGGGCTCAACAATCGCCGCTCGCTCGAGCGGCGCCTGCCGGCGATGATCGACACCGCGCGCTTAAGAGGCGCGGCGCTGACCATGATGATTCTCGACATCGACCATTTTAAGCGCGTGAACGACACCTATGGTCACGACGCCGGCGATCGCGTGCTCAAGGGCTTTGGCGCTCAGCTGCAAGAGATCGTCCGCGGCGGCGACCTCCTTTGTCGCCTCGGCGGCGAGGAATTTGTCGTCGTGATGCCAGGCGTCGACGCCACTCAGGCGGCGCGGATCGCCGAACGCGCGCGCCAGACCACGGAGAGCCGGGAGTTCACGGTCGACGGTGCGACCTGCACGGTTTCGATTACGGTCTCCATTGGTCTCGCCGAATGGCGGGAGACATGGGATTCCGCCGAGCTCTACCGCCGAGCGGACCAAGCGCTTTATCTATCGAAGTCGGCCGGCCGCAATCGCGTCACTCCGGACGCGGCGTGAGCGGCAACCGCTAGCGATGCGCTAGGGTTAATACACGACCAGGTGGACCAGTCTCGACTCTAAGGGCCCGTTTCGGGGCTGGCCACTGTATGGGCGAAGCACGCCAGAAAGCGCCCGCAGGCGCTACCGGATTCGCCAGAAGCGGGCGATACTCAGGCCAATTCGATCCGTGTTGACCTTTTGCGTCCACAAAGATAGGCCAAATCCGTCCGAGAATTTTTGTGCCAATCCCCTGCCGGAGGGCGCAATGGGCGAGGCCCGGAGGCTCACGGCGATCCTTGCCGCTGACGTTGTCGGCTATTCGCGCCTCATGGGCGAGGACGAGGTGGGCACCGCGAAGCTCGTGCGCGAGCGCCGCGAAACGGCGACGCCGATCGTGGGCGCCTTCGGCGGTCGCCTCGTCAAGACGACTGGCGACGGTTTGTTGCTGGAATTTCCCTCTGTAGTCGCCGCTGTCGAATGCGCGATCGCGATCCAGGGGATGATGACCGAGCGCAACAGCGGGCTTCCCGCGGCGAAGCGCATCCTCTATCGGATCGGCGTCAATCTGGGCGACATCCTGGTCGAGGGCGACGACATTCTCGGCGACGGAGTGAACATTGCGGCCCGGCTGGAGGGAATCGCCGAACCGGCTGGAATCTGCCTTTCCGAAGACGCGTGGCGACAGGTGCGCGATAAGGTCAAGGAGGCATTTGTCGATCTCGGCGAGAAGACTTTGAAGAACATCGCTCGGCCGGTGAGGGTCTATGCGCTGAAGTCCAACGGCTCGACGCCGGCAGTCGCAATGGCTGTAGAAAAATCGACCTGGCCGCGCCTTTCCATCGTTGTGTTGCCCTTCGCCAATATCGGGGGCGATGCGAGCCAGGACTATTTCGTCGATGGCGTGACCGAAAGCCTGACGACTGACCTCTCGCGCATTGCGGGCGCCTTTGTCATCGGTCGTTCGACCGCCTTCACTTACAAGGGCAAGCCCGTCGACTCGAAGCAGATCGGGCGCGAGCTCAACGTGCGCTACGCGCTCGAAGGCAGCGTGCAGCGCGCGAGGAACCGGATGCGGGTCAATGTGCAGCTGATCGACACCGAGACCGGAAGTCATCTCTGGGGTGAACGCTTCGACAAACCGGTGACTGACCTATTTGACATGCAAGACGAGATCGTGTCGAGCCTCGCGAACCGGCTGGGGCAAGAACTTGCCACTGCGGAGGCGCGCCGCGCGGAGCGGGCTGAGAACCCCGATTCGATGGATCATTATTTTCTCGGGCTCGCCCAATTGAACAAGGGCGTAACCCTCGAAATCTTTGATAAAGCGCGCTCCCACTACGACCGGGCAATTGAGCTTGACCGAAACAACGTCGAGGCGATGATTGGTCGCGCATGGATCGACTTGTTTTCTGCCACCAACTATTTTTCTGACGACCGCGTAGAACGGTTCCGCTCCGCCGAGGAACGGTTGGGCAAGGTCCTCAAACTGGGTTCCAACAACGCTAGCGCTCATTGCGCGTTGGGAGTCTTGCGCATGTACACCCATCGCGTCGCCCAAGGCATCGCGGAGTGCGAGCGCGCTCTGGCGGTCGACCGAAATCTGGCCGACGCCCACGCATGGATTGGTGTGGCGAAGTTTCTTGCCGGCCGCAACGAGGAGACTGAGGGGCACGTTCTCGAAGCGCTGCGGATCAGCCCGCGCGACGCTCGCGCGTCCGTTTGGATGTACTTCGTCGGAGCCGCAAGATTGGGCGCCGGGCGCGATGCGGAGGCGGTTGTGTGGTTGAACCGGTCTATCGAGCTGGGTCGAAATTGGCCGCTGCCCCATCTTTGGCTCGCCGCTGCCCTCGCCCGACTAGACCGTCTCGAAGAAGCCCGCGACGCCGCGCGCGCAGGGCTGGAACTGAATCCGGGCTTCACCATCGCACGGCTTCGATCCTCTGCGTTCAGCGACAACCCTGTCTATCTCGCGGGCCGCAAGCGGGTTTACGAAGGCATGCATCTGGCGGGTGTGCCTGAGGGCTCGGCGAAGCCGAATTGAGCGCGCTCTTCCCGCACAAAGTGGTCGCCAGAACTACAGCGATTTGGCTTTCGACGGTAAAGTGACACCCGAACGGCTCGAGCCGCGATCATGCCAGACTAAGCAACGCCAAGTTCAGCCTTGATAGCCGCGAGCTCCAGCTCGCCGACCTCGACGTCGAAAGGCTTCGGCGCACTTATCGAGGCGAGAGCCGCTTTAGCTCGACGCAGCGACGCGCCAGTAAGGGCCGGCGTAGCGGAGGCCACGGCGCGAGCCTCTTCCAGGTCGCCGTTGCAGTGCAGGACAATGTCCAGGCCCGCCTCGATCACCGCGGCGGCGCGCTCTTCGAACGAGCCGGTGAGCGCCTTCATGGACAGGTCGTCGCTCAGGATGAGGCCGTCGAACCCGATCTCTCCGCGCATCACCTCCTGGACCACGATCGACGACATCGTCGCCGGGCGCGCGGGATCAATCGTCGTGTAAAGGAGGTGCGCGCTCATCGCCATGGGTAAGTCGCGCAGCGCCGCAAAGGGCGCAAAATCGCGTTTGAGCTCGCTCCGCGCCGCGTCGACGACAGGCAATTCGTGATGGCTATCGACGCGAGCTCGGCCATGGCCCGGCATGTGCTTGATAACGGGCGCGACCCCGCCGGCGAGCAGCCCCTCGGCGACCGCCCGGCCCATCGCCGCGACACGCTCGGGTCGAGAAGAGAAAGCCCGCGTGCCGATGGCCGCATGCATGCCCTCGCCAGCGACATCGAGCACAGGCGCGCAGTCGATGGTGATTCCGACCTCAATGAGATCGTGAGCGATGAGGCGAGCGACCAGACCGGCCGCGGCCTCAGCCCGGGATGGATCCAGGCCCGCCTCTATCGCGGCTGCCGCGGGGTATCCGCGCCAGTGAGGCGGCGCCATGCGCTGAACCCGGCCGCCTTCCTGATCGATCAACACGGGCGCGTCAGCCCGGGCGACGCATTCTCGGAACGATTGCGTCAGCGCACGCACTTGCTCGCGGTCGCCAATGTTGCGCTTGAAGAGGATGAGGCCCCAAGGGTCTTCCTGACGCAGGAAGGCTCGTTCCTCGTCATTGAGCGCGAGACCGGCGCAGCCACTAACAAAGGCCTTGGGCACTTGCTGCTCAGCGCTCAGACGTGAAAAGGCGCGGGGGCGCCTCGTTCACTTGGCGATGAAGCACTCGCCGCCCTCGCCTTTCAGGCGCGCGCAGAGCGCGGCGGCGTCCGCTTTCGTCAGGCCGCTGACCCGCAGGCGATAGATCGTCTCGCCGTTCACCACTGCCTTATGCATGCCGATGGTGGAACCGTTGAGATCGGCGCCGTATTTGCCCGTCAGTTGCGTGAGCTTGCTCTTGGCTTCCGCCTCCGACTTAGGCGCGGCGAGTTGAACGGACCACCCGCCGGAAGTCGTTGCGGCCGTCGCGTCGACCGGCGGCGCGATCGCTCCGGTCGTCTCGGTTGCGTCGGCGACTTTCGCAGGCTTCGGCGCCTTAGCGGACTTGTCCGGTTTCGCCGGAGCGCCAGTCTGCGCCGGTTCGTTCGGCGGCGTCTGGGCAGTCGCCTCAGGCGCAGTCGTGTCGGTCTTGCCAACCGCGACGCGCGCGGCCGACTTGGGCGGCGAGAGCTTCGTCGGCAACTCGATTTTAGGCGTCGACGGCTGCGCGACGCCAGTCGCGTCGCTTGCGGTCTTCGGCGTGGGCTTCATCGGCGCTTCCGCCGGCTTAACAGGCGCAGCCGCAGGTTTCGCGTCGCTCGCCGCTTGATCAGGGGGACTGGCGGCGGCGATCGGCGTTCCGTCCGGGCGCAACGAGACCGTACGCACAGGCTTCGGATCGGGGAATTCCGACGCCATGCCCTTCGGCGGCTGAGGGGCCGGCGGAGCGACAAGCGGGGTATTGATGGTGGCGGCAAGCGCTGCCGCGTCCGCTGCGCTTGCCGGGGCAGACGCAGGAGGATTGGCCGGGAGCGGGTTGCTGGCCGACGCCTGCGCGTTCAAATCGACGGGCTGCTCCTCGGAATTAACGACTTTGACAGGGCCCGGCTTGACGCTGTCCCTGAGAACCGAGGCGCCAGCGTCGTTGGAGGTCGCGACCGTTTGGTCGGTGGGAGGCGCCACCTTGGTCGGTCCTTCGGCCGCAGCGATGAAGGGAGCATCCTTCTTCAGGCCCGGCACGCCACCTCTGAACGCAACGGCGCCGCCGATCATCGCCACGCCGGCGAGCGCCAGCACTGATACGGCGATCTTCCAGCGCATGGGCCGGCGTTCCTCACCGGTGTCCGTTCCAGAAGCGCCGTCGGCGTGATGGCCGTCGAACTCGTAATCCTGTCGCGCCGCGCGATCAGCCTCCGACGCGCCGGGAGCGAGTTCTTCCACCTCAGCGTCAAGCGTTGGCCGAAGACCGTCGGTTTGGACCGCGGTCAAAGGTTCCACGCGCACAGCGGCAGGCTCCACGCGCGCGGCGGCAGGCTCCGCGCGCGCCGGCGGCGGCTCAGCGACGCGCCGCACCGGGGTCTCGCCGTTCGAAATTCCCATGTGCGAGAATTCGACCAGACGGGACAGTTCTGCGAGCGGATCCTCGGCGCGCGCCTGCTGCGCGCCGGCCGCGCGCAAGCGCCGCTCGAACTCGTCGAGGTTGATCTCATCCGTCGCACGGGACCCGGAAGCACCCATATCGTCCTCACTCGTCACGGCCATTCTTAAAGCGGGCGTCAGGCACCGCCCAATCTAACAAATCCGCTACCGCATCTCCTCGGGGGCGCTAACGCCCAAAATTGACAATGCAGAGGCCAAAACAAGGCTGACGGCCGCGACCAAAGCCAATCTCGAATACGATAAATTTCGTTCATTCTCGTTAACAAACCGCAAACGGGCCAAGTCCTTGCCCCTATTCCAGTGCGCGTGAAAACGCGTCGCCAACTCGTGGGCGAAGAACGCGATCCGGTGCGGTTCGTGCGCGTCGGCGGCCTGCCGAACAACGCGAGGATATTGACCGAAGGTTCGCATGAGTTCCCGCTCCCCCTCGTCGATTAAAAGCGAGAAGTCGGCGCGAGCGAGCGCCTGTTGATCGAGATCGAAGTCCTGAAAGACGGCCTTGCCCTGCCTCAAGACGCTGCGCGAGCGAGCATGGGCGTACTGCACATAGAAGACGGGATTGTCCTGGCTTTGCTCGATCACCTTCGCCAGGTCGAAATCGAGCGGCGCGTCGTTCTTGCGCATCAGCATCATGAACCGGACAGCGTCCACGCCGACCTCGTCCACGACCTCACGCAGCGTCACGAAGTCGCCGGAGCGTTTGGACATCTTGACCGGTTCGCCGGCGCGCATGAGACGCACAAGCTGGCAAAGCCGCACCTCCAGCTTCGCCTTGCCGCCCGACAAGGCGGCGACCGCGGCCTGCATCCGTTTGACGTAGCCGCCGTGGTCGGCGCCCCACACATCGACCAGTGTGCGATAGTTCCGGTCGATCTTGGTCTTGTGGTAAGCGATGTCGCTGGCGAAATACGTGTATCCGCCATCGGACTTGATCAGTGGCCGATCGACGTCGTCGCCGAAGTCGGTCGAGCGAAACAAGGTCTGCTCGCGATCCTCCCAATCCTCTGAGGGCGCGCCCTTGGGCGGCGGCAGGCGGCCCTGGTAGACGAGACCCTTCGCCCGCAACCATTCAATTGTCTCGCGCACGCGGTCCTCGTCGCCGTCGGCGCCGGTCAGCGCCCGCTCGGAGGCGAACACCTCGTGGGTGATGTTGAGCGCGGCGAGGTCGTCGCGGATGATCGCCATCATCGCGTCGATGGCTCGCTTGCGCACGATCGGCAGCCATTCGGTCTCGGGCTTGTCCTTGAGCGAAGCGCCATGTTCGCGCTTGAGATCCTCGCCGACCGGTTTGAGATAGTCGCCGGGATAGAGTCCTTCTGGGATCGGGCCAATGTCTTCGCCCAACGATTCCCGGTAGCGCAGGAAGGCCGAGCGCGCCAGGACGTCGACCTGGCCGCCGGCGTCGTTGACATAATATTCGCGCGTCGCCTCGCGACCCGAAAACATCAAAAGGCTCGCGAGGGCGTCGCCGAACACCGCGCCGCGCGCGTGGCCGACATGCATCGGGCCGGTGGGATTGGCGCTCACATATTCGACGTTGACCGGCCCTTCCGCGCTCGGCGCCCCCGTCCCGAACCGCTGGCCTTGGACGAGGACCGCTTTCAGGACCTGCTCATAAACCTCTGGCTTTAGGACAATATTGATGAAGCCGGGGCCAGCCGCTTCCGCGCTCTGCACGTCCGGTTCACGCCTAAGGTCCGCGACCAAGCCGTCGGCCAGAGCGCGCGGGTTCGAGCCGGCCTGTTTGGCCTCCCGCGCATAGACCATCGCCGCATTGGTCGAGAGGTCGCCATGCGCCGACTCCCTCGGCGGCTCGACGACGAAGCGGCCAAGATCGAGTTCGCGCGGCAGTTCTCCCGCCGCCATCCGCTTTTCGAGCAGGCTTGCGATGCGCGACTGGAAGTCGGCGAAAACGTTCATTGATCCTGACTTGGATGACGCGTCACAAAGGGTCGGCACGGCGCGAGCGCGCGCCTCTATCGCAAGTCGGAAGCGGCGTCAAAAAGGCGGGCATGTTCGGCGATCGCGAACCGATCGGTCATGCCGGCGATATAGTCCGCCACTGCGCGTGCGCGTTCTTGCCCGGCTTTGGCCGCCCATTCAGGCGGCATGGCGGACGGGTCGGCCAAAAAAGCCTCGAATAGGCGCCGCACGATCGCGTCCGCCTTCTTGCGCACCCTTTTGACGTCCGGGTGCTGGTACATGCGCGCGAAGAGAAAGGCCTTGATGTCGCGATCCGCCGCCTCGATGGCGGCCGAATGCCCGACGAGCGTTCGCCCGGCGGCGGCGACCGCTTTGGGACTGTCGACCGCCGATCCCGCGATCCGCCGGCTGCTCTCGCCGATCGCGTCCTCGATGAACCGGGTGATGACGCGACGGGTGAGCTCGTGGATCGCGCGCGGCTCCTCAAGGCCGGGGTGGAGATCATCGACCTCTGTCATCAGGCCGTCCACGAAGGGAACGGCGGCGCGAAGCTCGGCAAGCGAGAACAGACCGGCGCGCAAGCCGTCGTCGATGTCGTGGGAGTCATAAGCGATATCGTCAGCGATCGCAGCTGCTTGCGCCTCGAGGCTCGCATAAAGACTTAGGTCCAGAGGCTGCCTCTCATCGTACCGGAGAATCGGCGCCGGAACCCCGCGCGCCCGGTATCGCTCAGTGAGCGCGCCGGAGGCGTCGAGCAGAGGTCCGTTGTGCTTGACCAGCCCGGCCAGCGTCGGCTGGGTCAAGTTGAGGCCGTCGAACTCGGCATAGCGGCGCTCGAGCTCGGTGACGATCCGCAAAGCGTGGCTGTTGTGGTCGAAGCCACCGTACGGGCCCATGCAGGCGTCGAGCGCGTCCTCGCCGGTGTGCCCGAAGGGCGTGTGGCCGAGGTCGTGGCCAAGCGCAACCGCTTCCGCCAAGTCGTCGTCGAGCCTCAAGGCCCGGGCAAGCGCACGCGCGATCTGCGCCACTTCGATGGTATGAGTGAGACGAGTGCGAAAATGGTCGCTCTCATGATCGACGAACACCTGGGTCTTATGGGCGAGACGGCGGAAGGCGGTGGAATGAATGATCCGGTCGCGATCACGCTGGAATTCGTTGCGCGTCGCCGACGGCGCCTCGGCGACAAGGCGCCCGGGCGCTTGCGCTGCGTCGGCGGCGTAGGGAGCGCGAGCTTTGAGCCGGGTGTCCGCCATTAATCGCCTCGACATTGCGCTCTTTGCTCAGCGTCCATATCTTGGAGTCGCGAGAATCTTGATGGCGTCGGCTCAACGGCGCAAGCGATTAAAGGCTTTTGATCATGAATGAAGCCGTCTCCCCGGTGCTTGAGGGCGTCACGATCAGCGCCAGCGCGGCCCGGCGGCTCAATGCGATCCTCAAAGGCGAGGCCGGTGCGGCGCTCCGCATCTCGGTCAAGGGTGGCGGCTGCTCGGGCTTTCAATATTCCTTCGATGTCGACAGGAGCCGGGCCGAGGACGATGTAGCGGTGACGCGCGACGGCGCGACGGTGCTGGTCGATCCGGTGTCGCTCGAAATGCTCAAAGGCGCCGAACTCGATTTCGTCGACGACCTGATGGGGCAGTCGTTCAGGCTCAAAAACCCGAATGCGGTCGCCTCCTGCGGCTGCGGGGTGAGCTTCTCGGTCTAGCAGCGCCTGCGGTCGTCGTCTCGACCCTCGGATTTGAGCCGTTTGCGACGCTTCAAAATGGCCGCCGCAGAAATGATCCTGCTTCGGATCGCCGCCCATGTTCTCGAAGCAGGCGATTGGCCTCGATGAAGCGCCAAAACCTTATCCGGAACAGAACGCCGATCGCGCCGAGCCGTTGCTCGACCGTTTCGAGCTTGGAGGTCGTCGCCACGATCGTCCAATGCACGAGGGGCGAGGTGAGAATGACAAGGCTGCGCAGGAACCATCGCGCCCGGCCGCTCGGTTTTTCCAGCATTCCGACAAACGCCATCTGTGTCAGGCGTCTCCACTTCTGCGTCAGCTCCGCCCAGTCTCGCCGCGCCGGGTGCGCTACGACGACTTCAGGCCTGTAGCGCCAGCGGTAACCGGCCGCCGTGGCCCGTTGGCCCCACTCCAAATCGTCGGGTCCCTCCGGCCTGAAGCCGCCGACGCGATCGAAGACCTCACGCGGAATGAACATGTTCGCAGTCACTGCAAAATTGAGTTTCCTGACGTACCGCCTGACGTTGAAGGCGAAAACGCACTCGAACGCCTCGACCTCGGTCAGGCGAGCGGGATCCTCGTATTCGATTTCCACCCGGCCCCCGACCATTTCGGACATCGACAGAGCCTCAAGGCCCCGTTCGAGCCAGTTCGGCGCCGGGCGGCAATCCTGGTCGGTAAAGGCGAGGTAGCGGCCGCGTGAGGCTTCGACAGCTACGTTGCGCGCAGGCCCCGCCCCCGGGGTCAGGGCCGGAACGACGCGGACGAAGTCGCCGCAGACCCGGCGGACTTCGTCGATTCCGCATCGTGAGTTGTTGTCAGCGACTACGATCTCGAACTGGCCCTTCGGAAGCGTCTGTGCGGCAAGAAACCTCAAGCAACGCTCGAGATTCGCGAGGTCGTTGTAGTGCGGGATGATCACCGAAACGAGCGGCGCACTCATGGGCGGCTCATTCGGAAGGGCGGGCCACGGTCGGCGTCCTAGCCGGCCGGGCTTGCTTACCATGCGGAACAGTGGGCCTGCACCTCGCAGAAAAGGGGGGCCGACCCCCGATGGGCTCAGGCATATGGCGAGCGCGTGCCTCTCTGATGTTCTAGGGCCTGGCGGCCGAGGGGAACGACGCGCGACTCCCGGGTCTCGACCAAGCCGCCAAGCAAAACGAAATAAATCCGAGCAAAGAAAATCGATGATAGCGAATTTGGTTTCGTTTACTAGCGTTTATTTTTCCGATTGCTCACCGCTGGGGGCACCCCGCCGCCGGCTCGATCCGGGCACTGGGCTGGACGAATCATACGCATCTCTGCATCGGTAAACCTCTTGCGCCGCTGTTAGGGCGTTAACCGTGGAGATCGTGAGCGGGCCGCCTCCGAAGGCAGCTCAATCGCGTTCAACGCGGCGAGCGATATAGAGATGGGTTTCGTAATCCACGTCGAACTGCCCCCCATGACCATTGATCGCTTGAGCAATTTCATCGAGCAACTCGTCGCGCTTCGCGGGCTCCATCATCCTGTGGTCCGACTTCGTGCGTAGAAAATCCGCATAGCTTGACGCCGTGTGCCGCGATTTCCAGAAGTAGCGCCTGTGCTCCGCCGGCTCGAACAAACCGGACTCGGTAAACCATCCCTTGAAGGGACCATTTGGAAGGTACCAAGCCTCGGGCGGCGGACCCCATTTGCCGATTTGACGCAAATAAATTTCCTTGAACTGATTGAGCAATGGCGCCGGCAGTCCCATTGGAACGTGTCCAAACACCGCGAGGCAGCCGCGACGCGAAAGCGCCTCCGCAGCTTTCGAGAACCGAACTTCCGGAGACACCCAGTGCCAAGACTGCGCGGCAATGACCAGCCGGAACGCGGCTCGGTCTGCGGGCCACGCCTCGAACGTGGTCTCCAAGAACTCAACGTTGGTGAAATTGGCTAAGCGTTCGCGCGCGCCACGAAGCATTTCCGGTCCAGGGTCAGTCGCCAGGATCGGAAAGCCTCGCTTAGCAAAGCTCCTTGTTGCTTGACCCGTGCCACAGCCGACTTCGAAAATCCGATCGCTGAGCTTCAGATCGGCATACGAGATAACGTCATCGACAAGCGCATCGGGGTAGTCGGGACGCGCTTTGCTGTAGACGCTCGCAACTTGGTCGAATGTAAAGCGCTGCTCCACGGGATTTCCCTGATCGACGTGGCGGGGACGATGTGTATTAGAGCGATCCTCTATGCGCCGCACAATCCCGGCAAGGCAGAACGCTTTCTGTAGCCGCGCTCGGCGCGGCTCTCAAAGCCTTGATTTTTGCCCGGTCGCGATCGGCGGGTCGTCGCGGTCGACGTTCCGCATCTGACTTGGCAAAAACAGAAGTTTGTGTTATAGATACTTCTGCTGGCCGAAGTCTGCAGACGGGCGGCCAGCGCCGTGCGAGGAGAAGAGATGCAGGTGCGACGTCGGCGAGACAACCTGGAAGGCGAGTTGAGCGGCCGGGAATTTTTTTGATTTTTTTCCCCGTAACCCTCTGAAAAGGCCCGATTCGGCCAAAGAAATCCAAGGAAATGCAAGGACTTTTCCTTGTTTTTCCTTGGATTGCTTGGAGGGAGCTCGCCTCGAAGTTGTGGTCCTTTGGGGGGTCGGCCCAGCCACGTCTGCGCGCGCCCCTACTCCACCCGCTCGGTCGACAGCGCCCAGCCGTCGCCGCGAAGCCAGTCGGATGGGCTCGGCGGGCCGCCGAGGCGCAGCGAGCGCACCCGCTCTGAGCCGCCGCGGCGGAACGCCTCATCGAGCTTGCGGCCGATCGCGGAATCTTGTGCGCCTTCGCAGGCGATGAACACGACGCTCGAAAACAGCCGCGCCGGCCATGCCTCCCCACGTTCGGGCCGCGTCACGAAAGCCATGGCGCCGCTTGAGCGCGCCGCCTGAAGAGGAAAGACAAGCCTCCCGCCAGGTTTCAGCGCGTCGAGCCAGGCGCGAAGCGGATGGGAGGCGGCGGCGTTGACATAGATGGCATCGGTTTGGGGCAAGCCCTCGACGCCCGACCGAGCGCGGACCTCGACCTGAGGATAACGGGTGAGGTTGAATGTGGCGCCCTCGGCGATATCCGGCTCGATCTCATAGGCGACCACCCTGCCCTCGGGTCCGACGAGCGTTGCGAGGATCGCCGTGTAATAGCCGGCGCCGGCGCCGATCTGCACCACCGTCTCGCCCTCCTTCGGTCCGAGGACGTCGATCGACTGCGCGTGTAGCGACGGCTGGCCGTTGTTGATGCCACGCCTCGTGTCGATAGCGATGAGGACGTCTTCGTAGAGGCGGGCGGAGTCGTCCGACGAGGTTAGGCCAAAGAGGCCGCCGGAGCCGACCCGCCATGGCGGCGGACCAGCGAAATCCTCGCGCGGAACGGTAGCGAAAGCCGCTTCGATTCTTGGGTCGCGGACACCTGCGGTTCGTGTGATCTCGGTCGCATAAGCCTGCCGGCGTTTCGCGAGTTGATCCGCCACGCCGTCCCTCCCCGCTGTCCGGCCCTCCGTGACAATACGCCGGCTTCAGCGCTCGCGCATTGATCTTTGACCGATTGGGACCAAACATGGCTAAGCAGGACGTCGATCTCGAAGCGAGGCCCAATGATTGGCGTCCGGCCGATAATCGTGTTGCTCGCAGCATTAGCTTGCGTCGTCCACATCGCGCTCGCCGAGGATGCGGCGCCCGCTCAGGATGCCGCGCCCGCCAACACGCTCGTGCAACTCCAGCGCCAGTTCAGCGCGTGCATGGGCGGCAAGTCGCTCGGCCCGGCCGGCTCGCGGCTCACGATCATGCTGATGATGAAGCGCGATGGCTCGATCTTCGGCAAGCCGCGCATCACCTTTTCCCATCTCGAGGGCGATAAGGACGCCCGCCAGCAGTTCATCGACGAGACCGAACGCGCGGTCGAGGCTTGCCTGCCGTTTAGGATAACGCCGTCGCTCGGCGGCGCGATCGCGGGGCGTCCGTTCTTCATCACGCTGGGCCGGCCAAAGCCCGAGCAAAAAATTTAGCGTCCCTGGTCCGCGGCGGAGAAGCAAGCGCCTTATTCACCGGCCTTTTGGAACTCGGCGCCGCGAAATCGAGTTGAGCCTGCAAAATCTTTCAAAGGAGGTCCCCCATGTCCTCATTAGGCAGTCGCCAAAAGGCCGCCTCCACGCAAGAGGAACGCTATTCGCGCGGCCAACCCGAACGAGAGGCGACTATGACTGACCGCAACGACCGCATCCGCGAGATTGCCTATTTTCTTTGGCTTGAGGAAGGTTGCCCCGAGGGCGAGGCGGAGCGCCATTGGCTGGCCGCCGAAACCATCGCCGAGTCCGAGCCTCTCGAACGCAAGCGCGTTGAAGGCGAGCCTCCTGGCGAACCGGCGGGCGACGCCCTGACCGCTCGTCGCGTTCGAGGCGCAAGAGCGACGTAGACGATGCTTCCGCAACGCGATGGGCTCAGAGAAGGATCTTGATGGTCGCTCGCCTGTTCCTTTAACCCTTGAGACGCCACACGCTAAAACGTGTAACGGTAGGCCCCATAGGCTTGATTGCCCACCAATGGGCTTGGTATCACGGGCCGGGTTTAGTTTTGGTCGTGAGGATGGGGCGTTGAAACGTGCGGATCCACCGCCAAGGAAGCGGGCGTCCGTGCGTGCGCCCGATCGACCACGCCCGGCGCGCGGCCGCGACAACCTCGCCGCCCACCACTACCAAGCCATCATCGAGTCGTCTGACGACGCCATCCTCTCGAAGGATCTCAACGGCGTGATCCTCAGCTGGAACCGAGGCGCGGAGCGGCTTTTCGGCTTTACCCCTGCGGAGGCCGTTGGCAGGCCGGTTACGATCATCATACCGCGGGACCGTCTGGACGAAGAGCCCACGATCCTCGAGAAGATTCACCGCGGCGAACGAATCGAGCATTTCGAGACCGTGCGGCAGCGCAAGGACGGAAGCTTCGTCGACATTTCACTGACCATCTCGCCGATCCGGGACTCACGCGGGAAGATTGTCGGCGCGTCAAAAATCGCGCGCGACGTAACGGAGGTGAAGAAAGCGCGAGAACGGCAGCGCTTGCTGCTGAGGGAAATGAGTCATCGGGTGAAGAACGTTTTCGCCCTGTCCGGCAGCATCGTCGGCTTAAGCGCGCGCTCGGCGAAATCCCCGCCGGAGCTTGCGGAATCGGCGCGGGCGCGGCTCTTCGCGCTGGCGCGCGCCCATGCTCTGACGTTCTCGGACGGCTTCGGTGACGCCCCGCACCAGCCAACGACGCTCCAGTCACTCGTTCGCACCATCGTCGCCCCCTTTGACGAACCAGAGGGCCCACGCATCACCCTCTCGGGAATCGATGTTGCCGTGTCCGGCGCCGCCATCACCAGCCTGGCTTTACTGCTGCATGAGTTCGCAACCAATGCGGCCAAATACGGCGCGCTTTCCGCCGATAGGGGGTCGGTAAAGGTCGTATTTGCCGAGGAGGGCGACTCGGTTGTGGTCCACTGGAGCGAACGGGGCGGTCCCACGGTCGCCGCGCCGAACGGCCGCTTGGGATTCGGCGACGTGCTGTCGCGGATCGCGGTTTCTGACCAACTTGGCGGAGAAATCATACGCGATTGGCGTCCTGAGGGACTAGCGATTCGGCTTACTGTTCCTCGATCACGTCTCGCGGTTTAGCCCGGACCTCTCAATCGATTCTACGTGGGCGAATACCCGTTGGTCTCAGGCTACGATGGTCAGGCGGAAGGCCTCGGATAGCAGGAGGCCCCCAACGCAGATCGTCGGGAGCCTCAAATCATCGGTACTTACTGCCAGTGTTGGTTTCCGTACCAGGAGTCGATTTGCTTGCGGGTTTCATCCCTTGCGATGCCGTATCGCTCCTGAATCATTCCTTCGAGCTTCTCCTGGCTACCGTTGATCTGGCTGAGGTCGTCGTCAGTGAGCTTTCCCCACTGCTGCTTCACGGCGCCCTTCATTTGCTTCCAATTTCCTTCTACCCGGTTCCAGTCCATTGTGAGCTCCTTCCATTGTTTGGATCAACGACGTGCTTGGCCATTCTGTTCCAGAAACCCTCGTCGAAGACCAGACGGAACCCGGACGTGCTATCGGGCCGTTGAAGCGGCAGCACTGGCGCGATTCCACACGGGGGCATAGATTGGCGGCAGAGAACCAGAGCGTCCGGGAGGCGCAGCTTGCCGCATAACCGATCCGATGCCGTCCTCCGATAAGCCGGTTCCACCCGTCGTCGAATCCAAACCCACGACCGAAGCTGCAGATCCCATTCTGCACGCGCTCCATCACCGTGTCCGTCAGCAGGAAATCCTTGCCGAGCTTGGCGTTGGCGCGTTGCAGGGCCCGGGATTCGATCAGCTTCTTGCGGATACGGCGCGGCTGACTGCCGAGGGCCTTCGCACTGAGTTTTGTAAAGTCCTCGAATACATTCCGAGTGAAAACCGCCTTCTCGTCAGGGCGGGCGTTGGCTGGGAGCCGGGCGTCGTCGGCGTCGTCAGCATCGGCGCGGACCTCGCGTCCCCTGCCGGATTTGCGCTGAAAACCGGCAGGCCGGTGATCTCCAATCATCTTGAAATCGAGGAGCGCTTCAGAACACCCGAGATTCTGGTCAGACATGGCATTCACCGCGCCATGAACGTTATCCTGCAAGGAGATGGCCTGCCGTTTGGCGTGCTAGAGGTCGACAGCCGATCGGAGGACGAGTTCGTCGAACATGATCTCGCGTTCCTCCAAGGCGCTGCCAACATTCTAGGGATGGCGATCGAGCGTGAGCGGCACGAACGCAATCTGAAGGCCGCGCTGGAGCGCCAGCAGTTCCTCGTCAAGGAGATGAACCATCGGGTCAAAAACAGCCTCGCGCTGGTCGTCGGCATGCTGCGCCTCCAGGCGCGCGAAAATAGCGAGCCGGAGTTCACGCAGCAGCTTGAAGACGCGACGCTTCGCGTGGGCGCGATCGCCAGAGTGCACGAGCAATTGTATCAATCGGCGGACGTCGAGCGGTTCGACGTCGGACGATATATCGAAGCCATTTGCAAAGACCTTAGCGCCAGCTTCGCGCAATGCGAAATCCAAGTTCAAGCGCAGGCTGGCATTATAATTTCGACCGATCGCGCGATTTCATCTGCGCTGATTGTCAATGAGCTGGTGTCGAACGCGGCAAAGCACGCATATCAAGGACACGGCGCTGGTCGCGTGTGGGTCAATGTCGCCACGACAGGCGTCGACAGCTTTTCTATCGCCATTCGCGACGAGGGTGGCGGACTTCCGGAAGGGTCCCAATTTGGCAAGGGAAAGGGGCTAGGCGCTCGAATGGTGCGCGCGCTCACCGAACAATTGAACGCCTCGCTGGAGGTCGTCTCGCATCATCCCGGCGTCGAGTTCGTCGTCACAGCCCCGCTCGACCCATAAAGGTGCGACTCTCATTTTTCCGAGTCGCTATCGAGGCGCTCAAGCAACTGCAGAAGCCGATCAGGAACCGGCTCAACGACGACAGCGTCGTACATAGCTTTCAATTGATCGGCGATATATCGGTCCGCCTTGTCGGCCTCTGCGCGGAGCAACGCAGCGCGGGGCGACTCAGCCTTTCTCGCCCTCTTTCTCGGTCTTCCCGAAGTCTTGTCCGGCATTAGCCAATCTCCGAGCCGCGTCATTTTCCCGTGGCGAGCCCAAAGCCCCCCAAGACGCGCACCACCCTATTCGACATGTGAAGCCGTCTCCGCACAAACGGAGGAGCGTTAAAGAAGCGATCCTATCAGTCTGACACGACTTCCACCGACCGCTCCGAAGATTGGGGATCGCTAGTTCCGGCTTTCACGATGTCCTTCAACGGGGCGACCAAACGCCATATGACGCCGTCAGCCTCGAAACTCAATATCGAGGAGGCGTTGAGACCTGGGGCGGTGAGACGCTCGATAATGACTTTTCCGAACCCGGAGGTTGGCGCCGGGTTCACGCGCGGTCCGCCGCGCTCACGCCAGATCATCTCGAGCTTGGGCTCGGCCTCGCTGTCGTCGATCCGCCAATGGAGAGAGACTTCGCCGTCAGCATTCGAGAGGGCGCCGTGCTTAAGAGCGTTGTCGCTCAGTTCGCGCAGAGCAAGGCCAAGCGTTTGAGTTGCATTGGGGCTCAGCAGAACCTCCGGCCCTCCGCTCGTAAAACGCTTTTCCCGACAACGAGCCGTTTGCGCCCGCACCAGCGCCTCGAGCGGCACGCCACGCCAATTCCGATCGGTCAGCAAATCCTGACTGGCGGCTAGTCCGAGCAAGCGTTCCGAATATCTCTCCTGAAACTCGTGCGCCGTTTTCGCGTTCGCCACACCACAGCGCCCAATGGCTTGCGCGACAGCGAGCAGATTGCGCGAACGATGATTGACCTCCGCCATGAGGTCCCGGATATTCCCCTCGCGATGCTTTTGATCGTCGATGTCGGTGGTCGTGCCATACCACCTCACGACGACTCCTCGTGCATCAAGCAGCGGTGACGCGCGACTGAGATGCCACGCGTACCCTTTGCCGATCGCAAACAGGCGATGCTCCATTTCATACGGCGCCCCAGCCTCTCTGGCGCGAAGCCACGCCTCCGCCGTCGTCCGCCGATCATCAGGGTGAATGATGCCTTCCCAAACCGTGTCGCCGGTCGCTCCGTATTTCTCGCGACGCGCATTGGTGTATTCGATGCGACCATCGGGACCCGCAGTCCACACCAGTTGAGGCAGGCTATCGGCTAGAAGCCTGAAATGCTCTTCGCGGGTCCGCAGTTCCTGTTCGGTGTTTCGATGTTGCTCTGTTCGCAACGCCAAAAGTTCGGATGTCCTAGCCAAAGCGTCGGACAGGCTGTCAAACTCGCGAACTCCAGTCGGCGCCGCTGCGATCGGCGCGCCGGTCAGCACATTCTTCGTCTTCGATTCCAGGTCTCGCACTCGTCGTGTCAGCGCGCGGCCATTCAGATACGACAATAGCAGGCTGCCAAGCATGGCGAGCGTCGCTAGGAGCGACGTAAGCCAAAATGCGCTTGGACCAATTCCAAGCCCGCGTGCGTCCGCTGCGACGCCGACAGTCCAGCCCCCCTCCACCGGCGCATAGGCTGAGACCACCTTTTGTCCGCCGATCGAATTGTGAGTTACGGTCGATTGAGGCAGGTTTCGCGTAGCATCACGAAACTCGGCGCTCGCCAATGTCCCCGGAAGCCCAAGGTCGCTCGGGATTCGCGCGACGAAGGCTCCCCTGCGATCCACGATTCCCGACAACCAGTCAGACGGGAAGTTTTGACGCTGCGCCAGATCGCGAAATTGCTTCAGGGAAAGAAGCATCCCAATCTCATACACCGGCTTCCCATCGAGAAAGACCGGAGTTTCGATTGAAGCGTTCGGTTCGGGCAAAGAAGGATCAGCGTTGACGTCCGAAAGAAAAGCGGAGCCTGTTTCGATCGCCCGCCGAACCAGCGCCGCGCGATCGCGCAGCAGCGGCGAGTTCGAGGGGGCCGGCGGAATGCTCAACACAGGGTCGCCGTCCACAGTCGACACGATCAACTTGACGCCAGGCGCCTCTGCAAGCGTATCTCGAGCTTGCTCCGCAAAACCTGCCAAATCGCCATGTTGGAGAAGGCTCGAATGTGAGAGCGCCGCCGACAGCAGAAAATACGCATTGACTTGGCGCCCGACCGTGTCAGCAAACGCGTAAGCGTCGCCGATCAGGTGGTTCTGCTCTGCTTCACGTTCGTTACGGGCAATCCATCCGACCATGATCAGCGCGAAGACTGCGAGGGGCAAAACGATGAGAAGCGTCGACACGCCCAGACGCCAGCTCAACGAGCGGGACTTGGCCATGGCGCCCGTCCTGTCAGCCAAATCCTTCGGAAGGGTAAACGCCTCCTTCATTCGGAGGCTTTCCCGTGCAGTAGGGATCAGCATCCTTCGTCGTGTTGCTCGACGGCCAACCGCCCCGATTGTCGACGCCGCAACCAACACGTGTGGACGTCGAGTCATGCGTTCCCGAATCGACTCCGCACCGCGCGAGCCCGTTGAGCGGAAAGGGCAGCGGCGATTGCCCCGATGCCAATGACGATCCTTCCTTGGTCATCCAAGACATGGATCTGTTTCCCTCGCTTACTCTCGAGCTCGGCCATACGGAAAACCCGGCCCCAAACAGTCTCAAGGTTGGCTGCCAAATGACGCTCGCGCGACAGTCGCGAACCATCTCCGCCAATCAGGCAAAATTCGTAATACGGCACGCGTTTCCTCGTTCAGTTACCTCTCTGCACGCGAAACGTCCGGCGAGAAATAACGTTCCACCCGAGCAAACATTATTTGGCGCTTTGTCGAACGGCCGCCAGGGCAGTACGGCGTTCGACAACCACCGGTTGCGGTCAGCCAGCCGCCGCCTTCGCCACCGTTCTTTGCGACTTCCGATCGAAGAACAAGGCTTGGCTGATCACGGCTTTTACTGAATCTGCGCTGAACGGCTTGGTGATCAGAAATGCAGGTTCGGGCGCGTGCCCAGTGAGAAAGCGCTCGGGAAAGGCGGTGATGAAAATAACCGGGACTTCCTGAGTTCCCAAAATCTCGTTGACCGCATCGAGCCCCGAGCTGCCATCCGCCAGCTGGATGTCGGCCAGGATAAGGCCCGGACGACCCTTGAGCGCCGCGCGAACGGCCTCGGTATGGGTCCGAGCGATCGTCGTGACGTCGTGGCCCAGTTGCTCAACCAGCGTCTGTATGTCGAGGGCGATGAGCGGTTCATCCTCGATAATCAACACCGTCGTGCGAATTTGCTCGGAAATTTCGAGTCCAGCGCGCCCAATAAGGTCAGCCGCCTTATCTCGCGAACAGTCGAGAATTTGCGCAATTTCCTTCGGGCTGAAAGACTCGACAGCGCTCAACAGGAAGGCGATGCGCGGCTCAAGCGAAATGGCGGCGAGATTCCTGTTCGCGCCGCCTTCATCGCCGAAAGCCGGGAGATCGACATGACTGTTGAGGGGTACATTGCGCCAACCGCGTAGAAACAACTTGTACAGGGCAACTTTAGGATCGAGTTCAGCGTCGAAACAATCGGGGTCCGCCAAAATCGCCTCGAGTGTGGCCGCGACATAAGCGTCGCCCGCCGCCTGTGTTCCGCACAAGGCACGCGCAAACCTGCGCAAGAAGGGGATGTGCGACGCGATGGCGTCCGAGATCGACATGTCGTTCCTCCTCGTTGGACGTGCAATGGGCGGCTGGGCATTAGTTCACAATCAATCTTGCCAATTGCAAGCCCCGTTATTTTTTGTTGGCGGAGTGCTTCCCCAAAAAGCCTCTTGGGGGAATTGTCGATTCTGAGCAACTGAGCCTTGCCGCGCGCAAATCATGAACCCGGGTCGAGTTCGCAAGCGCGTACAACCCGTGGGAACGGGCTTTGTTCCCAAGTCCTGGAACAAAATTCCACGGAGCGCCTCGAGAATGGGCGCGGGAGGCACGGATCGGGCTCGGGACGATCTCACGCGGGCCGGAGCCGATCTAGGGCGGCGAGCAGACATTGACCGGCCCGCCCCGCCTTATATGTGGTACATCATCCTTGGCTCATCCGCGGATGAGCGCGCGCGCATTTCGGCGAGCGTACAGCGGTCGAGCACGTTGGCGATGGGGTTGCGCGCTTCGACCATGATCAGGCGGACCGAACAGGTTTTGAGATCGCCGCAATCCTCGCAAGGTCGAAATGCGGTGACCGAAGCGCACGGAATTGGGGCCAAAGGACCATCGAGAGCGCGCACGATCGCGCCGACCCGGATCTCGTGGGCTGGACGCGCAAGCGCGTATCCGCCGCCTTTGCCTTTCTTGGAGTAGACGAGACCGGCGTGCCTGAGCTCGGTCAGGATATGATCGAGGAACTTTTTCGAGATCGAATTGGTCCTGGCGATGTCGGCGACCTGAGCGAGCTTACCAGGCGCAAGTCCGGCCAGATGGACCATGGCCTTGAGGCCATACTTTCCTTTCTTGGTGAGCACAGTCCTATACTAAGCCTCGCCTATTCCAACCTTCGGGCGGGCGGGAAATCCAGTTTGTCGACGGAGCGCCAGAAGCGCCGCCGTCGAGCGTCATCATACAGGAGAACACGACGACGGGGCGATCGCGGCATTCGTCATTCAAGCCGCGCGGCAGGCTCTCGGTGTTGAAACGAATTCAGACGCCGGAAGAACCGACGGTCGAGGAGCCGGTGGAACCGCTGCCGCCGGAACTCGTTTACACTTAGTCCCTCCCCGTTCTGGCTATTGGAAATGGAAGACGGCGTGTTGAAATGGACGCACGGCCCGTCTTTCGAGGACGGCGGAATACGATTTCGTCTTTGGGCGCCGGCCCATGACCGGGTCGCGCTCATGATCGATGGCCGCGATCCAGTCGCCATGACGCCTGCAGCAAACGGCTTTTTCGAGACCTTCGTGAACGGCCTGTCCGCAGGCGCACGCTACATGTTTGCGCTGTCGAGCGGACAACGAGTTCCAGATCCGGCGTCTCGCTTTCAGCCCGATGACGTCGACGGTCCGAGCGAGACGATAGACCCACAAGCATATCGGTGGCGGGAATCTTGGAAAGGCCGCGAATGGCGCGACGTTGTGCTTTACGAACTTCACCTTGGCGCCTTTTGCCCCGAGGGCACGTTCGCGGGCGCCGCGCTAAGGTTGGATCATCTCGCAGACCTTGGGGTGACTGCCGTTGAGATCATGCCGGTCAGTGACTTCAAGGGCCGTTGGAATTGGGGCTATGATGGAGCCTTGCTTTACGCCCCGGACGCAAGCTACGGCCGGCCGGAAGACTTTAAGGCTTTCGTCGATGCTGCACATGAGCGGGGAATCGCAGTGCTGCTTGACGTCGTTTATAGCCACTTCGGTCCTGAAGGGAATTTCCTGTCCCTCTACGCCCCCGATTTCTTTACGAGCCGACACGAAACGCCCTGGGGCGATGCGATCCAGTTCGACGGACCCAACTCACGACCCGTGCGCGACTTCTTCATCGAGAACGCCGAGTATTGGATCGCGGAATTTCGTCTTGACGGGCTTCGCTTCGACGCAGTCCACGCGATCAAGGACAATACGACACCCGATTTCCTGGACGAACTCGCCGAACGGCTACGCGCGCGGTTCTCGCGGCCCATCCATCTCATCTTGGAAAACGAGAGCAACGATCCGCGCCGCCTGACGCGCCACGGCGACGAACCCGATCTCTACACCGCGCAATGGAACGACGACATCCACCACGTTCTCCATGTCGCCGCGACCCATGAGAACACCGGATACTATGCCGCTTACGGCTCAACGGAGCTCCTGGGAAAAGCTATTGCCGAAGGCTTCGCCTATCAGGGCGAAATGATGCCCTATCGAAATGCGCCGCGCGGCGGCCCCAGCGCCGAATTGCCGCCGATCGCTTTCGCGTCTTTTATCCAAAATCACGACCAAATCGGCAATCGAGCGTTTGGTGAAAGGCTAAACGCGCTCGCTGCCCCGGAAGCGATACGCGCGCTTGCCGGCGTCTATCTGCTTGCTCCCCAGACACCAATGTTGTTCATGGGCGAGGAATGGGGCGCAAGGCAGCCGTTCCTCTTTTTCTGCGACTACCACGGGGAACTGGCCGACGCTGTGCGCAAAGGGCGGCGTGAGGAGTTCTCGCGTTTTCCTGAGTTCGCCCACCCCGAACGCGTGGCGAAGATCCCTGATCCTTGCGCAGAGGCGACCTTCCTCGCATCCAAACTTGACTGGGGCCGGGTCGATGCGAAGCATTTGGCCTATTACCGCGAGCTGTTGAAGGTGCGCCGCGACCTTGTGCAACCATTGCTGCCTTCCATTCGACACGGCGGCAAGGCGCTCGTGGTAGGTGAACAAGCGGTGCGGATCGTCTGGCAAGCGGGAGAGCGGCGACTCGTCCTCGACGCCAATCTCTCGCTTAGCCGGGTCGCCTTTCCACCGCTTGAAGCGCGCCCGTTTTGGTTTTGCGGCGACGCTGGCGTTACGTTCGGACCTTGGGCCGTGCGGTGGGCACTCGATCGCGCATGACTATGCCTCGTGCAACCTATCGCCTGCAACTGCGAGCGGAGTTCGGGTTCAATCACGCAGCGGCGATCGCGCCCTACCTCGCGCGTCTCGGGGTCAGCCACGTCTATCTTTCTCCGATCTTCAAAGCGCGCCCAGGCAGCGTGCATGGCTATGACATCACCGACCACAACCAATTAAATCCTGAGCTCGGAACGGAGGACGAATACGAATCGATGATTGAAGCCTTCCGCCGTGAAGGAGTGGGTCGAATTTTGGACGTCGTTCCCAATCATATGGGGGTATGGGGCGCCGATAATCCATTGTGGCTCGATGTTCTCGAGTGGGGTCCGTACTCCCAATATGCGGGCTGGTTCGACATCGATTGGTCGGCTCAAGATGGCAAGCTGCTCGCCCCTGTGCTTGGCGCGCAATATGGCGAAGAGCTGAGATCCGGGAAGCTAAAGCTTAATTTTGAGGCCGACGGAAGTTTCGCCGTCTGGGCTTATGCGGCTCACAAGCTGCCGATCGATCCGCTCACCTTTCCGCAGATCCTCGGTCATCAGAACTCCGCGCTCGACCATATGGCCGATCTTTTCCTCGACCTGCCGCAATGGCGGCCGCAGGTGGCGGCGAGGGCGCGTACGTTGAAGGGCGAACTCGCATCTCTCGCCGACCGAGACAGCAACATCCGCGTGGCGATCGAAACTCGTGTTAAGCAGTTCAACAACGACTGGCGCGAACTTGATCGGCTGATCAGTAGGCAGTTTTGGCGCGTCGCATTTCATCGCGTGGCAGAGGACGAGATCAACTACCGCCGTTTCTTCAATATCAACGACCTCGCGGGTCTGCGCATAGAGGTGGGCCCGGTTTTCGACCATGCGCACGCCCGCATATTTCGCATGCTCGAAAGCGGCGACATCGACGGATTGCGCATCGACCATATCGACGGGCTATTTGATCCTAAAGCCTATCTCGAGGCGCTTCGAGCCGGTGTGAGCCGGCCGTTTTATCTCGTCGTCGAAAAGATACTAGCGTCGCACGAATCGTTGAGAGCGGACTGGCCGGTCGAGGGCACGACCGGATACGACTACACCAATCTTTCCCTCGGAGTGCTGGTTGACACAGGGAGCGAGCCAGCCTTCACGCAGACATATCATGACTTCGCCGGAGAAGACCGGAACTTCACGACCGTCGCGCGCGACGGCAAGCTGCGGATCATGGAAAATGAGATGGCGAGCGAACTCAACGCGCTCGGTCGCCGGGCCGCGCAACTGGCTGGCGCGAGTCCGATGACGGCGGATCTGACTCGCGCGCTGCTCCAGCGCGCGATTAAAGAGGTCATCGCGAACTTTCCGGTCTACCGGACCTATCTCGACTCTACCGGGATGTCGGCCGACGCTGACCGGCGTGATATCGCCTGGGCGATCACGCGCGCCCGGCGCTTCGATCCGGATGTCCATCCGTCCGCCTTCGATTTCCTGCAGAACACGTTGATGGCGGAAGCGGAAAAACCACCCACCCAGGAGCTCAGTCGCAGCGCAGCGCTTCGCTTCGCAATGAAAGTGCAACAGTTCTCGGGCCCAGTGATGGCCAAAGGGGTCGAGGACACAGCTTTCTATCGTTACAACCGGTTCATAGCCCTCAACGAGGTCGGGGGCACCCCAGAGCGGTTTGGACTCGCGCCCGCCATCTTTCACAAGGCAAACGCCGCGCGCGCCCAAAACTGGCCGCACGCCATGTTGGCGACCGCCACACATGACACGAAGCGCGGCGAAGACAATCGCGCGAGGCTCGCTGTTCTCTCTGAAATCCCGGACGAATGGCGCCGGCAAGTGGAAACCTGGACCCGCATCTTGCGAGCGCGTCGCGGCGACGTGGAGCGCGTCGCCGCTCCCGACCGCGACGACGAATATATGCTTTACCAGATGCTGGTGGGCTCCTGGCCTATCGATATGCTCGAGGACCCCAGCGTCGAGCAATTGGAGGCTTATGGCGCCCGCATCCGTGCCGCGCTGGAAAAATCCCTGCGCGAAGCGAAGCGTCGCTCGGGTTGGTCCGCTCCGGACGCCGAGTATGAAGAGGCGACGCAAGCATTCGCACGTGACGCATTGCGCTCTGACGCGTTCCTTTCCAATTTCTTGCCCTTCACACGGCGCATCGCGCGCTTCGGTGTCGAGAACAGCCTCGTTCAGACGGTCGGCAAGCTCACAGCGCCAGGTGTCCCCGACATTTATCAGGGCTGCGAGCTGTGGGACCTCAATCTCGTCGATCCTGACAATCGACGGTCGGTCGATTTCGTACAACGTCAGGCTGACGTTGTAGATGTCGCTAGCCGTATCGAGGTTCGACAACAGCGCCCCGCGCTGTTCGAGACGCTGATGAACGAATGGCGTGATGGTCGAGTGAAGCTGGCCACGATCGCCTTGCTGCTCGCTCTTCGCCGGGAGAAGCCAGAGCTTTTCAGCACCCGGGATTATCAGCCGATTGCCATTGAGGGAGACCGATCCGATTGGGCCTTTGGATACGTTCGCGCCACAAAAGATCGCCGACTAGCGGTGGTGATCGCGCGCTTTCCCGCACGTCGAGAGGCGGAGCCCGAGTGGAGCGCAACGGCGCAGCTACCCGAAGGTCGGTGGTTCGATTTGTTTCGCGGCAAGGATGCGACTGTCGGCGCACCCCTTCGTGAGTGGCTGCATCCGCTGCCGTTCGCGGTGCTATTGGCTCAGTAAGGCCGGTCCCGCGTCATTTCGCCGAGTCGCGATCCTACTCCTGACGATCCGTTTTCTCGGGGACACGCTCGAATAGGACCATCGAGCGCGCGGTCACTTCGTAGACAGCCCCGATGTCGAGTTGGCTTGCGTCCAGCTGCGGATCTGTCGTGTCGAAGAGGCGTTTCCAGCCCGCAGCTTCGTAGCAGGGCGGCAAGGTGAACTCGACAGTCTCGTGGTGGGCGTTGAATAGGATCAGCAATGTTGCGTCAGCCCCCCGCCGCTTAATTCCCGTCGCCTGTCCCCGCCCATCCAGCAGCATGCCAAAACAGCGCGTTCCGTTGTCCCACGCCTCGGACGTCATCTCCGAGCCGTTGGCGTCGATCCAGGAGACGTCCCTCACTTCAAGGTCGGGATTCATTTCGCCGGTCAGGAAGCGCAAACGCCGGAGCACCGGGTAAAGATGAAAGGCGGCCGTCAAGCGACGGAAGAAGTTTACAAGCGAGAGGCGGTCCTCATCTATGTCCCAATGGATCCAACTCGTCTCGTTGTCCTGGCAATATGCGTTGTTGTTGCCGTTCTGTGTGCGGCCGAACTCGTCACCCGCGCAGATCATCGGACTGCCCTGAGACAGGATGAGCGTCGCAAGCAAATTTCGGAGCTGACGCCACCGTAACGTGCGTATCTCCTCATCCTCAGTGGGCCCCTCGGCACCGCAGTTCCATGAGCGATTGTCGGAATGTCCGTCGCGATTGTCCTCGCCGTTCGCCTCGTTATGTTTGTCGTTGTAAGAAACAAGGTCGTTGAGAGTGAAGCCGTCGTGGGCGGCGATAAAGTTGACGCTCGCCCAGGGCTTTCGGCCTCTAAAGTTGAACTTGTCCGGTGAAGCGCAAAGGCGAGGGGCCAGCTCTTTTGCATCCCCGTGGCCGCGCCAAAAGTCGCGCACGTCGTCACGAAACCGGTCGTTCCATTCGGCCCAGCCAGGGGGAAAGCCGCCCACCTGATATCCGCCAGGGCCACAGTCCCACGGCTCGGCGATCAGTTTGACATCGGCGAGCACCGGATCCTGGCCCAGGACCTTCAGGAATCCGCTTTCGGTGTTGAAACCGTCCGGCTCACGCGCAAGGATCGTCCCCAGATCGAAGCGGAAGCCATCAACGCGCGTTTCGGTCACCCAGTACCGCAAACTGTCCGCGACCATCTGGATCACGCGTGGGTGGCTGAGGTTGAGCGTGTTGCCGGTGCCCGTGTCATTGACGTAAAATCTCGGCTGATCTGTCGTCAGCCGGTAGTAGGACTTGTTGTCGATCCCTTTGAAGGAAAGCGTCGGACCGCGCTCGTTGCCTTCCGCCGTATGATTGTAGACGACGTCGAGAATCACTTCGAGTCCGCCGTCGTGGAGACGCGCGATCATCTCCTTGAATTCGCGCAGCGAGTTCGGCACGTCGGAAGCGTAACGAGGGTCCGGCGCGAAAAAGCCGATCGAGCTATAGCCCCAATAGTTTCTGAGCCCTTTCTCGAGCAGGTAGTCGTCGTCGATAAACGTGTGAATCGGCATCAGCTCGACGGTCGTGACGCCGAGCGACTTGATATAATCCACCACGGATTTCGAGCCGAGTCCCGCGTAGAACCCTCTAAGCTTCTCGTCGACCTCCGGGTTCAACTTCGTGAAGCCTTTGACGTGCGTCTCGTAGATGATGGTGCCTTCCCACGGGACGCTTCGCCGTCGATACTCGCCATGCCAATCGAAATTTGGATCAACGATGACGGATTTCGGCACGAAGGGCGCGCTATCCCGCTCATCGAAGGTTAAGTCGTCCCCCTCTGCCGCAATCGTGTATCCGAACACGGCGGGGTCCCACGTCAGCTTTCCCGAGTGCGCTCGTGCGTAGGGGTCGAGCAGCAGCTTGTTGGGATTGAAGCGATGGCCAGCCTCGGGCTCGTAGGGGCCGTGGACGCGAAAGCCATAAAGCGTCGCGGGGCCGACGTCCGTCACGTGGCCATGGAACACTTCATCGGTCCGCTCGGGGAGCTCAAGACGTTCCGCCTCGCGGCGGCCATCAGCGTCGAAGACGCAAACGTCGACCCGCGTCGCATTCGCTGAAAAGACGGCAAAATTTGCGCCCGTCTCGTCTGCCGTGGCGCCGAGCGGGTACGGCTTGCCTTCGCTGATTTGCATGCGGTCCCCTTTGCGACGCCCGTCCGCCGTTGATCTGCCCATGCGCCATCAACCTCCCGGCGGACGCCCGGTTCCCTTCGCTTAAGCCTAGCCGTGAGTTTCTTCCTTTGCCAAAGCGGGTTCTATGGAACCAAACGTTAACTCGCACGTTGGGCGCAACGCAAAGTGCTCTCAAAGTTAGGGGCAAAAAAGGAGACCTCGATGGAGCAAATCTCGGGAGGGAATTTTTACGAAGATGCGAGCACGATCGATGGCCCGGTTGGTCGCCCCGCGGGGCTCCCCTCGCGATCCGAGGTCGGAGCAGACGACAAGCATAACTGGCAAGGGCGGAGCGACGAGCGGATCAAGCTAGCCGTCATGACTACGCTTCACTGGGATCTGGCCGTTCCCCGCGACCGAGTGAAAGTCAGCGTCGACCGCGGATGGGTCACTCTAACCGGTCAGGTGCTCCGCGCATACGAGAAGGCATGCGCTGAAGCCGACGCTCAAATGACGCCCGGCGTCGCCGGAGTGACCAACCAAATCGCGTGCCGGTCGGGGGATTAGACGGCTCCCACCCCCGCGCGCAACGCCGTGGTTGTTGGATCGATCGTCGTTTGCGTAGTCGCCATCGTTGACGATGTGCCGCCGCAGCGCGCTGATCAACGCTGACGGCCACCACCCGCCGCAGGGCGCGACGCAGTGCGGCGCCCCAGGCCCGCCATCGGGAAGCCCATTAAATCTCAAGGTTCAAATACACGCGCCGGCTCACATGGCCACGATTGCCCGGTTTTATGCGTGCGAATCCCAACTCCTCTGCAGCTCGCCGAAGAGGAAAGGAGATATGTAAACCGAATAGCCTTCGCCAACTCACACGTCGCCAATTTGGCCAAGGTTTCGGAGAGATCTTACAACGCGACGGGCCAGATAGGCGCTAAGACGGCAAGCGCGAGGGCGCTTTTCGCGCCACCCTTTTCATTTGAGGATCAGGACCTCTGGCTCGTGTTGAACTCCTCGTCAGGTTTTCCAAATCCACGGTGTCAATATAGGCATTGGTTGTTATCCGATCGATTCTGTAGTTACTGTCCGTAATATCCAGGAAAACTGGTTAATACTGTGAACGAAAGGGGGGATTGTCATCGACTACTTGCGGACTTAATATCCCGAGCGACGAACCTCTTGGTATCTCGATCGTTCAGGTCGGGGAAATTCCGGAGACGATCACATGGCCCATACGGACACTCGCGCTCTGCGCGCTGAAATAGCATCGCAGCGCGCTGAAACAGCATCGCAATCTTCCGTTCGCGCCGAACGCGAATCTGATGATGATTTTAACTTTCCGCCTACCGCTCATCCCGGTCGCGAGCTGTTCACCGCGAGCCTCTTTGTCCTTCTGATCATGGCCCTCGTGGTCTGGGGTGGTTGGAAGCTGATTTCGTTGATATGAGTGTGGCTGCCTGCCCCGCGTAGCGACCGCCCGAGCCGTTTCCATATTCGCCTGATGATCCGCCTGGCCACCACGCCGGCTGCCGTCGTGGCCATTTCTCCCACCTGACCAGCGTCAATGTCGAGAACCAGCGCGCCGACAAACGGCGGCGTTCGCATCTGGCTTGAGCCGGGCTCGTCGACGGCTCGGGGCGATAACGCGCAGCCCAGGCGAAGGCTACAGCGAGGCGACCCTTAGCGTTGCGAGTGGCCGACGGAGACGATTACCAGCCGTTTCCAAACGCCGGTTTCGTCGTTGCTTCACCACATGTCCAATAGGTCAACGGCGCAGAATGCAGCCACGGTGAACCCGGCAATGACGATCAAGATCAAGGCGATTTCAATCGCAGCCGCCTTCAGTCGGCGTAGCACACGGCGCGGCAACCTGGTGAAATAGCCTCTCTTGCGGTAGGGGCGCGCGTTAAGCTCGAAAGATTTTCTTGACGAAACGAGTTCATCGCTTGGAAATTGAGTTGAGGTGGTCAAAAGCATTCACTCGTTCAGCCGGAATGGCCGCGGCGACTTCTGTTTTCGTCGGCGTCAATTTCCAAATGTTGTCCAAAATCACTCAAGTTTGCCCGGATAGGGCGGCCGGGCGTCGAATTCCACAATTAAATTAAGGTGTAGGGATAACGAAAGGCGATAAGGTCGGCTGGAGCGTTAACGGAACGCCCTGCCGCGGCCGGCTTGGCGCCAGCGGCGAAACGGCTCACAGTCTCGCGTACTCACTCGTCCCGGAAACGCCGCGGATGAAGACTGCCGATTTCGTCGCCGCAAAGCGGCCAAACCTGGCCGCCTTTGAGCGTTTCCCGCACGTGGACTTTTCCGACTATGAACGGCGGCTCCGCGACTTGCAGGTCACGCTGCAACGCGTGCAGCAGGCCTATCTCGGCACGCCGCAACGCGCCGTCATCGTGCTTGAAGGAAGGGATACGGCCGGCAACGGCGGCGTGGTCCGGCGACTAGGCTGGGCGCTCGATCCGCGCAGCTTCAAGGTGCACACCATCGCCGCCCCCGGCGAACGCGAGAAATCGCTGCACTATCTCCATCGTTTCTGGGAGCGCCTGCCGCATCACGGCCAAATCGTCGCGTTGGATCGTTCCTGGTATGGCCGAGTGCTAGTCGAGCGGGTCGAGGGATTCGCCACAGCCGCCGAGTGGGGCCGCGCCTACGAAGAGATCAACAAATTCGAACGCATGATGCTCGCCGACGGAGTGCGGCTGGTGAAGCTTTTCCTGCATATCACGGCGGACGAGCAGATGCGCCGATTCCGCAACCGGCTCACCAATCCGCTGAAGCGCTGGAAGCTCTCGTACGAGGATTTCCGCAACCGCGGCCATTGGAAGGATTACGAGACGGCGATCGAGGACATGATAGCGAAGATCTCCGCCGGCCGCGCTCCCTTCACCTCATTCCAGCCAATGACAAGCCGTATGCTCGACTGGCGGCCCTGCGTGTCATTGCCGACCGCCTGTCCAAGAACGGCTCGCTCGAGCCGCAGGCGCTCGACCCCAAGGTCGTCAAGGCAGCCGAGCACCTGCTGGGCATTCGCCTCCTACCTCGCCCGGCACGGTTGGCCGGCACACGGCGCGGCCTCCTCCACACATTTGACTATTGGCGATCGTGCAAGTCGGCAGCTACTCAGCCACACCGATCGTTCAGCAAAATATTCGGAGATCTAATTTGAGCCGCCCGCTTTGGTCAGTAACTTGTCTCAGTTCAGCGCGACAGCAGGGCGAGCTTTTCGCGACGCAAAATCCGGACGGGTCTTTGGTCTTATCCGCGATGTTGAAAGACGGCCAGGGTTTATTGTCCTTTCTCCTCGTTCCGCCTTACGCCAACGCACTCCACAGCCGCAACGCCACTCAGGGGCAAGACTTAGCTCGTAGATTCGGGCCTGTGGAACTCCAGTCATCGCTGTAGTCACCTATCTGCGCACCGTGCCAGCTGGAAAGCAATTCCGTGCCTCTCAATGCGCGTATTTCGCTAAAACGCTAATGTAATGTGCTTGATAGCCCGTAGATGGCTCCGTTACCTCCCAAGAATTAACCGGCCAACCATCGTTAAATTCTCGGTAGGACTTCAGCGCAGGCTGCCCGAGCGGCGGCGCATAACTATTGCTGCATAATGAAAAAGCCGCTGAGAAAGAGCATTTGTATTCCGCGGTAAAGATGGCGGCAGCGCAGCATTGAGCCATCGAATAGTGTGGATTGGGGCCGCCCACAAGATATCCCGGCGGTGGACCCGGCGTCGTTGCACTGACCCTTTCCCAGCGCGTGCCGTGAGCAAACCAAGTGTGAAACATGGTGCTGGCGGAATGGCTCGCTCCCGCCGATTTCATATTCGTAAGATAGACAAGACCGAGCGGATTGACGCCGTGAATGTAGTGCAGGTATTCCATTGCCGCAGTATCCGCCTTCGCTGCGGTGACAGGATCCTTGTCATACAAAGCCAGAAGCTGGTAGAGTCTCGCCTGTTGGGCCTTTGATTGGTTGCTCCCCCATGTATAGTCTTTGATCGGCGAGCGGTAAGCGTCTTTATTGCCGAGTATCATTGGAAGCTGATCTGCGTTCATCGTCATGTTTGTGATGAATTTTGTCAAGATAGCAGATTTGACTTGAGGGGAAATATTCGGCAAGCGCGCGTAATCAAGTAGAACTTCTTCTCTATCCGAATCCCATTGCGTCGGGCCATAGCTGGCGACGATTGACGCGTAGTGCGATTCAACGAAGTCCTTGTAAATTGCGTCGTTCGTTAGCTCGTAGAGATAGACGGCGGCCTCGAATTTCGCAAACAGGCGCTGTTCATCATCCATTTCCTGTTGGCCTGAAGCAAGTCCGCGAGAACCTGGCTGCCTTGAGTCGTCGTTATTGTAGTAGAGGACACTGGGATTGGCGGCCGCCCAATCCCACGCTCGTTTGGCGCGGGTGGCGAGATCGGCGCCGTACGCCCTGAGATCGGCCTCGGATCGCGCCGAATAAGTCTTGGCCGCGTAGGCGAATGCCGCCGCGCCCATCAGGCTAGCCGCTGTCGTTGCCGGACCATAAAAACTCGGCCCCGTGGCGGCCGACGGCGGGCTCGCCAGGTCCAGACCTTGGACGCAGAGCAGCGAGCCGTCGGAGTTTTGCATGCGCGCCAGCCAGTCTAACGCCCACTTGACTTCATCGAGAATGTCCGGGACGCCGTTTCCCGACTCGGCTATGCCAGTATCGTCGCCGAATGCAGTCGGGTTCTCACGATAAGCGCGCAACAAAGCAATAACGTTGCCAGCCGTCCAACTTGTATACTTGTTGTAGTCGCCGGCGTCGAACCAGCCTCCGCGAAGATCTTTGATCTGGGAAGGATCGCTAGTGCTCTGCCCGTGCGAGGCCTGCCAAGGTCGGGTCTGAGGATCCTGTCCAGGCCCCATATGGCTTGCAGCATCAGCCCAGTCGGATCCGACCGTCTCGACGGTCTTTTTGAAGCCCGCGCGCTGGTAAAAAAACATTTTCGTGGCAGCATTTAGGACATTCCGGTAAACACGATCACCAATTTTGAATTCGGGGGAGCTCACTCCTCTATCGATATCAACGACTTTGTAGGTTCCCGGGGTTGTGACGTCAGAAAAATCAAAGGACCAGACCTTGTCGCCTGACACGTTGTCCGTGGCGCCGTCATTCCAAGGCGTTGGCGGGCCCTGTTTTGCAATGTTTCCGGTAGACTGATCGACGACGGCATAGGTAGCCCCCGGCGTGAAATGGGCGGCGGCGTCGTAGCCGACCTTTGGATCGCGGATCAGTGCGACTTTGGAAGCGTTTGTCGGATAGCCGAACTGGTCGACAACAATCCTAGGTATCGGCCCGTTTATGCCCAAAGCCAAGCCCTGGCTCCAGGTCGTGTCCGCGCTCGATGTGTCGCCGCCCGATCCTAATTTCTCAACAACACCAGATTGGCCAGGGGAACTCCCTCCGGCGTCGGCGGAATGAGACCGGGAATGATTCTCAACAATGATGCCTGCGATAACCGTACCGGCCCAATACGGCGAGCCGGCCGCAAAGAATAGAATCAAAAAGTAGAGAGAGGGCCCTCGCATGAAGAAATGTCCTCCACTTCTACTGTCAATTCGAAGGGGGAGAGGGACTGTCTTCCAAGTCATACGATTTGCTTTTGCGCTCTGAAACACAGCCCCGCGCAGCGGAGTCAGCAGCGAGCGCGGCGATGTCCCAAGCCGATGCCGAGAATTCCCGCCTTCCGCCGAAGCGCTCCCTCGGTTCGTTTCATCTTCTTCGCGATCTCCGTGAGCGGCGTTCGAGCCTTCGAATGGGCCTTGAGTTGGTGAACGTCTCCATTTGTCCATTGGGTCCTATGGCCGGTCTCTTTCTGCGCCATTAGCTCTCCCGCAAGTTGAAAAAGAAGCCCACCCTATACCGGCGCGGGGCAAACCGGCGCGTTCTTGGGGCATATCTACAACGCGCCGGTTGTATGACAATACTCAACGTGGACGCGCTGTCAATTATCAAGCCTTGAGAAAACGTCGAGCGCTATCCCTAAACGGAGAAAAGGGGGCACGGAAGCCGCCCCTTTCGCGCTCGCGCGCCAGGTGCGCGAAACCTGCCAAGTACAGATTCGAGCGTACCGCTCCGAGCGCTCAGCCCTGCGGGGAGTCTCCTAGCTCCGCGCTGCGCGCAGCGCGGAGGCGAGCCGATTCCTCCTCAGCACGAATGGCACAGAACTCCGTCATTCGTTTGCAACGAATTTTAGTTCCGCGAATCGCTGTGAGAGCTGCCGCTATTGCCGACCGTCGTCGGTCGCGCCGCCACGCCGCCTGCGTCGCGCAAAGGTCCGGCATGGGAAATTATCGCCAGGCTCAATCGCGCTCTACAACCCAAGCAAACGCCACTTGCCGTTTGTGAGTTTTGGTGCTTACTTAACGGAAAGCTGGGGCGCGGCCGGGTTGACCTGACGCGATGCGATGACTGCAAGTTTTTGCGAGGCGGAATTCGCCCGCTCTAGAGGTTTACTTGACTGATACTGGAGGAACCCAAAATGGCGATAATCGTCCTTGGAAATAGCGGCAATCTTTCCGTGTCTGACGACAATAGTGACGGAGACACGATCATCCTTGGCAACGGCGCCCATGACACAGTGAGCGCGGCTTTCCCCCAATATGACGCGATCATCCTCGGCAATGGCGCCGGAGACACGATAAACATACACGGCGCCGGCCTAGCCGGCGGCTTCGGCAGCCAATACGACGCCATCATCCTCGGCGATGGCGCCGGAGACACTGTGAACGCCTTTGGACCGCCAACCGGCTTCACTCAATACGACACAATAATCCTCGGGAATGGCGCCGGAGACACCGTTAACGTCTTTGCCGGCTTCAACAACACGATCACATTAGGCAACGGGGCGCACGACACAGTGAACGCCATCGCCAACGTGTCAAATTTCAGCAGCACGTACGACACAATCATGCTCGGTGACGGCTCGGCTGACAGCGTAAGCCTCGGCGCCACAGAGAACGATACAATTATCCTCGGCAACGGGGATGGGGACGCGGTGGTTATCGCGGGGTTTCTCCCCAGCTCCGGTGACATGATCATCGCCGGCAACGGCAATGGCGATGCTGTCAACATCGGCATCAGCGCCGGCAACGTGATCATGCTGGGCAATGGCGACGGCGACTCCGTCACCGTCGGCGGCGGGGGTTTCGGCGGCAATACGATTATCGTTGGCGACGGTGCTGATGACAGCGTGAGCTTCGTAGGCTCGGACCAGACGATAAGAGTCGGCAATGGTAAAGCTGACGTGGTGACGATGGGGTTCGGGTCCAATAACAATATAACCCTTGGGAACGGCGCCAACGACACGGTGAACAACGATAGCCGAACGCCCGGCAGTAACAACACGATTACGCTCGGCAACGGCAGTGGGGATGTGGTGAACGACTTAGGCTCGAATGAGACGATCACGCTCGGCAATGGCGCTGACACGGTGACCACTGGGATTAACAGCATCGTCACGGTCGGAAATGGCGCCGACACGGTGACTGCGGGATCAGGCAGCACGATCACGCTCGGCAATGGCGCTGACACCGTGACCGCGGTTAGCTCGCTGATCAACGCCGGACACGGCCACGATACATTTGTGCTCACGGGCAGTTTTGGCGAGGACACAATTACAAACTTTAGCCCAGCGCACCACAACATCGTGCTGGCTCAGGCCGTGTTTGGAAACTTCGGCGCCATGCATATGCAGCACGATATTGCGCAGGTCGGCGCGAACACCGTGATTACGGATCCTCAAAATTCTGCGAATGTGATTACGCTGACGGGCGTCAACCCTTCCAGCTTGCACGCCGGCAATTTCCAATTCGTGTGACAGCGTAAAGCGTTCTCGAACAGAGCCACTAGGCGGAGATGCTGGAGCGTCTGCAGAAAAATGCGGTTCGGAGCATAAGACCAAATTTCGCCCGTGTCTCACGCGTGTGAGGGTGCGGTTTTCGATATAGGGTGTGGGGCGGCTCGATGATGTCGCCACCACAGGGCTCAATGTGCCGTCTCGCCAGCAGACCTCGAGAATCAAAGCGACGACCGCTTTCCTTGGGCCAAGCTATCTCGGCGACGAGACCGCTGAGGCGCCCGCACGTCGAAACCAAGAGACTTGGCAAGACGGCCGCCCAAACGCCGCCCTGACCGCGTCGCACAGCGCGATTTAGCCTACGCAACACAAGCGCGAAAATGACACTGTTAGACAGTTTCACAGGTGAAAGGGGTCGGCGCCTCTGCGTAGAGACTCTCGCTACTCAGAGGCTTGTCTCCGGTAATCGCGAGCTGGCCGAAGAGCTGACCGATTGTGCCGAAGTCCTCGCGGTTTCAGCTGGTCAAGCGCTGATCTCTCAAGGAGCCGACGATAGCGAGATATACTTCATACTGGCTGGAACCTTTGATGTCATCGTCAATGGTCGGCGGGTCGCCGGCCGCGGCCCTGGCGACCATGTCGGCGAAATGGCCGCCGTGCAGCCTGCCCAGAGAAGGTCTGCGACGGTTACTGCCCTCGAAGACGCAATCGTTGCCAAGCTCTCGACGGAGGCTTTCTCGCGTCTCGGTTCTAAACACCCGCAGATTTATCGCCTCATCGCACAGGAACTCGCCCGTCGAGTGCTGCAACTTGAAAGTCGCTCAATCGAGTGAGCGCTGACGACGACCGCGGTCTCCGCCTGCGGCATTGGGCGGTGCGCTCGAATCCAACGGGAGTTGCGGCAGCGGCGGCGTTATCTCGCATGCCGCTGAAGGGCGATAACCTGCCATCTCCCGGCCAAGCTGGAGGTCTGCATTCCGCCCTTCTGAGACGATCGCTATTCGCTGGGCGATGACCGCCATCGGACCCTTTGCCGCCCTTTAAGATCGACCCTGTGAACGGGCGAAAAGGCAGAGGAAGCGGACTTCGACCGAAGGCGTTGGTTGCGCCAGGGGTGGACGTCCGATGTGCGGTCTGGATTAGGACTTGTGACTGAGGCGGCGGCTCTGATTTCTGAGCGAGGTGGATTGACGAAGGCGCGCCGGTTCGGGTCTGCAATGCAACAGGTAGATATGCGCCTGCGGTCGAGCGATGGAGCTTTTCCCCGATGTTGGTGCCTCGTGCACGCGCCACGCGAGTGCTCGAAAAAGCTCGCGCGCAGCGGGGGCGCCTGGTCTTCTTGCTTTTCTGAGGTAAAGCTTGGATGCTTGGAATCGTGCTGCCGTTTTTACTCGAATGCGAGGATCGCGTAGGCGGCTCGCTCACCGGCACGAAAATCAGGTTAGATGACTCCTCGGGCGCAGCCTAACGGCCTCCTCGCCGCGCTATCATGACGTCCCGGCGAGCGGTTGTTCCGCGGCCACCAATCGCCGATGACAACGCTGCGGAGTTGCTTGAGGCGCCGCCCGAACTAATATTGCTGCACAGAACAGGCATTCCCCCGCTCTTGTGAACCGGTCGGCCATGACTGAGGAAATTCACCGATGCCTGACCCGCTGCAGAACATCACCGAGATTGATGAGCGCATCGCAATCCGAACGAAAATCTCCGCGAGTTAGCCGGGCAATCCGCCTCACACGCAGGCGCCGCCGACGGGGACCTCAAGGCCCGACGCGTCGCCGAACGAGAGGCGGAAGTCGACCTGCTGAGGAAGCGTCAAGACGAGCTTTCTCAAACACGATCTCAACTCCACGATAGGGAAATTCTTGAGGGCGACGTGGACAGTCGAAACCTGCCACCCGGCGCCAAGATGGAGACGGCTCTGCGCGCGTCTTCGCTGAGCCCGAACCGGGTTCGCCGGGTCGGCGCTATCCTTGTCGCTGGCGATGGAACGGAGATCGCGGCCTGCAACACGTTTCCGGGTGGCGTCCGCGACCTTGAGGAGCGCCATGAAGGTGACGGCCGATTCGTCTGGATGGAACATGCCGAGCGCCACGCGATCTTCGAAGCGGCCCGGCGCGGCGTGGCGACAGCCGGCGCTCATCTCACCACGACATTCTTCCCATGCATCGATTGCGCCCGCGCAATCGTCGACGCGGGCGTTGCCTGCCTGGACACGCCCGCGCCCGATTTCGACGATCCGGTCTGGGGCGCATCGTTCGGCCGATCGCAGACAATCCTGACCGAGGGCGGTGTCGAGATCCGAATTGTCGACACGGCCGCACGCTCCTGAAACGCAGTGATGGTGAGGGCGCCGTGCGCGAATTCGTCGAGCAAAGCCACTAGCCAATGCGATTTCGGTCGCAATTGCGCGGCGAGCTTCGGCGTCCCCCGCCGCACATCAGGACCACGGGATGGTCGAGCGCGCTGACGTGCGCCGCGTCGGCGCCGCCAGGCGAGCCCCAACCGGTGACCATAGAGCCGAAGAATTCGGCGTTGGCGCGTTCGAATCCGCGCTCGCCTTCCGGCAACTCGTCCTGAGCGTAAATCGCGTCGACTGGGCAGACGGACAAGCAGAGCCCGCAGTCAATGCACTCGTCGGGCTGGATATACATCATGCGCCCGCCCTCGTAGATGCATTCGACAGGACAGGCCTCCTGGCAGGCGCCGTCCTTGACGCCGATGCAAGTCGAGGCGATTACATAAGCCATGACGAGCTTCCGCCGCCTCAGCGCCCGCGCCATTGCGGCGCGCGCTTCTCCTTGAAGGCGCTGACCCCCTCGTCCTGATCGGACGATTGCAGCGCCTCGATCAGCGCCGGCAGACGCAGCATCTGCGCCTCTCTCGCTGTAATGCGCTCTCCAGCCCGTACCATCTGCTTAATTGCGCGCACCGAGAGCGGCGCGCAGGCCTGGATATCGACGACCCAGCGAGCGACCGCTTCGTCGAGCGCTTCAGGCGGGACAACTTCGTTGACGAGGCCGTAGCGTAGGGCTTCGTCTGCGCCGATCCGGCGGCCGGTGAGCAGCATGCCCATCGCCTGGACGTGGGGAATACGGCGTGCAAGAAGCGCGATGCCGCCGTCGAGCGCAAGGCGCCCGACCCGCGGCTCGGGCAGGCCGAAGGTCGCATCGGCCGAGGCGACGACAATGTCGCAGCCGAGCACTATCTCCATGCCGCCGCCCAGCGCATAGCCATTGACGCGCGCGATTACCGGCACATCTAGCGTATCGCGCAGCGCAAGCCCGCCGAAACCGCCGGGGCGGGGCTGAGCCCAATAGTCGAGGCCGCTCGCGCCCGAGTCACCCTTCATGTCCGCGCCGGCGCAGAACGCCCGCGCGCCGGCGCCGGTCAGAACGACGACGCGGATATCGCGATCCTTCTCGATCGTCTCCCAGATATGGACGAGTTCGATCTCAGTCGCCCGATCGACGGCATTATGCCGCTCTGGCCGGTCGATGGTCACCCGCGCCACGCGGTCCTGAACCGAGAACAAGATGTTCAACCGACAATTCCCGTCTGCTTTAGCGCCGCGACGCGCTCGGCCGAATAGCCCGCTTCGCTCAAGACCGCCTCGCCGTCGGCGCCCAGCGTCGGCGGCGGCCGGCGCAGCTGGAACGCGCCCTCAGACATGGCAAGCGGCGTGCCGATCAGCGGCAAGGCGCCGGACTCGCCGTTGAGCGTCACCACCGTTCCGTTCGCCTTGGTCTGGTCGTGACCGAGCGCCTCGGCGAGAGTCAGCACCGGGGCGCACAGCAGATCCTGCTCGTCGAGCCGCGCGAGCCAATACTCCGTCGTGTTCGATGCGAAGCGCTCGCGGAACACCGCCTGCAATTCCGCTTTATGAGCGACCTGTCCGGCGAAGGTCGCGTAACGCTGATCGGCGGAAAGATCGGGTAGTCCAAGGGCCGCGGAAATATCCCGCAACGGGTTGGTCTTGAAGGCGCCGACCAGCACGATGGCGCCGTCGGTCGTTTCGAAGCCGCCGGTGAGCGGATATGAGCCCCACGAGAAATGCCGGCCGCGTTGCAACCACATCGCCGCTTCCTGCATCTGCATGGCCAGCATCGATTCGAACAGCGACACCGCGACTTGCTGGCCGCGGCCGGTCTTCTCCCGTTGCAGCAGCGCCAGCAGGATCGCCTGAACGAGATGCATCCCCGCCGTATAGTCGCAGAGCGCCGTCGCATAGACAGCGAGCGGTTCGTCGTCGTTGCACTTGCGGCGCATGACACCAGAGAGCGCTTGCGCCAGAATGTCCTGTCCGCCCTTGTACGCGAGCGGCCCGCTTCGTCCGAAGCCCGAGCCGAAGGCGCAGATGATGCGCGGATTTATCTTTTCGAGCTCGTCATAGCCAAAGCCCATGCGCTCCATCACCCCGGCGCGAAAATTATTAACGACGACATCGGCCCCGCCTACAAGGTCGTAAATGACCGCCTTGCCACCCTCCTTGCGCAGATCGAGGGCGATCGACCGCTTGTTGCGGTTAAGGCTGCGGAACACCGGGTTGTCGAGGCCGTCTGGATCGTCAGGGATCGAGGAGCGTGAAAGGTCGCCTGCGCCGGGTCGCTCGATCTTGATGACGTCGGCGCCGTAGTCGGCCAGCACCTGGGTCGCGCTCGGTCCGAGCATCACCTGGGTGAAGTCGATGACGCGCACGCCGGACAACGGCTGTGTGGCGGAAGAATCCATGGACTTCAATCCTATTCGGCAGCGATGGTGAGTTGCGCGTTGGCGGCCGGCCGATCGCCTGGATCGGCGCCGCGCGCGCGCAGCCGCGCCTGGAGCCTGGCGACGTCGATCTTGTCGACCGAAACATTTTCCTCCAGCGCCAGCGCGGCAGCGACGCCGGCCGCCTCGCCCATCGCCATGCACGGCGGGATCTCGCGTGAACTTCGCTGCGCCGCAGACGTGACGGAATAGTGCCGGCCGGCCACCAGCAACTGCCCGACATCGCGCGGCAGCAACGCCCGATAAGGGGTGTAGTAGTCGCGGCCGCGGGCGACGCTATCGACGAAGTGTCGGCGCCCCATCACGTCGTCCTTGGTCACTACGTAGACGCCGTCCAATAGCCGCGTCTGGCGCACCCCGATCTGCGGCGCCACGTCGACGACGAAGGCCCGCTCGAAACCCGGCAGCTTTTCGCGGACGTAAGCAATGAGCGCGGCGATGCGTTCGCGGCCCTGGAAGTCAGCGCTCGTCAGATCCTCGACGTCGATTCCGTCCAAACCGGTCATGTGCGGGCAGTTGCACCAGACGATCCCCTCGAGTGGAGTCTTGAGCCACCACTTGTCCCACGAGCCGCCGATGATCTTCTTGGCCTCGCGATCAATCTCCCGGAACGCCGTTGGCTCCTCGTATTCAAACCGTTCGGCCGTGTCGACATCGACTCCGCCGAGCCTGAACACGGTTGTGACGATATAAGAGCCGTGGCTGAACGGCGCGCCGGCCGCGGCGGCGACATCGAGATCGCCGGTGGCGTCGACGACGATCTTGCCCATGATCGCCTGCCTGCCGCCCTTGGTCTCGCAGACTACGCCGGTAATCGAGCCATCCTCGACGATCGCGCGCGAAAACCAGCTGTGCAATCTGAGGTCGACTTTCGCCTCGCTCACCATCGCGTTGGAGGCGCGCTTGAAGCCGTCGGGATCGAACGCGGCGGCGTAGCAGATCGGCTGGGGCTTGATGTGCGAATGAAAGTCGAACACGCCCCAGCGTGACCATTTGCGCCACAGCGCCGCGTCGGAGCGGCGCTCGGGTTCCGGCGGCACGACGCAGAGCCCGACTTGCTCCATCCGCTCGACTATCTCGCTGCAGAGGCCGCGCACCGAGATCTCCGCGCCGTTGAACATGTCGTCGAGCACCAGGACCATGCCTCCGGAGGCGAGTCCGCCCAGATAAGCGTAGCGCTCGAGAAGGGTGACGGAGAGGCCGCTTCGCGCGCCGGCGACCGCCGCAGCTATGCCCGCTGGGCCGCCGCCGACCACGACAAGGTCGGCGCGACGCACGATCGGGACCTGGCCCGCCGGCTCGACGATCGTGTCGCGATTGGTCATGGCGTTTCTCCTTCAGGAATGGCGGCTCGACTCTCGATCATCCGGTCTCTGCGGCATTCCATTTGAGGAAATAGCTCTCGAGCCAAGAGATCACGCCGAAGAACGCCGCCGAGAAGGCGGAGCCGACGACGATGGTCGCGTAGAGCAGCGGCGAATCGAAATTGTAGGTCGCCTGGATGATGAGCGCGCCGATACCGGTCGTGGCCCCGATCCATTCGCCGACGATTGCGCCGATGACCGAGGTGGCGGCGGCGATCTTGAGCGCAGAAAAAAGGTAGGGCAGCGAGCACTTGAGCCTGAGCTTGAAGAAGATCTCGCTCGGCGAAGCAGACAGGATGCGCATCAACTCCATTTGCTGCGGGCTCACGGCGCGCAGGCCGCGTGTCATGTTGACCAACGTCGGGAAGAAGCAGATGAGCGCGGCGATCGCGACCTTGGCGCCGAGCCCGTTGCCGAGCAGAAGCACGAGGATCGGCGCATAGGCCATGACCGGAATGGTGTGAACCATCACCGCAATTGGGAAGAACGCCTCCTCGGCGGTGCGCTGATAGACGAAGACGGTGGCGATCACGATCGCCGCGGCGTTGCCGATAATGAATCCGGCGATTGCTTCCGTCGCAGTCGGGACGAGGTTGCCGATCAAAAGGCCGAATTTGACGTAGAGCGTCGCCGCAACCGCCGTCGGCGCCGGGGCGATGAACGGCCTAACGTGGAAAATGACGACGGCGAGCTCCCAGAGGACGATGAGCAGGATCGCCGCTGCAGCCGGCAGCAGCCGGCGCCGCCAGGCCGCCAAACGGGCCGCCGCGACGTATTCGACCCGCGCCGCTTCGTCGTCGCTGGAGAACGTTTCGCCGGTCTCGGCTTGGCTTAGCGCCGGCGCGGTCATCAGCACGTCTCCAGCACCCGGCGCAGATGCGCCGTGAGCTCAACGAATTGCGGCGTCTCGCGCTCTTCGACGCCGCGCGGCGTGGGCAGTGGCACGTCGACAATCTCACGGACTCGGCCCGGACGGGCGGCCATCAGCATGACCTGCTGCCCGAGGAAGGCCGCTTCGTAGATCGAATGAGTGACGAACAGGATCGTCGCGCCGGTGTTCTCCCAGACCCGCAATAATTCGACGTTGAGCCGGTCGCGGGTGATCTCGTCGAGGGCGCCGAATGGCTCGTCCATGAGGAGGAGCTTCGGGTCGTTGACGAGCGCGCGGGCGATCGCCACGCGCTGGCGCATCCCTCCCGACAGTTCATGCGGATAGGCGTTTTCGCGGCCCGAGAGGCCGACGAGGGCCAGAAGCTCGCGCGAACTGCGCGCCCCGCCGCGTTTCGCGCCGCCGCCGACTTCGAGCGGCAATTCGACATTTTCGAGCGCCGTTCGCCAGGCGAGCAGCGATGCGTCCTGAAACACGAAGCCAATGTTGCGCGCTTCCCGCGCTGCCGCCGCCGACCCTCCCATGACCTCGACCTCGCCCGAAGTTGCCGGGATGAGGTCGGAGACGACTCTGAGCAGCGTCGACTTCCCGCAGCCGGAAGGGCCGAGAAGGGTCAGGAAGCTTCCTTGGGCCATCGTCATGCTGACGCGGTCGAGCGCCGTGACCGCCCCCCGCTCGGTCGTGAAGCGCACGGTGACGTCGCGCAACCGGACGGCCGGGCTTTCGGTCGGGTTCGGCGCCTGCGGCGCTCGCTTCATAGCGGCGTGGGCCAAGTCGCGTCCCCTCAGCCGATCTTCGGCCGGTCGTTTTCCGTCATGTCGAGGATCTTCGTGGTCATCACCTGGTCGAGCTTGGGCTTGCCGGCAGGGAATTGCTTGAGCTCATCATACTGGTCGATTTGCGCCCCCCAGACCGCGGGATCGAAGCTGCCCCAACCGTGATCCTTGGTGCGCGCGGTGAACTCGACGTCGAACATGATCGGCGCGGCAGCAAGCTCGTCGGCGCGCACGAGGTTGGGGTATTCCTGCAATAGGAGATCCACCGCCTTCTCGGGATTGGCCTTGGAGTAGGACCAGCCGCGACCCGCCGCCCGGAGGAAGCCGGCGAGCACGTCGGCGTTTTGCGTCAGCGTGTCCGTCGTCGCGTAATAGGGCAAGGCGTAGAGGCGGACGCCGCAGTCCCACAGGCGCAAGGCGATGTAATCCGCACCGAGAACCTTGAGCGCGGTCGTGTTGGTGATCCAGCCGGTCACCGCGTCGACCTGGCCAGTCAAGAGTGGCGTCATGTCGGAGCCGATGATCACCTTCTGCACCTGGTCGTCGGGAATGCCGTTCTTGCGCAATAGCGCCGCGAGCAGAATTTGCCCCGTCGCCTGGACCCCGATCTTGCGCCCGATCATGTCCTTTGGCGTCCGGATCGGGGCGCGCGGCAGGGAAAAGAAAGCATAAGGGTGCTCTTGCGCGCCGACGGCGAAGCAAGTCACCGGAATGCCCTGCGAGGCGGCGAGCATCAACGAGGGGCTCGACGACACCTGGCCAACTTCATACCGGCCGGAAGCGACGATGGCGACGCCGTCGATGTTCGGCCCGCCCGCCTGGATGGCGAAATTGATCTTCTCCTGCTCGAAATAACCGAGGCGCTTGGCGACCACTTCGCCGAGCTGGTTGCCGCCGGTTATCCACCCCAGCTGCATGTTGACAGGCTGGAGGCCGGACTGGGCGAGGCCGCGCGAGCCGATCGAAAAAGGCGCCGCGCCAGCGGCGAGCGTTGCGGCGGCGCCCTTGAGCAGCTTTCGCCGTGTGGAAAGAAGCCTCTTCGCCATGGGATCGACTCCCTTTGCTGCGCCGACTCGACGAGCACAAGCCGCGTTCGGCCCCTGCTCGATTGCCAACCTCTTATTGAATAGTGGGAACCGGGCGCTGTTGGGAAGCGCAAAGATTCGTGATAGGCGCTGCCTTTTCGGCATCACCACGAGACCGGGAGCCGCCCCGCCATGCACGCGGTCATTTTGCGCTACCTCGATCAGGTCGCGCGCGTCGGATCGATCCGCCGCGCCGCCGAAAAGCTCAATGTCGCCTCCTCCGCGGTCAATCGCCAGATACTCAAGCTCGAGGCAGAAATCGGCGTGCCGATCTTCGAACGGCGAGGCAACGGTGTACGGCTGACGCCAGCCGGCGAACAATTGATACGCCATACCCGCAATACCCTCGCCGAGTGGCGGCGCACGCGCTCGGAGATCGCAGCGATATCCGGCGACATCCGAGGGGAGGTGCGGATCACCGCCATCCCTTCGCTGCTCGTGCGCGTCGTGCCGCGAGCGATCAAGTCGATCGCCGCCCGCCACCCCAACATCTCCTTCCGCGTCATCGACGCCGATCCCGCCGAGCACGTCGAGGAAATGCGCGCCGCCCGTCCGGACATCGCCCTCATCTTCATCGACAAACGGCATCGACAATATGAAATCGCCGCGCGTCTGCGCACCGCGCTTGGTGCGATCATGCGCCCCGATCATCCACTCGCCGGCGCCAACAGGTCACCCTGTCCGAGTGCGCCGCCTATCCCGTCGTCATGCTCGCCGACGCGTGGCTCTTGGATTCGACATCCGAGAGCGAATTCGTCCATAGCGGCGCTCAATTCAACGCGCGCATCACATCAAATTCGCTCACCGTGATGAAGGAGACGATGAGGGCCGGGCTAGGCCTCGGGTTCTTCACGCCGACTGGCTTCGTCGACGAAATCGCCAGCGGCGAACTCGTCCATGTTCCGCTGGCCGAACCCGGTCTTGCCGCGAGCGAGATCGGCCTCTTCGTCCATCGCACCCGCTCCTCGGCGCACCACGTCAGCATCGTCGCAGACGAACTGAGACGCGAATTCAAGGCGGTGGAAGAGGAGATTATGGCAATGCCCCGCCGTCCGGCATGATCGGGCGAGTTCGACCTCCGACCGTGCGTCATAACGCCCCGAAGCGGCGCCCACGAGCCACTTCTATGGCGTTGCCAGGGACAAGCAGTCACACGCCTGATCGTCGGAGAACCGAGCCGAAGCACCAGGGCCAGGGGAAGGCGGCGAAGGCCAGCGGGGCGGAAATGGACACTCGGATGCGCAAGCCGGTCAGCGAGCCTCCGCCCCGAGTTTTCCCGTGCGCGCTAGCTTGGTTTGCTCGATGCTCGCGAGGCCCACCCGGCAACGGCCGCTAGCACGCCGAGGGCGATGATGACGCCGACGCGAAGGACGCGATCGTGGCGAGCACAATTATCTTTAGCACGGCACCGCCGATCAAGGCGCGGGACAGTCTTAACTTCTTTAGGCCGGATCGCGCTTTGACGTACGTCAAAGGCGAGCGATCATGGATCGGGGCCTGCCGCGAAGCGGTTTACGGTTCGCCAGACTGCAGCAATTGAGACTTTAGCGGCAGGGAACGCACTTGCAACAGCGATTACCGCAGCTCGATATCCACCCTGCACCGCATCCACAGTGGCCGGTCCTTCCGTTGCACGCCGCCTCTTTGATAAGCGGCGTGAAGTTTTTGACCGCCTGAGCGACGCTCGACGCGCCCATCGGTTTACCTTCCGCGCCAGTCATCATGGCGGTCGTTCCAAGGACGAGCATCGCCGCCGCCAGAATCATCGTAAGCCTTCGCATGAGACGCTCCTCCTCAGCGTTGACATTCGCCCGATAGTAGCCTTGGCGCAGCTGAGACTGCGACCCAGCGGGTCGAATCAAACACTGCGCACCCCTTGCAATGCGGCAGGGTATGACCCACATAACGTTATCTAGTCGCTGAGCCAAGTCAGCAATGGGTAGAACTACCCATCGTTTAACGGTCCAATCCTGGCGCTATGCGCTCCTCCCTTGGCGCTTTAGCCAGCCTGAAGCTCGTATCGTTGATGGCTAGCAAACTCATATTGATATCGCCGTTCAACTTCGCCCCCAATTTTTCGGAGTCGAGCGTATCCATGTTCCTGGTCGCCTCCTCTTTCGGCGTCTTGAGGAATACGGCGGTCAAGGTCCGGAAGGTATACGCCGCACGCGCTTACGCCGCGCTTTCTGCGCGCCCTCGGCCCGCCAAAGGCAGTCATAGGAGAACCGCTCCGTGGGGTCGCGCAGGCTGATTTCCGGGCCGAACTTCGCCGCCAATCGAGCGAACCGATAGGAGCCGCGCCGCGAGCACACGCGGCAAGCGATCCTGACGACGACGAACGGATAATGGGCGAGGCAATCCCGCCGGTCCATCCCGGATGGTTCGCTATTTGTCCTCGGATGTCAACGCCACCTTAGCGGTCCGGAATGGACCGATACTGTTGAAAAACTTGAATTTTGGCGTCGATCACAATTCAGAAGACCGCCGGCAGCCTCGACGGAAAATTCCTTAGGAGTTCGGCGGACTGACTCGATTTGCCGCCTGTGACCTGCCCATGTGGCTTGCCGTGACGACCACCAGCTTAGACGACGCTACGCGGACGAGAACGAGATTTTCGCAGTTGCTCAATTTGCTAGTTTTTCAACAATATCGACCCCTTGCGGTCGTTCCCCATTAGCCTGGTACGGGCGAAGAACGCCACAAGGCGGGCATAGGCGCTAGCGGTCGAAATTTGACGGAAGAGTCCGGCCGGTTCCGAGTGGCCGGGCGTGCGCAGGGTTCTCAACAACCCGCTGACGCTCGAGGTTTGGGATCAAGAATTCTGGTGGATCGGCCGATACACATTTTTGCCGGACGCGCTGTGACGGGGATCACACTCCGCTACGCTCCGATCGTGTATAGGTATTTATACCTATAACAAGAGAGGTGAGGCGGAAGTGTCGGCAGCCAGTGGACCAACAGCGCGCTCGGCACCGGCGGCGAGGCCGCCATGAGTGGCAGCGGGCTGGTTGGGACTGGCAGCCGAACGGCACTAACGCGAACGTCTATTACGTTGGAGCCAACGGACAAGTATTTAACTGGTACTGGACCGGCAGCCAGTGGACCAACAGCCAAATCTAAAATACTATTCGATCCAAGCTTCAAAGTGCAAGGGATCAGGGATTCCCTGTTGCTAGCGTCTATATGTATATTAGGCGTGTATGGCGGATGGGTTCATGAATGTTGAGCTGCGGAACGTCGGTTCGTCGTCGTCACATCAAAGCAACAGGGCGCTCACATGGCAAATTTTTATTACGCAGCTCGAGACTCGACAGGCAAAAACGCCGCTTATTCAACCGACGGGACAGTCGCCGGCACAGTTTTAGTCGCACCGGGGACGCAAGGCGTCGACAATCTGGACCCAACTGAATTCACTGCTGGCAACGCCGGCGACGAGTTCTTTTCCGGGACGGATTCGAGTGGCGACCAGGGTCTCTGGGTGACGACCGGGACAGAGGCAAGCACAACGGAAGTCGAGGTTGGGAACCAATCCAGTAATGATCTGAGTCCGACCGAGCTGACGTTCCTTTCCGGGGGAGCGGGAAAGTTGTTGGTGTTTGCCGGAACGGACAGCAGCGGAAATGAGGGTCTATGGGCGAGCAATGGCTCGGCCTCCGGCACAACGCAGATCCTGAGCACAAATATAGACCCGACCGATCTGACGCTGCTGCCAGGCGCAGCCAAGGCGGTGTTTGCCGGAAACCAGGCGCCTGGCGAAGGTGGCCTCTGGGTGACGGACGGGACGTCCGTCGGCACAACGGAAATCGTGGCTGCGCCGGAGGGTGCGTTCTTCCTGGACCCGGAAGATTTCACTTCGGTCAATACCACTCTTGCTTTCCTCGGCACGGACGGGACCGGACATCAGGGCGTCTGGGACACCAACGGCACGACGGGGGGCACAAGCGAAATCCTGTCGTCCACGCAAGGCGGCAACGACCTGAACCCGACGATCCTATATCCGCGGCCTCCTACCGCTGGCGGCGCGCTGATGCTGTTCTCGGCGACGGGAGCATCGGATGCAGCCGGCAATCAAGGCCTCTGGGCGACCGACGGAACCGCCGCCGGCACGGTGGAAGTCGAGGCGGGGAACCAGGGTTCGAACAATCTGGCGCCGCTGAACGTCTATAATCTAAACACCAGCAGCAATCTGTATCTGTTCGACGGACGGGATTCGAGCGGCAATTACGGCCTTTGGGCAACCAGCGGAACCGCTGCCACGACGACGGAAATCGAGGGGGGAACCCAGGGCGCGTTCAGCCTGAATGCCACCAACTTCGCGGGGCCGGCCGACGGCGCGGCGGTGTTCGCAGGCGTCGATTCCTCCGGCAATGCGGGCCTGTGGTTCACCGATGGAACCGCAGCCAGCACCAAGGAAATCACTCCAGGTACTGTGAGCGGCACGTATAACCTGAATCCGGAAGACATGACCTGGGACAACGGGGCTGGCGAAGTTCTGTTCGCCGGCGCCGACAGCAACGGCAAGACCGGCCTTTATGCGACCAACGGGGTGAGCTCTTCGCTGATCGAGGCAGGTTTGCAGGGCTCCAACAACCTGAATCCGCGAAACTTGACGGTCGTGGTTGGCGGCTCCCTCGCTGTGTTCTCAGGTGGCGATTCGGTCGGCGACACGGGCCTTTGGGCGACCAACGGGACCGCCGCCGGAACGAGTGAAATCCTCGATGGAGCGGAAGGCTCCTTCAATTTGAACCCGACGGATTTCCAGGTCATCAACGGCGGTGCCGAAGTCTTGTTCGATGGCACGGACAATACCGGCGCGAGGGGCCTTTGGGTGACCAACGGGACCGCCGGCGCTGGCAACACATTTGAGCTATCCAAGTTTGGCGCTGAGGGCACCGGCCCGGTTCCGGGTCCTGACGACTTCACGGGCAACGGCACGTCTGATGTTTTGCTGCAGGACGGCGGCACGGTGGTCGACTGGATTATGAACAACGGCCTCTATCAGAGCGGCAACGTTCTAACGACGGCCGCAACCGGTTGGAATGTTGTCGGCACGGGGCATTTCACCGGCAGCGCCGTTTCCGATCCGCTGTTGCAGAATGGCGGCACAGTCGTCGACTGGATTATGAACAATGGCGTCTATCAGAGCGGCAACGTTCTCACCACGGCCGCGGCCGGCTGGGACGTTGTCGGCACTGGAGACTTTACCGGCAACGGCACGGATGATGTTCTCTTGCAGAACGGCGGCAGCGTTGTCGATTGGATCATGCACAACGGCGTCTATCAGAGCGGCAACGTTCTAACGACCGCGGCGGCCGGCTGGAACGTGGTCGGCACGGGGGACTTCACCGGCAACGGGACGGCTGATGTTGTATTGCAGAACGGCGGCGCCGTCGTTGACTGGATTATGAAAAACGGCGCGTACCAAAGCGGCAATGTCTTGACGACCGGCGCTGCCGGCTGGAAAGTCGTTGGCGCCGGAGATTTTAGTGGGAACGGAACCGATGATGTCCTGCTTCAAAACGGCGGCACGGTCGTCGATTGGGTCATGCAGAACGGCAAGTATATCAGCGGCAACGTCATCTCCAGCAATGCCGCTGGGTTTAATGTTGTCGGCACGGGCGACTACAACGGCGATGGCACGTCCGATATCCTTCTACAGAACGGGGGCACCGTCGTTGACTGGATCATGAAGGACGGCCACTTTGCGAGCGGCAACGTTCTGACCACGGCGGCATCCGGTTGGCACGTTGCGCATACCTGAGCCCGACTAGCTGCTGAGTCTGGTTCGGTCGACCTCGACTTCGGCTTCGCGTAGGCTCCGGGCTGTCGCCCGACTATGTCGGGATCGGGCTGAGGTTATGGCGACGGAGGCTTCTGCGATCATCCGCCGCGGATGGGCGCGGCTCAGGAACCTGGCGCCCACCTACCATTTTTCCTCAAAAGGTACTTCGGATTTCGCCGAGGCGATCCATGATCGTTTTGGCCGCGATTTGGGCCGAATAATGGTCCTCGATGAACTGCTTCCCGCGCGATGACTTTTGTACCCTCTCCCCGCGATCGGTTGTATTTCATAT
>Ga0207036_10001_pt3 | contig 90879 bp, 82 predicted proteins | sample Alteio_BWMinCont_78_FD_153284 | JGI IMG/M metagenome (GOLD analysis project Ga0207036, IMG submission 153284) | Enriched cells from forest soil in Barre Woods Harvard Forest LTER site, Petersham, Massachusetts, United States -... | ecosystem: Environmental > Terrestrial > Soil > Temperate forest >... | reverse complement strand
CTTTAGTTAACCCACTTCCAGAAGTGGACAAGATTAAAAAACTTCATTCGCTAGGAATTAATGTTGATCGCCAAACTGGGCATTTGAGTTATTCTGATAAATTTATTCCATTGACATTAAGTTGTAAATTGGTATTTATCCGCCATGGTGAAACTTATGGAAACTGTGGACAAGCTACCGTGGATGGCAAAATTGACAAACTTTCTGTACAAAATGGATTTAAAAACAAGGATAAGCGAATTTTTCAAGGTGATGTAGATACGGAAATTAATCAGTTAACAGAAAATGGAAAAACTCAAGCGATAAGTGCTGCCTATCAGTTAGAAGATGATTTGTTGTCCAAATGCTGGACTCCCGATATCATTATATCCAGTCCATTAAGACGTGCGATGGATACAGCGCATCCATTTGTTATGCGAAATCTTTTGATGAATCGATTTTTTTGTGACTCAAGAATAAAGGAAATTTCATTTGGATCATGGGAAAATCGAAGAATCTGTGATTTCAGCCCAAGTGACAATTGTCATTCATTCTATAAAAATCAGAATGCGCTAATAAAATCATTGAGTAGTTCCTTGCAATCTGGAAACTCACCAGAGAGTTTCTGTGACCTATTGATACGTGCATATGATTTTTTGCATGATATCAACAGGAAATACCCAAATAAAAAAATTATCCTTTATTCTCATTCGATGTTTGGAGGAGCTTGCTGTATTTTATTAGGCAAAGGGTTGGTACATAAAGACAAGCATTATATTTTATTTGATGGATCTAGTGAAAACGGACAATCTTGTGTATTACCACATGCGGTACCGATAGTGTTGAATTTTAAAAACGATTAGCAATTACAGCTTCCTTGCTATGCTGACTCTTTCACGTCTAGGAGCATCTGTCGTCTCAGGTGTAGCTTTTTGATTTTTTACAGTTTTCCCTACGTGATTCAGCCATAATTAACCCTATTATTTTAATTATGCATAGGTCTCCCTTTGTAGTATAAATGTAAGTGTAACCATACTACAAGGGAGAATACGATACCCAATTGATGCCAAGGCAATATTAAGCATCCTTGTGACTACACTATCGGGGCTAATTTATCTTATACATCTCTTCTTATTGACCTCATGCGGAGAAAACTGTTCACAGAGTGCTTGCACTTGCACTTGACGAAAAGAATAAAAAAATGCGTCCGGGCATTGTGGCGCAGCAGCAAGAGTGGGTTCTGGTGCGGAAGAAGAAGCTTGTAGGTCTGCTGCCATAGCAGCCGCTGGGACAGTACTTTTACTCAAGATCTGTGATGGTTCGCCAATGTACATTGTCGAACGCGAACGCTTACGATGTTGTAAAGGCGTGACCAGTGGTTGAATATCACGAGGAGACGAATTGAAGTGAGTAGATTGTGGCAAAGCAGATAATTGAAAATGCTTTGCAAGACGAATCGTTTCTGGGTCTTCGTTGTGCTGCTTTATATTGTACTGCACAACAAAAGAAGGTAAAGAGTTAGGCTCAAAAAAATCTAAAAATATTTTCTTATATACAGATAGACTAAACGTTAAATCTAAACAATCTAACTGTAATCCTTTCGTTAAAATTGGAGCGTTAAAACCATGATAGCGGTGAACAAGCGCAAGCCATTGTTCAACAATACGTCCTGTGCCTCGATTTAATGGCGTAACATTTCCCATCAACCAAAGCACTTCTATTACTTTTAAATAAAAATTACCAGGATTTTGTTTAATCTCGTCGGGTTTCATTTTAAATACTTCAGCATGTAATGTTTCTATCCTTTTCCATATGTTTTGCATTTCACCTCGACCATGTTCCCAACATGGATATCGTTGATTTGAAAGGCCTAATACCTTAGTGATCCTCTGTTTTTCTTTCTCTCCCGTGTCAAACAAAAGAAAATACTCATGCTCAAGGTACAGAACATCAGATGGTTTTTCTTTTTCCTTTCCAAGAGCCAGCATACCCTGGATGAATGGTGCGGCATGATCATATCGGATACAATAATAAGGTGTTGTAATACAACTCCTGGGGTTCCGGATTGTCTTATATTCATCCGCATCGTCTCCTCCTCTTCGTTTAGCTTCTTCGTAACGTGCTTCAGAAAAAATTGAAACTAACGTACGCATGGAATAAAATGGCTTATTATCCGTATGCCCATCCGGTAATGGAAAGTTTTCAGTAATTTCTGATCGTAAGTAATGTTCAGGAAAATCTTTTTTTTTCTCTAAATCCTCAATTACTTTAAAATTACCCAATCCGAATTCAATCTCTTTTTTTATTTCTACATCAGAGTTATAAACTTTCGTTAATTCATGAAAATCTCTTTTTTTGTAATATCGGGTGATCTGAGATCCCCATTTTAAAAATTCTTCACGTGCTTTTCCTATTGCGACATGGGTGCTTAACTTTTCTCGCTGAGGATTTTCTTTTTTAAATTCTACACACAACTCATCAACTGAGGACATTGAGCTAAATCGATAAGCCAAAGAAATGGCTTGAGCGATTTCCTCTGGTTTTTTATCCATTTTTATTAATCTATTTAAATAATATAATGGATCTATTTCAAGTAATTCCACTATGGCAAGATTTCCTAAGTCACAGGCTTTGTCTGCAAATTTTTTCCTCTCTTCAGGAGTTAACACTAAATGTTTCAGTAGATAGGCAACACTTGATTCAGCGTGATTCTCAATAGCACTATGCAAGAGCGCCTTGTTGATTGTTGCTATCGTTTTCGGCTCTTCAATATCTGTCTCTGGTGTCACTGCTTCGTGCATCTTTTCCTCTTTGATCGATGGTATTGAGACAACTCCTTTTGTATACAACAGTTTTATTATATCGACCGCATTATTATTAATTGCATCAACTAAAATAGTTGTATTTCTATTTAATAAATTTTTAAGGAAATTGATTAATTTTTTTGAATAGTCTTCGGGTTCTTCATCGTCAGGGTCTGGATGAGATAATATTTCAAATATCGTTGCTAAAGAATTTGCCAGGTTGTAATATATAATCAAATGTAAACTTTCATTTAATGTTGAATCGAACGTAGCTCCAAACTCAGAGTCACGGAATCTTTTTGTAATAGAATAAATACGTTTAATAACTATGTCTTCTATTGATTCTGAGTTAGAGCGTATAATTTCTGTAATTGTTTTGCCGCTTATAGCAGAAATTTTTTCTGCGGGTTCAGGAGCATCTGTCGTCTCAGGTGTACCTTTTTGATCTTTTGCAATTGCTGCTCTACGTGATTTAGCCATGATTAACTCCATTATTATTTTAATTATGCCTTATCATACACTTTTGCTATGAACGAACTCTAGGACTAATTCTAATGCTAAAATAGATGGTCAGTTTGTCAGTACTCTATATCTTAACCTTTCGAAGAAAAAAACACCCTATTTTAACTCAAAGTTTACTAAAGCGTGGCTTAAACTTGCCCACGACAATCTAACCTCTTGATTAAACTGGCGTCCCCAAGGGGATTCGAACCCCTGTTACCGCCGTGAAAGGGCGATGTCCTAGGCCTCTAGACGATGGGGACACTTTTTGATGGGAGTGTCATTCTGGTGGAGCTAGGCGGGATCGAACCGCCGACCTCTTGCATGCCATGCAAGCGCTCTCCCAGCTGAGCTATAGCCCCGCTGCTCACCAGTAAGAGCAGCGATTCTATCAGCCAGTTTTAGTTTGTCAATGAAAAATCATTAACTACTTCACTAATGTTAAAGCAGCATCTAATCTGGCCAATGTTTTGTCACGGCCTAACAAAAACAAGGTCAAATCGATGGGTGGCGAGACAGTATCACCAGTGATGGCAACCCGCAGCGGTTGTGCAATCTTGCCTAATTTGACAGCCAGCTTCTCTGCGGTATCCAAGATAACTTGGTGTATGGGTTCTTTATGCCAATCTGACAAATGGGCGAAACCTTCTCGCATTGCGTTTAAAGCAGGGACCACATCCGCGGTTAAATGTTTTTTAACGGAATCCTCGTTATATTGCACATCCGTGTAAAAATAACGGCTTTTTTCTGCCATGTCATTTAAGGTCTTAGCGCGTTCAGCCTGGGCTTTAATCACCTCAGTTAAAGGCGGGCCCTGGCTTACATCTATGCCCAGACGCTGCATATGCCAAGCCAGTTCGGCGGCCACATGCTCAGGGTTACTGTGCTTTATATAATGGTGATTCAACCATAACAATTTTTCAGGATTAAATGCAGCGGGTGCTCTATTGATTCCTTTAATATCAAACAAATTAACTAATTCTTCTCGCGAAAAAATTTCCTGGTCACCATATGACCAACCTAAACGAACCAGATAATTCAATAAGGCTTCCGGTAAAAAACCGTCGTCACGATATTGCATCACGCCGACTGCACCATGCCGTTTTGATAGACGCTTGCCATCACTGCCCAATATCATAGATACATGAGCATATAATGGCGGCGTTGCGCCTAAAGCACACAGTATATTGATTTGTCGTGGTGTATTATTAATATGATCATCGCCGCGTATTACATGGGTAATTTTCATGTCCCAATCGTCCACGACCACCGTAAAATTATAGGTGGGTACGCCGTCGCTACGAGCAATAATTAAATCATCTAATTCAGCATTGCTGAATATCAGTTTACCGCGAATCAAATCATCAAACTCGACCACCCCATCCACTGGATTACGAAAACGTATCACATAAGGCCCTGATTGCGGCTCTTTGCGGTCACGACAAAAACCGTCATAACGTGGTTTTTCTTTTTTCGCCATTTGCTCATTGCGCAAGTTTTCCAAACGGTCTTTAGAGCAATAGCAACGATATGCCTTCCCTTCTTTTAATAATAGTTCGGTCACTTCTCTGTAACGATCAAAACGTTTAGTTTGATAAAAAGGGCCTGCGTCATAGTCTAATCCTAACCAGAGCATTGCATCCAGGATTGCTTGTACTGATTCCTCGGTGGAACGCTCCATATCCGTATCTTCAATGCGCAAAATAAACTTGCCTTGCATTTTGCGTGCATATAACCAGCAGAATAAAGCGGTACGAGCGCCGCCTATGTGTAAATACCCCGTTGGACTAGGGGCAAAACGGGTTATGACAGTCATAAATTACTCTTTATGGTAAAAAAACTCAGAGTATAGATTGACCGAAGGCGGAAGTGCAAATACAATTCGTGCCTATACATCGTATGTGGTGTGTTCAAAGCAATATTAGGGTCAATATGTATCGGGTAGTTTGTTTACGCGAACCCATCCCCAAGTATCTGTCATGCCAGCACGCTTTTAGCTGACATCCAAGCAGCTTGGATGCCAGCTAAAAGCATGCTGGCATGACAGTACTTGGGTTTATTCGATACTTGTTTGAACAGTTACTGTATCGGAAATAGATAACGTAACAGCAATGAAGTCGGGGCGATTAGCTCAGCGGGAGAGCACTGCCTTCACACGGCAGGGGCCACTGGTTCGATCCCAGTATCGCCCACCATTCATGCAAGTCCTCATCATTTGTTGAAGACAATGTGCAACAGCTTCCAAATTCAATAAGCGGTTAAGTAATTATCATTATTTCTTTTTTGCAAAGCCGGCTAAAAATTTTTCAGCGGTAGTGTACTCATATTCACTAGTGTATAATAAAATTATCCTTTTCTTTCTCCTAAAAAGGAACCTTTGAATGGGTAAATTACGCTGGATTTTATTCTGTTTACTCAGTTTAATCACACTGTCATCCAACTCTATAGCAGCGCAACCCGTAATTGTGCTAGAAGTAAACAGCGCTATTGGGCCTGCCACAGTAGATTACATACAGCGTGGTCTGGAAGAAGCCAATCAACACAAAGCTGAAATGGTCATTCTACGTCTAGACACCCCAGGTGGTTTAGAAACTTCCATGCGTGGCATTAATAAAGCCATACTCGCCTCCCCTATTCCGGTCATTACCTATGTCGCTCCAGCGGGTGCACGTGCCGCCAGCGCGGGAACATTTATCTTATATGCAAGTCATATTGCCGCCATGGCCCCTGGAACAAATCTGGGCGCTGCCTCACCCGTCAGCATCGGCGCAGTTCCCAATCCTTCAGGTGAAAAAAGCGGTGACGCCAATCAAAAAACCCTAGCAAAAAAAGAAATGAATGATGCGGTCGCCTACATCCGCAGCTTGGCTGAACTCCGTCATCGCAATGCAGAGTGGGGAGAATCCGCTGTTCGGGAAGCAACCAGTCTGTCTGCAGAAAGCGCTGCAAAACAAAATGTCATCAATATTTTAGCGAATAACATGGATGATTTGTTGCACCAGTTGAATGGAAGGACTGTGCAAGTACAAAATGCAACATTAACGCTACAAACAAAAGATATTTCACTTGAAACAATAAAACCAGATTGGCGCTCTGAATTTTTATCTATCATCACGGATCCATCCGTCGCTTACATTTTATTGTTGATCGGTATTTACGGCTTATTTTTTGAGTTTGCTAACCCAGGGTTTATCATGCCCGGTGTGGTAGGCTTGATTTCTCTTTTATTGGCCTTGTATGCATTTCAATTACTCCCTATCAGTTATGTGGGCTTGAGCTTACTCCTATGTGGGATTGCCTGCATGGTGGCCGAAGTGATTATTTCCAGTTTTGGCGTTTTAGGAATTGCGGGCATTATTGCATTTATAACAGGCTCAATCATGTTATTAGATACGCATGTACCAGGTTTCAATATTGCCTGGTCTATTATTATAGTGATGAGCCTTGCGAGCATGGGTTTTTTCTTCCTTGTAATAACGCTTGCGATAGGTTCATTTCGAAGACCTGTTGTAACCGGACGTGAAGCGCTTATTGGTGCCGAAGGTGAAGTGTTAGGAAGCTATCCACAGTATGTTATGGTACGTGTACAAGGAGAAATCTGGAGTGCACAATGCAATAAGCCTTTAAGCATAGGTCAAAAAATCCGCGTCAGCAAAATTTCTAACTTGGTCCTCACTGTAGAACCATTATTTAAAATGGAGCAAAAATCATGACTTACCTCTATATCATACTTCCATTAATACTCATTTTTATTTTCTCATTCTTTCGTATTCTTCGTGAATATGAACGCGCTGTGGTATTTACACTGGGTCGCTTTACCGGAGTCAAAGGCCCGGGGCTTATCATCTTAGTACCCGTCATTCAACAAATGGTCAGGGTACAATTGCGTACCATCGTCATGCCTATTCCAGAACAGGATGTTATTTCAAAAGACAACGTGTCCGTTCAAGTGAGCGCGGTGGTGTATTTTCGTGTTATTGATCCAGAAAAAGCGATTATACAAGTCGAGGATTATTTCGAAGCCATCAACCAATTATCACAGACCACACTGCGCGCAGTGCTAGGACAACATGATTTAGATGAAATGCTTGCAGAACGCACCAAGCTCAACACCCATATTCAGCAAATTTTAGATGAACAAACAGGTGCGTGGGGTGTCAAAGTCACTGTGGTCGAAATTAAACGTATCGATTTGAATGAAAACATGGTTCGTGCGATTGCAAAACAAGCAGAAGCGGAACGTGAACGACGTGCAAAAGTAATTCATGCCGATGGCGAACTGCAAGCATCACACAAATTGTTAGAAGCCGCCCAGGTTTTATCTGCACAACCTCAAGCATTACAATTGAGATATTTGCAAACGTTGGCAAATATCGCGGAAGAGAAAAACTCAACTATCGTATTTCCGATACCGATTGAATTATTGTCCGCTTTTAAACGTACTTGAAAGTTCGCCTTAAACGTTTAAAAAATGTCACCCATAAATTTAAATGATGTTCACTTCCGGCGTGAGCAAAATGGAAAATTTATCTTTTACTGACGCTTGGATTTCTTCAGCTAACCTTTTTATTTCTATCCCAGACCCTTTACCATAATTAACCAAGACCAAGGCATGCTGTTCATGAACACCCGCATCCCCCATACGCCGCCCTTTCCAACCGCACTGTTCGATAAACCAACCCGCAGGGATTTTATAACCTTCATTTTCATCAACAAAATAAGGCAACTCAGGATATCGCTGATGAATCGCTAAAAAATCTTCTTTAGGTAAAATAGGGCTTTTGAAAAAACTGCCCGCGTTACCAATTTTCCTTGGATCAGGTAACTTCTGCTGACGAATTTTAATAACCGCATTACTGATCGCTTGAATACTTAAATCTTTGACTTGCATGGCAGCCAACGTTTCTTTAATCGCGCCATACTCGAAACGAAAGATAGGGGTTTTATTCAGTCGTAAACCCACAGAGACGATGACATATTGGTTCTTGAATTCTCGTTTAAAAATACTATCGCGATAGCCAAAACGACAGGCGGATTGATCAAACACACAAAGCTTGCCATCGCTTAACCGGATCGCGGTCAGTTGCTCAAATACTTCTTTTAGCTCAACGCCATAAGCACCAATATTTTGCATCGGTGCGGCCCCGACCGTGCCAGGAATGAGAGATAAATTTTCAACACCCGCCAATTGGCTTTTGAGACAATACAACACCAATTCATGCCAGTTTTCCCCCGCGGCTGATGTAATCCACACATGGTCCTCATTTTCCGCTGTTTTTTTAATACCTTTGAGGGACATTTTAATCACCAGACCGGAAAAATCCTGGCTGAATAAAACATTGCTACCCTCCCCTAAAATCAGTTTGGGCATGGCCTTCCATAAAGGATTTGTCAGCAATTCCTGCAAACTTTCGATTGAAGTAATTTCAACAAAAAACTGGCAATTTACCTCAACTCCAAAGGTATTGTAATTTTTTAACGAAAAATTTTCCTGAATTTTCATAGTTATTCACTCTACTGATCACTTAGTATCCTATATTTTTGCTGATTTTTGAATTCTTATTATTAATTTTGGCTAATTCTGCCATTTTTTCTTCTGAAAAGTGGTGTTTTTCTTCGTTACAACCGGGGTTATTTTTGAAAAACGCAAATTTTGATTGAATTTTTGGCAAAAGAGGCTTGGGTTTGTCTAAACATAAGGCGTTTATTTTCGGTTTAATTGGTATTATTTCGGTTGTAAAACAATGCGGGCCGCCTGCGCCGTACACGAATGAGACTTCATTTTTGCTAAAATAATCATCTATTGGGACAGAATCATTGCCTAATGCTTTATCTCTATATTCGGGCCCTAGTCTTTTGCCATCAGTCAGTGCATATCCTTTATTTTTCCATGGCAGATGTGTCGCTAAGTTTCCGGCATTCATGGTATCGTAACCTTCTTTTGCGAGCTCAACCACAACACGCTCTGCTAACACACGATTATAATGTGCATGACGTGAATCTAGCATTGAAGGTGTTATCACTTTTAAATTAAGGTGAGACAGTGACTCTATAATACTATCGGGTAAATTGGGTGAGATAATAGCGAACTTACTCTCATACGGAATAGCAATAAAATTCAATAATACCGGTTTTGTGAGATAGTCTGGATAAGCAAGATCAATAAAATCGTCGCCAAATATTTGTTGCATTCGTCTTTGCGCGCTTTCAGAAAGCATATTTTTATTCAAAATAACCACACGACCATCGGGTAATGCCTGCATAAAGCAGTCTAGATGATAATAATAATCATCGTGAACATTACCGTTTTTGTATGATATGAGATCCATGTTCGTTCTTAGACCCACTACATAGATATCGAAAGGCTTTAATGCCTTGCCTAACGTTCTATTAGTCGAGACCGGATCAACCTTTGTATATTCGAGCTTGGTATCCTTAGTGTGAAATGAGGGTCTTATCAAGCCATAGTGTCCACTCGGATCCAGTCCATGAAATAATATTTTTTTTTCAGGGAAATAAAATATATTTCCACCTTCAAAATAGGCATTTTTGATTTCCAGCGATTCATAGCCTGTTTTTTCTTGCACTTTACGAATAATATCTTCTGAACAATAACGACGATTTCCTTCAGTTGAAATAACAACCCTTTTATCGTGTAAGATAACAGCAGGGTCTCTGACATAGCGATATTCAAGTTCTGACGTTCTTTTAAATTTATTATCAGCCGAAGTTCCTATTTCAACTGTTTGGCAATTAAGAGCAGTAATAGTTGCCTTGAATAAGGCCATATGATAATCGCGCACGAGTTCCAGGCCCATCTCCACATCGTTATTATAAACATCGGATGCATATAATGTCCTCCGTCTTATACCAAAAGTAGGTAATTCATAGCGGGAAGGAGGTCGAGCAAAATCTAAAGACTGATCTTGAATGGTCGTTTTGACATTCATCACAGGATAATTATCAGGACTACGATAATCGTACTTTTTAGTCGAAATCACATTAGATTTCACTTTTGTTTTTATTTCCCTTTGTAACATTCATTAAGCTCCGTTTAATAAATTTTTATTTTACGATAATCTACGGGCCCGTACAAACATCGCTTCTGAGTGGGCCCTAAAATCCAAGCTGGCATTCAGCGAGGCCTATTTGATAGATGTCATGCCAGCATGCTTTAAGCTGGCATTAAAGCATGCTGGCATGACATAGAGCGGCATGGAAAGATTGTAATTTCGCGTTAGCAACTAGTTATTATTCACTCATTCAGGCCCTGAAACAATAAGATCCACTGTTGGCTCACCGCACGATTTTGAAATAATTTTTCGGGTTTCCATTCTCAATCTAACAACCTCATGCCAATCATGCTGTTTGGGACTAATCGGAGCACACACGGTCACAATAATTTCTGTTGGGGTCAATAGATAAGAACCATCTCGCCATAGCTTTCTAGTATTTTGTAAAGCAATAGGACAAATTGGTGTTTGTGCATCCACAGCAAGCTGGAAAGCACCTGCTTTAAATGGCCGCAAACCGCTAGCATAGGTAAAAGTCCCCTCGGGGTAAATTAATATGGAATTTTTTTGTTGTAACGCATTCAAAATCTGTTTGGTATCTTCAATATTTTGGGCGAAATCCCAACGGTCCACTGTGAGATAATTTAATTTTCGCAAGGCACTTGCCACAAAAGGAATAGATAACAATTCTTTTTTTCCGATAAATAATGTGCCCGCAGGTAAAACAGCTAATAAGACTAAAGAATCTGTATAACTGCCATGATTCGATGCATAAATAACTGGTTTTTTTAAATCAAGATTTTTTCTATCTTTAATGTTGAGAGGACAAAAACAGAAAATCGTCAACAACCTGGCCCATAACTTAACAATATGACGGGCTATTTTTCTTGGCATAACCATGACTAAAACCCAGGCTGGAATCAGTGTCACCACAAACAAAACCCAGGCATAGACTGTATAGATAAACCGTCCACTATTTTTTACAAATCGTGAAAGTCGTTTAGTGGTAGAATCCAAAAATAAGCCCGCCATTTGCCATTGAACATTTTTAGATTTTTTAGTTAACTCTCCTTTGAGGTAAGCTTCTCTGCAAGCAGAACGTTGCAGCTTGCCGCTCGATGTTTTAGGTATTTTTCGCAAGGAAACAATAATCACTTGATCTGGTGGGACCCCTATTTCCGTCACCACTTGCTCAGTAATCGCATTAACCAGTTTTTGCTGTACTTCGGGCTGGTCTGATTTAGATTCTGCGACAAGAATTAATTTTTCAGTGCCGATTTTTTCATCTAAAATACCCATTGCGATCACACATCCTTTGCGTACGCCAGGCACGTTACCCACGACTTCCTCTATGGTTTCTGGATAGATATTGCGACCTGCTTTAATGATGAGATCTTTTTTTCGGCCTGTAATAAATAATTCACCTTCCGCAATGTAACCTAAATCCCCAGTGTCCCACCAACCCTCATGATACACAGCGGCTGTTGCAACTGGATTATTGTAATAGCCTTGCATAGCAGAAGGCCCTGTAAACTGCACATTGCCAACTAAACGTTCAGAAAGTAATTTATTTTCATCATTCACAATTCGAATGGCGTGGCCTGGAATGGCTATCCCTTCGGACGCAAACTCCAGGAAATCTTTCGTGCCAGTGGATGGCATCGCTCGTTTATCTTTTTCAAATGTTTCTCGAACAATCCTATCAACCCGAAATTCACGGTCAATAGGTGGCACGGCCAAGGCAACGGTATTTTCAGCCAGCCCATACACAGGAAATATAGCTTCTTTTCTTAAGCCATAGTGTTTAAAGCGATTATAAAAACGGGTCAATGTTTGAATATTGACAGCTTCCGCACCATTGAAACATAAACGCCACGAGCTCAAATCCAAGCCTTCAAGCGCATTATCATCGATTTTTTTAACACATAATTCATAGGCGAAATTGGGTGCCGCTGAAACGGTACCCCTATGATAATGAATGGCCCAAAGCCATCGCTCAGGCCGATTGAGAAATGAAATAGGTGATAATATAGTGATGGGTATTCCAAAGTATAAACTACAAACCCAGCTCATTAATCCCATATCGTGATATAAGGGCAACCAACTCACAGTCGCATCGGTTGAATTAATATCAACTGCTTTTGCGACTGATCGGAGATTCGCAAGAATATTTTGATGATACAAAAGTATCCCTTTAGGATCACCCGTACTGCCTGAGGTATATTGCAAAAGTGCTGGCTGGTCCGTGGTCCGTGGGACATTCGGTAGAGCACTTTTGTCTGAAAGCAGGTTCTTGGCTGTCGTCACAGACTTCAGACTGTGAATAGAGGATTGTAATATTTTACTTAATCGTTCAGCCTCTGCAAAAGTCACTAAAAAACGTACTTCCGCATTATTTAAAATACGTGCCTCACGTATTGCATATTCTTCGATACGATCCATACGGAATGGTGGGTATATAGGAACAGGAACCCCGCCGGCTAATAAAACTCCGCAAAACGTCTGAAAAAAATCAGCGCTGGTTGGTAACATAATAGCCACGGTATCATCTGGTTTGAGACCGCGTTCAATCAGACCATTGGCTAATCGTGATGCTTTAGTAAGCAAATTTCCGTAGGTGATAGATTCTTCGTTGCCTTCTTCATTCTGTAAATAAATATGCGGTCTGTGAGGGTCACGAATAGCGTATTGGATCAATACATCCTGCAATGTTCCGATTTTGGATAAATCGAGGTCCACACTTTCCAATACGGGAGCGACAACTTGTTTCTGAAAAAATTTTTTGGGTGGTTGTGCGATAAGTAATGCTTTGGCAATCGTTTGTAAATTATCCGCTTCTGCCATCACCAAATCTGGCAATTGCACACCAAAGGTTTTTTCAATGCGATGAAAAAGCTCTACTTTTCCGAGCGAATCAATGCCGAGTTGTCGCTCTAAAGAAGCATCGAGGCTCACAGCATACACAGCCCGCTCAGTCTCTTGTTCTAATAAAAATTGACGGGTCAATATAAGTAACTGAGATTCAATCATAGGCAAATTTGTTTCCATTTTATTAGTTAATCCTTATTGCTTTCAGGCCATTCTATCTAATTATTTTTCATGAAGCAAAAACCCTGACGCTATTTTGATGGATTGCAGTTAACTTCTTCAACCCGAACAAACATGCCAAACCTGCAAGTAAATACATAGGCAATAATGAAAGCGCAACATGATAACCTTGTACAGAAAAGTGATGCACCCCATCCACTACTGTTCCATCCCAAAATATATCCAGCAACTTGCCAATTAAAGGTTCGGTAAACGATCCGAATAAAGCATCACCCGTATTAATTAAAGCCACTACTGTGGCAGCGAGTCCAATCGGGTTTAATGCCTTACCTAATGGAAAACTCAACATAAAAACACCGGTGCCCATGCCAAACACAAACAATAACGTTCCAAAAAGCCATAGAGGTAGGTTGATCATGTAAATCGCAAATACAAGTGATATGAATGCAATGATAGTACCCACTATCATGACTTTAACGCTATCCCCGCGGCCTGCAAAATAACCAAAAAGAGGACTACCGATAGCAAGACCGATGAATATGAGAGAAGTAAAATAAGCCGCTTCTGTATTTGATAGATGATGAGAAACTTCAAAAAATGGATTTCCCCAAAGGCCGCCTAATACTGCTATCGGCGTAAAAGCCAAACCGCTATACAATGTCAACAACCAGTTTTTTTTGTCTTTAAGCAAAGAACGAATATCTGAAAATTTCAATAATGAACCTTTTGGTTGGGTAGGGATGCTCTCTGAAGGTTTATTTTTATCTTTCACTAACAACCAAAAGAGACTCGCAAAAACCAACCCAAACAGTGCGCAATACAATAAACTGGATCTCCAACCCGAATGGTCAACTAACATAGTTAAAGGCACTTGACCACATAACGCCCCTGTCATCGCCGCTGTGGCCAGTAAACCATCCACAAATGCAACTTGATTGGAGCGAAACCACATCGCGGACATCTTCATATAACTGACGGTAGCAAATGCCGTACCTGCACCCATCAACGCCCGCGAAATTTCTGCAGCAAGCAGTGAATGTGTATTGGCAAAAGCGAAAGAACCGACTGCGCACAACAAAATCGCGAAAGTGGTTAAATATCTAGGACTAAATCGATCCAATAAAGGGCCTGCAAAAAGCTGGGCCACCAGGTAGGCATAGAAAAAGGTCGCGGCCAAATTCCCGAGGCCTGCTCCATTGACATGAAACTCTCCCATGAGTTCTTTTGTCATGACACTGGGTGATACCTGAAGGACATATTTATAAAACAGGAAAAAAGCACAGAGTGAAATAATCACCCAAGGATAATAGGTAGAAAGCGATTGGCGCAAATTTTGTGAAACAATGACGCCTTGCGATGCGGCAGTTGCGGTTAATTCTGCAGAATTTTCATTGAGTTTTGAATTCATTTTTTTTCTCTCGCATGTAAGGTTGACAATAAAATACCATTTCCTCTTTCGTTTTGCTTTTTTGATTCCCCTGCCCTAGCGTTGCAAAACTGAGATGGCCGCTAGAACAGGCAGGTTATGCGAATGACTACAATGACGACACTAAGGGAGGGAACATTAGAACTTTGGGCACAAGGAGACACTGAGTCCATTAAAGGCCTCAAACGACTCATCTTGTTGAATTGACTGTTATTTGCGCTCATAGTGTAAAATTATACCACAATCCTCATGAATCAATCAATGTTTACGGTGCTGTAAAACAGGAAAATCACCCCGTAACTGATGTAAAAAATTTAAGTCTATATCGGCACTTAACGCCCCAATGCCCAATGGTAAAGACGCTTTGACTTCACCCCAAGGATTCACAATCATGCTGTGCCCATAGGTTTTTCGGTGGTCGGGGTGTTCTCCCGTTTGCGCCGCTGCAAGCATATACACTTGATTTTCGATAGCACGCGCCCGGATCAATATATCCCAATGTGCCAATCCTGTCACTTGGGTGAAAGCGGCGGGAAGAGCAATGATCTCAGCCCCGCTTGTTTGCATAAGGCGAAATAACTCAGGAAAACGGAGATCATAACAAACTGCCAGGCCCAATTTACCGAAAGGTGTATCGATGACTATTACTTCGTTGCCAGGTGCTATCGTCTTGGATTCATTATGATTTTCTTGTGATTCACGTAACTTCACATCAAATAAATGTATTTTATCGTATCGCCCAACACAGTCGCCCCGGTCATTATAAACCAGGCACGCCGCATAGACTTTTTCTTGATTCATAGGGGCTGCCAAAGGAATAGTTCCACCGACTATCCATATCCCATGATGGGCAGCCTCATTCTTTAGAAAATCCTGTATAGGCCCATGGCCGAAGGCTTCCTTATATTTTACTTTATCCATAGGATCTAGGTCCATAATGGAAAAATTTTCTGGCAAGACCACTAGTTTTGCACCCTCGTCGCTGGCTTTTTGAAGCATTTTTTTTGCTTCAGACAGGTTCTCGGAAACATTTTCTGTTGATGTCATCTGAATACAAGCTACGCGATGAATCATAATATAATTGAATCCTTAACAGCATTGACAATGGCCTGACGAACGGCTTCAGCCGCCATGGTACTGACTATTTTCTCTGTCGCCTGACGCTCACCCAATGAGAAACAAAATACAATATCACCATCATATCGTGTAAATACAGGTGAAATGGCTCGTGCCATTCCAGATGCGGCCACTTTTGCAATACGTCTAAGTACATTTTTTGAAAAAAGTGCATTAGTCATTACGGTAATTAATGTAGTATTTAGCAAAGTAGCGGCCATATCTTCCTGCCCGGAAAGCAGATACGCTTCACAGTTCGCAAACTCTCCATTGGCTAAACGAGCGCCTGCGATAATCTTTCCATCCCTCTCTCGCACATCACCCAGACTGTTTACCACCGCATAGGCCAAGACACTCACTCCATTAGGCAATACGAGTTCGGCACAACCTACACCACCACTCATTCGTGATGCGTCTGGGACAAATTTCCCAACGGATGCACCCGTGCCAGCACCAATACGTCCTTCAGAAAAATTATTTTCGCTCGCTGATCGACAAGCTTGATACGCTTCCTCTGCAGTAGGAGGAATGGGTTGATTAACCGCAAGATCAAAAATGCCAACCGCAGGAACGATAGGAATAGCACCGTAGGGTGTGGGGTAACCACGCCCTTGTTCCTTAAACCAACGCATCACACCGTCAACCGCGCTAAGACCAAAAGCACTGCCACCCAAAAACGCCAGTCCATCCACATGCGATACATTGGCATCCAATTCCAATGTAGTCAGTTCATGTGATGCCGGAGAAGACCCACAAAGAAGATAGGCCCCGACCGCCGGTTTATCAAAAAGAAACACGGATACGCCTGTGCCTTTTTCTGCCTGTGTATCGTGTCCTACCTTTAAGAATTGCATAGTTTGTTTATCCGTATCCGTTCAGAGGTTGCCAGTCATCTAATCGCGCCCGGTTGCGGTCCTAGATTGCGTGTGGCTTTTAGCTTTTATTGAAGTTCTTAGCCATTTTAGTTAACGCTGCAACTATTTGCATTAATAATTCTCTCGATTTTGAATAATTCCTTTAACTCATCGACGTTAACCCCAATTAAATTGGGGCTTAGATCAGAGGCGTTTTTGCACAAATGGAAGAAAAGACAATGTTATTCGCTCATCCACTTAAAGCGTGGAACCTTGCATCCATTATGGAATACCATTGGCATAGGGTTCCTGGTTGTTTTAAATACAAAATACAATACATGCTAAAACATTGGTGAGGTAGAGCTCCTAGCAAGATGCTGTTTTTTTACTTCCTGGTATAAAGTATTAACGGCAATAGACAACACACTGATATACCCACGATTAATATGGCTTCATAGTGGAAGATATTCCCTATAGCGATTTGCGTGGGTGGCAAAAATCCTAATAGGATTGCACCTAGACAGGTCATCATACCCACTCCGCATACTAGCCAAATACCTATTTTGCCGCCTGGAATACGAAAAGCTCGTTTTACGTGTGCGTGCTTATGGCGCAAACGTATCGCAGCGGCAAACATCAATATATAAAATAGCAATGCTAATTGAGCAGTTAAATTCGATAAAATCCAATAGGAACTATTGACACTGGGCATGACAAAAAACACGGTGCATAAGAGCGTGACAATCACCCCTTGTAACAGCAATATACCCACAGGCATATTTTTTTTATTTCGCGTTGCAATAATACGCGGTAGCTTGCTATCATCCGTTGCAATCAACAAACCACGTGCAGCCCCCAGTATCCATGTTGACGCGCCGCCCAGGCTGCCTACTATAATCAGGATCGCAATAATGGGTATAAGCCAACTCATATTGTAAGCATTAAAAAAAATCCCAAAGGCATCAATCAACCCGGAGACCAGATTCAATTTTTCAACAGGAATAACAATCGTAATCGCAAGGCATGCACAGACCAGGGTGGACAAGATAATCATTGCTGAAAAAATTAAGGCCCGCGGGTAATCGCGTTGTGGGTTTTTGACATCACCGGCATGTACTGCAGACATTTCCATGCCAATGAGTCCAAATAGTATATTAGTTAAAAATGCCAGATCATGATAACTATTTAAGTGTGGAAAAAAATCTTTGAGAGTAAAACTCACTTGACTGGGCTTGCCCAAGTATAACCAGGTAAAACCTAACACGGCGATGAATACCATAGGGACAATGGTTCCAATGACTGCACCTACAACACTCACTAGGCTGGAAAGTCTGAGCCCCATACAATTGACTAACGTCATTGCCCAAAATGTGCCTAAAATGACGCTAAGCATAAAAACTTTATTTTCGACCAACGCTGGATTAATTAAATACGCCGCAATACCCGCAATAAACGCAAAAATAGTGGGATACCAAACGACATTATAAATCCATTGCAACCAGATCGTCAGAAACCCCCAGCGTGGACCAAATGCTTCGCGTACCCAGATATACACACCACCGGTACTAGGCCATCCTGTTGCAAGTTCCGCTGTCACAAGAATAGTGGGGATGAAAAATAAAAGAGCTGCAAGGATATAAAAGAACACCATTGCAAACCCATATTCAGCACCTATTGTTAAACTACGCAAATTATCGATTGCGATCACATTGATCATGATCAGGGTAAAAACGCTTAAGGTTTTACCTCGTGTATCCAGTTCTATACTCATGCTTCACCACCCTTCATTTTCGTGATTTTTTATGTTATTTTTCCTAGTCTATCGTAACTCAAATTATAGCCACCCTGACAGACCCTAGTAAAGCTTAAATTTCGGTCTTTAAAGATCATAATAGCTCGTACCACATTATCGAGTTAAAATGCGAGTACCTATCGTCTGTACCGATGAAGCTTCTTCGGGACGATGGCTAAAAAACCCTCCTCTGCTGGTTCCCTTATAGCGAGGAGACGATGTGTCAGGAATTGTTGATGCTTTATTTGGCTTTTCGGTTCGTACTGTAACCAACAAAGAAGCTTGATGATTGCTTCTTTTCTCATCAGCTGACGGCCATGAATCCGGTTCAGGATCATTTTTGCAACAGCAGGTTGAAAAACCATAACCACTACCTCCAATCATAAGACCGACTCCTACGATAGCGACAGCAGACAAAGCTGTAATTTCAGCAAGAAATCCCAATATGGTCAATGCTGCGGCCATCAATGCAACTGACACTAACCCCCAGAAAATCATTCTTTTCCAAGGATAGGTTTTTGCTTCATTAGGAGTATGCGACGGAGTTACAACCGAGTGGCTTCTGGAAATCTTTGTACTGTGTATGAGTACATTTTCTTGCGGCTTATTTTCATTCGATTTGTTTCCTTGCTGTTCTTTTTCAATTTGCTGTTCTTTTTCTATTTGTTTTTCTATTTGTTTCTGTCGTTCTATTTCTTGTAATCTTTCATTCTCTTTTTGTTTTGCTTTTTGGTTATCCATTGCACTTGCAAATTCTTTTTGCTTTTCAAGTGCTTTTTGTATCTCGAGTTGTCTTAGTTTTTCTTGCTCTTTTTCGCGTATACGTTGAGTGATACATTGTTCTATCGATTCAAAGACAGCGTCGTTTTGCAAACGACTACATACCTCAAGTAATATTTTAGAAATAGTAGTATAACGATCGCGCAATCTATCCTCATTGACAACTTTTTCAAATACCACCATTTTTATATCAAGAAAATGTGTGTGTAATTGCTTTATTTCATCTAAAGCTTCATCTGATTTATCCATTTCTAAGCGATTCAATTCTTTCTTGACAAAATCGATCTCCTTGTTAAATAATTTATCGAATGCACTATTCCAAGATTTATTTAGATAGTTTTTGTATATTTCTAATAAACGTATGGGTTTTATTTCCAAATGATCAGAATGAGGCTTCACACTTTTCCTATAATCATTAATATCATTTTCGAGATTACGTTTCGCTTCTTCAAGTAACGACTCAACATTGTCCCACGACCTACTTGCAACTAAATGAAGAAATTCATTGGCTGACTCAGCGTATTTTTTTTCAATCTCTTGTTTAATGGCAGGGAATTTATCACGTATATATGTATACTGGTCTTTATACTCTCTATCTAGCATTAGGACATTCGAATTGGATTTAAATGCCTTATATTCGTTATTTAACAATTCATAAATACCATTGACTGCTATTTGAAATAAACCGACAGGATATGTATAGGTTAAACGATAGTATTTTCCCAAATCAATTCCAAATTTTTCGAGCGGTGTAGTCAAATTAATTATCAAAGATTCAATCGCCAATAGTTTACCTCCCTGTTTCTGCTTTTCTGGATCCAATATCTTTTTATAATTATACGTAACGATAGGATAGGTTTTATTGAACTCTTTTATGTGATAAACATCAATATCTTTTAATTTTGAATTAGATAATTTACAACGCCTTTCTTTTTCAGCTTTAGAAGCAAGCGTATATTTCTCGATTGCTTCATCTGCTTCTTGGTCTAATTTTACCAAATCTTTTTCAAGCGCACTACGTTCATTCGCCAGAGCTTCCATGTCTGCAAAACCAGAGGAGATCAATCGTTTTTCTTCCTTAAGCAGGGGATAAAACAAATGAGCTAAGTCTTCCTCCTTGAAATCCAGGTCAATAATTCTATTTTTAGAATAGCGTTCTTCTAAATCAGTTAATTTAAAATTTAAATGCTGAACTTTTGTTGTTAATAGCTTTCTATTTTTTTCTATTTCGAGTGGCTTACTCAATTCTTCATGTTCTGTATTGGCTATTTCTGCAGCAAGTGGCGCTTGAAGGGCCGCATCTACTGCTAAGACATGATACCATTTCAGCAAAAGCCTCATGCCTTGACAAAGCGAAGTATGCGTTTCCGCAATCCCCAATGTATCACATTCTTTTGTGAGATTTGAAAATAATCCTTCAAATACCAAATTAACACTTGCAACTGATTTGAAGGTTGTTCCAGACTCAGTGAATATTTTATTTGTGATCCATTTATCGAGTGCCTCAGCCAGACTGCGTCTTCGAGTAGGATTAGCGGCAGGGAGACAAATTTCCGATAATAACTTTTTTTGAGAAATGAAGATTTTTTCTTTTAGCTTTTTGATGGGTGCGGATTCGTTGTTTTCCTTTTCTTCTATTTGCACAAGCCGTCTTGTTCCTGTCATTCAGCTTCCTCCCTTTAGTGGCCGCACGAGATATCGATGTCAAATTTTTATTTTTTATCTTGAACCGGGATTCTTTCTAACTAAGTTCAAATTATTTCCTGCTACATATCCAGTATTGCTCATAGTAGGGTTGGAATTTTTTTGTTTTTGCACTGGCGTATCATTTTTTGGAGTTGAAATTGCAAAAGGCAATGTAGCAGTACTTCCACCTGCTACAACTGATTCGAGTGAATCCAGCCTCACCGCAGCCGACTCATTATCTATCTCGTCTTTCATAAAACAACAGCAACAATACCTAATACAACGTGAAAATAATCCTTTTATCGCATCGTAGATTGTGTGCATTCTATGCAAGAACCGATTAAGCATGGATACCTCACGCACAGGTTCTGTAGTGACAGATGCTGAAGTGAAACGGTTGTCCTGTGCTGGCGTGAGGGATTTATCCTGTAGTGGCTGCATAGTAGGTGATATAGGCACACTGCTTCTATCCGTTTTACATTCTTTTGGTAACCCCTCTGCTTGCAAATCGGGACGTTGATCTTTTGATGCAACCAAAGGTTTTGCAGCGGATGAAATAGCATCGGGCACCACAAGAGTCGCATTCCTAATTCTATCCAATTCCGCCCTGCGGGCCTTTAGCTGCTCAGATGAAATAATACAGATTGTTTCCATTTTCATCAGTTCTCGTATTAGTTCTCTGCGTCGCTCAGAAATGATTTTTGCATGTAATTTTACCCTGACATTGCTGCTTAAAGCTTGATTGACTGTGTCTGTTAACTGTTTTTCTAGATTCAGCAGCTCTTGCTGTCGTTTATCTTTTTCCAGGTTTAATTTGTCAAGGTCGTTTCGAGCCCGCTCACGAAAGTTCCCCGATGGCCTGACCACATTCGATTTACAAAGTAATTCATAACTCGCTTGTAAAGCATTATATGTTTCCATGCTTCTTGTTTGATTTGTCATATAAAAATGATCATTATTTTTTTTGTACTGCTGTAAATCAGGAAATAAAAGATTGAGTTTTTTTATCAGTATGTTAATTGCTTCTCTTTGTTTTGGTTTTTTGTAATAAGCTCTTTCAATATTTTCTTTTTCAGAATCGACGATATGCTTCAAACGTTCTCTTTTTTGTTTTAATTCATCCAATACATTGAAATCAATGTCGGGTTCTGGTATTTTTATTTCCGCTGATAATTTGAGAATGAATTGATTGACGGTTTCGCTATTCTTTTCATACAATTGATCTTGTAACTTAACCAATTCTGCACGTTCTTTTGTTAATTCACCCACAACAGCCTGTTCATCCAAAAGCAACGGGGCCATTTTCAAAGTTGTATCATTCTTTTTCTCGTAAACAGAAGAGAGGTCACATGTAACAAGCTTTTCATATTTTCGATTAAGGCGTTTTATTTTTTCATTCAGCGCTGTTATCTCGGGTATTAACTGAGCTTTAAAGTCATCACATGCTTTTTTAACAAGGATATTATTTAGTTGATGCTGTATATAATTACGTGTAATTTCTGCTGCTAAAATGTTTATATCTACCTTGACTTCGCCTTCGTCAACTGTGGAATCTTTTATAGCCAAAGGTTCGGACATAAAACGTATAAATATTTCTATAAAGTGTGCCTCTAGCATTTTTAAAACGTATTGATACCCTTTATAAAACGCATCATCCACTTTATTTTCATAAACGAGTTTCCACATTTTAAGTAGTTCTGTAAAATCATTTTGAATGTGAGTAATGCTTTGATATTGATGAAGGTTGTTCTGCATGCTTTCAAGAGACAAATCTAACGGATTTACTTTTGCATTATGAATGCCACGGTAAAGTTGGATGGCATGAAGATCTAATGCTTTTTTGCTTTGCCAAGTTTTTTCAAAAGCTTTGTGCAGTGTTTGCGTGATTGTTTGCAGCTTAGTTTTCAATTCCTCCTGAAATTTGGATAATTCTGGTTTTTCACCCTTGTTTTCTTCGACTGAAACGATTCGTGGTTCTTGCATTAAGTCATCCTATTCCTATGGTTGTATATTAATTGTCCTATAATATTATTTTTGTATCGAAAGTTTCATACAGCATGGTATAATTAAAACACATTTATTGTAAATAAAAAAGGTGTTGTACCTGTATACCTGCATGGCCCTATTTAGCGGATTTTAACGCGCAATCCTAGGTCAGATTAAGTCATTCGAAATGTGCGCCTACTTATTCAGTCGCATTCTAGGTGGAGATAAACATTTCGAACGAGCCAAGATGGCCTGCGTGTGAAATGTTGAGGTATACAACTGTGTACGATACAAACGAGGAAAAGAATGGGTTTACTACGCCTTATTTCATTATTTTTTGTTATTTTCTTTAGTCTTGGCACAACCACCCTGGCTATGGCGGAAAATAAAATAATCATTAACATAAGTGGTGTTGCAGGCGATCCATTAAAAAATGTACAAGCTCGTCTGGCAGTTCTTAAGGAGAGTTATGAAGATGATATCGAAGGTTTTTATCACGAAGCATCCAATCATATCAAAAAAGCCTTAGAACCTTATGGATATTTTAATGCGAATGTTCATTCAAAACTGAAAGACAAAACAGTCTATTTTGAAATCGAACCTGGCCCAGAACTATATATAAAAGAAATAGATTTGGTAATAACAGGCCCTGGTCAGGATGATCCGGTCGTTCAACAATGGTTAAAAAACTTCCCACTTAAAAAAGGCCAAGTACTTCACATTAATGCCTATGAAAAAGCAAAAGAAGCCTTATTTCAGACCGTTACCCAACAAGGGTATCTTAAAGCCACTTTAGAAAAAAAAGCGATCCAAATAGACCTCCATCATTATACAGCAACGATTATCCTTCATTTAAATACCGGTCAGCGTTATTATTTTGGGTCTGTCAGTTTTGGTAAAAGTCCTTTTGCACCTGCATTTTTACAACGTTTTGTTTCATTCAAAGAGGGTGAACCTTTTTCCAGTGATAAATTATTGGAGTTTCAACACAATTTAAGCAGCAGTCACTATTTTAAAAACGTCATCGTCAATCCAGAATTTACCCAAGCTGAAAATAATAAAGTCCCGACAACGGTGGAAGTCACCGTACCTCCCTCTCAACAATATTCCATTGGTTTGGGATACGGTACATTCACAGGGCCGCGTCTGACATTGGGCATGGATTTACGACGGGTCTCTGATGCAGGCCAGCATTTCACGGCTGAATTAAAGTTATCTTCTGTATTGAGTGGGCTCGCAACCAAGTATTTTATTCCAGGTAGTAATCCTCTCACAGATCAATATACGGTTGGGCTCAATGTACAACGATTTATGCCTAAAAATGGCAGCAGTTTTTCAGAAACACTGTCAGCGGGGTATTTAAAAACGTTAGAAAAATGGCGTCATTCAATCTCATTTAATTTTCTTCATGATCGTTATAGTGAAAATGATGCATCCACGAAAAGCAGTCATATGCTGTATCCTGCCTATACTATTTCACGCATCTCAAGCGACAATGCCCTGAATCCCAGCAGAGGCAGCGCGATCAGCTTGACGGTCCAAGGCGCAAGCAAAAGCATTGCGTCTACCACCAGCTTCTTTCAGAGCGAATTAAAAAATAAATATATTTTCAGCCCCACAACCCATAGTAAAGTCCTGCTTGCCGCTCATTTTGGCTACACCGTGGTGAACAACTTAAGTGACCTCCCTTTAACGATGAACTTTTTCGCTGGCGGCATAAATAGTGTCCGCGGTTATCACTATGATAGTCTTGGCCCGGGTCGTTATCTCAAAACAGGCAGCGTAGAGTTTCAACATAAAATTGCAGGTAATTGGAGTGGTGCTGTCTTCTATGATTTTGGTAATGCTAGCAACCATTTTAATGATCCTCTCAAACAAGGTGATGGCTTAGGGCTTGTTTACTCATCTCTGATTGGACCAATTAAACTGTATGTGGCAGAGGCTCGGTCAGAAAAAGACAAACCACTCAGTGTTGAATTTAGCATAGGGCCTGAATTTTAATGTTTTCTATTATTAAATATTTCGTTATTACTATCGTTGTCAGTCTTATGACTGCTTTGTATCTTTTATGCATGACACCTTCCGGCTTGCAATATGAATTGCAATGGCTTGCGAAGCTTCTGCCTGGAAAATTAATGATTGAAAAAATCAATGGGACATTGCTTTATGGATTTACGTTGCAGAATATTTCTTATCAAACTCCTGAGCAGTACACTACTATCAAATCTCTGACGTTACGCTTTAAACCAGATGCTCTTTTGCAAAAAAAACTGGTGATAGAAGAATTATTACTAGACGATGCCAAAATAAAATTAATTAGCACTGATTCACCCAACAAACCATTTCATTTAGAAGATTTTTCATTTCTTCGTTATATATCACTGAATCATATAAGCCTTCATCATGTATTGATTGAAAAGTCCAAATTATCCCTTCAATTAAATGGTGATATTACGCATCAATGGAACGTTAAATGGGAAGCTCGTATACCCGAGTTAAGCGAGATTCAACCTGAGTATACTGGCTCGCTAACTGCATGTGGCACTATTTCCGGGCTGCGCTCAACACCAACCATTCATACTGTTATCCAAGGCAAGCAACTCAATCTCAATGGACAGAAAATTAATAAGCTGCATGGACAAACTGACATTATTGTCAAACCAAATACGACTTCTTCCATGCAATTGACCGCATTCGATGTGAATTTACATGATTATTTCTTTAAAAAGTTAGAGTTCGATATCACAGGAAACGTGGCTTATGAAAATAATAAACTAACCGCTTTATTAAACATGAATATCGGACGTATTTCCATTCCTCTGCTCGGGATTCATCCGGAAAAAATTGCGCTTCAGGCAACCCTTGACGGTAATAAAATGGTGATATTGTCTGGACATCTTCAGTCTGGAAAAGGCACTGCAAACATGACAGGCACTCTTGATTTAAATCATGCTGATTTACCACTCGATTTAACGGTACAGGGAAGTCATTTACAGGCTGTGAATTTGTCAGAATATAAAATTATTATTTCACCGGATTTAACTATTAATTTTACTTACCCTTTGCTACAAGTTACGGGAAAAGTTCTTATCCCCGACGCAAAAATCACACCGAAAGATTTTTCTGAAACACAAACACTGCCCAATGAAGTGGTTTTTGTAAATCAAGCTAAACCAGCTCCTACTTTTTCGCTCAATACTCTACTGCAAATCCATTTAAATTTGGGTGAGAATGTATCTATCCAGTACGATAAATTGCAGACCCAATTAAGCGGTGAGATTCTTATTACCAAAGATGCTGATAGTCCGGCTATTGCAAGCGGGGAATTGTATACTGTTGATGGAACATATACTGCTTACGGCAAAAAATTAGCGATAGAAACAGGACGATTGATTTAAACGGGAAATACCCTCACCAACCCAGGATTAGACATACAAGCAGTAAAACAAGTTAGACGCGTGATCGCGAGCAATCCAAATGACTTTTCAAGAAACACACCTGCTCAATCCATCTACGCTGGGACTGAAACGCTGAAAGTGGGCGTCCAAATTACTGGGACAGTAGATCGTCCGCATATTAGTTTATTTTCGGTTCCCGCGGACCTTACTCAAGGTGATATTTTATCGTATCTGCTACTCGGTTATCCTCAAGCGGACGCCTCCGGTAGTCAAAGTACCGCTCTATTAGGTGTAATTAGCTCACTATATCCAGGTGCTGGCACTATTACGAACCTGAAGGAAAAACTTGAGCACACACTAGGTTTAACCGAAATAAATGTGGGCTCGATACAATCGTTTAATCCCATCTCAAAAAAAATTGAATCCAATACTGCTTTCGTAGTCGGTAAAAAAATCACTGATAAACTTTCCATACATTATAGTATTGGTCTATTTGATCCTGTTTCCGTGTTAAACATGCGTTATCAAATCAATAATCACTGGGCATTGCAGTCAGAAACAAGCTCAATTGATAATGGCGCTGATTTGGTATATGTATTTGAGCGGGACTAATTTCATGCGGCTTTGATAAATGACTAAACCGCATGAACAACAGTTGTTATTTGAATTAATCAACTCGAAAAATTAAACTAGCAACCCATTCAACAACAAAAGATCACACCCATTAACACCATGGTCTATGTTTTTTAAAATCCGCGAGCCTTGCTTCATCTTCTTTAGCCGCTGCTGCAGCATGTGCTGCTAGCAAAGGATCGGTTAATTTTTCAGACGCTGTCTTAAAAAAGGTGAGACAGCCTACAATTTTTATGGACTGTTCATCGATAAGATTTCTTAATTTCCTTCTTTCGCGAAAAGTATAATCACCATATTCTATGGTCTTTGCATGGTTATGAATTACACAAGTTCCTTCCTTATCGTTATATATATTTGGACTATTATAATAATTATATGAAGCACGCGCATTGGACATTTTTTGTTTCCTTTTGATCTTCTGATTTTTGATTTTACTAACCTTTCAGATTGTGTCAAGTTTCAGAATTTATCGCAAGATTAACCATTGAGATCATCGTTTTTTTCTCATTTTCCATGTTATCCGTTGTTTCTTTCCAAGACAAAGTATATAAGATTCCATCCATTTGCCATTCCAGACTTTGTGGCCAATAATCTGCTAAAGCATGGCCTGGCGTAAAATAGCCTATATATCCTTTTGCTAATTGAACCACTTCTTTTTCACCTTTCTTTAAATCAGGCCCATTGTCATGGTATTCATAGGTTTTGCTCAACACCCCAGATTTGTTAGCCATTAATGAACCCACATTACATATATGTGCGCCATGACAGTTCGCTGTTGCATCTATATTAATTATCCAGGATTTTTTGTAATCTGAGTAACTGGATTGGCTGGCATAGAGGTGATCCATATTAGAACGTGGAATTTTAGAGGGAAACAGTACAGGAATGGGTGATAGTTTCTTTAATGTCTCTATTGTTTCTTTTAAACCAATGATACTGTTTTCTGCTAAAACCAAATTAGATGAAGATATTGTTTTGGCTTGCCGCTCGCGATTAACGACATCATTCTCTGCGAAAAGAATACACGGCATTAGTAACACGATGAATAAAATAAATTTCATACAAAAACTCTCCAAGATTGTGTCGTTAACTGACACATCATCTAATAATTTCATTTTTCTCTTCTCTGCCAATAATTTTCTCCAATATACCAATCCTTAAAAAAGATTTCATGCTATTGTGCCACTTGGAATATTATTACATGTGGCACAATAACATAAGCATTCAATTTTAAAGTGCCGCCACGGCCATTTATGGAGATGACAAAAAACCTAACTTTTACTCAATTAGTTTTTCTTTGTTCTAATTTTTTTCAGGCAGGTGATTCGGGAAGCATGTCATACTAATGTATTTGCCATTGACCCGTTCAATCAGAAACAAGTATCATTGTTACGCAGCATTAACCCGTTCTGAAGGAGTAAAAATGAAGAAATCATTGATTGCGATGTTAATTACTAGTTGTTTTACTCTAACAGCATTGGCTGCTGACCAGATTGCGAAAGAAGATACCACACCGCCGCCTGCCGAAGGGCCTCTCACCGCGGACCAAATCCCACCGTACAATAGTATGCCGTTAGCCAATAAACCAGTACAACCAATTAAACCGGCTGCCAGTGGAGAACCCATCACTTCTCCTAATACGCCTCAACCTGCCGTGAATCCAGAACAACCCACCATTGCTAATCCAGAGCAACCTGTGTCCAATCCGCAACAATTTACTCCACCTAATCCTGGACAACCACTTCCCAGTCTACACTAACATTAAATAAATTTAATTCATTTCATGAATATCAATCTTAATATTTCCTTAAGAATCTCATGATAGCTTAATTTTGAATTTAATTATATTTGATCACAAAGTGACTTGAGGAGAGATGAATGATCAATCAACGCGAAATGAAATTAGGAATCGCAGAAGCAGCAAAAACCGCACAATCAGACTTGGCTAAATTTGTTTTTGATAAAGCCAATTATGATAAATTCACAACAATTTTTTCCACAAAACCACCGACGGCATTAGTAATAGAATTGAATAAAATTAAAAATTCTCCATCTGATTTGGAACAATTTAAAAAAATTATTAATAAACAGAAAGAATATCCCGAACTTTTTGCATTACCACCCAATAAATGGTTTGAAATATTAATAAATGGAAATATATATGAGGAAGACCTTAAGGGAATATTCACTACCGGAAGTTTAATGAGTAAAGTACTGCAAACCATAGACAAACTACCAGATACATTTGAAAAAGGACAGTTATTACATTACTTAGGTACAACACCCGATATCGACGGCAAAGAAATCATTCAATTCTTGAAATCAGTAAAATGCCCCGCAATGATTGAATCAGAACTCAAGCAGTCTTTTTTAAAATTACACCAACTTTTAAGAGAAAAAGCAAACAACATGGTTACAACATCGATGGAGTTGCAGCTTAAAGTGCACAGTCCTCTGAACCTGGAACCTAGAACCCAAGCGATGCAAAATCTAATAAGAGAATGCATCTTTCATGCACAAGATAAACTATTAATTAAATTAATTGATATAGGCGCAAATGACGCAAAATCAACAGTCGCAAAGTTTGTGTTTAATCCAAATAATATTGAAAAAACAGGCGCACTGTTAACTGTTAAAAGACCAAAAGAATTAGTAGCACAACTAAATAAAGAAAATATTTCGAAAGAGCAATTAGACCAACTCAATATTATTTCTTCAAATCAAAGAGAGTATGCTTCCCTTTTTAAATTACCTGCAGAAAAATGGTTTGATATTTTAATTCATGAAAAAATAGAATCAGAAGATTTACTTGCATTAATTGGTTCAAGCGATGTGCTTGAAGGAGCTATCTCTGGTGCACTGAATGAGATTAAGGAATTTCCAACTATCTTAGATAGAGCAAGAGTGCTGTATTATCTCACTATCTCAAAAGATGATAGCGATTTACAAATCAAAAGTTTTTTACAAACACTCCATTTACCAAAAACAACTATCGAGTCGTTCCAAAATACATTTTTACATCTACATCATATATTACATAATGTGAGAGAACCGCTTGTTCACGAAGGACCTTTTCAAACAGTCTTAGCACGGCCTGCTACAGAGGGTATCCTAAGAATTCATCCACCTGAACCTCTGGCTGATGATCTTAAACCCGAAGTAAAAGCGGCCCTAGAAAAGAAAAATGAACAAACTATAAAAAATAATGAAGCAAGGATAAACGCCGCTTTGAGAATCATGAAGGAATGCGTAACGAATATGTTAGATAAAACTGTACGTAAATTAAGTACTGTCGAACTTAAAAAATTCCAGGAAGAACAAAGTGAACTATACGCAAAACAACTGGATGAAGAAGCGGCAAAACAATTAAATCAGCTTGAACACGGAGAATTGAGTGCACGATCTGTCCCTGAAAGCAAAATGCCTATAGGTTCACATCAACTTATTTTCATCTCGGGTGATCAAGGCGCGGATACTTTTGAAATGTTATTTAGAGAAATCTCAAGAGATCCTTCATTATTCCTATCCAGAATGGATCTCGATAACATTGCCGCAGAAGAACAAGTATCTGCGCCCTCTCCTGCACCGGGTACCGCCTCGAGCACTCCCATTCAATCAGCATTCAATACACCACCGGTTCATCGCTTGTCTCCTTTTCTACTTCAACATTATGGACAGCCTACTGGCTCTGAAATGAACCCTTATGCACCTTTAAGATTACGGGACCTCAAAGCTAGTTTTGCCCACAGTAATAACAATCAAAATCCATCTTCCTCATCGAATACAATATTACGTTCATTGTCACCACTGCACCCACCCTCCGAAATCAAGCGAGAGATAAAACAAGAAATTAAATCAGATTCTATGGTGCAAAATACTGCTGAAGATGACTGGCAAGCAGAATCGCTGATAAGCCAACAGGAAGCGCTTTTGCGTTTTTATAAAGAATCAAAATCAGTACCTGAAGATAAGATTGATGATAATCATGAAATTCTTGATATTGATGGCCAAAGATTCATGCTTCATAAATAAAAAATTTCGATAGATGCACTAGTTTTGTTCTAAGTTGTGCATCAAGTTCTGAAATGGTAGAGTGCATATTTTTAATTATTGGAGTTGATAAATGAGTAATATAAAAATGATATCCATTGCGTTGCTAATGACTACCACAGTTGCATTTGCGCAACCCACAGCAAAATCAGGCGCTTTTTTTGCATATAATGATACGGATCGTGTTGTTACTATTGGGGTCGGCGATTTTTTTCCTACAACTTATGTTATAAATCCGCATAGCAGTCAATTAGTGATAGTGTCGACTGATAATCAAGCAATACATATCAAAAAAGTTTCATAAATAATGTTGCTGTGCCATACCGTTTATAGTGTGGCACAATTTTACCACACCTGTTTTATTCCAATACCTTCCGTATCACAAAGCGCGGCCGTTTTCTGACTTCTTGGTAAATACGACCAATATATTCGCCGACCACACCCAATCCTAGAAGAACAATACCTAATAAGAAAAACAAAATGGCGAACAAAGTAAAAACACCTTCCACTTCAGGCCCAAGAATAAACCGGCGGGCCATTAAAAATATGACAAAGAAAAAACTACAAAATGAAATTAACATGCCAATCATAGTAAAAATTTGCAAAGGTACTAATGAAAATCCAGTGATTAAATCAAAATTATATCGAACTAATCCATAAAAATTGTAATTGGATTTTCCAGCAAAACGCGGTTCATGTGCTACTCCAATTTCTGTTGGATTGGCGGCATAACTTAAAGCAAGCGCTGGGATAAAAGTGGTTGCTTCACTGGTGGATGCCATCAAATCTACAATGTGTCGGCGATAAGCACGTAACATACAACCTTCGTCTTTCATTTTTAATTTCGGCATCATCCAGGCACGGATTTTATTGTGTGATTTTGAGATAAAACGCCGCCACCATGAATCCTGGCGTGCTTCTCTATGTGTATTTACTACATCATGACCATTTTCCATTGCAACGACCAATTTGGGAATTTCTTCTGGTGGGTTTTGCAAATCAGCATCCATAGTAATCACTATTTCCCCACGAACCCGCTCAAACCCTGCCATGATGGCCATGTGTTGCCCAAAATTACCATTAAACTCAATAACACGAATTTGAGCCGGGCGCTGCATGTGCAATTGTTGCAAAATTTTACCTGATTCGTCTTTACTACCATCATTTGTTAAAATGATTTCATATGGCTTATCCAGTTTATCCAGGGTAGCTGTCAGACGACGATATAGTTCTTCCAGGTTTTTTTCTTCATTATAAACTGGGATCACAATACTAATAGAAGGATTTGGTTGTTGTATCATGCGTCGTTCTCTGCAAAGTATGTGAACAACTTATACAACAAAACAAACTTTGACTCAATCTGTTTTCAATCAAACGCCTCTCTTTGTAAGAGGCGCTTGATTATGAGGGGGATTATTATTGAGTTTCCCAATGCCCAGGCTTGAATTCCCATGCCATACATTCCCCAGTATCAACATTTGATTTTGTGCAAGTCCAATAATCAGAAACCCAAGCTTTTGTGATATTTTCATAAGTACAAACACTTTGAGTATCAACCCAAATATCACCTTCCCAGTGGGCTGGTATGTTAGTGCATTTAACTGTTTTAGGAACTGGCGTAATTATGACTTTTTTAGTGGTTGTCGTTACAGTCGAAGTAGTAGCGTCTTGTGCGTAAACTGAAAAATTAAAAAGCATGATAAAAATACCTAATATAAAAGCAAAAATATTCGAGTAATTTAAGTGAGACATTTTAATTCTCCTTTTTTAGGACTATTAAATTCAAAAATATTTCGTTTAATATCAGATAATATTATACCATGTCTAATTCGATTAAATTTTAATCTATATTCATTTAAGCTGGTCATTATTTAATGATTTATATATAATTTGTATAACAGGTGATTATATGAGCACTTCTCTTTATGAATGCAAAAAAGATAAATGAAATTTTTACTCGCTTTCGTCAAGCGAATCCTACACCCACAACAGAATTGAAGTATCATAATCATTTTGAATTGTTAGTTGCAGTTATTCTCTCTGCGCAAGCAACAGACATCTCGGTTAACAAAGCTACAGAAAAACTTTTTCGTGTTGCCAATACCCCTCTAAAAATCTTAAAACTAGGCGAAACAAAATTAAGAGACTATGTTAAAACCATAGGGTTATATAAAGGAAAAGCCGCCAACATCATTAAGACCTGTAATATCTTAGTCGAGAAGCATAATTCGCATGTACCTCACACCAGGGAAGAGTTAGAGGAATTACCCGGTGTAGGCCGTAAAACAGCTAATGTCATCTTAAACACCTGCTTCGGTGAACCAGTCATTGCTGTTGACACACATATTTTTCGAGTAGCACAGCGTATTGGCTTAGCAAAAGGTACCACTCCACTGGAAATTGAAAAACAATTAGTCAAAGTGATTCCAAAGAAATTTATACACGATGCGCATCATTTGCTAATTTTGCATGGACGCTATATTTGTACTGCGCGAAAACCCAAGTGTCCCGAATGCTTGATTAATGATCTTTGCGAATATCCGAATAAAACAAGGATAGAATAAGAAACTGCTCCCCCGGATTTTAACTTCATTTATGTTTGTCTTTTGGCTGTTTCTTTTGTTTAGCATGAGCATAGGTCTTCAATACAGCATTGATAAGGGTTTGATAACCTCTCCCTTGGTGCTTATAGAACTCAAGAACATCGTGATCAATTCTCAGGGTGATACTATCTTTCTTATGCGGAAGAGCCACCACTTCTTTTTCAAAAAATGATTCATCCAATGGCGGTATATCAGAATAATCAATATCTGCATCAGTCATTTTATCCAATTTCTTTAAGTCGCTTGAAATAGATTTTCTTTTCGCGCTCATTCGCTTTCCTCATTGAAATAATACGTGTTACAAAATTGCGTTGCGTATGCACAACGACAACCAGTCGATTTTTTAATTCTCCTAATGTGACAAAACGTTCCTCTCCGTAATCTTCTCTATCATCCACGAATGAGATGGTTTTGCTAGCAAAAACAAGTTCTGTATCTTCAAAGCTTAATCCATGCTTTTCATAGCTAAACTGATTTTTCTTTTTATCCCATTCGAGCTTCATATCTATCCTATATTGTAGTTACATTTTGTTGTTACGTCAATAGGCAGGATTCATTCCTGATTAAATGCTTAAGCCTATTCGAACTTTTCATACACATATGCTAAAATTCTGATTTTTTATGGCAAAGATAGGGTTATTCATGCATTCTGCAGAGCGCGAAGAGTCACGCAAGATTTTTGTAGACAGTTGGCAAAAACACCTAAACGATTTACCCGTTCAACCTATAGAAGCACAAATCATAGAAATTATTCTGCTTCATCCTGAATATCACACGATTTTAGATGATAGAAATAATGCACTCACTAATGATTTTGCAGAACATAATCCTTTTTTACATATGGGATTACATCTCGCCCTACGCGAACAAATCTCGACAGATCTGCCACAAGGAATACGCGAGATATATACAGATCTTTGCAAAAAATACAATGACACACATCTTGTTGAACATAAAATAATGGATTGTTTAGCTCAACAAATTTGGGATCTCCAGCATTCAGGAAAAGCATTTGATGCGGAAGAGTATCTTGCATCTTTGCGACGATTATAATCATGTCAGCCAAAGCTGACATTCAGCAGATAGGCCTGACTATACCTCGTAGCCACGCAGATATCGATGCCAGCTTCCGCTGGCATCAGAAGTAACATTGATACCGTTAGAAGAAATAATCAAACTGCAGCGTAATCATATTAGCACCATCACCATTTCCCTTAGGGCCTGGTCTACCTGATCCACCTGAAGTATCGTCATCGGCATAATTGACATCATGACGGAACTCTAGACTTTGCAATGTATTTTTCCAGAAAGAACGGTTTATCGCGATTAAATAACGTTTTGCTGGCAAACCAATCGCTAGAGCATCTTTACTCATTTGATAACCCACGCTGATAGAGGTTGGGTTAACAAACCATCCCAAGTTGTAAACGGCTTCAAGATTAAGTGCTTGCGGTTTCGCGCCATCTCCATTTATTTCCAAATCTTGCGGATTAAAATCAGTGGATGCAAAAATATACTCGCCAATCAATTGAAGATTATTACCCAATGAAACCTTGGCATTGAAATCATAGGCTGGAACGCGATGCACGAGTTGTTCATTACCACTATCGATTTCTACTAACGTGGGATCTGTGGGACTCGTAGGAACTATTTCTGTTGGACCACCAAAACCACCAAACAATACGGCATTGGTTGTATTATTTCCCGTGAATTGCATACCCACAGAATCTGCAATATTTCCAATGACACCTGCACCCAACACTACCCCATAGCGGCCTGGTCTATAACTATAACTCACATTAAAGCCGCCATTATTAACGTGACTCACGGCTGAGGCGTGACTCGGGCCTTTAAAAATATAAGCCGTCGCTGTTAATGAATTGGGAGTTTGAGACTTATAACCGAGAACGAGGGGTCTTGCTAACGTTCTTGCCAATATTTTAGTTAAAGGACTGCTGATCATTGTAGTCGAATAGACACCGAATGGTACATACATTTGACCAAAACTGGCATAAAACGGCGACTTGGTAAAATCACCTAATACGACGAATGCTTTACTTATAAATACACGCGAGTCCAGCATTCTGTCATTTGAGCTGAATGAACCCGTATCTGTACCAATATTGTTATCATAAGCCAATTCAACAAAAGCCGATGTCCAGGTACTGGGGCCCATGACATACATATCTATATTCACGCTAGTGAGGTCAATATCATTCGAGTTGACCGAACCGCCACCATTGCGCGTCAATGCCTGGCCTTCAACAAGACCGCTTAACAATATGTGTGATCCTAATGCCTTGCCTGGCGGCCGGCCTAATGCAGCCAAACGTAGATCTACGTTTTTATCCAAATTCAGCAATAAAATATCTTCGTTTACACTTGGACTGTTAACGATTAAATGTCCGCCTGTAAATTCAAACGGAACGCCAATATAGGGACCGCTAGATACGAACGATTGTCCTGGCACATCCAGGTCCATAGGTAAATATAAAGGACCACTGGTAGGCAAATCGGTTGGGCCTTCGATTTCCGAATTTCCTGCCGCAATGGATGTTGTATCATTGAGTGACTGATTTGTTGTATTTTGTGCTGCATGCTTTTTCGATTTTTTTGATTGAGTAGAACTGGGTGAAGCGGATTGACCTGCTGGATCTTCAGCAGCCATCGTCTTGTTTGTTTTTTTCGCAATGATTAGACGTTTACCTTTTAAAGACTCCATTTCTTTCTGTAAATTAGAAACTTGTCTCTCAAGTAGTGCAATTTTTTTCGCCTGATTTGTATTATCGGATGTAGCGGCAAATACAGGCAAGCCGACCAGACCTAGCAAGCACAAACTCATCGCCAACGGAGTGAATCGTTTTTTCATAGTAACCTCTCCTCTATTGTTATTAAAAAATAAATCCTTTCTGTAACACAAAAACAAAAAAATATCCCTTGCAATCCTTGAAAGAGTTGCATTCCTTTTGAAAAATGCCTTTTGATTATCCGAGATTGATGGGATGTTTTTTTAAGAATCTAGGAACCGAATAACTTATCAAAGTTTAAAACCCATCTCAAGAAAAAAGATTAAATTAAAGGAGTCTTATCTTTTAACAACATTAACAAATATTATCAGCCTTTGCCGAATTTAATAAAGTTGTTAAAAGATAAGACCTGACCCCATTCTTTTCGAATATCATTGCGAAAAGCCCAACTTATCCGTTACACTTGGCACACTTTTACACTAAAATATATGATGTATGAAACTCAATCAATTATTTAAATTCGGGACCATGGGCAATATACTGGCATTACTTGCTGGCGCAATGTTAACACTTGCATTCGCGCCTTTTTCACTATTTCCATTAGCGATCCTTTCAGTTGCTTTACTATTGGGACTTTGGCTAACAGTCACCCCGAAAGAAGCGTTTTTACGAGGTTTTTTATACGGTTTAGGTTTGTTTGGCACCGGTGTTTATTGGGTATTTATTAGCATTCATACCTATGGAGAGACATCTGTCTTTCTAGCCGGATTGATTACGGCCGCTCTCATCGCAATCTTGGCAGTATTTCCCGCATTGGTAGGTTACATACTTAATCGATATTTTCCATATAATGACTACAGCAAACTATTTTTTGCTTTTCCCGCCATCTGGCTACTGTTTGAATGGGTGCGTAGTTGGATTTTCACCGGTTTCCCGTGGTTATATTTGGGGAGCAGCCAGATTACCTCCCCACTCAAAGGATATGCACCGATTTTTAGCGTGTATGGCGTTTCGCTTGCTGTACTGGCCAGCGCCAGCCTATTAGTCAGTATCACCCTAAAATTACGGGATAAAAACTACAAAACAGCAATAACACAGGCAAGCTTCCTGCTGGCAATATGGGTGATCGGCGGCCTTTTATGCTTTAAATCCTGGACAGAACCTCAGGGCAAACCCATACAGGTCAGCTTGGTACAAGGAAATATAGAGCAAAACCTCAAATGGTCATATGATCAAATTATCCCCACCTTGAGTCATTATCAAAGACTAACGGATGCTCACTGGGGCAGCAAAATTATCATTTGGCCTGAAGCCGCCATTCCCATTTCCTTACAACAGGCACAAAGTTTTTTAGAAACATTAGCCAATAGCGCAAAAGAACATCAAGCCACCGTCATCACAGGGATCCCGGCCAAACATGGGGTTGATAATACTTATTATAATGCCATCGTCGCTGTCGGCAGTGATTACAGTTATTATCTGAAGCGTCGTTTGGTACCTTTTGGCGAGTATACCCCCTTTCCCAGGCTACTCAAAAAAGTAATGAGCACTTTTAATATTCCCATGTCGGATATGGTGCGAGGTGAAGCACCTCCCAAGCCTTTATCCATACAAGGGCTTAAAATAGCTGCCTTTATCTGTTATGAAATTGCTTTTCCAGAACAGGTCAACCAAAAAGATGCCGATGTGAGTGTTTTGCTCACAGTCAGTAATGATGGCTGGTTTGGGCATTCGATTGCGCAGGCCCAACACTTGGAAATGGCGCAAATGCGCGCACTTGAGCTGGGACGGCCATTGTTATTTGTATCCAATACAGGTTTGACTGCCATTATTAAACCGGATGGAAAAATCCAATCCTCCGTCCCACCCTTTCAATCCATTGTGTTAACGGATGTGGTACAACCCATGATAGGTAAAACACCTTGGCAAAGACGCGGAATGGACGGAATATTATTGATTATCATATCATTCTTATCTACTGCACTATTGCAAAGAAAGAAAAGAAAACAAGCGAGCTAAAGCCACTATGGACGAGCAATACAATCCTCAAAAAATAGAAGAAAATATTCAGCATGACTGGGAAGAAAACAACTCTTTTCAAGCAACAGAAGACGTCAACAAAGAAAAATTTTACTGTTTGACCATGTTCCCCTATCCTAGCGGCCGACTGCATATTGGGCATGCCCGTGTTTATACCATTGGCGATGTGATCAGCAGATATAAACGTATGCAGGGTAAAAATGTCATGCAGCCTATGGGTTGGGATGCATTTGGTTTACCTGCAGAAAATGCCGCCATTAAAAATAAAATACCGCCCGCGGAATGGACATACAAAAATATTGATTTTATGCGTAATCAAATGAAGCGCTTAGGATTTGCCTACGACTGGAGTCGCGAACTGACAACTTGCAGTCCAAGTTATTATCGCTGGGAGCAATGGTTTTTTATTAAACTTTATGAAAAAGGACTGGTTTATAAAAAAAATGCTGAAGTCAACTGGGACCCGCTAGATCAAACCGTATTAGCGAATGAACAAGTCGTCAATGGCCGTGGCTGGCGTTCAGGCGCGCTGGTTGAGCGCCGCGAAATACCTCAGTGGTTTTTCAAAATAACCGATTATGCCGACGAATTGCTCAATGATTTGGAAAAACTGGAAGGTTGGCCTGAACAAGTCCGCGTGATACAAAAAAATTGGATTGGACGTTCAGAAGGAGCCGAAGTTAAATTTGCGATAGAAAAAAGCAAGGAACATTTAACTATCTTCACCACAAGACCTGATACATTATTTGGTGTGACCTATATTGCCGTTGCGCCTCAGCATCCTTTGGCGAAACAAGCCGCGGAAAATAGCGCTGAGATCGCAAGTTTCCTGGAAGAATGTAAAAATATTAAAGTGGCAGAAGCAGAATTGGCGACCATGGAAAAGCGTGGTCTTCCTTTAGGTATCAGTGCACTGCATCCCATCACCCAGCAACCTATCCCTATCTGGGTCGCAAATTTTGTCCTAATGGAATATGGTGCAGGTGCTGTCATGGCAGTACCTGCGCACGATCAACGAGATTTCGAATTTGCTAAACAATATGAATTACCCATTAAACAAGTGATCATACCGGAAGATCAAACCATTTGGGATTTTGCAAAAGGTGCTTTTACTGCGCCTGGCGAATTAATTGAATCCGATCAATTCACCGGATTGACTTCAAAGACTGCTATCCCACAAATAACAGAATATCTGGAAAATCATGGAAAAGGACAGCGCAAAATCCATTACCGATTACGTGACTGGAGTATCTCAAGACAACGCTACTGGGGCGCACCCATTCCAATGATTAATTGCGAAACCTGTGGATTTGTACCTGTATCTGAAGAAGATTTGCCTGTAATTTTACCTGAAAATATCGAGTTTGTGGGTGTTGGCTCACCGCTTAAGTCTATGCCTGAGTTTTACGAAACCATTTGTCCTAAGTGCAAAAAACCAGCACATCGTGAAACCGATACATTTGACACTTTCTTTGAATCATCCTGGTATTACGCACGGTTTGCCTGTAAAAAACAGGATAAAATGATGCTGGATGGTAGAGCAAATTACTGGTTGCCTGTCGACCAATACATTGGTGGTGTAGAACATGCTGTTTTACACTTGCTTTATGCACGTTTTATCCATAAGGCAATGCGTGACCTCAATTTATTAAACAGCGACGAACCCTTTACCCGCCTACTTACTCAGGGCCATGTGCTCAATCAAGGCATCAAAATGTCTAAATCAAAAGGTAATATTGTTGATCCAGACATACTGATTGATCGCCTGGGCGCTGACACAGTACGATTATTCATTATTTTTGCAGCACCCCCAGAACAAAACATGGAATGGTCGGACAGTGGTGTAGAAGGCGCTCATCGCTTTTTAAAAAGAGTATGGGCATTTGCCTATGAACAACGTGAAACCATCATTAAACAAAATCATTCCCATAAATCAATGGTGATAGACTGGGATTCTGCACCTGCAAGCCAACGCGATACGTTGCGGCAGATTTATGAAATTCTAGATTTAGCCAAATTTGACTATGAAAGATCACAATTAAATACGATCGTATCGGGTTGCATGAAACTCTTTAATTTATTAGTCAAAATACCCGATGAAGACCCAGAAATTCAAGCTTATATTATTCATCTGGGTTTTAGCATACTATTACGCTTGCTTGCACCGATTGCACCGCATATTTCGCATCAGCTTTGGCAGGATCTTAATTATAAAGGGAATATTCTCAATGCGGCCTGGCCTAAAAGCAATCCCGCTCACCTTAAAATAGATACAGTTGAGCTGGTGGTGCAAATCAATGGAAAATTACGCACTCGCATCAAAGTACCGAGTGACGCCAATGAAAATATAATACGAGACATTGCAACACAAGACGTAAAAGTTCAACAAACCATCGCGAATAAAGAAATTAAAAAAGTGATTACAGTACCCGGAAGACTAGTCAATATTGTGACAGGAGAGAAATAGTTGCGAAAAATAATTTTTATCTTTCTGTTTATTTTTCTAAACGCCTGCGGCTTTTATTCTCGTGGACCGCTACCGCTTGCTCCCATCATGCATAATCTTTACCTGGAATCACATGATCCTTACGGACAGTTGGCACGTAATTTAAAACAATTTTTAAAGGTAGCGGGTGTCCATCTGACTAAAAAGCGGGAAGATGCCGACATTGTATTGATGATACTCAGTGAAGTCACCCCACAAAAATTAATCAGTATTAGTGGCACCCAACAAACACGTCAATATAATCTGATATTGACTGTGACTTACCAGCTCACTACGCCTCAAGGTAAACCTTTAATCAACCCACAAACCTCTTCAGTGACACGCACGCTCACTATCAAAGCAGACCAAATTTTAGCAGGCAGCAATGAAGCGAATGCCTTATACGATCAAATGCGTCAAGCTATCATTTACGATATCATGAGTCGATTGTCCTCAAAAGACATCACGACACAATTAATAGCAAACGAAACAACACAGGCTTCCCTAGTAACAACTGAACCGCGAGCATTAGGGAGCGCTGTAAATGAAATGGTCTCACGCTCACCCACTGGCCGTTAGGGAGCATCGCGAATGAAATTGTCTCACTCACAATTAACACAACATTTAGCAAAAAATCTATCGCCTATTTATCTCATCGTGAGCGATGAAATCCTGCTAGTCCAGGAAGCAGTCGATGCAATCCGTGCAACTGCACATACTGCAGGCTACACGGAACGTGTCTTAACCACAGCCGAGACGGGCACAGATTGGGGAAAACTCATTTACTCAGACACCCATAGTTTATCGTTGTTTTCTACCAAAAAAATCATAGAATTAAACTTAAGTCATATCAAACTCACCAGCGCAGGCGGCAAAATCCTAGAAGAATATGCTGCAAAACCACTTAAAGATACTCTTCTCATTATTTATTCATCGAAACTGGATTCCAAAATAGAAAAAAGCGCCTGGTATCAATCCATCGATAAATGCGGCGTGATCATGCCTATTTGGCCAATTAATCCAGAACAATTGCCCCAATGGATTATACAACGCGCAAAAAAATTAAATCTCACTATCACTCAAGAAGGTGCAGAACGGCTGGCTGCAGCAGTCGAAGGCAACTTATTGGCCGCTTCTCAGGAAATTGAAAAATTGTGCCTACTGCAACCGACAGGCACCATTAGCGCTGAAACAATAGAAAATGCCGTCACCGATAATGCACGCTTTGACATTTTTAATTTGGTCGATAGCACCTTGCTCGGGAATGGCAAACGCTCTATACGCATATTGCAAACGCTGGCTGCTGAAGATATTGAACTGACCCTGGTTTTATGGGCATTGACCCGTGAATTACGTCTACTTTCTGAGATGCAAAAAAAAATAAAGCAAGGAGTGTCGCTTAGTAGTTTATTTAGCCAATACCGCATTTGGGAAAAACGCCAACCGGCAACACGCGCATTTTTGCGGCGTCACCCACTACAAAGATGTTGGGAATTATTAATCAATGCTGCAAAAATTGATCGAATTATAAAAGGTGTTGAAACGGGTAATGTATGGGATGAACTGCAAGATTTAGCGATAAAAATGGCAGGGTAGCAAATTGGTATATAATTAGTAAAGAAGTGGAACCATACCAGGATAAAACATGTATCACATACAACAAGCCATTGGCATATTAGGAGGCACATTTGATCCAATTCATTTTGGACATTTACGCACCGCGTTAGAATTATATCAAGCACTTGACCTGGCTGAAGTACGTTTCATACCCTGTTATCAACCTGTACACCGCAAACTTCCTATTGCATCCTCCGAGGACAGACTAGCTATGGTGCGTTCTGCCATCGCAGGCGAGCCTGCATTCAGCGTCGATCCTTGTGAAATTCACCGCAAAGGGCCTTCCTATATGATAGATACCCTGGAAGATTTGCGCAAAAAACTGCCTGACACACCGCTTTGTTTAATTATTGGCATTGATGCATTCTTAGGCTTTCCAAGCTGGCACCGCTATGAAGAAATACTACAATTAGCTAATTTGGTTGTAGCCCATCGTCCACAATATCACCTACCCCACACGGGCACGGTTGCAGAACTCATGAAACAACGCCTTACACACAATCCGGCAGCGATCCATGAGAATCTGGCCGGTCATCTTGTGCTCCACCCTGTCACCCCGCTGGAAATTTCCGCAACTGATATTCGCAAACAAATAGCGATGGGCCGCAATCCGCGCTATTTATTACCAGATAGCGTATACAAATATATCCAACAGCATGGTGTATATAGCCTTAGTCATATATAATTAAAGTGTGTCCAAAATATAGGAAAGACGGAATGCAAACTGAGCAACTTCAGAACATCGCAGTTGAAGCATTAAATGACTTAAAAGCCCTCGACCTAATAACCATAGACGTACATGAAATAACCTCCCTAACCGATACAATGATCATCTGCAGTGGCCGTTCTACTCGGCATGTCATATCACTCGCAGAAAATGTTGTCATGAAAGCGAAACAAAACAATCTCAGTTATATTAAAACAGAAGGCCAAAAAGAAGGCGAATGGGTCATCGTCGACTTAGCAGATGTCATCGTCCATATCATGCTCCCGGCAACCCGGACCTTTTATAACCTAGAAGACCTGTGGGAACCGATAAAGGAATTACGCGAGCAACATGCGAATTCGTCTGCTAGCCATCGGTAATAAACTCTCCTCATGGATTGAGGAGGGTTTTCAGGAATACGTTAAGCGTTTCCCTGCATCCTGTTATCTAGAATTAATTGAGATTCCCGCAGAGAAACGCAGCAAACAATCTGATATAGAACGTCTGATCGAACGTGAAGGCGAAAAGCTGCTTACGGCTGTCAAATCGGGTAACCGCATCATCGCACTGGAAGTAACAGGTCAGCTCTGGACAACCGAAAAACTGGCAGAAAATTTAAAAAATTGGCAAAGCGAAGGCCGAAATATCGATATGCTAGTCGGTGGGGCCGATGGTTTATCCAAAGCATGTCTTAAAAAGGCGGACATCCAATGGTCTCTTTCACCTCTGACTCTACCGCATGCTTTGGTGCGAATCCTCGTAGCAGAACAACTCTACAGGGCAGTGAGTATACTGCAAAATCATCCCTATCATCGGTGATGTCAGAATCATTGCCATTGAATTAAGCGTCATTGTCATACCATTACTAATTAATTCATGATACTCATTATGCTCATTAATTAGTAGATGATGGTTTCAAAAACCAGTAAAGAAGATGTAGATGCAGAAGTTGCTGCTAAAGAAATGCTTGTTTTAAAGCAAATAACTTAGGTTAACGGTAAGTTTGAATTTTACTCACTTGCTTATCGGAGCTAGCCTCGCAGTAAGCCAAATTAGGCTTGGGATCACGCGATAGCAGCTAATTAGGACTTCTGGTCGAAAGCACTGCTTTATAAATCTGCACTAGATCCGATTGATCCTGGTAAGCCTGGCTTGCTGACTTTATTTTGTCCTCATTACCCGTCTGCTTTGCTTTCTCATATTCTTGTGAAAAAACAAATAATTGCTCTTCTGCTTTTATCAGTTGCTGCCCGAACAAATCAGAATCATTAAGCTGTTCATCAGCCAATTTGCTGAAATCATTCCCTGCACGACTGACCACTGCACATTCTTTGGATTCGGCAGTGTTTTCACAAGCTGTAAGCTTCTTTTGCAACACCTTAGGATGCGTCATGAAATATTGATAAGTATTTTCCTGCTGGCAGCCTGCCAACAGCACAAAACTCAGACATATACTTTTTTTTAAAATATTCAGATTCGTACTCTCATTTATGATTTAGGAAAAGGGTTATACCCAGTTAATACATGTACAAAAGGCAGCGCCAATAGTAAAAGACCGAGTATAGACAATACTATCACTGTACTCAAAGGTGAGGCTACCCGATTGACCCTGTACTGCATGTAACGCAAAAAAGCAGAAAAAAGACACATAATACCCAACATCATGGAAGCAGTACTAATAAATTTACTGAGGATAGTCACAGGTTCCATGAGTGAACCCGCAAATTCACCGATACTGGGAGAGCGCGGTATCGTCATGGTGGCCATTGCAGCACTTACATACAACTGGCAGACAGAAAATGTAATAAAACGTAATATCAATAAAAACATAACTTCTAATTCCTAACATACTAATATTATAATCTGTTGTCATTCTGATTTATAGTGGAAGTATAATACATGTTGCTTAATCATCCTAAATTATTTACTGATCCAAAAATAAATTATCCTATCAATGACCTTGATTTGAGTTTTTCAGAATATATCGCAGAATGCAAACAAATCATAACCAATACACGCATTGATTTGACACCCAATACAGCAGAACAAATTATTAATGCAAATACACCCTTTGAACTCAGGCCAGTGGGTCAAACCAATAAAATCAAACGGGGTGCACTATTAATTCACGGTTTGCTGGATTCGCCTTTTCATTTACGAGATATCGGCCTTCATTTGCAAAAGGAAGGAGTGTTGGCCAGGTCCGTTTTGCTGCCAGGTCACGGCACAGTACCTGGCGCTTTATTGCACACTCATTACCATCAGTGGCTACAAACCGTGCGTTACGGTATTCATTCGTTAGCCAAAGAAGTGGATCAGGTATTTTTAGTCGGTGAATCGACTGGCGCCAGCCTTGCTTTATCAATGGCAGCGCGTGATGGCGTCGATATTACAGGAATTATTGTAATATCACCCGCTTTAAAAATCCGTTCCATCTTGTCGCCCCTTGCGGGCCTACATCAACCATTCGCGAAAATTTGGCCACGCACCGCCTGGCTCCACATCGCTAAAAATGAAACAAAAAATTATGCTAAATATAAATCTATTCCATTCAATGCAGTGCAGCAAGTGTACACGTTATCGCAGGAGATTAAAAAAAATCAATCTCCTTCTCAACCCACCTGCCCCATATTTTTCGCATTAAGCCAGGACGATCAAGTTATCTGTCCTCACGCCATTATTCGATTTTTTAATCAACATAAAAATCCACACAGTCGGTTACTTTTATACGCTAATCCAAAATCAAATCATTTTACCGATTCACGCATCACCGTCCGTTCTTCGTTTTTTCCTGAAATGCGTATCGTTAATTTTTCTCATATCGCTATCCATATTTCACCTGACAATCCCTATTATGGGAAAAACGGCAGTTATTATGACGCGAGTCACGTGGATGAAAAAAACAATTTTACTTATGGCGAATTCCTAAGGCCTGATATCCAGTTAAATGACCTTTTATTAAAACTGAAACTGTCAAGAAAACAATATCAGCGTTTAACATTCAATCCTGATTTTGAATTCTTGAAATCTGCAATTCATCAATTCATTAAAAATATTTCCTAGTGACTTGGGTTTATGTTAGCAAGAAATACAATAAACAATGTTAACACCGCAAAAAAACGTGCCTGGTTTTTTTGGGCAGGTTTGATCAGCATCGTTTTTTCCACGACCCTTTTGATGATTATGTTTGCCCTGGGTCAAACAGAAGCATTTATTTTTTCCGAATGGTATCAGTTCCTCATTCCCATACCTGCTTTTTTCGGAGGACATCTCTCTGGTTGGACCAGTCTTGGCAGAGAAGTCGATCTGGTTGTCGATGATGAAAAAAAATGGACAAGCGAACAATGGGCATCACTCGCAGGCATTGTTCTCGGTCTTGTGGTAGGAGTCGGTTTAGTGGTAGCAAGATCAACTATTCAGCTAGCAACGGCAGGTATTTCAGACGTTGTGATCACAACATTAAGCGCAGCGGCATCGGTGATTGGAAGCATCGGAGGTCTTTCTGGTCTTACAAGCCGTATTGAAAGCACTATTTTAAGACCAAAACTAGAGTCTTATGGAGGATTTCGCGGTTGTCTATCACAGCTTGCATCTGTTGTTAATAAAAAACGAAAAAGCGTGCTTGCAGGCATTATACTAGGACTAGGCACTAGCCTTGCGTTGTGGTTCACAGGGACCGCAGCCTTAACCGTGGTGGTGGGTGTTACGTCGTTTTTTACGGGTGGGGCCGCCATCCCATTGTGGATCGCTTGCGGTATATTTTGTTTAACTTACACCGCCACCAATGCATCTTCCTTCGATTATATCAATAAAATGCAAACATTTTATCAAGCGGCATTTTTAAAAGATAACGAATCAGAAAAAATCATCGAGGGAAAATTCCATGAATATAGAGGATCTGCGATCGGTGTCACCATCGGGTTTGTGGTCGCAACTGCCTTAGTCATCACGCTTTTGGTCACGCAACCTTATCTCGTGGCGCTTGTAGGCGCAATTGCTGTTACACTGGTTTGCACTAATACGTTTGGCAGCCTTTGTTCGTATTTAGGCAGTTTAATGGATATTGGAAAAGCGAAATATAAAAATCAGACTTCCACTGAATCCCTAACCATAAAAACTTCTAAGCCAACCTCAACAATGAGTTCAGAAATGGTAAAAATATCATTAATTAACTTGCCTGCAAAACAGCGTTATCTTAGCCCTCAATCCATAGGAAAAAGTGAGTCCAGCAATGCGGATCGCGACAAACAATCAGTAAAGGCATTAATCTATAAAACAAGACCACGCACACCGAAAATTGATTTTTTAGATGATTTTTCCCCTAAATCAACATCCTCGCTCTCGGTTTAAGGTGGCTTACGCTCTCCGATTTTGCTTTAGATAAAATTTTTAAAATCCCTTCGTAGAGGTGCGAAGGTGGCTTACGCTCTCCGATTTTGCTTCAGATAAGATTTTTATAATCTTTTCATGACCTTTTAAACTTGCAGCATCAAAGGGAGTCTGACCTTTATTTGTTACTTTATTCACATCTGCTTTTGCTGCAAGTAATGCGATTACTACTTTTTCATGACCATTTTGCGCAGCAGTAAAAAGAGGAGTTTCGCCATCATTCATCGCTTGATTCACATCTGCTTTTGCTGCAAGCAAAAAAGTGGTTACTTCTTCATGATCATTCTGCGCAGCGATAAAAAGAGGAGTTGCGCCATCATTCTTTGCTTTATCCATCGCTGCTTTAGCTTCAAGTAAAGCGGCTACTACTTTTTCATGACCCTCTTGCGCAGCGATAAAAAGAGGAGTTGCGCCATCATTCTTTGCTTTCTCCATCGCTGCTTTAGCTTCAAGTAAAGCGGTTACTACTTCTTGATGACCTTCTTCCGCAGCGATAAAAAGAGGAGTTGCGCCATCATTCGTTGCTTTATCCATAGCTGCTTTTGCTTCAAGTAAAGCGGTTACTATGCTTACATGACCTTCTTGCGCAGCGATAAAAAGAGGAGTTACTTCATTCTTTGCTTGATCCACAGTTGCTTTTGCTTTAAGTAAAGCGGTTACTATGCTTATATGACCTTTCTCCGCAGCGATAAAAAGAGGAGTTGCGTCATCATTATCTGGTTGATCCACAGCTGCTTTTGCTTTAAGTAAAGCGGCTACTACTTCTTGATGACCTTCTTGCGCAGCGATAAAAAGAGGAGTTGCGCCATCATTCGTTGCTTTATCCATAGCTGCTTTTGCTTCAAGCAAAGCGGTTACTATGCTTACATGACCTCCTTCTTGCGCAGCGATAAAAAGAGGAGTTGCGCCATCATTCGCTTCTTTATCCATAACTGCTTTTGCGTCAAGTAAAGCGGCTACTACTTCTTTATGACCTTCTTGCGCAGCGATAAAAAGAGGAGTTGCGCCATCACTCATTGCTTTATCCACAGCTGCTTTTACTTTGAGTAAAGCGGCTACTACTTCTTTATGACCTTTTTGCACAGCGATAAAAAGAGGAGTTGCGCCATCATTATCTGGTTGATCCACAGCTGCTTTTGCTTCGAGTAAAGCGGCTACTACTTCTTTATGACCTTCTTGCGCAGCGATAAAAAGAGGATTTGCGCCATCATTCTTTGCTTTATCCATCGCTGCTTTTGCTAAAGCGGTTACTATGCTTATATGACCATTCTGCGCAGCGATAGAAAGAGGAGTTGTGCCATTATTCTTTGGTTGATCCACAGCTGCTTTTGCTTCGAGCAAAGCGGCTACTACTTCTTTATGACCTTCTTGCGCAGCGATAAAAAGAGGAGTTGCGCCATCACTTATTGCTTTATCCACAGTTGCTTTTGCTTCAAGTAAAGCGGTTACTACTTCTTTATGACCTTCTTGCGCAGCGATAAAAAGAGGAGTTGCGCCATCACTTATTGCTTTATCCACAGTTGCTTTTGCTTCAAGTAAAGCGGTTACTATGCTTACATGACCCATCTTCGCAGCGGCAAAAAGAGGCCTTTCGCCATTTGGCAACTCAACAGCAAGATCCACTTTCTTCTCTATCAATATTTTTACTACCTCAACCTGATTTTGTTCTGCAGCAGTATATAATGGAGTTAAGCCATTTTTTGTGGCCGCGTTAAGTAACTTAACATCGCTCGTTTCTTGTAAAATGTCTTTTTCGCCATACTTAGCAGCTAAGTGAGACATTGTCACTCCCTTAGAAGTTTGTTGCATATCCTTCGCGGTACTTGATTTCAAAACAAAAGCCTTGGTTCCTTCAAAACATGCGTGGAATCGCGTTTTATCACCAGATCCGGATACAAAAACCGTTGTCTCAAATCCAATGACATCACTACTCGCTGATTCTCGTAATGATTTAAAAATCTCGTCTTGGACTGATTTAAATTCAATGGGCTTATTCAAGGAATATAAATGGTTAATATCACCGACATAGCTTTTATCAGATTCACCATCATAAAGTAAGGCGATGCGATGTTCATAACTATCAAATGCAAAACCGACTCGACAAGGAGGATCTTTCTTTGCTTCTTTCTGAATTTTTTGTAAGAAAGCATCATAATCAGAAGCGATTTGACTCCCCTCCTTTAGCAGTATCGGAAAATGTCCAACATCCTCTTTTGTAAAAAACGATCCCCAATAAGAATCTTTGTGTTTTTCTTTCATATGCTGATTGATTTTATCAATCTGGGGTTGAGAAATATCTCTTAGAGTGTGCTGTGGCTTCGAATAAATAGCAACAATATCAAATAAAAATTCACTTTCAACTAGGTCCTCATCATATCGTGTCATCACATAATCTGGGTTTTTTTTACGTTCCCTTAATGCAAGCGACGCCTTATTTAATTCTTCTACATTATGACTCGCGATAAAGCGAATCGTATCAATGAAAATCCGATAATCCACTTCTCCAGATAAAAAATATAACTTAGCTGCTGCTGATAATCCTGCGCATACCTCTATATCAATCATTGGGTGGTTTTTTTTAAAATGATCCATAAAATGTTCACCACTAAAGTCATACTGCTTACTCCACATACTCCACATAAAATCCACCCCCGTTAGGTTCTTAAAGAAGCAAGAACAAAAAACATTCTCCTTGAACGGCTGGAAGCGCCCAGCGCAAAATGCGCTTTTGTCAGTTTAAAGTCATTTAATGCCCGTTACCTTAATTATAGCCCATAAAGAATAATTATTAATGATTCAATCAGGGGAGGGGGATATTCTCTTTCCTAAGAAGTTGAATATACAGCATTTCTGACTTCAGTAGCTGCTCTAAAATCAAAGTAAAAAATTTTCCAATGTGGTAGCGATGATTAAATTCTCTACTGCAGAAAAATGCGTATCAAAGCTGCATAACTTAAATCCATGTTGTAAAGTGATAGCGGCGATCCAAAGATCGTTGGTTGGAATGGGTTTGCCTTTGTTTCGTAAAAGTGTATAGATACGTCCGTAAAAACTTGCAGTCACTTCATCAACAGAAAATATTTTAACCCGAGGTGTATTTAAAAACTCTTGTAATTCATGAAGATTTTTTTTTGTTTTAGAACCAAAAGTGAATCCTGCGATCAGTTCTCCTAAAACAATTGAGCTTATTCCAATAGTATCTGCGTAACGCAATATATCCAGAACGTCAGCATTTCCTTGCTTAAATGCAACATAGGCATTCGTATCAATAAAAATAGATTTCATTTCCAGATATCCTTATCAATCTTCTCAAAATCACGAAGAATATCTTGGAATGCTTTAGTTTGTTTTTTGTCCCATGTTCCAGCGAGTTTATCCAGGTCATCATAAATTTTTACTTTACGTTGATCTGTTAAATTTAAACTGCTTCGCAACAAATTTAGAATAAGGCTATTAACACTGATTTCTTCATTCGCAGCTTCTTGCTTTAAGCGCTTAAGCAATTGATCGTCGACATTTCTTAAATGTATATTTGATTGCATGTTGATACCATACTTAATATCATATTGATATTATAATATGATATCACCAAAACATTTCAATTGCAAGGCACTAAGCCAGAGGATGCACGGTTTTTCTATCTTCTTCTTTTGACCCGCGATACGACCGTTAAAAACAAAACTTACGAACGACTATCTTTTTTTTTGCGCCTGACTCGCGGTTTAAAACTTTGTCTTGTTCCAGGCTTTTTAAAATGATCGCCCAAAGTCCCCTTAGTAGGGCCTGCGGCAGCATAATTAAAATCCTCCAATTTCCGCTGCGGAAGCTTGTAACCTAACGTTCGTTCAATATTACGTACTTGTGGAAGGTCTTCAGTAGTAATAAATGTAAACGCTTCTCCTACGTTATCAGCACGGCCCGTTCGGCCAATACGATGGGTGTAAGCGTCAACTACATTGGGCATATCGTAATTTATAACATGTGAAATACTTAAAACATCAATACCGCGTGATGCTATATCAGTTGCCACTAAAATCTGTAATGTACCATCTCTAAAACCGCTCATAGCACTTTGACGTTTACTTTGTGATAAATTGCCTTGCAATGATGTAGCGCGAAATCCGGCTTGCTCTAGTTTATGTGCTAGTTTTTTTGCACGATGTTTAGTGCGAGTAAAAACCAAAATGGAGTCGCTTTTATATTTTTGCAAAATCTTAATTAACAGCGCTTCTTTAAGGTGTGGTTCCACTGGAAATAATGTTTGTGTAACAGTGGCGGCAGGAGCACTATGACCTATTTTTACAGATACAGGTTGATGCAACACGTCACGAGCTAACTCATTAATGGCGGGCGGCATAGTAGCAGAAAAAAACAAGGTTTGTCGTTTTTTAGGTATATGGCGCAAAAGTCGTCTTATACTGGGTAAAAATCCCATATCAAGCATTTGATCTGCTTCATCTAATACTAAAACTTCTACTTTAGTTAAATCAATCGTACGCTGCTCAATATGATCTAATAAACGACCTGGACAAGCTACAATGATTTCAACGCCTTGTCTTAAGTGTTTAATTTGCGTATTGATATTAACACCTCCATAAAGCGTTGCACTGCGTAAGCCTGTTCCTTTGCAAAACTCTGTAATTGCATCATGGATTTGCTGGGCAAGTTCACGAGTAGGTGCCACAATAAGTGCCCGGACTGAAGACTTTGGACCTTGCAACAATCTTTGTATAATGGGCAATGAAAAAGCCGCTGTTTTACCCGTTCCTGTTTGCGCCAAACCCATCACATCATGCCCTGCAAGTATGGGCTTAATCGTTTGTTCTTGTATGGGTGTCGGTGTGTTATAACCTAATGCATGTATATTTGCTAAAATACGTGAGTCTAGTTTAAAAGATTCGAAATTCATTAATGTCCTCTGGACTATCACTACAAAGCCAAGTTAAAGTCTCAGCCTAAAGAGCGCTAGTCTAGCATGTTCAAAAACAAAGCGATAGGGTGGAAGCGTTGGCGTCGACGAAAATCCTCCGCGGCCAAAATTAGCTAACTGCTTAACGGAGTGATCTTTTAGCTATTCGATAAATTTCATCATCATTGCGTTTACCAACCAATACAATGATGACTATGTCCGATTTAGTCTCATAACGATAGATGATACGATATTCACCAATATCCGTTCTGAGATAATTTTCATAACCCAATAATTTTTTGACATCCTGTGGTTTTGGATTGTCCGCTAATGACAAGATATGATTTTTAACTTGTCTTTGGTGTTTGGGCGGTAAAGATTCGATAAATTTTTTAGCCTTAGGTTTAAGGTCAATCTTCGGCATTATTTATCACTCTGCAGAAAATCCATACTCTTTTTAGTCCCTATGGATTTATCTTTATCAGAAAGAGTCGCTAACTCTCCCCAGTAAGCATCCTCCATTTTTAAATAACGCTCATAGGAAACCATGACAGCGACCGGATGACCTGCTCTTTCTATAACAACAGGCTCCTTAATCGCTTGATTCAGATATTTTCCTGGATGCTTATTTAATTCAGTCGCGGTTGCTTTCATAAGAACTCCTCACGTCAAATTACGTATATTACCTATATTAGGTATTATACGTAATAAATGGCCAGAATGCAAGTTTTATCTATCTATTTCTAACATAGAATCACTTATTGCAGAAAACAATAAAGCGCTTCCAGAAAAAGAGCCAGCAAGAAGCTTGTTTTCAAGAATATTTGGCTGTTAACTAGAGTGTTAAAAATTAGGTGGATTAGGCGTTTTGCCGAAATCCACCCAATTTACATTTCAATTTAATTAATCTCTTGCTTTCAACGTAGTCAAGAACAATATCACCGCCCCAACACACACCGCACTGTCTGCCACATTAAATACTGGCCAGTAAAAATGAGAAACGTACAGTTGTATAAAATCAATAACGTGTCCGTAAGTGATTCTATCCCACAGATTGCCTAAAGCACCGCCTACGATCAAACTTAATGCGATACAAAGCCAATACTGACGACACGATAAACGTAATAACCAAATCAGAAGACCCACACTGACAAGGAATGCAATCGTACCAAACATCCATGTTTGTCCTGGCATTTTATCTAAAAAACTAAAAGCCGCGCCTTTGTTATAAGACAGTGTCAAATTAAATCCCGGTATGATCGCGACCGGTGAAGAGAAACTTAAATATTCCTCTGCAAAGTGTTTTGAGAATCGATCCAGAATTATGACGATTGCCGTTACCCAAACCCAGCATAAACCACTTTGAGTCACTTTACGCATATTTTCTTACTTCTCCCGATCCATCAACGTTTTCAACACAGCGTTCGCATAACGTTGGAAACCCAGGGTTAATACCAACATCCGCACGTCTGTGCCAACAACGTTCGCATTTCGGAACAGTCAAAGGTTCTATCTTCAACGACAAACCCGGAACATCCGTTGCGACTACATCCGTTAAATGTGAATTGGCCAAGTGTACATCCGCGCTCGATGTAATTAATACAAATCGCAATTCATTTTCAAGTGCATCCAATTTTGTTTTTAATTCAGGTTCACAATACAAATGCACCTCGGCCTCCAATGGCGCACCTAATTTACCTGCATTACGCAGAGCTTCTAATTCTTTATTGACGGCATCTCGTACCTGACGTAATTTTTCCCAATAGGCCTGATTCATCATTGCATCATTCGCTAACGCAGGCAGATTGGCATACCACGTATTTAAAAATACTGACTCATTGCGTTTTCCGGGGATATATTGCCATATTTCTTCTGCAGTAAAGCTTAAAATCGGCGCAAACCAACGCACCAATGCTTCAATAATATGATACATCGCGGTCTGTGCAGATCGACGTGCCAAACTATTCGCTTGGGTCGTATATTGCCGGTCTTTAATGATATCCAAATAAAAACTGCCCAAATCAATCGAACAAAATTGGTGAACTTTTTGATAAATCAAATGAAACTGATAGGCATCAAAGTCCTGTATGATTTCTTCCTGCAATAAACGCGCTTTATCGACTACCCACTTATCCAATGCCAACATTTTTTCTGCAGGTACTAAATCTTTTTCGGGGTCAAAACCCGCTAAATTTGCTAATAAAAATCGCGCAGTATTTCTCAATCGTCGATAGGACTCAGATACCCGGGTCAAAATTTCATTGGAAATAAAAATATCACCCCGATAATCAATCGATGAAACCCATAATCGCAACACATCCGCGCCCATTGTTTTAATGATTTCTTCAGGCGCTATCACATTACCCAATGATTTTGACATTTTACGCTTTTGAATATCAACTACATATCCATGCGTTAACACTGTTTTAAAAGGCTTGAATTCATTGATCGCTAATGATGTTAACAAGGAAGACTGGAACCAACCACGATGCTGGTCTGATCCTTCTAAATATAAATCAGCCGGAAAACCTAGCTCAGGACGTAAACGTAACACGCACTCATGCGAGACACCGGAATCAAACCAGACATCCAGTGTATCATTGGATTTGTTATACTGATCTGCTTCTTTTCCTAATAATTCTTTAGCATCTAAATTAAACCAGGCTTCAAGACCTTCTTTTTCAACACGCTTGGCGACTTCTTCCATCAATGCCATTGTATTAGGATGCATTTCGCCCGTTTTTTTATGCAAAAACAAAGTAATGGGCGTTCCCCAGGTGCGTTGTCGTGAGATACACCAGTCAGGGCGGTTTTCCACCATAGAAAAAATACGATTCTGGCCCCACTCAGGAACCCAATTGACCCATTCAATCGCCGTCAATGCCATTTCGCGTAATTTATTTTTTTCCATGCTGATAAACCACTGTGGAGTCGCACGGAAAATAATAGGTGTTTTATGACGCCAGCAATGGGGAAAACTATGGGTGATTTTCTCAAAATGCAATAAAGCATTCCGTTTTTTCAACTCTTCAATGATCAGATCATTGACTTTAGTGACATGCATACCACCAATCAAGGGCGTATTTTGAAGATAACAGCCATCATCACCAATGAGATTAATCATGGGTAATTTATATTGTTTAGCCGTTTTATAATCATCTACACCATGCGCAGCGGCACAATGCACTGCACCCGTTCCCGCTTCCACCGTTACAAATTCTGCCAGTATGACAGGCACCTCACGATCGAAGAATGGATGCTGTAATTTTATATGTTCTAATGTGCTGCCTAATGTTTTTCCCAAGACTCGATACTGTTCTATACCATATCGTTTCATGACGGGTTCAACTAACGATTCAGCAACTAGTAACCGTTCTTTGCCATCACATTCCACGAGGGCATATTCTATGAACGGATTGAGCACGGCTGCCTGGTTTGCCGGTAATGTCCAGGGTGTGGTGGTCCAAATGGGCACTGAAATAGGCCCGTTTCCGTTAGGCTTATTCTTGAAACTCGCAAGAAATTTACTTTCATCTATTACTTTAAAACGCACATCGATGGCAGGGGATGTTTTATCTGCATATTCCACTTCAGCTTCCGCGAGCGCAGAGCAACAGTCGAGACACCAATTAATCGGGCTTTCGCCTCTTTGGACATGGCCATTCTGAATGATTTTTGCCAAGCTACGGATAATATTAGCTTCGTAAGATGGAGCCATAGTCAAATAAGGATGATCCCAATCGGCCTGCACCCCTAAGCGTTTAAATTCTTCGCGTTGAATATCCACCTGACTTTTTGCGTAATCGCGGCATGCTTTTCGGAATTCGTTAACCGATATTTTATGGCCTGGTTTACCGACTTTTTTTTCCACATTCAACTCGATAGGCAATCCATGGCAATCCCAGCCTGGGATGAATGCGGCATCAAAACCACTTATGGTTTTGGATTTTACTACCATATCTTTTAAAATTTTATTGACGGCGGTACCCATATGAATGTGACCATTGGCATAGGGTGGGCCATCATGAAATACAAATCGTGGAAGCCCTTCTCCCTGTTCACGTAATTTTTTATAAAGATTCAGATTGTCCCATTTTTTTAAAATAGCAGGCTCACGTTCAGCAAGATTTGCTTTCATTGGGAAATCGGTTTTTGGTAAATTTAATGTATCCTTGTATTCGCTCATAATTTAACTGTTCCTATACTCATTACTTTCTTCATTTAGTTTTATACCCCATTTGACGCTCCAAGCAGTATCCCTGTGCCACTGCCATTGACTTAAGGAATATCATACCGTGCGGCAGCGGGTATCCAGACATGGAGCCAGCTACAACAAAGGCGCTTAATTCAATGACAGTGATCCCTGTGCTTTATTTCTAATAATAGCTCACCTTCTTCAGCGGGGCTTATTGTGAATTCACATTATTTCACCCGTCTGTATAAAATAATGACGCGCCTCATCCGCATCTTTTAGAATTTGTTCTTTCATCAAATCAAGGGTTTCATAATGTTCTTCATCCCTTAATTTTTTACAAAATTCTACACAAACATATTTGCCATAAATATTTTGATTAAAATTAAACAAATGCACTTCCAACAAGGTACGCGTACCCCCTACTGTAGGACGTATACCCACATTTGCGACACCTGGCAATGCTTTTTTTGTGATCCCATACAGTCTGGTCACATAAATTCCGTGTACGGGCGTTGCCTGTCTATGCAAGTAAATATTGGCTGTAGGAAAACCAATTGTCCTGCCCAGTTGGTCCCCATATACTACACGCCCCAACATGGAGTAAGGGCGGCCCAACAATCGTTCGGCTAAAAGATGATCTGAATCTACAAGTGCCTTACGTATCCGGGTACTACTCACACGTTCATTATCAATCAGGACGCTTTGCACGCTTTTAACCGCAAAGCCTAACTGTTCCCCTGCTTGTTTTAATACATTCATATTTCCTTGACGGCCTTTCCCAAAATGGAAATCATCACCCACGATAATCTCTTTGATCCCTAGAGTGCCTGATAGCAAATGCTCCATAAATTCTTCTGCTGTCAACGCAGCAAACTCTGCATTAAAACGTATTACTAATACCTTATCAATACCCGATTGTGCCAATTGGCTAAACTTTTCTCGAAAACGGGTCAATCGGGGCACTGACTTTACCCTGGTAAAAAACTCCATGGGCTGTGGCTCAAAGGTAATAACCAATGACGGCACCCCCAACGCTTTTGCCCGTTTTTTTACTTCGGAAAGCAATGCTTGGTGCCCTAGATGAACACCATCAAAATTCCCGATCGTTGCCACACACCCCTTGTTTTTTAAGGAAAAATTATATAATCCCCGGATAAGTTCAGTTTCCACAGCTTGCCTATTTGTTTTAAAAATCATACGATTATACGCGTATACATGTTTTGTTGTAAGAGTGCTATAATTATAATAATGATTATTAACATAATGGATCTTATATGTTAGATACGAGCGTTATTCAAAGCGAAGAAAAAAAGCGCGAACTGTCGTCCTATGCGAGGATTTCACTTGCCCTAACAACTGCAAGTATAGAGGGGGAAAAAAACATGGAAACACAACCCCTTAGAGAGCAAATAACGAAATGGAATATTGAGAAAGGGGAACAAATAGGACTAGCCAATAAGTTAGGGCCACAATCCCAAGTTATAGTAGATCAATTGGCTACATCAATGAGCTACCTGGATATTGCCATTAATCAAAAAGGCGCTGAAGGCAAGGATGGGTTTGTTAAAAATAAAGTAAAAATTGCAGACTGTGTTAAAGAAACAGAGAAGCTTAAAGAGGAGCTGCGTATTATGGATAGCAGTCAACATGAAAAATTAAAGGATCTCGTGCAAGACATAGACGGGCACCCAGGCGAGAGCAAAAAAGAATTTTTGAAAGAAAAAGCAACACACATCAGAAATATAATACAACAAGAAGACGATAAAGTACAAAAATTAAAGGAAAAAACAGATCAATCATTAACTGATCTCTCAAAAGTCGCTCAGAGTTCGGTAGTGTTATATCATAGTGCTTACAAGTCTCTCAATAACACAACAGGACTGCCCATACCATACTCCTTAGCAGACAAAACAGGAACAGGACTGATCAAACCACCCTCCTCGAGTACTGTCTCTACCAAACCCTCTGCGACTGGTACAGAACCACCTACGCCTCAGTAACCACTTGCCTTTGTGGTATCAATAGATGACGTGGCCGTAAGCCGGCTGTCCATAAACCGGCAAAATAAACGGCCACAGCAGAAATTAGTAAAACAATTAAATGAGTGAGCCGCCATTGCCAGTGATTGGTTATCCAATCTTGCAAATCCCCTGCGCCATACCATAGCCAAATACCTAAAATCACATTGGCGAATGCCAAGCGAAAAATAAAATAACCCCAGCCTGTGCGAGGAATATAAATATTTTCTTTACGCAAACCATAATATAAAAATCCCGCGTTAACGATGGAAGCAAGCGATGTGGCAAGCGCAATACCCGCATGTGCGAATGACCAAATCAGGGAAAGATTAAATACAATATTTGCAACCATAGCGATCACACCAATACGTACAGGAGTACGCATATTTTGTTTTGCATAAAAACCCGCGGTCAATATCTTGATTAACATAAAAGGCGTAATACCGATAGCAAACATCGCTAAACTCTTCTCTGCCATCATCACTGAATACCCATTAAATAACTTGCCATGTTGAAATAAAGTGCTTAACAATGGGCCAGCCATCAAAGCAAGTACCACACCAGCGGGAATACCCACCAGCAATACACAACGCAAAGCCCAGTCCAGTGTCAGAGAAAAATCTTCATGAGACTGACTCGCATGATGACGTGATAAATGCGGCAAAATCACGGTAGAAATAGCAACACCGAACACCCCTAATGGAAATTCCATCAAGCGGTCCGAATACCACAGCCATGACACACTACCCGCAATTAAAAATGATGCAAACAAGGTATCCATTAATAAATTAATTTGCGAAACAGACACCCCAAATAATGCGGGAACCATCAATTTTAAGACTTTTCTAACCCCGGGGTCACGAAAATTGATACGCGGTATGGGCATCAAGCGCAAACGCTTTAAAAATGGCCATTGAAACAATAGCTGTACCACCCCCGCAATAAATACACCCCAAGCCAGTGCAATAATAGGTGTATGAAGTTGCGGCGCCCACCAAATAGCTGCGCCTATCATGCAAATGTTCAGAAATACCGGAGTGAACGCCGCCACCCAATACCGGCTATAGGTATTTAGAATAGCCCCGGAAAATGCCGTCAGTGAAATCAGCATTAAATAAGGAAAGGTAATGCGCAGCATAGTCACTGCCAATTCATAGCGATCACCAGAGACTTCAAACCCAGGAGCAAAAATCCGGACAATCCAAGGTGCTGCTAGCACACCAACGAGTGTGACACACAGCAGCACAAATCCCAATGTCCCGGCGATTGAATTAATAAACCCTTGTATTTCTTCAGGTTTATTTTTTTTTTGGTATTCCGATAGCACAGGAACAAACGCTTGTGAGAAAGAACCTTCTGCAAACAAGCGTCGCATAAAATTGGGTATTTTAAATGCAACCAGGAAAGCATCAAACGCCGCTGTCGCCCCAAAAAATTGAGCCGTCACCATATCTCGGATAAAACCAAAGATACGTGAAATCATGGTCATTCCAACCACGACCGAGGTTGACTTAAAAAGGCTTTTGCTCATCGTTCTTCGCTACTTTCATTAAAAAATACCATCCTACCATATCCTTAAATTGACAACACCCAAAGAAGCAGGCATATTAGCTGACTTTCGTTTTGATATACATCAGAGATTGTTGGAGGATTACCTTGGCTAATATTGCATCAGCAAAGAAACGCGCACGTCAATCAGAGAAACACAGACAGCACAATGCGAGCTTACGCTCTATGGTGCGTACTTATGTTAAAAAAGTCTATTCTGCTATTGAAGCAAAAGACAAAAAACTCGCAGAAGAGAGCTACAAAGCAGCTCAACCTATTATTGATCGTATGGCTAACAAAGGCTTGCTTCATAAGAATAAAGCAGCCCGTCATAAAAGTCGTTTGAGTGCTCATATCAAGAAAATGGCTTAATTAATCGCTGGCGCGAATGTCATACCGGGGTCACATACCGGGGTCAAGTGACAACATTACACAGATACAGATATGAGATGTTGTCTCTTGACCCCATTACTTCTTACTTCCATTACTCTTCTTTATCTGCACCGCTTTCCAAATATCTCATTGCCTCCTGCGCCAACTCTGCCGTTCCTTCATGGGTTAATCCTGAGATTTTAAACACCTTCCCCTGCCACTTGAGTCTTTTGACGATATCGTCACACAGCGCATTTGCTTCTTCTGGGGGCAGTAAATCGATCTTGTTTAAAACTAACCAGCGTTCTTTTGCTAGTAATTCTGGACTAAATTTGCCTAGTTCATTGGTGATGGCTTTAATGTTTTCAACGGGATCACTTTCATCGGGTGGCGCAATATCGACTAAATGCAATAACAGCAATGTACGTGAGACATGTTTTAAAAACCGTATGCCTAAACCGGCTCCTTCGGCCGCACCTTCAATCAATCCTGGAATATCCGCCATAACAAAGCTGCGATGGCGTGATACCCGCACCACGCCCAGATTAGGGTAAAGGGTAGTGAAAGGATAATCTGCCACTTTAGGCCGTGCGGCAGATAAAGCATGAATTAATGTGGATTTACCGGCATTCGGCATTCCAACTAAGCCGACATCCGCGAGGACTTTTAACTCCAATCTTAGATTACGTATTTCCCCAGGAGCACCCGGTATCGTTTTACGAGGTGACCGGTTGACACTGCTTTTAAAACGGGTGTTGCCTATCCCCCCTTGTCCACCTTGGGCGACACAAGCTTTCTGGCCATTTTCTGTTAAATCGGCTATTAACTCATCCGTATCTTCATCATAAACCATGGTCCCAACAGGAACTCGTAATTCCAGGTCTGTGCCTGCTTTCCCTGAGCAGTTACGAGTACCCCCTTTTTCACCATGCACCGCCCGATGTATTCTTGCGAAACGATAGTCAACCAGCGTATTGATACCCTCGTCTGCCAGCAAAAAGACACTGCCTCCGTGGCCCCCATCGCCGCCATCCGGGCCGCCGTGTGGCATAAATTTAAGACGTAAAAAACTGCAACAACCATTACCGCCGTTGCCTGCTTCTACACGAATTTTAGCTTCATCAATAAATTTCATAAAAAAAAAGCCTCGCTTTTTATTACGAGGCTTCCATTAAAAGTTCATCCCGTTTTGATCCTTACCAGGAGCACTCGGGATTTGAATTATGCGGCTGTTTCTTCAACAATCGGCTCTATATTCACGCAACGTTTTTTGAGTGGGCCTTTGATACCAAATACAACTTTACCTGCTATTAAAGCATATAAAGTATGATCTCTGCCTATTCCCACATGACGTCCAGGATGAAATTGTGTCCCGCGTTGGCGAACGATAATTTCACCTGCGTTGACAACTTGCCCGCCGTAACGTTTAACGCCTAAATATTTCGGGTTTGAGTCGCGACCATTACGCGTACTACCACCCGCTTTTTTATGTGCCATTTTACCAACCCCTTAAGCTTTATTAAGCTTCAATCTTCACAATCTTCACCTCAGTGAAGGATTGTCTGTGACCCATTTGTTTTTGATGATGTTTACGGCGTCGGAACTTCATAATATGAACTTTATCATGACGGCCTTGCCCAATAACGGATGCAGCCACTTTACAGCCTTTTACAAAGGGCTTGCCGACCGTAATCTTGTCGTCATTTCCAATCATCAATACTTCAAAATCGACTGTTGAACCTACTTCAGCAGCCAGCTTTTCTAATTTTAGCGTCTGCCCTTCCGCTACGCGATATTGTCTGCCACCGCTGGTTATCACTGCATACATGGTATCTTACTCCAAACTCTCTTACCTGAAAGGAGAGGCATTATAGATATTCTTCTGCCCTAGCGCAAGGGATTCTAATATCTATTAAATATATGGTATACGGTCGCCCAAGAATGGTCATATTTTTAACAGTGAAGACAGATAGGCCAGACTCACGATCATCTTTTCTCCATATCTATTCGAACCACTGACCCAATCGTGCCCGAGCGCGAGCGCGTCTTTTACGATCGCCGTTCATAAATAGAATGTAAGCAGATTAAATTTGTTAAGAAAATACGGGCACGATTAGGGCGGCGGCTTCCGCTAAATATATACTTTCTTCAACTTAAATACACACAAGCTAAAGACACAACTTGACACAAGGCCATGCTCCCCACTACGATTCCATCTTTTAGATACGAATAGAGAATCACACAGCCATGCCGTTGGAATCCATACGTTCTCTGGTGCAATCTGATCTTGAAGCCACAGATCAGTTTATATGCACGGAACTTAAATCTGATATTCCATTTATAAATCAACTCATCGAATATATTTTAAAATCCGGTGGCAAACGCATACGCCCCCTATTAGTCCTACTAGCTGCGCGCGCTTTTCAACATCAAAAGCAAGAACACATACATCTCGCTGCTGCGATTGAACTCATTCACACTGCCACGTTATTGCATGATGACGTCGTGGATAACTCAACACTGCGTCGTGGACACGAGACAGCCAATACGATTTGGGGAAACGAAGCCAGCGTTTTAGTGGGAGATTTTCTTTATTCACGCGCTTTTCAATTGATCGTGAAATTACAACACTTGCCCATTCTGAATATTTTTGCAAATGCAACCAATATCATCGCAGAAGGTGAAGTGTTACAACTCATTAATTGCCATGATCCAGACACAACAGAACAGACGTATTTTGATGTAATACAACGAAAAACAGCCAAATTGTTTGAAGTCGCCACACAAACGGGATCCGCACTATCCACAGATGCAGAAAAACATTTATTAGCCATGCAACATTACGGCTTAAATCTCGGTATTGCGTATCAACTCATTGACGATGCGCTAGATTACAGCTCATCAGCCGAGCAGATGGGGAAAAACATGGGTAATGATTTAACAGAAGGTAAACCAACGTTACCTATCATTTATGCGTTACGTCAGGGCACATCAAGCGAAGTCGCCTTATTGCGTAACGCCATCCAAACAGGCTCAACAGAAAATCTATCCGCGATCATCGAGATTATTGAATCCACAGGCGCCATCGAGTACACTGCAAAAGCTGCAAAACAACATGCCTTTGATGCGAGCAAAATATTAACTGATATTCCCGACTCGCCCTATCGAAACGCACTGCAAACGCTTGCAGAATTTGTAGTTGAAAGAAATTATTAAGTCTTACTGCGATATATTTTATAGTACGGGGTGTAGCTCAGCCTGGTAGAGCACTGCTTTCGGGAGGCAGGGGCCGCTGGTTCGAATCCAGTCACCCCGATTCAATATTTTTCTTTCAAATCTCGACTTTATATTTTTATAGCAATAAAATGGAGCGTCTTATGTCACACACTCGAATCATTGTACAATTGCGACAAAAAGGACAAGTCCTTCCTACACAAGAATCAATCATTTTAAATAATTTATCGGACCTCAATCAATTGTTGAAAGAGCATCCCGATATGGAATGTCGTATATCTTTAAATAATATATTGCTCCTTGATGATTTATTTAAAACGCATCCCAATGTGGAATGTCGTATATCACAAACCGAAATCATCATAAAATTGAACAGTGAACCAAAACAAGCCAAAGGAGAAGCTTTTCTTATACAAGCATTAGTATTTTTAAATGATGCACTCATATTCGATAAATTATTTGAAACACATCCCAATCTTGTCCATATTAAAAAATATTTTGATAGCGCGGAAGCGCATGCATCAAAAACGAAGATCAACTCCAACCCTGATTTATTAATAAAACAAGCAAAATTTTTATTAAATGCGGCTGAATTATATGGAAACAAAGATGCGATAAATTTATTAAAAATACTAAATACAACTGATCTGGCTCTATTTATAAAGACCGACAATCAGGAGGAGAATCTGTTATCACCCCACCATGAATGTGAACAAGAAAAGATGAACCCAGATGCAGACCCAGTAATAACACTGAATGGTCAAATCAACATTATCGATAATTATGTACAATCCCCCATGCGTTAAGATGCCACGGACTTGGATGAAATCATTATGCAGAAACCTAAGCCAATACTTAAACAACTGTCTATAGACCAACTAGTACGCGGTAAATATCAACCACGACGTCATTTTGACCCTGTTCAACTACAAGAACTGGCCGACTCGATCAAAACAACAGGTGGCTTATTACAACCTATTGTAGTAAGGCCTCTGGATGGTAATAAACATGAAATTGTAGCCGGCGAACGACGCTGGCGCGCAGCACAATTGGCGGGATTAACAGACATCAGTTGTCTAGTCAGCCATTACACGGATGAGCAAGCTTTACAAGCCTCCATTATCGAAAACATAAATCGGGCCGACTTAAATCCCATTGAAGAAGCGGAAGCTTACCAACGATTAATTGACGAGTTTCATTATTTTCATGAAGAAGTCGCCGCTGCTGTGGGCAAAAATCGTACCACTATTACAAATGCATTACGTTTACTAAAGCTAGATGCCAGGGTCCAATCTCTCTTGATCTCTGGCCAACTGTCAGAAGGCCATGGGAAAATTCTAGCAGGCCTGTCCATGCCGCAACAATTCGCATTAGCCGAACTTTGTATTCAAAAAAACTGGAGTGTGCGCAAGATAGAATCTGAAGCGAAAAAAATCCATGAACCTGTATTGAATAAAGGCCCATACAGCGATCCCAACATCAAACATCTTGAAACGGCATTATCTGACCACCTGGGCAATCAGGTACAAATTGATTGCGAAAATCGCGGTGGGGGTTATGTGAAAATTCGTTTTAATAACATTGATGAATTAGAAGGCCATTTTCAGCGTTTTGGATTCAAGCCTGAAGAGTAACTGTTTCAGAGCCCAAAGTATCGCTTTATTAATAATCATATATATAAAAATGTGAGGTCAAAATTGCGAAGCGGATTTACACAATTGAATGAGAGTAGTTAGCATTTCTCGTTATGATTTTTGGTTTAGTGTTGTTGCAACACTATGATTTAATTAAGAATTTATAAAACTATAGATTATAGAAATATTAAAAATATAGCCTATACTTAATGTAACAAAACGGTCAATAAATTACATGTTTTTGTAGGAACCTTATCTAGGGTAACTAATGGAGCTTACTCCAAAGTCATAACACAAACATAGGATGGTATTTATGAGTCAACGATTAGATCAAACTAAAACTAAGGCCGAAAGTAAGCATGGTGATTCTGAACTTCTGTTGCGGATAACAAACCTGCGGAAGATGCGAGAGTCATTTCGTGGCGGTCATTTTCTATCGGATGAGTTTCGAAGCAACTTCAATCAATTCATGCAGCTCATCATCAGTGGTGCATTTAATGATGAACCTAGTTTGAATATAATACAAGAGTATGCAAAAGAAATACAAGATGATTTTTCTAGGCCAAATAATAGCATTTGTGAGCCTGGTGACAATATTTTATCTGACATCCGCAATATCCTAGTCATTTGCAAACAGCGTCAGCAAGCGCTTTCAAAAGCATCAACACAGTCCGATAAATCCAAACAACCAAGTGGCCCTAAATTGCCATTAGTCCCAGTGCCATTAGCACCAGTACAACTAACAGCGCAGCCAAAGCCACCTCAATCCGCTGAACACAAACAATCCCCTGATGGCCCCAAGTTGCCACTAACCCCAGCGCAGCTAAAGAAATTAAACGCGGAATTAACTGAGGCAGTATTAAATGGTGACTTTTCTGCCATAAAGCAAGCTCTTAATAAAGGAGCACAACCACAAAGCTCTTTAGCATTAGCAATAATTAATCATAGAGATAGTCCTGTTGGAGCAATTGTAGCAATTTTATTAAGAGGTGGTGGCAACATACTGGATAGCAGCCCTCCTTATCAAGTACCTTGTATTAAGCTACTGGGTCAGCTTAATAAATGTGGCAAAGAAGGTGACATATATCTTATATTGAATCAATGTCTTACCTTAGGCCAAATTTCTATGGATATATATAAAATTGCTTGTAACGATCTTTTGGTAACTCGAATCCTTAACTATATAAGCGCAACAGATTTCGCGAGGTCTATCCTGTCAAGTGTCCACATGGAAGCAGTAGAAGCCCAACTAACTGCAAACCAACGTATTCAACGGTCAGATGAATGGAGGCAACTAACAACACATTTTCCTACCGTTCTAGCTTACATAATAGCGACATACATATCTTATATGCATGCAGCTGATGCTAAAAGCTTACAGTCCCGATCAGATTCGCGTTCAAGCTCCAATCCTGCGTCATCATCACCTGCTACACTTTTCGGAAATTCTCCAAAAACGGTTGCTGATATAAATAATCCCGCCAATGTCGCTGAGGGAATTTTAATTCAATTGAAAGAAAACGCGAAACAATTAGGTTACCAAAGAACGGCTCCCGATTACAGTAACAAGTTTGCCCCTCCCGTCGTGTCTTATGCTCTGCCTGTATCAGAGAATTTCAGAGAACTGTTGAAGCAATTAACAGATCTAATCACAACGACTAAAGATAGCAAAGACATAGAAAAACTCCGAAATGTTCTTTTACCTCAAATAACTTTTTTTCATCAACTAGCGGATCAACTACTCACTCAACATGGCCTTTGTACCCTTAATTACCCTCCTGTTCATGATGACCCTATTCATAATGTTATGCAAACTATCATAGATTTTTGCGAAAATCCTAAATTAACTAGAAATCTAAGGCATTCTTCTGGAGGGGAGTAAGACAAAATTAACATATCGAACTAACGTTAAGAAGCTTTGAAAAAATAAGACGATCTTTTGGGCTGAAACTGTTACTCTTCCGAAATGGGTATTTATAAATTATCAATTTCTTGTCTCCCAAGAAAATTCCTTAGTAAACGATATCCCTGTTCTGTTAATACCGATTCTGGATGAAATTGCACCCCAAACACCGGAAACTCACGATGACGCAATGCCATGACTTCTCCTGCATCACAACGCGCCGTAATGGATAATACTTCAGGAAAATGTTGCTCACTGACAATCAAAGAATGATAGCGAGCCACGCTTAATGGGTTTTTTAAACCTTTAAAGATATGCCTTTCATTATGTGTAATCAATGACGCTTTGCCATGCATGGGATTTTTTGCCTTAGTAATCATCCCCCCATAAACCTGCCCGATGGCTTGATGGCCAAGACACACGCCTAAAATAGGAATACGCGAACCAAAATAACGTATCACTTCCATGGAGATACCCGCAGCAGCGGGTGCCAGTGGGCCTGGAGAAATAATAATATGCGAAGGATTCTCTGCAGCGATTTCGGCCAGTGTAATCTTGTCATTACGCTTGACTGAACGCTCATAACCCAGCTCGCCCACATAGCGTGCCAGATTATAAACAAAAGAATCATAATTATCGATTAATAAAATCATAGGTCAATGTTTTTTCTATGAGTTCGATTGAACTATCCATCAGTCCTGATTTTGTTAATGTGTTTTCTTGACGGCTCTTAATAAAATCATTGTCAGTACTTTTATCAATGCGTTTACATGAGTCATGAATAAAATCATCCGTTAGTGCTTTTCTTAAAGCATTCGCTTTAGTCAATGTTTCTTCATATTCCGCCAAAGGATCCGAATCAACCACCACCGCCCCACCCGCTTGAAAAGTCACAATATTATTTTGAATCGCATAGGTACGGATTGTGATTGAACTATCCATATCGCCATTAAAACCAATATACCCAATACTTCCACAATATGGGCCGCGCGAGACAGGTTCTATTTCTGCAATAATTTCCATCGCACGAATCTTGGGCGCACCCGTAATGGACCCACCAGGAAAAGTCGCTCGCAACAAATCCACCACACTTTTCCCCTTACGTAACTGACCAGTCACCACAGACACCAAATGATGAACAGTCGCATAACTTTCAAGACCACATAATTGAGGCACTTTTACGCTATGATCTTCACAAACACGAGATAAATCATTTCTCAGCAAATCTACAATCATGACATTCTCTGTATGATCTTTTGTACTTTTTAATAATTCATCTGCCAATGTTTTATCGAGCGCGTCTGATTGACCACGCGGTCGCGTACCCTTGATTGGACGTGACTCCACCTGCCTCTGATAAAGTTTCAAGAAACGTTCAGGAGATGCAGAGGCAAGCACGGTTTCTCCAAAATTAAGAAAAGCCGCAAATGGCGCTGGATTTAATAATCGTAAACGGCGATACAAATCAAAGGCGGAAAGATTCTCGGGTAACTGGGTTTTAAATCGTTGAGAAATATTAGCCTCGAATATATCCCCCTCCAGAATATAATGAATCACTTTTTCAACAGCAGCTTGATAAGACGTGGGGGTAAAATTCGCTTCAATGAGACTATCTGGCACCTTTGCTGTCGATATCTCAGCCTCGGGTTGACTAATATTTTGGAGGCAGTGATTAGTTTTGATGTGATTATTAGTCGTGCTCTGTTGCGACATTGTCATAACAACGGATGCTGGCATGACAGCTTCGCAACTGGCTGACGATATATTCGAGATAACTGGATTTTTCTGCAATTCCTTCATCAGCCACGCCAAACGCAAGCTTGCACGTTCTTCCCGCTGTGATTTTTCCTGAACAGGATACCCACTGGAAAAAATCCATGCGGAATGCGCCTTATTATCGAAAGCCATCACTAAATCGTAAAATCCTATGGCCATATCAGGAAATTGCATATCATCCAATGCATGTGCAGGAATATCTTCCAAATGCTGATATAAGTCATAAGAAAAGAAACCCATTGCCCCGCCCTGAAATGGCGGCAATCCCGGGTGAAATGCAAGTGGAAACTGAGTTAAGGCCTCGTCCAACAGCTCAAATGGATTGAGAGGGGACATTAGACCACCTTGTGTCGTCATGCCATTTTTACTGAGCAGGGTTGTAAAAGGACTGACGCCAATAAAACTATATCGTCCGCAATGTTCTCTACATTCCGCACTATCCAGGAAAACCGCGCCGCTTTGCTCCGCGAAATGGGCAAAATAAATTAGCGGATCGTGATAAGCAATCTTTTGTATGCGTGGGAATGTCATTTATTTTTAGAATCGTGGTTAGTCATATACAACCCGCCAAGTCTACTGGGTTTGTCCTACCTTTGGCAACACCCCCGGCTGCTCAGACTAATCATCTGAATAATAAGATATTTTTATTGATTCCATTGCTATTGGGATAAAATTAGTATATATTTTAATACAATTATATATAAATATGGTATATTAAATATATGGACTTTGAATTTGATCCCCATAAAAGTAAAAACAATAAAAAAAAGCATGGTATTGATTTTTACGAAGCACAAGCTATCTGGGATGATCCTGAACATTTACAAATTCCAGTTCGCAGTGTGGACGAAATTAGATATTTAGTAATTGGCATCATTGATGATAAACATTGGTCAGCAGTGATAACAAATCGCAATCACAAAGTTCGTTTAATTTCGGTTAGACGTTCTAGAATTGAAGAGGTTAACATTTATGAAAACAGCTAAATTTGATAAAATATTTGATTCGGGTAATGAGGATATTACAGAATATTTGGATCTGACTAAAGCCCGACGTCCAGGATTAGAAATTAAACGAGTCAATGTTGATTTTCCTGAGTGGATGATTGATTCATTGGATAAAGAAGCACATCGACTAGGCATTACCCGCCAAGCATTAATCAAAGTCTGGGTTGCTGATAGGCTGGATCATCATCATTAAATCATCGACAAATCAACTATGATTTTACATGTTTGTCTATTAAATAGTTCACTACTCATCACTCTTGGACTTTGACTGCTATTCCGGCCACTTACTACATAAAAACTCGAACCCTATAACTAATATTGCATAATAAGGCTTTGGTCGGAACTGCAGTCGAGACCGATTCTTGCAAGAAAATACACGGAGATGACATTCACCTCCCAAATCAGTTAATATATTGCCATCTTATGCTTTTTGGACATCCTATTTATGATCACCATGCCACTCTCTCAGCTTGCGACTATTTTTGGAATACCCTTTTCAGAAAAAGATGTCACTTTCCATGGCGTCAGCATAGACACACGCACCCTGGTTCCGGGAAATTTGTTCATCGCCATACGCGGTGAGCAACTGGATGGCCATGATTTTATCCAAGAAGCAGTGAAAAAAGGCGCTAGCGCCGCACTGGTCAGCCGTCGCCTGGTCTCACCCATTCCGCAACTGGTGGTTAAGGATACGATAGATACCCTGGGCAAGCTCAGCGCCTATTGGCGCGATCAATTCCCTATCCCTTTGGTAGGCATCACCGGCAGCAATGGCAAAACCACCTTAAAGAATATGACCGCCTCTATCCTGCGTAACGCATGCAACCACCCGGTCTCCGTATTGGCTACCGAAGGCAATTTCAATAATGCCATTGGCCTGCCGCTGACTTTATTACGCTTGAATAAGGAACATCGTTACGGCGTCATTGAAATGGGCATGAACCATTTCGGTGAAATTGCTTATTTGACTCAATTAACCAAACCCGCTGTCGCCGCAATTACCAATGCAGCGGAAGCTCATCTGGAAGGTTTACAAAGTGTAGCAGGTGTTGCCAAGGCGAAAGGCGAAATTTTTCAAGGATTGAATGACAACGGTCTCGCTGTACTCAATCGGGATGATCCATTTTTCAATTATTGGCATGACTTAATTGGTAACCGCAAATACTTGACCTTTGGATTAAAAAACACAGCCGACGTGACCGCGAGCATGGTTGAAGGCAATACCATCACGCTCAAAACACCTTTAGGCAACACCGATGTCACCTTACCTTTACCGGGCACTCACAATGTCATGAATGCATTGGCTGCAACCGCAATTGCCATTGCACTTCACATTGATCTAGCTGCCATCAAACAAGGTTTAGAAAACGTGGCACCCGCTCCCGGACGAATGCAACAGTATTTCTTGCCCGGAGGTGTACATATTATCGATGACACTTACAATGCCAACCCTTTCTCGTTACTCGCTGCTGTCAACACATTAACTCTGTTTAATGGCACCAAAATTGTTGTGTTAGGCGATATGAAAGAACTTGGCCCTGATGCCGAACAAATTCATTTTGATGCCGGACAAAAAATTCGCGAAGCCAACATCGATTATTTATTTACTTTTGGGAATTTATCCGCAGCAACCAGTAAAGCCTTTGGCGAAAATGCGCAGCATTTCACAGAACGCGAACAGTTAATCATGGCATTGCAACCCTATTTAAAACAAAACGTGAACCTACTCGTCAAAGGCTCACGTTCCATGAAAATGGAAAAAGTCATCGCGGCAATTGTCCCAGAAGATCAATTAGAACATTCACACTAGAGAAGGAGCAGAAAATCCATGCCAGTCAAAACTCCTATTACAATCGCTTACGGCGACGGGATCGGGCCTGAAATTATGACCGCCGTTATGAAAATTTTAACTGCGGCTAACGCTCCCATCTCGCCTGAAATAATTGAAATTGGCGAAAAGCTCTATTTAGAAGGATTTTCATCAGGAATTTCCGACAAGGCATGGGAATCACTCAAAAGAACCAAAGTATTACTCAAAGGACCTATCACAACACCACAAGGCGGCGGTTACAAAAGTTTAAATGTGACCTTGCGGAAAACATTGGGACTCTTTGCAAACATCCGCCCATGCACTTCTTATTATCCCTACGTACCCACTCAACATCCTAATATGGACTTAGTCATAGTACGTGAAAATGAAGAAGGGACTTATGCAGGGATAGAACACCGGCAAACAGATGAAGTATATCAATGCTTAAAATTAGTCACCCGTCCAGGCTGTGAGCGTGTCATTCATTATGCGTTTGAATATGCACGAAAATTCAATCGTAAAAAAGTCAGCTGCATGAGCAAAGATAATATCATGAAAATGACAGATGGGATTTTTCATCAAGTATTTAATGAAATTGCCAAAGAATATCCAGACATTCAATCAGAACATTTTATTATTGATATAGGAACTGCACTGGTCGCAGCGACCCCTGAACGTTTTGATGTGATTGTCACCTTAAATTTATATGGCGATATTTTATCAGATGTTGCAGCCCAAGTGGCAGGCTCCGTCGGCTTGGCCGGTTCTGCAAACGTAGGAAACCATATGGCCATGTTTGAAGCCATACATGGTTCAGCCCCTGATATTGCTGGCAAGAAAATAGCGAACCCATCCGGATTGTTGAATGGCGCCATTCAAATGCTAATCCATATCAATCAACCTGAAACAGCAACCCTCATTGAAAATGCTTGGTTAAAAACGCTGGAGGACGGCATACACACCGCCGATATTTATAATAAAGAACACAGCAAGAAAAAAGTGAATACCGATGAGTTTGCGGATGCAGTCATAGAGAGACTTGGTAAATTGCCCGTGCATTTTAAGCCTGTTGCATACAAACAAGATGTACGCGCACGCATAGAGTGTTACGGCGAGCGAAAAAAACACCGCATCAAAAAAGAATTGGTCGGTGTCGATGTTTTCATTGATAACCCAAACCACACACCCCAAGAATTAGCTGAAAAAGTGAAAGACATTAATAAAAACTTGCATTTGTTGGTGATTTCTAGCCGCGGTTTAAAAGTATGGCCCGATTGCATGATTGATGCACCCTACACTGCTCATTGCAGCTTTCGCTTTCAATCCGGTAAGGATGTCAAACATCTGAAATCGATATCTCATCAAGATATTATTGATGTATTGGAACATTTTTACCAATTAGGTATTGATGTCATTAAAACTGAAAATCTCTATACGTTCGATGGAAAAATAGGATTTTCACTTGCTCAGGGGCAATGATCTTAGTGCAGGAAAGTAGGTGTCGCGAAATCACAATCTTTCCATGTCATGACAGCCTTTTCCACCTCATGCCAGCATGCTTTAAGCTGGCATCCAGATAAGCCTGCTGAATGCCAGCTTAAAGCATGCTGGCATGACACCATTGATCAGACTATTTAGTTTCAAAACAATGACAATATAGCTAGAATCTATGATGTTAGCTGCGTTACAAATCACTTGCATACCGCCGTGAAACTGTTTAAATTTGCAAATTCTAATAATAAGAGGTATGTAGCATGACAAAAAAGACAATGATAAAAGAATATGCAGAAGAATTTGAAGATGATTTTTTAGATGAATCACCTGAAGATGGAATGGTAAGTGATATGTTGGATAGCTTTACAGAAGCCAGCAATCATCAAATGATGATGGCAATTGAACTTACAAAAGTCGTTGTCTCAAAAAATTCCGACCCAAACCTATCGGAAGAGAAAATATTCGATACTTTCAAGAATGCAGCAAAGGTGATTTTTGAATGCTCGCCTCTGAGAGCCATTTTGGAAAAGCTTTAAATAAAAAATTGCAAAGCTATCTATATTCTCTGGAAAAACTATATTGATCCTGGCACAATATTTACCCATACTTTGATAGCTTTGTTTAACTTCACTTGCAGTACGCTTGTGGTATAGATATTCATTTTTAGCTTTAAACTCCATGTTTAAAGCATGGTTAATGTCGCATCAAGATTAACAAAAAACATGAACAGCAGCATCTCAAATAAAATACCGACACCGGGCTAATTCTAATCCTATTTTGATATGTACTCAAATACGGGATTTTTCCCCCTATTTGCTCAAGTTGGTCTGATATATTAAAATTGTGGCATCAAGTACGTTTTATACAATTATGTTATCATTATGAGCCAGAATTCATCTGCAGGTTGTTTTAAGGAGAACAATTTTGAAACTATTAATAAAATATTTTAACGAGGATCAAGAATCAAAAACGTTTGAATTTGAATTAGATCAAACATTTCCTCTCTCTAACATATCAAAGGTAGTATCAGACCATATTAAAGAAGACATCATTCTATTACCAGTCAAAGCAAAAAATATCAACACAATTCAAACAATAAATGAATACTGTCATGAGTATCAAAGCAGTATCCATAATTATCATTTCACAGCCGTTTCGCATAAATCATTAAATCAAGAAGAACAACACATTCTTACCCAATTTAGTTTAAATAAATTATTACAAGACAAAGAATACAACCATTTACAATTTGCTCAGCACTTAATTCATTTTTTACAACAATACTTGCCTGAAGATGTACAAAAATCCTTGGTAGTAAGGCTTGCTGACAAATCAGATATGTTTGGTGAAACTTACAAAGATACGATTACCGCTGAATCTCTTGAAGGAGAAGCTAGGCATAGCATACAAGTACATCCATACCCATGGCTTACCTCTGGTGCATCAAATGTCATTGTACATTGTAATCCTTATAATGAACTTTTAGTTGCCTTGGTTTATAACCAGCGCCGTGATCGACGACCTCAAGGCGATCCATCAAGACAGGCTGGAATTCCTGATTTTTGGAAACTACCAGAAGGCTATATGCATCCAAAACCCTGCAAAGGCGGCGAGCATGGTATTTCACTAGTATCATCCGATGACATGGATGAAGCTGAAGAATTAATACTTAAAAATATACCTATGAAGGCAGCCTATGCGGCGATCAAGGAAAAAAGAAAAGACGTTATCCCTACTCAACCACACAGCTATGATAATAGCACTAAAGAATGTGCAACCAGAGAATGCTATGAGGAGGTCGGTTTAAAATTCACAGTAGAACAAGTACAAATGGTAGCCCAGCGTGAAGAAAATCGATTAATACCTTCTGTTGTCGCTGTCAATCTAATTAAATCTACCACCAAAGATGTTACACCGCCTACACTAAAAGTCGATGGTTTAGAAATCAAAGAAGCTATCTGGGCGAAAGTGCGAGCATTTAATTTTGAGACAGATAGCAAAAAACCAGAAAACGTCCGTGTTTCACTGGATTACTATGATGAAAATGATGATCGATATTCAGTTGAAATACCTATAAAGTATGCATTGATGATTGGTCAGGCGCTCAAAAAACTACGCGATGACGAGATTCAAACAAAAACACAATTTGATGGATTTGCATTATTTAATTCTAGAGAAAATATTGAAGCAAGAGTCAAACAAATATTAGCCACATCCACGTTAAATTCACATCAAAAATCCTTTCAAGATATCTTGGGATCACCACCGGAATATGACTTACGAGAACTAGTGATTAAAAGTCTACCGGGAGAAACACTTCAAGAAAAGCATGAGAATATGAAAGCCCTTGCTCAACTTGGAAAGAATGCAGATAACTATCATAAAAAAATCACTGTACTGGCCGGTGCATTTAAAAAGTCATCTTTGGATAGAGCATTAAATGCTGATCAACTCGTTGCAATTGCAAAAGAAGGCCCTGAAATTGAATCGCGTTTACTATCAAGTAAAGCAAGATTATTTTCTCTTACACAATTGCATCATAATCCATTAGATCAAAAAAATATAAACAGCACCCCAGTTTTGGCAATATAATAAGGTACAACAAGGAAACTTGTGCGAATTGGCTAATTAAAAGGATAATTTATCTACCAACTACTAGATAATAAACGTGATAATGATGATATGTTGATAGAGTTTAGTATTGGCGAATTGATTCGATTAAGTCCAGGGATTAGCAGGCCCATGATAAGACATGTTTTGGATACTCTTCTATGATAAGAATATTGGCAATTTCAGGCAGCTTAAGAGCGCAATCCTCTAATACAGCGCTGCTGCGCGCGATGTCCCTTTTAGCACCAGATGAAATTGAGATTATTATATACAATGATACCAGTACTCTTCCCTATTTCAACCCAGATATAGACCCATTTAATGATAAATTTGTGATGAGCTTCCGATCTCAAGTCGAACACGCCCATGGTCTCCTAATTGCTGCACCTGAATATGCACATGGATTGCCTGGAGCATTTAAAAATGCATTGGATTGGCTAGTAGGTTGCGAAAAATTTCCTGGCAAACCTGTTGCGCTTATTAATGCTTCATCAAGAGCAAAGCACGCACAATCCTCTTTATTTGAAATATTTAAAACGATGTCTGCTGATATTGTTAAAGAGGCATCTCTTACGATTCCAATCACACCGGGCAGAGAGCTTAGTCATGAAAAAATTTCTGCATCTCCAGAATTATCTAGTTTAATTAATACAGTTCTGAACAACCTTGTCTATAGGATTAAGAATAGATAAAACAAAGTCTAATTCTGAATTAAATTTCACTAAATAGGTACCAATAACGTGAATATAATCACGTTATTAGCACCTATAATGTGATATTTTCACGAAAAATTGACTTACAGCTTGATCATAAGAGAAAGCGCCAGGGCGCGTGAATATGAGTCTGCTATTCAATGGTTAGTAGATGCGAAATTGATTCTAAAATCTTATAATATTTCCAAACCAAATGTTCCATTGAAAAGTTATGCCAATCACGAAATTTTCAAGACTTATTTTCTCGATGTTGGATTGCTCGGGACTATGAGTCAACTCCGATCCAAAGTTCTTTTGGAGAAAGATCAATTATTTATTGAATATAAAGGTGCACTGACTGAAAATTACATTGCACAATCTTTAACAGCCTTTCTCGAACATCAACTCTTCTACTGGACGAGTAAAGGTAAAGCCAAAGTAGATTTTATAGTAGACATTCATGGTATTCCAACACCCATTGAGGTAAAATCAGGTCTGTCCACAAAGAAAAGAAGCCTACACGTTTATTGCGACAAATACTCTCCCGCAATTTCAATACGAACCTCACCAATGAATATTGCGTTCAATGGCACATTGCTCAATATTCCTCTTTATGCCATAAACGAGTTACCTCGCTTATTAAAAGAAAATGTTACTAATTTAGCACAGGAAAACAAATGACTATTAAATTTTCAGCACAAAGGCATCAACCATGCAAATCGTCATATTAGATCAAGACAGCATCCAACGCCCTGACGAATGCTTTGATTACAGCAAAATGCAACAGCTGGGAGAGCTGATTATTTATCAAAATTCTACTCCAGCACAAATCGTTCAACGTTGCCAACAAGCCACTGTAATTATTGTTAATAAACCAAAACTCACCTCGGAGATTATTCAACAATTATCACATACTCAATTAATTTTAAAAGCAGGTGTTGGTGTGGATAATATTGATTTAGATACTGCCCGTCAACGCGGTATTCGAGTTTGTAATTACCCAGCATATAACACCGAGTTATTAGCACAGTGGACTTTTAGTTTTATACTGGCATGTGCGAATAGCCTGCAACAATATAACAAAGCTTTCAAGCAAGGACTTTGGCAACAAAGCTTATATCAATTTCCTATTCAAGAATTAGCGGGGAAATGTTTAGGAATTATTGGTTTTGGTAATGGTGGTAAACGCGTTGCGGCATTAGCACATGCTTTTAATATGGAAGTTTTAATTCATTCTAATTATCCGGATTCAACATTGCCTTATCGCTTTGTTGATTTAAATACACTAGCAAAAGAGTGTGATTTTATAAGCTTACAACGGCAATTATCGACAGCATTCATTGACATGATTAACACTGAATTTCTATCACAAATGAAACCCACTGCTTATTTAATTAATACAGCACGAGCCGCATTAATTAATGAGCAAGCGATTACACAAGCATTACAAGAAAATAAAATTGCCGGCTTTGCCAGTGATGTATTCTGGCAAGAACCAACGCCAGCAGATCATCCACTATTTCATTTAGATAATACCTTATTTACACCGCACATGGCCTGGGGTGCTTTTGAAACTCGGCAACGTTTATTAGATAAAATGGCCGATACTATTACTCATTATGTTCATAATCAGCCGTTTAATGCACTCACTTAAGAAATTGCAAAAATGTATATTTTTCGCCAAATGCCTTAAGTAGCAAAAATTATTCCATTTCAATATGCTATTTGAAATATGAGATATACTTGCGAGCTATTCTTGCGTAGTGCCGCTGTTCTTTTTCAGACTAGCACCCTCCCTTCTTCGTCGCTGCGCTTCCGACCGGATTTGCTCACGCTTTTGATTCTCCAGTTCACGTCTCTGGTTCTCGCTGGCTAACTCCGGATGCTCTTTAAAAAAACCCCATTGATCCCCTCTCGCGAATGCGCGATGAGACGGACTGGGAGGGGTGGTTACAGGATCATAGCGTTCCGCCGAATCTTTTATTTTGCGTTGCAAGGAATAGAATGGAAATTCCTTTTGAAATTTCGTGTCGTAAATTGAGGCTGCCAGCGACCCCGGCTTGAAAAGCGTAAAATATGTTGACCGCCCCGCTGCTGTTTCAATCGTCGTACTGAGGTTATTTATCACATTCACGCAAAGTTGTAAGGAGACGGCTTCTTGGATATCAGCCCAGGCTTTGGTTGTTTCAACAATCTCATCTTTTGCATCCGTCCCTCTATAACCTTCCTTACCCTTTCTAAGATAATCAAATTTCTCCGATAAAAGATAAGCATGCAAATGAAGAACAACGTCATTCATTTTACAACGCCTAATCAATTGAATAATCACTTCAACATTGGCTGAGATTCTTTCTGGAGCAAGTGCTGGAGTTTTTAATTCCTGTTTCTTAGGCAAAGTACGGGAGAGGACGACACAGATAGCGCAGCGTCCAAAACTTCCCTACACATTTTATAACGTTCATCATATTGGACAAGCACAGCCTGCGCTTCTGAACGTAATAATAGCCCATTATCAACCAAAGTGGGGAGTATAATTTTCTCGAGTTGATCTCGCGTCAAACGCTGAACAAAACGAATATGCGTATGAGTCTCTTCTCTTGAAAACCCATCCTGATGAAAAAGCGGATGGTCGTCTTCATCCTCCTGAATTTCATTTCCATCTAGCGCTTTCTTAATAACGCCATAGCTTTGGGTAAACTTCAACTCAGGAACTTTTAGCATTTTAGATATACTCATCGAATCAGTCTCAGGATCAGCCCCATCGACATATTTTGGATAGACCGTTATCGCGTCAAAAGTCAAACTCAGCTTCAGGTTTTCAAATTCAGCGCTCAGGGCACGAACCGGAAACACGACTTGTTTTGATTCTTGCATCTGTGACGAAGTGAGGCTTTGCCTTTCTTTAGAATTGAATGAATTTGAATTCATATTAATACAATCCTCTATATCTGAATAAACAATGACCTAAAATTCAGTATAGCTCTAAATATGTAAAATTGTAACTGATCCTAAGGTAGGAAGGCGGCGACCAATTACCCATGACAAAATTATTTTATATATTTCATATAGTTATCAGGTGATCCATTTTAAGTTTTCATTAAAGTTGAAGAGCACCGGCCGCCAATTTAGGCAGTTCGTATTTTTCCATTTTCTCAAGAACAGATCTGCTATCGAGATACCATTGTTTTAAATCGGTTAAGGTAACATAACCCTCATCTTCATTTTTTGCATTCTTTTTAAAACGAGAAACAGTTTTTTCAAAAAAAACATCAAACTCGCCTTTGTTACCTGTTTTGCCGACTTGATTGAAAAGCCATCCTGCATCTATCCAGCGCGCTGCTTGTTGGGTCTCCTTCAAAATAAATTCTTCCATTTTAGCGCGTGAAATGATTTTTTCTCCATCATTATCCGTGATGGAGTATTTTTCTTGTAATATTTTGTATAACTCATCATGGAAAGCTCCTGTGTGTCGATCAAAAAGTCCGCTATCATGCGGATGCGTAAACACAGGAACAGCATCTTTGGGTTTAAAATTTCCTGTAGCACCATAACAAAAATATACACCGGGAACTCCACAATAAAGCGCTGCGCGCATAGTCTTAACGGCAACATCGTGAGCTTGTTTTTGACTAAGATGCATCTTATTGACACAAACATCTTCTATGGACTTCTCATCAACCAATCCGTCTGGACCTGCAAAACTTGCAATATGATTTTCTAATGCATCTTTTCCTTTAGTCTCAGGAACTTGTTTTGATTCTGGTTTCTTTTCCAATTCATCTTTAATAAGTCGATTCGAGCTTAACATAAATAAATTCCTTTTTTAAGTATGTACATGTTGATGGATAGCCTAGCCAAAGGGCTTGCTTCCTAAATCTAATAACGTGAGCCTAAAATTCTATCTGATTTTTCACCTTTGAATAACTTCATTTAAAGGAACCAGTTTTAAATTTATCAAAAATTCTTCCACCGGGATACATAATATATTTTTAATTTTTAAACGTTCGCCGCCGCGATAGAGCATCACGACGGTTGCTTCTGGGTAATCTTCAAGAAATGCTTTTAGGCCGCTCAAATCTTGTTCATGGATTATTTTTGAGTTTTTTATTTCAATTCCATAAAGTCCTTGCGTTCCATAAATGACAAAATCAATCTCAACACCGTATTTTGTACGCCAATAGTAAAGTTTATTCGGTTGTTTTTGATAATCATTCCATGCACGTAAATGTTGTAAGACTAAACCTTCTAGCCCCGGACCATTTATCTCGGTTGTTTTATCTAAAAAGCCAGTCATGCGCAGGCTTCGATAAACACCGGTATCAAAGTAGTAAAATTTAGAATGGGAAACCAATAAGCGTTTTGCGCGCATGGTAAATACAGGAAGCTGAAAACTCAGTAACAAGTCTTCTAATATACTTAAATATCCTTCTATCAGCTTTCGCGAAACTCCACATTCCCGAGCAATATTGCTTACATTTAAAATAGCGCCCTGTGAAAAACTAACCACTTCAAGAAATCGAGCGAAGTCTCCAATATTTCTGACTAATCCTTCTGCTTTTATTTCTTCTTTTAAATAAATATCGATATAGGCTTTTAATGTATCTAGAATATCCGCACTTTCAATGATTAAAGGCACGAGTCCATATTGTAATGCTTGGTCGAGTGAAAAATCTTTTCCTAATTCTGCGGCCATAAAAGGGTGCATATGACGAATCACAGCCCGTCCTGCCAATAGATCAACACCTGCTCGTTTTAATTTTCTTGAGCTCGATCCCGTTAATATGAATTGCCATTCTTTTTTTTCTTCGATTAACCGATGGACTACACTTAACAATACGGGTGCTTTTTGAATTTCGTCAATAATAATGGTTTTGGCGCTACTACCATGGACTGTTTGTTCTAAACGTTCTGGGTATGCCTCATAGTGACGTAAGCTGCTAGGGTTTAATAAATCAATGGTCAGTGCATCCGGATAATGGCCCTTAAGCCAAGTCGATTTACCCGTTCCGCGCGGGCCAAATAGGAAATAGCTTTGTTTCGCAGGTGAAAATAATCTTTTAATCAAGGGCATAGAACAATTCCGGAAAAATTTACCTAACAGGTTAATTTTACCTGGATTTTTTCACCTTTCAAGTGATTTTTTCCAAGTGATTGTTATTTAATATTATTTTATGTAGGTATAGGAAATTAAAAGCATATATTGTTAATGATAGCCTATGAACTGAAACGGCGGATCTTGCAATATACCTGCATAAACGCCGCCTCCTAATAGCAGTTGGCTTACGATTTTCATCACCGCCGCCCAGCCGCCTACCGCTTTAAATGTAAGTCACTGAATATAAACATTTTTATAAAAATCCATGGCTAATTTAACCGGTTATTTCAACCATTGCATGGTCAAAATATACGGTAACTATTAAACATACTGAGGTCAAAAAGCTCGGAATGTTATACGAAAGCGGCACCTTGATTTGGCTATTAACTATTATACATTTACACGTTTATAGGATTTAGTGATTTAACTAAAAGCCATCAGTGATAGGTAAAATGGACTTAACGGTTAAAAGGGATTTCTTATAACCTGTTACGCTTATTTAAAGGAAAGTGTTGCTCGTTTCAATCTATCCTGAATCGCATTCCACTCGAGATCATCTGGAACAGCTTCAATAATAATTTGCTTTAACTTTTTTTTATCTAGCTCACGCAAGGTTTGATATAAATCATGGGCATATTCTTGGGCTGTCACTGGCATCTGAATAATTTCGACCTGTTTGCGTCGAAATGAAGGAGGATTTCGCGCCAATAAAGCACAAGGTAAATCCTCGTCAGTGAGTGTATCTAAAAAATCTTCTAATTTATCCTGAGTAATTAAATAGGTCCGAGTTTGAGGCGCATAATGAAACTCTAACGAACCGGAAACACGAGGCGCGCCTTTTTTAGACATCATGACAGGCCCATGTAATACCGCTTCTATTTGTTTTGCAGTAATCATTCCTGGCCGTAATATCACAGGATGGTCTCCACTGACATCGACTATAGTGGACTCTACCCCAACCTCACATTGCCCTCCATCAAGCACCCAATCAACTGCGGTGTCTAGCTCTTCACGTACTGCTTGTGCTGTCGTCGGACTAATCCGTCCAAAACGGTTGGCAGAGGGCCCTACCAAACCACTACCGAATGCGTGTAAAAGCGCCTGGACAACCGGATGATTCGGTATGCGAATACCCACTGTATCCTGTCCGCCAGTGACTAAATCGGACACATGCGGTGCTTTACGCAAAATAAGCGTAAGAGGACCAGGCCAAAATGCCTTTGCCAAACGAATTGCGGTGGGCGACACCTCGTTTGCCCATTCTGATAATTGCGCCATATCCCCTATATGCACAATGAGCGGATGGTCCATAGGTCGCTTCTTTGCTATAAAAACCTTACGCACGGCTTCCGAATTTTTTGCATCCGCACCGAGGCCATAGACGGTTTCCGTTGGAAAAGCAACCAACCCACCCTGGCGCAAAATTTTAACAGCTTGATTTATTTCATCTTCTAACATACTGACCTTTGTATCGCATATCTATTCTGCAGATTCCGCAAACTTACTTAATCATAGCCGTTCTTTCTATAAATTTAATGGAATAGACGGGCACGGGCACGCAATCGAGCACGGGTACGAAAGTAAATTAGCTGAATAGATATTTTATATCTACATATTTTACCTATTTTCCGGTAAAATACCTCCCATGAATGATACCGAAACCCGAGCTGCGCCCGCTGAAAATGCCACACCTATTGCCATAGTGCAAGGACAAGCATTTACAACGCTGCCAAAGGACTTATATATTCCGCCCGATGCCATGGAAGTTTTCCTAGAGGCATTTGAGGGGCCATTAGACCTTTTGCTCTATCTCATCAAAAAACAAAACCTCGACATCCTGAATATTCCCATCGCTGAAATCACCCGCCAGTATATGGAATACGTCGATTTAATGAAAACAGTATCACTGGAACTCGCTGCGGAATACTTGGTCATGGCCGCTCTTTTGGCTGAAATTAAATCACGTATGTTACTACCCCGCCCAGAAAATATCGAGGGGGTAGAAGAAGATCCGCGTGCAGAGTTGATACGCCGTTTGCAGGAATATGAACGCTTTAAAGCCGCCGCTGAATCACTGGATAAAATTCCACGCCATGGGCGGGATACCTTTGTTGCGAGCGCCGTTGTCAATGATATGGTCTTTGAAAAGCCCAAACCCACCGTTTCTTTAAAAGAATTATTGCTTGCACTTGCCGACGTATTACGCCGCGCCGAACTGAATACACACCATCAAATCCAGCTCGAACCCTTATCAGTACGCGAACGTATGTCACAAGTCTTAACGGCATTACAGGAAAAAGAATTTGTTACATTTTCAAGTTTATTTACCCACATTGAAGGGCGTTTAGGCGTAGTGGTCACCTTCTTAGCCATGTTAGAATTACTCAAGGATAACTTGATCGAATTCATACAAACAGCGCCTTTTGGACCTATCCACCTTAAGGCATATTGTAGATGACACCTATGAATATCACTGCCCAGCAATTACAACAGATAGTTGAAGCCGCCCTGATGGTGGCAGGCCGCCCGTTGACCGTGCAGCACTTACAAAAATTGTTCGATGAAGCGGAACAACCGGAAACGAGCGACATTCGATCCGCATTGGCCGCCATTCGCGAATACTATCAACAGAGTGGTATTGAATTACAAGAAGTCGCCAGCGGCTTTCAGTTTCAAGCAAAAACCGAACTCAGCCCCTGGTTATGCAAACTCTGGGAAGAACGTCCGCCACGCTATTCACGCGCCTTACTGGAAACCTTGGCTTTAATTGCCTACCGTCAACCGGTTACTCGCGCTGAAGTGGAAGAAATTCGCGGTGTCACGGCCAGTTCTCACATTATAAAAACGCTTTTAGAACGGGAATGGATAAAAGTCATGGGTTATCGTGATGTGCCAGGTAAACCTGCGATTTATGGCACGACCAAAGCATTCCTAGATCATTTTAATTTAAAAGACTTAAGCGATTTACCTACTCTTGCTGAAATAAAGGATTTGGAAGGCCAAGAAGCCAAACTGCAAGTACAGCTAGAACTCAATCAAGCAGAAATAGCAGGGAAAGAAACCTTAGCGACAGAATTCGTCACAATGATTGAAGAGCATATCGATATCATTACAGGAACTAACTCTTCAGGAAATTTAACTATCACAACTGAAGCGATATCTTCAACTGAGTTAATCTCTTCAGAAGAATTAACAATAGAACAGTCAGATTCAATCGCTGATATTGAAGAGTTAACTATAGAACAGTCAGATCCAACCACTGATATTGAAGAGTTAACTATAGAACAGTCAGATCCAACCACTGATATTGACAAGTTAACAATAGAACAGTCAGATCCAACCACTGATATTGACAAGTTAACAATAGAACAGCCAGATCCATCCACTGATATTGATAAGCTAACAATAGAACAGTCAGATCCATCCACTGATATTGACGAGTCAACAATAGAACAGCCAGATCCAACCACTGATGTTGGCGAGTTAACCATTACAAATGAAGCATTAACCATCACAAATAAAGAGCAAACAAGCATACCCAATGAGTGAAAAAATCCAAAAAGTCTTGGCGAATGCAGGGTTAGCATCGCGTCGACAAATAGAAAACTGGCTGCGTGAAGAAAGGATTTCTGTCAACGGGCAAATCGCCAAACTCGGTGACCGCATTACCACAGATGCAAAAGTTCGCGTCGATGGTCGTGAAATCAAACTGATTAAAAGCACCTCTAAAAAAACCCGCATACTACTCTATCACAAGCCCGAAGGCGAAATTTGCACCCGCGCTGATCCAGAAAACCGTCCTACCATTTTTGATCACCTGCCATTATTACGCAATGGGCGCTGGATATCCGTCGGCCGTTTGGATTTCAACACATCCGGCGTATTATTACTTACCAACGATGGTGAATTGGCTCACCAACTCATGCATCCCTCCAGAGAAATCGAACGCGAATATGCAGTTCGGGTGCAAGGACAAGTATCCCCTGGCATGATTCAAAATCTTAAAAAAGGCGTCCCTATTGATGGTGAACCTGCGCTTTTTAACCAAATCACAGAAGCAGGCGGTGAAGGCAGCAACCATTGGTATCATGTGATGGTAAAAGAAGGCCGCAATCGCATCGTTCGCAAACTCTGGGAATCACAGGACGTGAAAGTCAGCCGCCTTATCCGTATTCGATTCGGTTCAATTACTTTACCTCGTATCTTGCGCCGCGGAAAATGGATGGAATTGGAAAAAGAACAAGTCCATGATTTAATGAAATCATTAGGTAATGATCTACCCCAAAACGATTTACAGAATGAAGAAACTGCGCCTCTTAAACACCCTAGACAAAAGTCCTTTTTACGTGAAGATAAAATCAAAAGCAGTTTCAAAGATAAAATTAAAAACAGCCTCAAAGATAAACATAAAGACCGATATAAAGATACATCAAGAAACAAATTTCATGACAAATTAGAAAAAAGCTCTAGAAAGACTGAGTTTACTGATAAACCGCGAAGCACAGTGCTTAAAGAGAGTTCCCGAAAAATGAAATTTGCAGAGAAGCCCACTAGAACTGATTTTAAAGATAAATATAAAAAAAAGACTTCTACAGATAACCTGAAAATAACTGAATTTAAGAATGAATATAAAAAGCCCTTTACTGAAAAGCCAAAAAAAACAGGATTAAAGGATAAATATAAAAAAACCACTTTTAAAGGGAAGCCGAGAAAAACTAAATTTGAAGATAACTCGAGATGATTACAGCAACACCTATCGCTGTAGGAGTTTAGTTTCCGTTCTAGATCTTTAATAAAATCAGCTATATCAGCATTACTCATGCCTTCCAGCAAAGAAAAAGTAATCAAAAGCTAAAAACTTAGATGGGCCACTTATAACAAGTAGATATGTGGCCCATCTAAGTTAGCATGGCATTGACAATACGGCAATTTGCCGTATAATTAAATTATGATATTGAGGTAAATGAATATGTCGCAACCCATGCCCAAACACACACCCGACACTGAACGTCTTGAAGCAAGAATCAGTTCAGATAAAAAAAGGTTACTAAAAAATGCTGCCGAATTATCCGGACGGACACTCACAGACTTTGTGGTGCACTCAGCCTATGAAGCAGCTGTCCGTGTTATACAGGAATATCAGCAGTTGCATTTATCTACCAACGATCGTGATATTTTTATTCAAGCATTATTAAATCCACCCGTTCCCTCTGCTAATTTACTGAAGGCAGCGAAAAAGTATAAAAAGGACATCGTGAGTAAATGATAGATGATAATAAAAAATATGTTATTGCACCCTTAGAAAAAAAACATGACAAGCATGAATTCAATTGTGGTATCGATCCTTTAAATCAATATCTCAAAACGCAAGCCAGTCAAGATGTTAAAAAGAATGTAGCAGTGACCTATGTGTTAACCACTACCACATCGGAGAAAATTTTAGGGTATTACACGCTTTCATCTATGGGGATTTTTCCAGGCGAACTACCTGATGAGCTTATTAGAAGATTACCGCGATATCCGGTTTTACCAGGGATTTTACTGGGAAGACTAGCGATTGATAATAACTGCCAAGGAATAGGCATGGGGCAATATCTTTTGATCGATGCACTCAAAAGAAGCTTTCAGGTTAGCAATCAAATTGGCATCGTAGCTGTTATCGTCGACGCCAAAAATGATAAAGCTGTAAAATTTTATGAGCATTTTGGTTTTATCAAATTACCAGAGAAGGGTCACAGATTATTTTTGCCGATAAGTACTATACAAAAATTAGACTTATTATAAGCTACATTAAGTAACAAGGAAAAAGGAAGCAAAAAGGGGTCAAAAAAAGAAAAAAAAAAGAAAAAAAAAGAAAAAAGGGGTCAAGAGACAACATTACTAAGATGAATGAGGTCACATCTGCTATGTGCCGAGACATACATAAGACGTGACGCTATTTATTGTAATTCAAGTTATTTTAAAGCCATACGATTCTGAACTGTATCAATCGTTTCGCTTCCTAATAATAACGTTTCAACTGTAGCACTTCGATTTTAACCAGAACGATAGGCAATCCACCACATTCTAAGAGGTGTGAGTTGAATAAAATTCTCAAGCACAGTAAAACCACTGCGCTGTAATTCATGCAGTGTTTTTTCAGCAATATCACAACGCGCCAGTAAATAGGAGAGACGATTAGACATTGAAGGCGGTAATTCATTACGTGCTTTCTGATAAGCGCGCTCTACTTTTTCTAGCTGATAATTTAATAAATTAACGATGGCCGGTGTTGTCTTATACTCGCGCAAAGACTCAGCGGTCACTTGGAATTGATTCATTTCATCCTGTGGAAATAAAATGAAATCGCGTCGTACATATTGACGTAAATATTGAATATAATTCGCAAGGTCTAGAACGATTGCAAATTGATAAAGTATCTCTTTTGAAATATCTACATTTAAAACATCAGCGATCAACACTTCCCTTGCCCCTGCTGTGCGCATAATATGAATAACGGCTGTTTCAAATGTATCAAATCTTGTGACGTTTAACGTTTCTTCCAGACCATTCAGGATATTCAGCAAGGATTGAGGATTGATTTGTTTTTCTTGTAAAGCGCGCGCAACAGGATGATCGGGGGATCCTGTTGCAATTTTAACAATTTCACTGCGCCACCAATTGATTTGATTGATTGACACCTGCAAATCGGAGCCTTTCAAAATGATATCAGTGAGTTCCTCATAAAATGCGGCAATGGCAACGACAGCATCCCTTTCAAGAGTAGAAATTTTTTTTACGCAATAATAAAACGGGGAACCCCCTGCTGCGATTTTTTCATAGCAGTAATTAATTGGTGTCATAGTGCTCATAAATGTATATGTGCTATATTTTTTCAGTGATAGAAATATCGTAGGTGTCGCGAAATTGTAATTTTCCCGTGTCATGCCAACTTTTACATGTCATGCCAGCATGCTTTAAGCTGGCATCCATATAGGCCTCGCTGGATGCCAGCTTAAAGCATGCTGGCATGACACAGCTACGATATCACTATTATACACATTTTTTCGGCGAAATTGTCATATTTGTGCCTTTAGTTGATAGATCAAATCCAAGGCATCACGTGCAGACAATTGGTCAGGGTTAATATCTTTCAATTGTTTAACAACAGGATGGTCTATCCATTCGGGTGGATTTTCATGATGCGATGAAGCGCATTTCAGCTCGCGCAAGTTGTTCTTTGCTAGCGGTGAAGCACATTCCAACTCACGCAATTTGTTCTTTGCCAATTGAATCACGGGCCTTGGCACCCCCGCTAATTGTGCCACTTGAATACCATAGCTTTTATTGGCAGGGCCTGCATTCACTGTGTGTAGGAAAATAATTTTATCATCACGCTCTGTAGCATCAAAATGTACATTTTTCACCGTGGCAATTTCATCAGAAAGGGCTGTCAATTCAAAATAATGCGTCGCAAATAAAGTAAAGGCTTTGATTTCATGCGCCAAATATTCGGCGGTAGCAAATGCCAAGGACAAGCCATCAAAAGTACTAGTACCTCGGCCAATTTCATCCATTAATACCAAACTCTGTTCTGTGGCATTATGCAATATATTGGCGGTCTCAGTCATCTCCACCATAAAAGTAGAACGACCGCTCGCCAAATCATCGGATGCACCGATTCGAGTAAAAATACGATCCACAGGACCAATGGCAGCTGATTTTGCCGGAATAAAACTCCCGATATGTGCCAATAACACAATGAGTGCGATTTGCCGCATATAAGTTGATTTTCCGCCCATATTAGGGCCGGTAATCATTAACATTCTTGCCTCATCATGCAGGTGAACATCGTTGGGGACAAACGATTTTTCCAAAACAGATTCAACAACAGGATGACGGCCTGCCACAATCTTTATGCCCGATGATTGAAGAAGCTCGGGACAACACAAATCAAGACTGTCTGCACGTTCTGCTAAATTGGTTAAAACATCGAGTGTGGCAAGCGCACCGGCGGATTCTTGTAGCGGTTGTAATTGGATAATTATTTTATCCAACAGTTGATCGTATAAGATTTTTTCTCGTGCCAATGCTTTTTCACGGCTACTTAACGCTTTATCTTCAAATACTTTTAATTCGGGAGTAATGAACCGCTCGGTATTTTTTAATGTTTGTCGGCGTATATAATCGGCGGGAGCCTGTTCCGCCTGTAAACGGCTAATTTCAATATAATAACCATGCACACGATTATAACCGACTTTTAAAGTTGAGAGGCCAGTACGTTTTTTTTCACGCTCTTCCAGCTCAATTAAATAATCCCCTGCATTTTCACTTAATGCTAGCAACTCATCTAATTCTGCATCATAGCCGGTTGCGATCACACCACCATCGCGTATGGTCACTGGCGGATTATCGATGAGGGCTTTCAAAAGCAAGCTCAGCATATCAGGAAATTCGCGGATATTATCTGATAACTCTTTCAGTAATGGTGTTGAACAGAGTCTTAGCTGTTTTTGCAACTCAGGGAGAGCCAGAAGTGTGTTACGTAATTCAATCAAATCACGGGGACGTGCTGTTTTTAATGCGACACGCGCCAAGATGCGTTCTAAATCTCTGACATCACGCAGCGTATCATGCAATGTCAAATAACGGCGGTCTTTTAATAAGTCTTTGATACTTTCTTGACGATCACGCAAAATAGCATGATTGCGTAAAGGCCGGTTAATCCAGCGCTTTAATAAACGGCTTCCCATTGTCGTTGCTGTATGATCAAACACATGGGCCAAGGTATTTTCTTCACCCCCATAAAGATGAGTCGTCAGTTCCAAATTACGACGCGTTGCGGCATCTAACATCAAACTGTCATCACGCCGTTCTGCCTGGATTGCCCGAATATGGGGTAATTGTGTGCGCTGAGTTTCTTTTGCATATTGCAATAAACACCCCGCTG